>Ga0075423_10000052_pt1 | contig 61194 bp, 46 predicted proteins | sample SoiMethybrSBSTD2_FD_80114 | JGI IMG/M metagenome (GOLD analysis project Ga0075423, IMG submission 80114) | Bulk soil microbial communities from a Populus tree surrounding site in Tennessee, USA - Soil MetaG P. TD hybrid SBSTD2 | ecosystem: Environmental > Terrestrial > Soil > Tree plantation... | reverse complement strand
TCGGAGGAGGAGCCGACGAGCTTCCTCGAGTCCGCGTCGGCCTTCCAGAAATTCATCGAGCTGGCGCTGGAGGAAGGAGACCTCGCCCGCGCCAACCAGCTCCTCTCGCGCCTCCGCACCATCGCCGCGCAGCGAGCCCTCACACACAAGGAGTTCGCCGGGCTGGCGGAGCAGGTCATCCGCGAGATCGGCCGCCCCAGCTTCCTCGGGCAATTCGCGCCGATCCTGAACGCGCACCCGGAGCTGGACCCCGCGCTCCTCACCAACTTTCTCGTGCAGATCGGACCCACGGGGGCGGGCGCGATCTGCGATCTCCTGGGCCAGGTCAACCACATGAAGCACCGCCGCGCCCTCTGTGAGGCGCTTGCGATTTCCTGCAAGGACGACGTGGATGTTCTCATATCCCGCCTTGGAGATCCGCGGTGGTACGTCATTCGGAACGTGGTCTATGTGCTGGGGCGGATCGCGCACCAGGGCGTCGAGCGCGCCCTGGACCGCGCGCTCCACCACGAGGACGTGAGGGTGCGCAAGGAAGCGGTCCGGGCCCTGGGGAATATCGAGAGCCCGACCAGCCGCGCGTTCCTGGTCTCGGCCTTCCGCGATCCGGACGCCAGCGTGCGGGTGCAAGCGGCGTTGACCCTCGCCCAGCGGCGGGACGATCGCGCGGCCCAGAGCATCTGGGGCGCGATCGGGAGTCCGGAATTCGCGCGGCGGGATCAGGCGGAGCGCCGCGTCTTCTTCGAGGCCGTGGGGAAGTGCGGCTCGGACGCCTTCGTGCCCCGGCTGACCGAGATGCTCACGAAGGGAGGGCTCTTCCGCGGAGCCAACGAGGAGGAGCGCATGAACTCGGCCCTCTCGCTGGCCTGGCTCGGGACGCCGAAGGCGATCGAGGTCCTGAACAAGGAGCTCCAGAGCAAGCGCGAGCAGGTCCGGAAGGCCGTCGAGGCCGCTCTGGAGACCGTACGCAGCGCCGCGGCGCGGGGCAAGGGACGGGAGGACGAGGAGGACGCGATGCAGGGGGATTCGATGGGTGAGGTGAAATCGTGACCGGGCACACCATCCGCACCCCGGCCGCCGCCGCGCAGCAGGACGCCGCGACCCAGCGCGTCCTGGTCCAGGGGCGGAACCTCGCGATGCAGCTCTGCGTGCTGATCAAGACCGCGAAGATCCACGACGTGGGGAACGTCGCGTTCCATGGGCCGCTGATCAGCTTCATCGAGACCGTGGACCAGCTCTTCACCGCCGAAGGCGAGTTCAAGCTCCAGGCGGTCGGGGACTTCCTCTACCTCAACCAGGGCCGGCTCAAGCTGGACGGCTCGAGCTACGCCAGCTACCAGTACCTGATCGACGAGTTCCGCGTCCGTGGGCTGTCGGGCTTCGCCTTCGCGGGAAAGGTCTCGCCTCCCGAGGTGAAGAAGTTCGTCCGGCTGTTCCTGGACGTGGACGTGAAGGCACAGGATCCCTACGAGGACTTCAGCGCCTCCCTGACCAAGCTCTCGGTCCAGCACCTGGTGCCGCTCCGCACCGTGATGCCCCAGAGCGGGAGCATCAACATCGAGGAGGCGCGTGATTCCCGGAAGGTCGCCAAGCGGACGTTCTACCGCGCGATCGAGGCCACGAAGACGGTGATGCTGAGCGCGCGCGACAAGCGCCCCGTCGATCTCCGGAAGGCCAAGCGCGCGGTGCAGTCGATCGTGGACCTGATCCTGAACGAGGAGTTCTCGCTGATCGGGCTCACGGCGATCAAGAACCACGACGAGTACACCTTCCAGCACTGCGTGAACGTCTCGATCCTGTCCATCTCCCTGGGGCAGCGCCTCGGCTTGAACAAGAAGATGCTGGGGGAGCTCGGGGTCGCAGCGATCCTGCACGATCTGGGCAAGGCCACCATCCCGGGATGGGTGCTGAACAAGCCGGGCAAGCTCACGGCCGAGGAGTGGAAGCTCATGACCGACCACCCGGTCCAGGGCGTGAAGATGATCTCGAAGCTCCGCGGCCTGAACGAGCTCGCGCTCCGCGCCATGATCGTGGCGTTCGAGCACCACCTCAACATCGACGGGAGCGGCTACCCCAAGCTGGGGAACCACCTCACCATGTCGCTCTTCAGTAGGATCGTGGCGATCGCGGACTGCTTCGACGCCATGACGGCGCACCGGTCGTATCGCAAGACGCCCTTCACGCCCTACGAGGCGCTCCACCACATGCTGGTCGCGAATCGGGAGAAGTTCGATCCCCTCCTGATCAAGGCGTTCGTGAACACGGTGGGGATGTATCCCGCGGGCACGGTCGTGCTCCTCGACACCAACGAGATCGGCATCGTGGTCGAGCACAACAGCCACGACATCTTCCGCCCCAAGGTGAAGATCGTGGCGGATCGCGACCGGAAGCGGGTCAGCGGGGCGCTCGTGGACCTGAGCCAGCGGGAAGGGGAGACCTACAAGGTGGGGATCGTCTCCGCGCTGAACCCCGAGGAATACGGAATCAACGTCGCGGACGCCTTGACGTAGAGCCTCCTCCCCGGCCCTCCTTGACCTCCGCGCCCCTCTCGTCGTACGATCCTCTGTTACCGTAGCTTTCCTCGAAATCGGAGCTCCTTTGTTGCGTCGCCCCCGCGCGCTCATCGTCGACAAGGATTCGTCGGAGACCAAAGAGCTGGAGTCCTTCCTCACCGCGAAGGGCTTCGAGGTTCACTGGGCCAAGGACGGTGAGCAGGCCTTCAACGTGCTCGATCGCCCCGCGCCCGAGACGGCGGGGGTCCTCGACGGCGAGGGGCCCGAGCTCGTGATCTCGGAGCTCCGTGCCCATCGGGTGGACGGCATGCGCCTCCTCGAGGTGGCCAAGCGGCGGAACCCCGAGGTCTGCGTGATCCTGATCGCGGACCAGGGCTCCCTCGAGCTCGCGACCGAGGCGATGCGCCAGGGGGCCTACGACTTCCAGCTTCGTCCCCTCAATCTCCCCAAGCTCCTCGCGGTCGTGGAGCGGGCGCTCTCGCATCAGCAGCTCGTGAGCCGGGCCTCCGCCCTCGAGGAGCGGCTGGACGAGCGGCTCAAGCTCCCGAAGCTGACCGGGCACTCCCGCGTCATGCAGGAGCTCTTTGCCAAGATCGTCCAGATCGCGCCGACCCGGGCCACGGTCCTGGTCCACGGCGAGACCGGGACCGGGAAGGAGCTCATCGCCCAGGCCATCCACCAGCTCTCGCCCCGGAAGAACGAGCGCTTCGTGAAGCTCCACTGCGCGGAGCTCTCGGCGAACATCATCGAGAGCGAGCTCTTCGGGCACGAGAAAGGCGCGTTCACGGGCGCCGACGCGCAGCGGAAGGGCAGGTTCGAGCTGGCGGACCAGGGCACGCTCTTCATCGACGAGATCTCGGAGATCGCCCCGAACGTCCAGACGAAGCTCCTGCGCGTCTTGCAAGATCGCCAGTTCGAGCGCGTGGGCGGAAACGAGACCGTGAAGGTGGACGTGCGCGTCATCGCGGCGACCAACCGGCCGCTCGAAGTCCTGACCGCCCGCGGGGAGTTTCGCGAGGACCTGTACCATCGACTGAAAGTCATCCAGCTGGACGTTCCGGCGCTGCGCGACCGCAGGGAAGACATACCGCTCCTGGTCGAGATCTTCATCCGCGAGCTGAATCGGGAGCACGGCCGCAAGGTGACCGGGATCACCCGTGGCGTCGCGGACCGCCTGATGCACCACGACTGGCCCGGGAACGTGCGCGAGCTCAGGAACACGATCGAGGAGATGGTGGTCTACGCCCAGGGGAAGCGCGCGCTCCAGGTGTCCGACCTCCCGATCCAGCTGAGGCAGCAGCGCGCCGCCTCGGCCGAGGACCTGAACGTCACGGTGGGAATGACGATCGAGGAGATCGAGCGACGCGCGATCGAGGCGACCCTCCGCGCCACGGGCCACGACAAGCAGAAGACCGCGAAGATGCTGGGCATCGGGCTCCGGACCCTCTACCGGAAGCAGAAGGAGTACGGACTGTGAGCGCAGGCGCTCTCGCCGGCGATCCGGCCCGGGGCTTCTCCGAGGTCATCCTGGTCGTGGCGGACGTCGAGCGGTCGGTCACCTTCTACCGCGACGTGGTGGGCCTGATCCCCGAGAAGATCGAGAGCAGGACGTTCGCCTGGTTCTGGGCCGGACCGCCCGGGATCCCGCAGCGGATCGGGATCACCACGGGCCCGCTCTCGTTCGGGGCCGAGCACGTCAAGGGCCCCTATCATTTCGCGTTCGGCACCGAGCGATCGCGGATCCCGGAGCTCAAGAGGGCGCTCGAGGCAAAGGGCCTCGAAGTCGAAGGTCCGATCGAGTTCAAGTTCTGGAACGCGCTCTCGATCTACTTCAGCGATCCCGACGGGAACCGGGTGGAGTTTTGCGGTTTCGGCTCCTGAGCGCGGCGCTCCTCCTCGCCTGGTCCGGACCGGTCGCCGAGGCCGCCATCGCGGTCCCGCCGGCTCTGGCCGTCGGCGCCGCCACGATCTGCGAATTCCCCCACCCTCCCCTGGTCGTCCAGTTCCACCCGTCCGCGCAGGCCCCGTTCACGCTCGCCGACATCGACAGCGCGCTCTCGGAAGGCGCGACCGCCGTCGAGCTGGATCTTCGCTTGAGGCCGGACGACCAGGCCGTGGTGTGCAGCCACCAGAGGGAAGACCTCGCCGGCCGCCCCACCCTGCGCGAATCCATCGATCGCGTGTTGACCTTCCAGGGCGACTCCCCCACGGTGCGGCGGGACAGCCTCCAGTTCTTCCTGGTCCTGGATTTCAAGGAGAACTCCGGGGCTCTCTATGACGGCGCGGTCTCCGTCCTGCGCGCGTACGCCGAGCGCTGGAGCACCGGGGGCGGCATCGAGCGGAAGCCGCGGGGGATCACGGTGGTGGTCAGCGGCGAGCGCGCGGGGCTCGCGCGGCACATTCCAGCGGCGACGCTCGATTCCCTCTGCGTGATCGAAGGGACGGACTATCAGTGGCGCATGGTCGACCGTTCCCCGTCGCCCGGACGCACCTTCCAGTGGATCGCGATCCAGCATCCCGGCGAGCGCGGACGGGTGCAGGCGCTCCACCTCGGCACCGACGTCGCCGTGCGGGGCGTCTTCAATGTCCGCGCTTACGACTGCGGGGTCATCGAATCCTGCGTCGCGTCCGGCGTGGATGCGGTCAACGCCGGCCACGGCCAGATTGCCCGGGGCCGGGCTCTGGCGGCCGCGCGGAGCGCGCGTCCGGCTACCTCCCCTTGAACTCCCGTTCCAGCCGCGCGATCTGCGCGCGCACCAGATCCGCCTGCTCCTGATTCGGATCGAGCCGGATCGACTCGCGCAGATAATCCAGCGCCATCGCCGGCTGGTTGGAGTGATTCAGGATCAGGATCGCGGCGTCGCGAAGCGCCAGCCCGCGCTGTGGATTCTCCGGCGGCACCATCAGTAGCTCCTGCACCGCTTCCTCGAACCGGCCCATCTGGGACAGCGCCTGCGCGATGTTGACGTGGATGCGCGGGTCGCGCCCCGAGAGCTCGTACGCCAGCCGCATCTCCCCGAGGGCCTCGGGAAGGCGTTCCAGCTCACTCAGGATCGAGGCGTGATAGAGCCGATAGGTCGGGCTCTTGGGGAGCATGTCGACGGCCATCTGCATCTCGGTGTTCGCGGAATCCGGGTGCCCCTGGCGCAGGAGCGCGATCGCGATCTGGCTCCGGATCGGCGCCTCCATCTCCGCGACCCCGACCTTCAAGCCGCGGCGCCCCCACTCCTCCATCCGGGGGAAATCCTTCGTCCACTGGAAGAGCTTCGAAGCGTCCAGGCACCATAGCTCGATCCGGTTCACGTGATTCGGCGTCGGCATGGCCGCGTCGAAGATGCTGTCCCGCTTCGCGCGCGTGCTGATGCTCGGGGGAAGGCGCCGGATCACGATCCGCGGACCCGCCATGGACGAGTCCGATTCCCACACCACCGTCCCGTGGGTCGCGATCCACTTGTAGTAGGCGTTCTCCACCGGGTACTTCAGGGGCTCCGCCTCGAAGCGCCGGGAGATCTCGCCCGAGGCGACGTGATACTTCATCCCGTCCAGGAACTCCGGGTGATAGACCGGCCGCGCCAGCTGCGTCTGCGTGGCGAAGAAGGGCCAGACGACGGTCGCCCGCTCGCCCACCGCGAAGACCGGGCCGTAGAGCTCCACCGCGACCGGCTCTCCCTTGTCGATGTGGTCATTGATCCACCGCCTGCAGAGATGTCGCGAATCCGGGAGACTGAGCTGGTGGCGCGTCGCGACGAGCTCGGGCAGCGGCCACGCGATCGCGACGGCCGCCAGGAGCGCCGGCGCCGCGCGTCCCATGGGCGCCTCGCGCGCGAGCGCGGGGAACCGCGTCCGCGCCCACGCCACCCCGCGGACGAGGGTAACCGCGGCGGCGATGTGGAGAAAGGGCAGCGCCACGAGGACGTACCGCTCCTGGGGCGACTTCAGCAGGCCGTTCGCGCCGAGGATCATGAGGGGAATCCACACGAGGGTCCGGATCACGCGCCCCTGGCGCCACAGAAGGACGAGCCCCGCGAGGCTGAGCAGGTACGCGGGCCAGCCCATGGCGTGCGGGAGCGAGACCGCGAGGTAGGTCGGGAGCGAGATCGGGAAGACGGTCTGGCCCACCCAGTCCGAGAAGAGCGCGCGGCGCTGTCCCGCGATGTCGATCATGGTCCGCTTCCAGTCGATGAAGAGGAAGGGAGTGGCCACGAACATGGCGGCGAGCACCGCGAAGAGCCCGGCCGCGGCCGAGCGGAGCGCATGCGGCCGGGCTGCCCCGCCTCGCTTCAGCGGAAAGCGGAAGTGCCAGAGCGCGAGCGGGGCGGCCAGGATCAAGGGCACGTACTTGCAGGCGCCGGCCAGTCCGATCATCGCCCCCGCGAGGACCGAGTCGCGAATCGTCCCCCCCTCCACCACGCGGATCAAGGGTGGCGTCGCGAGCAGGACGAAGAGGAGCGCCAGGAGGTTGGGGTCGCTCACGTGCTGGGAGGTCAGGATGTGCAGCGTGTTCGTCGCCAGGAGGAGGCCCGCCAGGAGCCCCACCGTCCGCCCCGCGGCGCGCCTGGCGATCCGGTAGGTCAGGTACACCGTGAGGGTGCCGATCAGGGCGCCCACGATCCGCGCGAAGAGGAACATCGGCGCCGCGCCCGGGCCCGAGATGTGGTCCTGGAAATCCGCCGCGGTCGCGCCGTGCACGGTCGTGTCCCAGTAGATCTTGTAGGCGTACTGGAGCCCGAACGTGAGGTAGAAGCTCAGCGCGGGCCAGCCCCCGGTGTGCGGGTTGGGGTCGAATTCCTTCGTTCCCCCTCTCCAGAGCGACCACGCCCGCCCCATCGTGGTCCGGTCGGTCTCCTCGATGGCCGAGTCGTCCAGGACGTTGATCTTGAGCGAGGCGTCCGGGAGCCGGTTCTGGATCCCCCAGAGCCGGATCGCCAGGGAAATCCCGATCAGGGCAAGCAGCATCCAATCAGGAGCGCTTGCCCTTCTGGCAGTGGATGGACCCCGCTTGGGGTGTTTGGGGGTGGGCCGCTTCTTGGACATGGATGGGTGGGAAGCCCTCGGGAGTATAGGGTTTACGTCTTTCCAGCGACAAGCCGCATGCCGTTTGGGCAACCGGCGCGCGGCCGCCCCCAGTGAACCAGATGGCGCGTCCCGACTTCGGGCGGCGGCACGGAGAGTGCAGTACTCATGGGGTAGAAGAGGGCGAGACGTCCCGCCTTTGCCCAAATGTCATACGAGTTCTCATCAAAGGAGTGTCCTGACATGCCAGCTGCAACCCTGAACGTGAAGCCTCTGGCCGATCGCATCCTCGTTCGCCGCCTCGAGGAGAAGGAAGAGAAGCGGGGCGGAATCATCATTCCGGATACCGCCAAGGAGAAGCCCCAGCAGGCGGAGGTCGTCGCTGTCGGTCCCGGACGGATCACCGACGAGGGCAAGCGCGTCGCGCTCGAGGTCAAGGCCGGCGACAAGATCCTCATGGGGAAGTACTCCGGCACCGAGGTCAAGATTGACGGCAATGAGTACCTGATCATGCGCGAGGAGGATGTTCTCGCCATCGTCGGCTGATCCGAAGCTGGGACCAGACCTCCATCCATAAAGGAGTGATGAGAATGGCTGCAAAGGAAATCATCTTCGACGAAAAGGCTCGCCAAGCGGTGCTCGCGGGCGTGCAGACGCTGGCCAAGGCGGTCAAGGTAACGCTCGGACCGCGCGGCCGGAACGTGGTGCTGGACAAGAAGTGGGGCTCGCCCACGATCACCAAGGACGGCGTGACCGTCGCCAAGGAGATCGAGCTCGAGGATCGCTACGAGAACATGGGCGCGCAGATGGTGCGCGAGGTCGCCACCAAGACCTCCGACGTCGCCGGCGACGGCACGACGACCGCGACCGTCCTCGCGGAGGCGATCTTCCGCGAGGGACTCCGCAACGTCACCGCGGGCAGCAATCCGATGGGCATCAAGCGCGGCATCGACAAGGCGGTCAAGGCGGTGGTCGAGGATCTGAAGAAGCTCTCGAAGGCCGTGAAGGATCCCAAGGAGATCATGCAGGTCGCGAGCATCTCCGCCAACGGCGACCAGGAAATCGGCAAGATCATCGCGGACGCCATGGACAAGGTGGGCAAGGACGGCACGATCACCGTCGAGGAAGCCAAGTCGATGGAGACGACCCTCGATCTGGTCGAGGGGATGCAGTTCGACAAGGGCTACATCTCGCCCTACTTCGTCACCGACAAGGAATCCATGGAAGCCGTTCTCGAGGACGGCTACATCCTGATCTACGAGAAGAAGCTCTCGAACATGAAGGACCTCCTACCGCTCCTCGAGAAGGTGGCGCAGAAGGCGAAGCCGCTGCTCGTCATCGCCGAGGACGTCGAGGGCGAGGCGCTCGCGACTCTCGTGGTGAACAAGCTCCGCGGCACGCTGGCGGCCTGCGCGGTCAAGGCGCCGGGTTTCGGCGACCGCCGCAAGGCCATGCTCGAGGACATCGCGACTCTGACGGGCGGCAAGCTGATCACCGAGGACTTGGGGATCAAGCTCGAGAACGTGAAGATCGAGGATCTCGGCCGCGCCAAGCGGATCACGGTGGACAAGGAGAACACGACCATCGTGGAAGGCGCGGGTAAGTCGGCGGACATCCAGGGCCGGATTGCCCAGATCAAGAAGCAGATCGAGGACACCACCTCGGACTACGACAAGGAGAAGCTCCAAGAGCGGCTCGCGAAGCTCGCGGGCGGCGTCGCCGTGGTGAACGTGGGCGCGGCCACCGAGACCGAGATGAAGGAGAAGAAGGCCCGTGTCGAGGACGCGCTCCACGCGACCCGCGCGGCGGTCGAGGAAGGCATCGTCCCGGGCGGCGGCGTGGCGCTGATCCGCTGCATCCCGGCGGTCGACAAGCTGAAGCTGGAAGGGGACGAGCTCATCGGCGCGAACATCGTGAAGCGCGCGCTCGAGGAGCCACTCAGACAGATCGTGAACAACGCCGGCCTGGAAGGCTCGATCATCGTCGAGCAGGCCAAGAAGGAGAAGGCCACGGTGGGCTTCAACGTCGAGGCGGAGAAGTTCGAGGATCTGTTCGAGGCGGGCGTGGTGGATCCGACTAAGGTGACGCGGTCGGCGCTCCAGAACGCGGCTTCGGTCGCCTCGCTCCTGCTCACGACGGAGGCGCTGGTGGTCGAGATTCCCGAGAAGAAGAAGGCGGCTCCCGCGGGCCAGCACGGTGGCGGCGGCTACGAGGACATGTACTAGAAGCGAGCCGGAATTCGGCTGGAAGCAGGAGAGGGCGGGACCGAAAGGTTCCGCCCTCTTCGTTTGCGTGCGATCAGCGGATCGGGAGGGACTTGCCCGAATCCGGCTCCGCGGCCGGGGCGGTCTCGGCCTGTCCGACCGGCAACGGAGGCGACACGCCGGCGAGCTGTGCCCACTCGTAGGGAGTGACCTGGCGCACGACCTTGTACTTGCCCCTTCCCAGCGGCCGGATCACCAGCGCGTCACCCTCCGCGAGCTGGTCGTGCTTCAGCCCGGGGATGATCGGGATGAGCTGATCCTGGTGCCCCACGATCACGAGATTCTTGCCCTTCGCGGGCGGCGTGCTCAGCATCTTGATCCGGGCCTCGCGGAAGGTCGGGCCCTTCCAGAAGAGAAGACCCGTCGTGTCACAGGCGCCGAAGGCGATCTCGGCGGTGTCGCGGCAGCGCCACATGGGGCTCGCGAGAACCTTCTCGATGGGGATCTCGAGCACCTTGATGGATTGTCCGATGACCGAAGCCTCGCGCTGTCCCGCCTCGCTCAGATTCCGCTGGTTGGCCCGGACGGAGAAATCTCCCTCGGTCTGGTCGCGCTCGTTCCAGTTGGTGAGGGCGTGACGGAAGTAGAGCACGTAGCCGCCCTTCTTCAGCTCGTCGACGAGGGCGGAATCCGCGCCGGTCGGAATGGCGCCCGCCGCGGCCGCGTTCGGGACCGCGGGGGTGATCTTCTTCGGGGCGCGTGCCGCGTTGGCCGCGAGCAGGGCGACGGCGCAAGCCATCCCGGCCAGACCGCGAAGATTCCTGTCCTTCCAGCTCAAGCCGTGTCTCGCTCCGGTACGTCCCTGACGCGGGGTAGGATGAGGAAGAGCGCGAAGGGCGCCACGTAGGTGAAGCCGCGCTCCACGAATTCGTACATGGGATAACCCGTCACCGGATAGAGGAGTTCCGTGGAGATCTTGAAAACGCAGGCGGCGAGCGCCAGGGAGCGGAGGGGCCGGATCGCGATGGCCACGCCCAGGAGGATCTCCAGCCACCCCAGACTTGCCATGAATCCGGACCCGATGAGGGGGAGCGAGGTCAGTCCCATCTTCGTGTACTGGTCGAGGAGCATCGGCTTCTGAACAATCGCGTTGTAGGCGCCGTGCCCGATCAGCACGAGGGCGGTGATCCACCGGAGAACGGCGGCCACGCGCTTCAGGGTGGCGCGGGGAACCGCGCCGGCGCGGATCGGCTCGAACCACCCGCGAACGGTGGTCGGGAAGCCGCTGAGAATCAGAAACGCGAGCGGCCCGCCATAATTGCCCGCGCGATCCAGGACCTCCCAGATGGATTCCCCCGCCAGGGGCCGGAGGCAGGCGGTCATGAGCCCCCAGAAGGCGCACCAGGCCAGAGCCCAGCGACGCGGGCTAACGAAGGAGAGGATCCCGAGCGAGACGTCGATGGCGCCGACGATCGGCATCAGGACGAGCGTGGTCTGGCGGTCGAATCCGTAGACCGCGAAATACTTCACCCAGCCCTCTTTGAGCGAGAGCCCGGCGGACCCGTGCCCGACAAATTCCATCAACATCCCGATCCGAAACAGCCAGTGAAGGGCGACCCCGATGCGAGCCGAGGTTTCGGACGGTATATCGCCTGTGAGGGAACGACTTACCGGAATGGGGGAAGCGAGAGTTTCTGCCAAGTTATTGAAATCATAGACGATATGGACAAAAAAATCAAGTGCGAGCTGTCTGGAACGCGGCCTCCACCATGTCGGCGTGGATGCCCACCGTGTCCTCGACTCGGGTCGCGTAGCCGCCCGCCAGGAATGCCACGACCGGGATCTCATGGCTCGCCGCCCCGTCGAAGATCACGCGGTCGCGGCGGCGCAAGTCGTCCCGCGAGAGCTTGAGCCCGCCGAGCTGGTCCTGCTCGAACGGATCCGCGCCCGCGACGTAGGCGAGAAGGTCGGGACGGTGACGATCCAGGATCGCGGGAAGGTGCCGCTCCAGCGCCGCGAGGTATTCCGCCCCGCCCGTGCCCTGGTCCAGTCCGATGTCGAGATCGCTCGGCGGCTTGATGGCCGGATAGTTCTCCTCGTCGTGCATCGAGAAGGTGAACACCGTCGAGTCGTCGCGGAAGATCGCGGCGGTTCCGTTTCCCTGATGGACGTCGAGGTCGACCACGGCCGCCCTCTTGATCCTTCCCTCGTGCTGCAGCGCCCGGATGGCGATCGCGATGTCGTTGAAGACGCAGAAGCCCTCGCCGTGATCCGGGTACGCGTGATGAAATCCGCCCCCGAGGTTGATTCCCACGCCGCGGGTCAGCGCCTCTCGCGCGGCCAGGATGCTCCCGCCGGCGCAGAGGAACGAGGCCTCCACGAGCTGCCTGGAGTACGGGAGCTCGAGCACCGCCTCCTCCAGGACCGAGAGCTTCCCCTGAACGAGCTTCTCCACGTACGCGCGGTCGTGCACGCGCAGCACCTGATCCTCGCCGGCGCGCTCGGGCGCCAGGATCGCGGCGTCCGGGAGAAGCCCGCGGCGCACGATCTCCTCGCGCACGAGGCGGAACTTCCGGATGGGGAAGACGTGGAGTCCGATGTCCGCGAAATACCCGTTGGAGTGAACCACGGCCGGACCGGACACGGGCCTACTCGAAGGGGGCGCTGGAGGCTCGAGGGCCGTGCGGCTCGTCCTCGGACCCGACCGCGCCGGGGACCGATCCGCCCGCGGCGGGCACCAGCGACCGATAGAGCACCATGAGGGCCGCCACCCAGAAGGGGAAGAGGAGCGTATCGGCGGCGCTCGACCAGACCGCCACGGCCAGCTTGATCGGCACGGAGGTGGAGCCCGAGGCCTGTTCCAGCTGCAAGAGCATCTGCGCCGGCATCGTGACCACGATGTAGGTCAGGATCGCCAGGAACAAGAACGCCAGGAGCCTTCCCAGGACCGCGCCGAGATGGGAGAGCACGAGGCGGGCGCTCGATCGGATCGACTGGACCGGCCCCTGTCCGTCCAGGACCACGGCGGGGGTCGCGAACATGAGGAGGATCCCCGCGATGACGAACCAGATGCCGCCCAGGACCACGATGAAGGCGAAGAGGATCACGCTCGTGGACGTGGGCTCGCCGGTCGTGTCGGGCATCAGGAGTCCGCCGAGCACGCAGACGATCGCGAACGGAATGAAGACCGCGGTCGCCTGCGCGAGCCCGGAGAGCGTCCAGGGCCACGCGTTCTCGAGCGTCCGGCGCATCGCGGCGCCGAAGGTGATCGGGCGGCCCTCCAGCACCGAATCTTGTAAAGGCAGGAACGGCGTGTAGACGAGCAGGAGCAGCGGCAGGAAGCTCGCGATGATCGCGAGGCGGGGAACGACCGCGGTCACGGCGCCCGAGTCGATGACATAGGTGTCGCCCGAAAGCGCCATGTAGGCGCCCATGCCGACCCTGTAGAAGTAGAGGAACGCGAGCGCGGGCAGGGCCGGACGGAGCGAGCGCCGCCCCAGATTCAGGACGGCCCGGAGATAGTCGGCGACGCGCGGGAGCGGCGTCGCCCTCCCGACGGCGGGGGCCACGACATTCATGGCCGGCCATTCTACGCCGCTCCCGGTCGGGTTGCCACGTGGGGTATCATCCGGCGATGAATCAACTGAGCATTCTCACGGACGGAACGGCCGGGCAGGCGGGAGCGGCGGAGCTGGAGGGGCTGGATCCCGAGCAGCGGGCCGCCGTGGAGCACGACGAGGGGCCGCTCCTCATCGTCGCCGGAGCGGGCACCGGCAAGACGACGGTGATCACGCGCCGCATCGCCCACCTCATCGCCTCGGGGCGCGCGCGTCCCTCGCAGATCCTCGCGCTCACGTTCAACGAGACGGCCGCGGCCGAGATGCAGGAGCGGGTCGACGTGCTGGTGCCCTACGGCTACGCCGATACCCAGATCTCCACCTTCCACGCGTTCGGCGAGGACGTGCTCTCCTCCAGCGGGATCGAGATCGGGATCGCGCCCGGGTTCACGGTGCTGGACCAGACGGCGCAGGCGATCTTCCTCGCGGAGCACGTGGAGAAGCTGAGCCTCCGGCACTACGCGCCGCTCTCCGATCCGACGAAGTTCATGAGCAAGGTCGCGGTGTTCTTCAACCGGCTCAAGGACGATCCTGTCTCGACCGAGCGGCTGCGCCGGTTCGCGGAAGGGCTGCTGGCCGAGGCCGGCGACGACCCGGCCGTCCTGGATCGCGGGGAGCGCTACCTCGAGCTGGCGATCGCGGCCGGGGAGTACAACCGGCTCCTCTGGAAGGAGGGCTTCGTCGACTTCGGGGATCTCCTGTCCCTCACGGTGAAGCTCTTCGACGAGAGTCCCGCGACGTTACGGAGATACCAGGAGCGCTATCGGTACGTCCTGGTGGACGAGTTCCAGGACACGAATCCCGTGCAGTTCGAGATCGTGCGGAGGCTGACCGCCCTCCACGGGAACCTGGTCGTGGTCGGAGACGACGATCAGAGCATCTACCGCTTCCGCGGCGCCCACAACCAGAACATCCTCAAGTTCCACGAGCACTACCCCGACGCTCCCTCGATCGTGCTCACGAACAACTACCGCTCGACCCGCGAGATCTTGAAATGCTCCCGGCAGCTCATCCGGGTGAACCGCGATCGCCTCGAGACGAAGCTGGGCATCTCGAAGGATCTGGCCACGGAGAAGACCGGGCCCGCCCCGCGGATGAAGGAGCTGCCCACGGAGGCGGAGGAGGCGGCCTGGGTGGCCGAGGAGATCCGCGAGGCGATCACCTCCGGGGAGCGACGCTGCCGGGACTTCGCGATCCTCGTCCGAACGAACCGGAACGCCGAGGCCGTCCTCCGGGCGCTGGAGGCCGAGGGCGTGCCCTACTACTTCTCCGGGAGTCGCGGCCTCTTCCAGAGGCCCGAAGTCCGCGAGCTCATCGCGCTCCTCTACTCGCTCTCGCAGGAGACGCGGGAGGATTACCTCTACGTTCTGGCGCAGACGGCCTACGAGGTGCCGGGGGACGACGTGAACCGCCTGGTGCACGCCATGGCGCGCGAGCCGAAGGGTCTGCGCGAGCTCATGGAGCAGGCCGCGCGCGGCGCGGCGCCGGTGACCGTTTCGCCGGAGGGGCGTGAGCGACTCCAGGTCATGCTGACCGACCTCCGGGCGCTCGAGGTTCTCGCCAGGGACCACAACGTGGGCGAGGTGCTCCGCGCGTATCTCGAGCGGCGGGGCATCCTCAAGCGCCTTCGCGCTCCGACGCATTTCGAGGACGAGGTCCGGGCCAAGAACATCGTGAAGTTCTTCAAGATCATCCAGAACTTCGGCGCCGTGGCCGTCGTGGACCGCGTCCCGATCTTCCTCCGCCATCTGGGCATGATCCTGAGCGAGGGAGAGGATCCGGCCGTGGCGGAGATCGATCAGGAATCGGACGTCGTGCAGGTGCTCACGATCCACCGCGCGAAAGGGCTGGAGTTCCCGGTCGTGTACCTCATGCAGGTGGCCACGGACCGCTTCCCGACGCGGAACTGGTCCGGGGGGCTGGAGCTGCCCGCCGAGCTGACCGGCGGCCTTCCGAGCGCGGAGCTCCACAAGGAAGAGGAGCGCCGCCTCTGCTACGTCGCGTTCACGCGCGCGAAGGAGGAGCTCGTCACCACCTTCGCGAACGACTACGGCGGAAAGATCCTGCGCCAGCGAAGCCAGTTCCTCTCGGAGGCGTTCGATCTTGGGAAGCCGATCCCCTCGGGCAAGAAGCGTCAGGCGATCGAGCAGCTCGAGACGTTCGCGCCCAAGCCGGGCGGCCTTCCTCCTCTGGCGCGGCCCGCGACGCGGGAGCCGATTCTCCTGAGCCACGACCGGATCGAGGACTACGAGACCTGCCCGCTCAAGTACCACTTCATCAAGGTGCTCGCGGTCAACCCGATCCTGACCCGCGACCACCGCGTGAATTTCGGGAACGCCGTCCATCAGGCCGTGGCCTTCGCGCTGGAGCGGCACCGTCAGGGGGAACGCCCGACCTTCGAGCAGGTCGCCCATGTGTTCCGCACGAACTGGCGGGAGGAAGGCTATCGGTCCGAGGAGCACGCGCGGCGCCGCTTCGATCAGGGCCTCGAGGCGCTCCGCGCCTTCCTGACCCGCGAGGTGGAAGGACGGGAGCCGCCGACCCAGGTGGAGCGCACCTTCCGGATCAAGCTACGGGACGTGATCGTGCAGGGACGGATGGATCGCGTGGACGAGGGGCCGCGGGGCGTCGTGATCGCCGACTACAAGACGAGCGAGCTGGATCCCGAGGAGAAGGCGAACGACAACGCGCGGAGGAGCACGCAGCTCTCGATCTATGCGCTGGCGCACCACGCGATCACCGGGAAGGCGCCCGACCGGGTGGAGCTCCGCTACGTGCTCAGCGGCGCGGTGGGAACTTCGACCCGGTCGAGGGAGGATCTGGAAAAGACCCGGGATACGATCATGAGGATCGCCGAGTCCATTCGAAACGAGGAGTTCCCGGCACGGCCGAGCGAGCGGAACTGCTCGATCTGCGCGTGCCGTCCGATCTGTCCCGCGTCGGCGGTCTAGACCGCGGAGAGAACTCCGTCCAGCATCGAGACCAGCTGATGCTTCGGCACGGCGCCCACGATCTGCTCGACGACCTTGCCATCCTTGAAGATGTAGAGGCTGGGGATGCTGCGGATCGAGTACTGGACGGCGGTCCGCTGGTTCTGGTCGACGTCCACCTTCGCGACCTTCACCTTGCCCTGGTACTGCTTCGCGACTTCTTCGACGACCGGCGATACGATGCGGCACGGGCCGCACCATTCGGCCCAGAAATCCACCAGCACCGGGACCTTGGACTTGAGCACCTCGGAATCGAACGTGCTGTCGCTCACGTGGACGACGCCATCCGCCATGTCTTAAAACTCCTTGTGAATGGAACGCATTGGGTGCGGAACCTCAGGACCTACGAGTCGTGAAAAGCTAACGATTTAGACGCTCCGCATCAAGGTTGGATTCGCGATCCGGCGGCGTTGACACCCTTTCGCGCTGGGCCTAAACTCGCCGCCTCATCGGTCCCGAGCCCGTTCCACTCTCCTTCGACGCCCCCGGAGAACCCTTGATCGAGGTCCTCAACCTCTGTAAGACGTTCCACGACCGAAAGAAAGGTGATGTTCCCGCCGTCCGGAGCATCTCGTTCACCTGCCGTCCGGGGCACGTCTTCGGGCTCATCGGAAGGAACGGCGCCGGCAAGACCACCACCCTGCGCATGCTCGCGACGATCCTGGCCCCCACCTCCGGCACCGCGCGCATCGACGGGATGGACGTGAACGAGCGGCCGGGCGAGGTGCGGAAGCGGATCGGCTACCTCTCCGGAGACACCAAGCTCTACGACCGGCTGACCGCGCGGGAGCTTCTCAGCTATTTCGGCGAGCTGGCCGGAATGAGCCCCGCCTCGATCGCGGGGCGCATCGCCGAGCTCCAGGTCTCCTTCGGGCTGGGCGACTTCCTGGACAAGAGGGTGGGCAAGATGTCGACCGGGATGAAGCAGCGGCTCTCGCTCGCCCGCGTGGTGCTGCACGATCCTCCCGTGCTCATCTTCGACGAGCCCACCTCGGGGCTCGACGTCCTGGGAGCGCGCGAGGTGATGCGGATCGTGCAGGACCTGAAGGCCAAGGGGCGGACGATCATCTTCTCCACCCACATCATGACCGAGGTGGAGCGGATCTGCGACGAGATCGCGATCATCGAGCGCGGCTCGATCCTGGCGCAGGGCAGCGTGGGCGCGCTCCAGAAGCAGAACGGCGGGGGATCCCTGGAGGACGTCTTTGTGAGCACGGTCGGGGCGGTGACGAGCGATGTCTAAGGCCTGGGCGGTCTGGCGGAAGGAGCTGCGCGACGCGCTTCGCGACGGGCGCACGATCATCGCCGTGTTCGTGGTTCCGCTCGTGCTCTATCCGGGCCTCATGCTCTTCATGGGCTCGATCCAGTCCGCGAACGAGAAGGAAGAAAAGGAGCTCCAGGTGCGCGTGGGGGTCTTCGGAGGCGCCCAGCTCCCGGGGCTGGAAGAAAAGATGCGGGCCCTCCAAGGTGTCTCGACGGTATCCCTGGAGCGCATCCCACGGCCCATCGACGCGGCTGGAGTGGACGCGGTGCTCGTGATTCTTCCGGGACTCGAGAGCTCCATCGCGAGAGGCGATTCCGTCAAGGTGGAGCTTCTCTACAAGGACTCCGACCACAAGTCCTCCGCGGCCGACGAGCGCATGCAGCCCATCCTGGATGAGGTCCGGCGCGAGCTCACCGTGAAGTGGGCCCGGAGCCGCGGCGCGAGCGCGGAGGCGGCGCCGGCGATCTCGGTCGAGCACCGGGACATCTCCTCGAAGGAGGAGACCGGACGGTTCATGGCGGCGCTCATCATCCCCTACATCCTGGTCTTCATGGTCGCCGCGGGCTCGATGCAGATCGCGATCGACACGACCACGGGAGAGAAGGAGCGGAGCACGCTCGAAACGCTTCTCGCGACTTCGGCGTCGCGCAGCCAGATCGTCATGGGGAAGTGCATGGCCGTGATCACCACGGCCCTCATGGCCGGGGCGATCGGGATCTTCGGGCTCTGGTTCAACTTCTCGGTGCTCGCGAACCTCATGCCGGCGCTCTCGAGCCAGTCGATGCAGTTCTCGATCCACCCCCTCCAGGCGCTCTTCATGCTCGTCACGGTGCTCCCGACGGCCATCCTGCTCGGCGCCACGCTGGTCGCGATCGGCTGCTTCGCGCGGAGCATGCGCGAAGGGCAGACCTATGCCACGTACGTGTACATGGCCTCGGTGTTCCTGGGGCTGGGGAGCTTCCGGCAGCTGGGCACGCCTCCGGTCCAGCGCTTCATGATTCCGATCCTGAACACCGCGCTGCTCCAGCGCGAGATCCTGACCAACACCGTCCAGCCGATGCACGCCGCGATCACGCTGGGCATGAGCGCCGCGATGGCCGCGGTCATGCTGGTCATCGCGACCCGGCTATTCTCCAATGAGTCCGTCCTCTTCCGGACGTGAAGGAGCGTTCATGAAGCGCGATATCGACGGTCTGATGAAGGAGCGCGGCCTGGACGCCGCGGTCATCCTGCAGGGAGAGCACCCGAGCCCCACCTTCCGCTATCTCACCGGCCTGCGCGCGCACATGAACGGGTTCGTGGTCTGGCGGCCGGGAAGGAAGCCGTTCCTCCTGCATCACGCCATGGAACGCGACAGCGCGGCCGGGACGGGATTCGATCTCGGGGATTACGGCTCGATCGGGTGGATGAAGATGCTGGAGCAGGAGGGCACGCAGGTGAAGGCTACCGCGCGGCTCCTCCAGACCCTGCTGGACCGGCTGGAGGTCCGTGGGCGCGTGCTGGTGGACGGCATGGCGCAGGTCGGGTGGTACTACCACGTGCTGAACCACCTGCGCGCGATGAAGCGCGACGTGGAGATCGCCGAGGATCAGGAGCCCGGGCTTTTCGAGCAGGCACGCAGCACGAAGGACGAGGAGGAAGTGACGACGGTCCGAACGGTCGCCTCCGCCTGCGAGCGCGCCTACGCGCGGGTGCGGGAGATCATCCAGGCCGCGCGTCTCGAAGGAAAGAAGCTCCGCGACTCGGAGGGCTGGGTCACGATCGGCCGCCTGCGCCGCGAAGTGCGGCGCGTCTTCTTCGAGGCCGGCCTCGTGGAGCCGAAAGGGAACATCATTGCCATGGGCCGGGACGCCGGTGTGCCGCACAACGAAGGGAACGACAGCGACGTCCTCGAGGAAGGCCGCCCGATCGTCATCGATCTCTATCCCGCGCAGGAGAACGGCGGCTACTACTTCGACGTGACGCGGACCTACTGCGTGGGGCGGGCCTCGCAGGAGCTGAAGGAGATGCACTCGCTCGTGCACGACGCGGTGAAGAAGACCGTGGACGGGCTGGCGGTCGGAACGCCGGGGCGCGTCTACCAGGAGGGCGTCTGCGATCTCTTCGAGGCGCACGGACACCGTACGATCCGCCAGGACGAGCGGGTGCAGGAAGGATACGTGCACGGGCTGGGTCACGGGATCGGGCTCGAGGTGCACGAGCGGCCCCGCCTGAGCGCGGCGACGAACCCGGATCTGATCCTGCCGGGATCCCTCTTCACCGTGGAACCGGGACTCTACTATCCTTCTCGTGGGCTGGGAGTGCGGATCGAGGACGTCATCTACGCTCATCACGATGGGAGCTTCGAAAACCTCACGCATGTCCCCTACGAGCTGGAGATCTCGCCCGCTTAGGGAGCGGGCGATCCTGGCCGGCCGCGAGCAACGGACGCGGCGGGGCCTGAACGGCGACTACCTGACCGAGCTCCGTCTCCTCGCGGAGACCGCCGGCGCCCAGGTCCGGGGCGAAGTGCTGCAGCGCCGCGGCCCCGTTCGATCCTCCACGTTCCTGAGCAAGGGCAAGATCGACGAGGTGAAGGCGCTCTCCGGCGAGGAGCAGGCCACCTTGCTCCTCCTCGACGACGACCTCTCGCCGGCCCAGAGCCGGAACCTGGGCGAGCAGCTCGCCATGAAGGTCGTGGACCGGACCGGCCTCATCCTCGACATCTTCTCCCGCCGCGCGCGCACGCGCGAGGCGCGCATCCAGGTCGAGCTGGCGCAGCTCGAGTACCTCCTCCCCCGGCTCACGCGCATGTGGGAGCACCTCTCGCGGCTGGGAGGCGGCATCGGAACTCGCGGACCCGGCGAGACCCAGCTCGAAGTCGACCGCCGGCGGGTCCGCGAGCGGATCGCCAAGCTGAAGCGCGAGCTCGAGCGCGTGGTGAAGGAGCGCCGCGTGCAGCGCCGCGGCCGCCGCGACTGCTTCAAGGTCTCCCTGGTCGGATACACGAACGCCGGGAAATCCACCCTCTTCAACGCGCTCACGCGCTCGAACGTCTACGTGGAGGATCAGCCCTTCGCCACCCTGGACCCGACGACGCGCGTGTTCGCGGTCGCGCGCGATACGCGCGCGCTCCTCACCGACACGGTGGGCTTCATCCGGAAGCTTCCGCCCCACCTCGTGGCCTCGTTCCGCGCCACGCTGGAGGAGGTGGCCGAAGCGGATCTCCTGCTCCACGTGGTGGACGCGACCGAGCCCGACATCGACGCCCACATCCAGGCGGTGGAGAACGTCCTCGAGTCGATCGGGGCGCTCGGGCGCCCCAGGCTCTCGGTCTTCAACAAGATCGACGCCGTGTTGGACGAGGTCGCGATGCTGGGGCTTCGCGCGGGCTATCCCGGCGCGGTCTTCGTCTCGGCACTCACCCGCGAAGGATTTCCCGAGCTGCGCGAGAGCACGATGCGGCATCTCCCGGGCTCCACGGCTCGATGAACCTCCGCCGCGTGCAGGCGGCGATCGCGGAGCGCGGGCTCGAGGGTTGGCTCCTCTACGACTTCCATGGGTCGAACCCGGTCGCACGCGGCGTTCTGGGTTTCCACGCGCTCGCCGAGCCTCCCAAGACCACGAGGCGGTGGTTCTACTGGATCCCCCCGTCGGGCGAGGCGGTAAAGCTGGTCCACCGGCTCGAGCCTCATTCCCTCGACCACCTGCCGGGGCGATCGGTCGTCTACCTCGCCTGGGAGGATCTGGAGCGAGCGCTCGGGGCGATCGTGCGGGACGGCGCGCGGATCGCGATGGAGATCTCCCCGCGTGCCAGGCTTCCGTACGTGTCGCGTGTGGACGCCGGCACCGTCGAGCTCCTCCGGGCGGCCGGGGCCGAGATCGTCTCCTCGGCGGATCTGGCGCAGATGTTCGAGGGCACCCTGGATCCCGAGGCGCGCCGGGACCACGTCCGCACGGGGTCCCTCCTGAACGGCATCCTGGCGGCCGCGTTCCAGGAAGCGCGCCGGGGCGCGCGCGGTGGCGAGATGACCGAAGTGAAGCTCCAGCGCTGGATCCTCGAGCGCTTCGAGGAAGTGGGACTCCGCGCGACCGACCCGCCCACCGTCGCCGTGAACGAGCATTCGGCCGACGCCCATTTCTCCACGACCCCCTCCAACGACCGGCCCATCCGGGCCGGGGACTTTCTCCTCCTCGACGCCTGGGCCAAGGCCAAGCATCCCGGCTCCGTCTACGCGGACTACACCCAGGTCGCGTTCCTGGGCTCCGAGGCGCCGGAGGCCTTCCTTCGCGCCTTCGCCGCGGCGCGCGAAGCGCGGGACCGTGCCATCGCGTTCGTTCGTGATTCGCTCCGCCGCGGGGTGGCGCCGCGCGGCTGCGACGTGGACGACGCGGCCCGGGAAATCATCCGCGCGCGAGGCTGGGGGGACCGGTTCTTCCATCGAACGGGGCATTCCATCGGGGAAGAGGTGCACGGGAACGGCGTCCACCTCGACAATCTGGAGACGCGCGACGAGCGGACCCTTCTGGACGGAACGCTCGTCTCGGTGGAGCCCGGCGTCTACTTCGACTCGTTCGGCGTGCGCACCGAGGTGAACCTCCTCGTCGACCAAGGGGAGGCCATGGTCACGACGGAGCCCATTCAGAAGGAGATCTTCCTGCTTGAGCCGTGAGGGTCGCGTGCCGCTCCACGAGATCGAGTTCCACACCTCCCGATCGGGCGGGCCCGGGGGCCAGAACGTGAACAAGGTCGAGACCAAAGTCGAGGCGCGCTGGAACCTGGACGAGAGCGCCTCGTTCACGCCCGAGGAACGCGCGCGAATCCGTGCATCGCTGGGTTCGCGCGTGGGTCCGTCGGGGATCCTCCGCGTCACGAGCCAGCGTCACCGGAGCCAGTCGCGGAACAAGGAAGCGGCGCTCGGGCGGCTTCAAGCGCTCGTCGCCGCGGCCCTCGAGCCGAAGAAAGTCCGGCGGGCCACTCAACCCACCCGGCAATCCGAAGAACAGCGCCTCGCGCAGAAGAAGCGGAGGGCGACGATCAAGCGTCTCCGGACCGACCGGAAGGAGCGCCTGGAAGCTGGAGACGACTAGCCCCGCAGACCATATAACCCACACCGCCACAATTGGTTAGGCTTCGCTCAAGGTAGTTCCCCCGAGAGTCGATAGATTGTCGTGTCGAGGAAACGAGCGTTCGACGGTCAGCTCAAACCGGTCGCGATCACCGCGGCTCTGGTTCTGATCATCGTGGCGGCGATGGCGGCCCCCAGGATGACGGGCAGAGGCGCGCGCCCGGGCGGCTCCCGGGACACGGGGAGCGCCCGCTCGGAAAGCACCGAGCCGCAGCCCCAGGTGTTCCGCTATTTCAGCGAGCATCCCGGCACCCTGGATCCCGCGCTCGCGTCCGACGCCTACGCCTCGATCATCATCGCGCAGATCTTCAGCCCGCTCGTCGGCCTCACCTCGGACCTGGAGCCGGTCCCTCAGCTCGCCGAAAGCTGGACGATCTCCAAAGACGGCCTCGACTACGTCTTCCAGCTCCACAAGGGCGTTCGCTTCCACAACGGGCGCGAGGTCGAGGCGAAGGACTTCGTCTACAGCTTGACGCGTCTCTTCCGGGAGCCGTTCCGCTCCCAGGGACTCGCGGCGGGATACCTCGACGCCATCGTGGGCGTGCCCGAATTCGTGTCGGGAAAGGAGAAGAGGATCCGAGGCATCCGCGCTCTCGATCGCTACCGGCTCGAGATCCGTCTCAGCCGTCCCTACGGCGCCCTCCTGAGCGCGCTCGCCCTGGATCAGGCATCGGCGGTGCCCCGGGAGTGCGTCCAGTCCAGGGAGCGGCCCTTCGACCGGCATCCGGTCGGCTGCGGGCCGTTCCGGTTCACGAACCTGGGTGACGACGAACGCCTGGTGCTCGCCTCGAATCCGGACTACTTCCTCGGGAAGCCGGCCATCGACTCGATCATCTTCTACACGCCGAAGGGTAGCGTGGAGGGCGTGGACACCGACGGCGCCAAGGCGCTCCTCCACGGGGATGCTGCGATGGCGAACCTCCCGCTCAACCTCCTCGATCAGCTGAAGGGACGCTCGAACCTCCGCATCGTGCGCTGGCAGGACCTGAGCCTCTCCTTCGTCGGCATGAACACGACGATCCCGCCGCTCGACGACAAGCGGGTTCGCCAGGCGGTCGCGTGCGCCATGGACCGCGAGCAGATGCTCGGACTCTGGCCCGCGGGAAAGGTGCTCTCGCGCGGGATCCTCCCTCCCGGGCTCCCGGGCTACTCTCCCGATCCGCGGACGTATCCGCACGACATCAAGTCCGCGCGCCGGCTTCTCGAGGCCGCGGGGTATGGTCCCTCGAACCCGCTTCCGACCCTGACCCTCTGGAAAGCCACGGCCAACCGGAGCGTGCGTCAGGTCGACTCCCTCATGGTCCGGTCGCTGGCCGACGCGGGCATCCGGGTCCGTCTCAAGTACGTTCCCTGGAACGTCCTGGACCGCACCATCACGGCGCGCCGCGCCCCGCTCTTCGGCCTGGCGTGGATCGCGGACATCCCCGATCCCGACACGTTCCTCCGCTCGCTCTTCTACTCCACGAGCGGGACGAACTACTTCCGCTACACCGATCCGGTCGTGGATTCGCTTCTCGACGTGGCCCAGCGCACCGCCGACCCCGAGCAGCGGATGGACGCGTACCGGACGGTGGAGTCGCGCGTGGTTCAGGCCGCGCCGCTCGTGCCGCTCTTCCACTCCTCGACGTTCGTCGGCCTGCGGGAGGAGGTCTCGGGGCTGGAGGTGAACCCGCTGGGAATCTCGACCCTCGCGATGGAGAAGCTGAGGATTGGAAAGCCCATCACCAGGCGTGAATCCAGACAAGCGCTCCGCTGATCCGCCCGGCAGCCGGCGTCGCTTCGGGCTGCAGGCTCGGATCGTCCTGACGTTCGGCTTGATCGTCGTCGGACTCGTCGGCGTGTCGCTGGCGTACGTCGTCCGCAATCAGACCGAGTCGCTCCTCGACGAGACGCGCGAGAAGGGCTTCGCCATTGCCCACAGCATCGCCCGGCTCTCCACGCCGTCCCTCCTCTCGTACAACTACGTCGCCCTGAGCCAGGCGGCCACGCGCTCCCGCGGTGGCGCCGAAGTGACGTACGTCGTGATCTACGACAAGGAGGGCCAGATCGCGGCTGACAGCCGTGAGCGGAATTCCTTCGGACACCCGCCCCGCGAGGCCGCGGACATGGCGGCCATCCAGACGCGCGAGGACAAGTGGATGATCCTGGCGCCCACCCGGGGCGGCGACGCTCCGGTGATCGAATTCCTGGTGCCGGTCTACGTCGAGGATCAGACGGTCAAGTGGGGCACCGTGCGCCTCGGGGTTTCCCTGGCCGCGGTGACCGCGGACATCCAGAGAACGACCCACCATCTGGTGCTTGCGGGGCTGGTGGCCGCGATCCTCTGCCTGATCGGAGCGCGATTCGCCGCGCGGGCCATCACGCGGCCGATGGAGCGGCTGGTCGTGGCGACCCGCGCGGTCGCGCGCGGGGACTACACGCAGCGCCTGAATCTCCGGAGCGGGGACGAGCTGGAGACCCTGGCATGGCACTTCGACCGCATGGCGGACGAGGTGCAGGTGCAGCAGGCGCAGATCCTCGCGAGCCGGGAGGACCTGCGCCGCCTGAACGAGAGCCTCGAGGCCACCGTGGACGCGCGCACCCACGCGCTCGCCGAGTCCGAGGCCAAGTACCGCGTGCTCGTCGAGAGCTCGCCCCTGGGCATCGTGATCGTGCAGGCGGACCGGGCGGTGTTCGTCAACAAGGCCTTCGAGCGGATGACCGGCCGGGAGGCGGGCCAGATCCTCGACAACGGAGCGGATCCCTTCACGGTCTTCGACCCCGAATCGGAGCACCGGATCCGGAAGGCGGTCCAGGACCTGAACGGAGGAGTGCAGCTCGAAGGCCAGATCTGCCAGCCCTCGGGCAAGCAGATCTTCGTCGAAGTCCAGACGGCGAGGCTCCTCTTCCAGAATGCTCCCGCCACGATGATCCTGGCCTCGGACGTCTCGGCCCAGAGGGATCTGCAAGAGCGCCTCATCCGCGGCGAGAAGCTGCGCGCGCTCGGCGAGCTGGCGGCGGGGGTGGCGCACGACTTCAACAACAACCTCGGGATCATTCTCGGCCGGACGCAGCTTCTCCAGACCAAGGTCAAGGACCCCGACGTGCTCTCCGGCCTCGAGGTCATCCGACAGGCCGCGATGGACGGCGGCCAGACGGTGCGGCGCATCCAGCAGTACACGCGCGTCCGCGAGGAGCTGCAGCACGAGGTGCTCCATCTTCCCTCGGTGGCCGCGGAGGTCATCGAGCTCACGAAGAGCAAGTGGAAGAACGAGGCTCAGCGCCGCGGCGTGAACGTGGAGATCCGCATCGAGGCCAACGAGCCGGCCCCCATCCTCGGCACGCGCGCGGAGATCCGCGAGGCGCTCACGAACCTGATCTTCAACGCGGTGGACGCGCTCTCCAAGGGGGGCACGATCATCGTCCGCGCGCAGTCGAACGGCGGGGAATCCATTCTCGAAGTGGAGGACAACGGCATCGGCATGGCGGACCACGTGAAGAGCAGGATGTTCGAGCCGTTCTTCACCACCAAGGGGCTCTCGGGGAACGGCCTCGGGCTCTCGATGGTCTACGGGATCGTGAGCCGCCACCGCGGATCGATCGAGGTCGAATCCAAGGAACAGGTGGGAACCATCGTCCGCATGCGATTCCCGGCCGTCGACCCGACCCGCGCGACGCTCGCCGCCCCGCCGCGCGCCCCCGCGCCCTACCGGGCCAACATCCTCGTGGTGGATGACGAGGTCGACCTGGTCGCCGTGATGCGCGACGCTCTCACCCGGGAGGGCCACGTCATCACGACCGCCACGGGGGGCCAGGACGGGATCCAGAAGTTCCGCCGGGGCACCTTCGATGCCGTGCTGACCGATCTCGGGATGCCGGACGTGAGCGGCTGGGAAGTGGCGCGCGTCGTGCGCAAGGAGGGAGGGCGGAAGGTGGTGCTGGGGCTCGTGACGGGGTGGGGCGCGACCGTGAGCGACGAGGTCATGGACGCCCACGGGATCGACTTCGTGGTCAGCAAGCCGTTCGAGGTGGGAACGCTCGCGACGAAGGTGAACGAGACGCTCGCGGGACGGTCGGCTAAGCCTCCGCGATCCGCTTCACCCAGCGCACGTCGCCGGACTTGAGCCGCCGTCGGCGGTAGCCGAGGGCCTCGAGGAACCGCTCGCCGTCGTCGTATCCGGCCGGCACTTCGGCCGCGATGGTGAGCCCACCCAGCTCGTGCGCGAGGAACCCCTCCGCCAGCTCCAGGGCCGCGCGTCCGTAGCCCTTCCCTCGCTCGCCCTGCGCCACCACCAGGCCCCGCAGCGTCGCGGGCACGTCGTCCGCGCCGGCTTCGAACTCGATCGTCCCGATGAGGGATTTCGTGTCGGAGCGCCGGATCGCGAGGTAGTAGCGATTGTCCTCGGCAAGCGCTTCCTCGTACATCATCTCGACCGCGGTCGGATCGAAGTCCGCCGTGCCGGTGAGCGCCTCGAAGTAATCCGGCGCGTCGAGGTAGACCTTCCAGATCGCGGGCAGGTGCTCGGGCCCGGGGGACTCGAGGTAGACCAGCGGACCGTCGATCCGCGTGTTGGTTCCGGTGCTCATCGGAGAAGGATCCCTTTCAGCACCCGGCTCCGGTTTCCGGAGCGGAGCTCGATCAGGTAGACACCGCCGGGGGACGGCTTGCCCGCCGCGTCGCGACCATCCCACCGGAAAGCGTACACCCCTGCCGTACCCGGGCCCTCATGCAGCGTGCGGACCAGGACGCCGTCGACGCGGAAGACACGGAGCGAGTACGGGCCGTCCCGGTCCAGCGTGACCGGCAGGGTGGCCTCCGGATTGAAGGGATTCGGACGCACGGGGCCCAGCGAGAAGACGCGGGGCGCGCTCGCCGGGATCGTGATCTCCACCGGTCCGTACTCGACCTCGCCGCCCCCCGGCTTGGAGACCAGGACCCAGTAGTCCTGGGTCCGCCCCGGCTCCACGTCGGGGTCCTCCCAGCTTCCGGGACCGAAATACCCGATGGGCGTGGCGACCCGGACGCGCGGGCTGCCCGCGGCGGCCCGATCGATGCCGACGCTCGAGACCCCCAAGCCCCCCAGGTCCCATCTCAGCACGACGCGCGAGCGCGCCGCGTCGTACGCGGCGTCGAGCGGGATGACGTCCACGTCGGTCGTGGAGCAGGAGGCGTCGCCGTTCACCGAGACGTCGTCGATCCACCATCCGATCCCGCCTCCGATCGGCTGCGACCGGAAGCGGAACGCGATCTGGACCAGGCCGGAGTAGCCGGTGAGCGGCACCTTCGCCTGCGCGAAGGTGGATTGGACCCCACCCCATCGATCCACGTACGGATAGTCGGGCACCGGATGGAGGAGGGTCCAGGTTCCTCCGTCGTCGTTGCTGATCTCGACCGAGAGACCATCCACGTTCGCCGCCGAGCCGTAGCGCTGCCAGAAGGTCAGCGTGTCCGCGGTTCCCGTGAGCCGGATGGGCTGGCTGACGAGGCGCGCGTCCTGATCGGGGGCGTAGCTCCCGAGGTTTCCCACGGGTCCGCACTTCCAGGCCCAGGCACCGCTCGGGGTGTGGTTCTGCCCCGACTCGCGGTGCCACTGATCGGTGTTGTTGCACGGCGCCGGCGCCGCGACCCGGTACCAGGGCAGCGCCGCGTTCTCGAAGTCGTCGCAGATGCCCGTCTTGGCCCCGAGGAGGATCTGCACCGTGTCGGAGAGCGCGAGCCCGGACGTGGAGTAGAGATCGTAGCGGTACCAGGCCCCGATCGGGTCGGGCGCCAGGTTGACCGTGACGTCCACGACCGTCCCGGAATCCGCTTGCGCCGGGGCGATGGTGCCGTAGTCGATCGAATCCCCGGCCGTGACCGTGGTGAGCGCGTCGAGCGCCGTGACCTTCGCGTAGAGCCCGGGCGAGGGGGAGCCGTTCACGTTCACGAGGGGCAGCCGGAGCCGCAGGGATTCTCCCGGCTCGGCCCTGCCGTCCCCGTCGTTCGGGGTCCCCGCGCGCGGCGCGTCGTCCACCTGGATGGCCTCGTGCCGGACCGCGGCGCCGTGCACGCGGAGGTCGGCCGAGATCACGCCCGCGTTCTCCTGGATGTTGAAGACCCCCACCTGCGTCAGCTCATCGCAATTCGAGTGGGACGTCGGGCAGCTGGCGGAGCTCCAGTCATGGACCCCCAGCGCTCCGGGCCAGGGATCGAAGCGGTCGCCGCGGTTCCCCGTCACGGATACCGGGGTGCCGCAGGCCTGCTGGGACGCGGTCATGCCTCGGGCGAAGTCCAGGTTCTGCACCCCGTGCGGTCCCGTGACCGATTCCGCGCCTCCGGCCTCCACCACGTCGAGGAGCTTCCTCGAGACGACGTTGTTGCCGGGGACCGATTCGTCGACGTGGTAGATCATGAGTCCGTGCGACTGGACGCCGTCGATCTCGACCGAGCGCCGGACGAGCCCTCGATCGAAACCGATCGGCTGGCGGTTCTCGATGAGGAAATACTCCCCCACGTTGTCGCCGTTGGTCCAGAGACGGTACGTGGATCCGCCCGACTCGACGGGCTGGATCGTGACGCCGAGCTGATCGGTGAGGATGTTCGTCGGGCTGACCCAGCCGAGCTGCTGCTTGGACCACGCGGAAAAATGCGACGGGCTGGTGCCCAGGGTCTCCCCCGGAGCATGGCTGAAATTCCCCGAGCCCATGAGGTCCCACTCGCCCGCGCCTTCGTTGGAGGTCGGAAGGCCGCTCGTGTCGTAGAGGTCCGGCAGCCCGAGAACGTGGCCGAACTCGTGGCAGAAGGTGCCGATGGACATGATGAGATTCGGCGACGTGTGGGAGGCCAGTCCCGCCCACTTCTCCGCCTCGGTGGTGTAGAAGCTGTCCCGGATGGCGCCGTGGAATCCGATGTCGGGGCTCGTGTAGACCGGCTCCACGCTCCACTTGTGCGAATGGATATCGTCCACGGAGCCGGTCTCCTCGGCGCCGGGTCCGGCGTGCACGATGAAGAGGGCGTCCACGAGGCCGTCGTCATCTCCCGAATCGGGGATCCCATCGGGTCCGTCGTTGTCGAACTGGCGAAGATCGTAGTCCGCGTCCGCCAGTGTCAGCGCATCGCGGGCCATCTGCTGAGCGTTGTGCGGCGGATCGCCGAAGCCGAACTGGCCGTCGACGTAGTAGCCGTAGGGATGCGGCGCCGTGTACCAGCGGGTCACCACGCCGTCGATGTCGAATTGGCCCCCCGACACCTCACGGTAGTATTCGCGAAGGCTCCCCGTGGGCGAGACACCGATACTGAAGAGCAGGGAGTCGTAGGCGGACGGAGGATGGGCCAGCGTGTCCGCCGGGAAGCCCGGGTCGGTAGGCACCTGCGGATCCTGCGGGAACTGAAGCAGGATGACGAGCGCCTTGTAGTGGCGCTGGGCGGTCACGCGGAGGGGGCCGGCGCGGTCTACTCCGGCGGGCTTCCGCGAGAGGAGCTCCATCGCTCGGGCGGCTCGGGCGGTCCCTCGTAAGACGGGAGACTCGTTGAAGATGGGGGCCGTGGCATGGGCCCGCGGGGCGAGGCAAAACAACAGGCACGCCCCGACGATGCACCTGCATAGCCGCACGAAGCTGCCTCCCTTGAGTCGGCGAGTCGCGCGGCTGGTCGGTCAGGCTTTGGCGGGGGAGGAATCGACGCTGTCGAAGCCGGTGCGCTCCTGTTTTCCCCATCCGCCGCGCCCCAGGATGATATCGAGCATCGCGCCAAGGCGGAAGAGGAGAGTCAGGAGCCGGTAGGAGAAGTTCTCGAGCACTCCCACCCCGATCATGAGGGCGAAATCCCCCCAGCTCCGATACAGCCCGAACGAAAGCTCCTCGAGGAACACGGCGGAGATGGACAGGAACGCTCCCGAAGTGACCGCGAGGAAGAGGAAGGCCCAGAAGTAGAGCGGCGAGAGGAAGCCCAGGAAGTACGCGATCGGAATCAGGATGTAACCGAGCAGCTCGACGAGCGGGCCCATGACCTCGAAGAAGAAATAGTACGGAATGCCGATCCAGCGAAGCGATCCGGAGTGCTTGCTCCAGCCCAGCGAGCGGTGGATCCAGAGGCAGTGGATGAGCCCGCGGTGCCAGCGGCCCCGCTGGCGGGCGAGCGCGCCGAGCTTCTGCGGCACCTCGGTCCAGCAGATGGGATCGGGTAGGAACTGGACCACGTAGTCCCGTCGCTGCTCGCGCATGTGGCGGTGCAGCCGAAGCACCAGCTCCATGTCCTCGGTGATGACGTCGGAGCGGTAGCCCCCGACCTCGATCACCACGTCCTTGCGGAAGAGGCTGAACACGCCCGAGAGGATGAGCAGGTTGTTCATGGCGGAGAGCCCGAGCCGGCTCGCCACGAAGGCGCGCAGGTACTCCACCACCTGGAACGCGGCGAGGATGTTCTGCGGCAGCCTGGGCTCGATGATGCGCCCGCGTTCCACGCGGCAGCCGTTCGCCACGCGCACCTGCCCTCCCACCGCGATCACGCGCTCCGGATCCTCGAGGAACGGGCGCACCACGCGGAGGAGCGCGTTCTCCTGGAAGATCGAGTCGGCGTCGATGGTGCAGATCAAAGGATAGTGCGAGAGGTTGATCCCGGCGTTCAGGGCCGCGCTCTTCCCGGCGTGCGCCTTGTCGATGACGATCAGATTCGGATGCGTGGGCGAGCGGTAGATGCCGCGAATCGCCCCCTCGATCGGGAGGCTCTTCCGGTACACGGTGTCCCGGAGCGTGAGCTTGAACTCGCGGCGGAGCTTGGCCAGCGTCTCGTCTTTCGATCCGTCGTTGATGACGATGACCTCGTGCTGGGGATAGTCGAGCGCCAGCACGGAGCGCACGGCCTCGACGACGTTCTGTTCCTCGTTGTACGCCGGAACGAGCACGCTGATGGGGAACGTGAAGTGGGATTTTGCCACCGCCTCGTAATCCGCGTAGAAATTCTGCGCGAGCCGGCGGCGCATGTCGAAGAAGGACAGGATCAGGAGCCCGAAGAGAACGAGCTGGAGCACGCTGAAGTAGATCAGGATCACGAAGCTGATCACGTTGACGGTCGGGATCAGCCAGTCGGGCGCCGTGAAGTGGGGCATCCTAGGATTCCTCTCCGTCGCTCACCACGGTCTCCGGGAGCGGCATGCCGAGCGTCATGAGGGCCTCGACCGCGCAGTCGCGGGCAAAGCGGTCTCCGCCGTGGAGCGTGTTCAGCAAGACGGTCTTCGAGGGCTCCCCGATCCGGACCAGCGCGTCCATGGCGTTCTTCCGGACCCACCACGAGCGATCTTGCAGGAGCTCGGCCACGGGCTGAACCAAGTCGGGGTCGCCGATCCTCCCCAACGCCTCGGCGGCGTGCGCGCGGACGTACCAGATCGGATCGTGGAGCAGGGGCTCGACCAGGCTCGCGCTCGCGCGATCGGCGATCATGCCGAGCGCCCACACGGAAGCCGAGCGGACGTCGTCTTCCTTGTCCTGCAACGCGTCCCCCAGCGAGCGGATCGCGCGGGCGTCACGGATCTCGCCCAGGATCCGCGAGGCCCAGAAGCGCGCCTTGGGCGTCCCCTCCCGAAGCGCCCGGATGAGGAGTGGCGCCGTGCGGGGTCCCATCTCGATGCAGATGGCGGCGATCCTCGCGGAGACCGCCTGGTCGTGCTTCCCCAGGAGCTCCACCAGCGCCTCCTCGGCGGCCTGCAGCTTCATCCGTCCCAGCGAGCGCGCGGCCACGTTCCGGACGTCGGGATCCTTGTCCTCGAGCGCGGTCAAGAGCGCGGGGACCGAGCTCGGCACCTTGAGCTCGCCCAGGATCCGGATCGCGTGGGCCCGCGTCCACTTCATCGGGCTCCGTGCCAGTCGGAGCTGCTTCGGGATCACGCCGCTCTGCTCGAGCACGCGGATCACGTCGAGGCGTGTCGCCAGCTCGAGCTGGCTCACCTCCTGGGCGGCGAGCTCGGACCAGCGTCCCGAGAACGCCTGCACGATCCGTCGCATGCCCTCCGCGTGGTCGTCGGGGATCCCGGTTTTCAGGAGGACGAAGCTCTTGCGAAGCCGATCCATGAACGCCCGCTTCGTGGACTCCTCGCGGTTCGAATAGACCTTGTTCCCGATCGCGGCCATGGTGGTCAGGGCCACGATCCCGAGCAGGATCCCGAGGGTGATGACGAGGACCTGGAAGTCGATCATGCCCCCCTCCTCACCAGCGCACCGAGCCGGACACGGTCAGCCCCCACGTCTTGTAGGAGTGATTGTCCACGGAGTAGTAGCCTTCGACGCCGAGCGGGAGGGTGCCGAGGACGGTTCCGTTCATGTAGACCGAGCCCGTGTTCGTGGCGATGTCCGGGAAGTTGGTCGAGGTCATGTACGCCAATTCGTACCGGGCCCCGTAGTCGAGCGCGTTCTTCTCGGAGTAGCCCGAGAGGCTGAGCCCGCCGGCGTTCCGCACGCTCTCCAGGGGCGTGAAGTAGCTTGCCGAGGTCTTCGTGAAGTCGGACCACGTGAGCCCGTAGTCGAGCGCCACGCGCGGCTGCGCGCGTTTGATCCGGTAGGTCATGAGGCCGCCCAGGCTCGAGCGCTCGTTGTCGTCGGTGTAGAAGGACTTCGTGAAGGTGCCGCTCAGGCTCCCGCGACCGTTCCAGTCCCACCGGAGGCCGAGGTCGGTGTTGGTCACGCCTCCCGGGACCAGGACGCGGGCCCCGGTCCGATCATCGTTCGTCTTGATGGCGATGAAGTCGCGCGTGGCTCCGACACTAGGCGAGAACCGGCCGAGGTAGGTCCAGACGCGCGCATTGAAGCCGAAGAAGTCCTTGTCCCCGCCCAGCGGGTAGAGCACGAACGGGCTCCGCGCCTCGAACTTCTCGTACGCCATCCCCGCGGTGGCCTGGAGCGGATACCCGCGGAGGAAGCTCAGGTCGCCCCGGAATCCGGTGCTTCGAAGGTCATAGTTCAGGGTGGTGTCGGTCGGAAGGCCCGGATTCACCTCCCAGTGATGGAGCCGCGACACACGGCCCGACGCGCCGACCGAGCGGCCCAGGGTCGCGCGGCCGTCCACGAACTCCCCGAGGGTCTCGAGGCGGAACGCGGTCGAATCCGAGGTGATCTGCCGCTCGCGCGTATGGGTCCACCCGGTGCCCGCGGAAGGCCGGAGCGCCGTCCGCACCGCGCCGCGCTCCTCTTGCAGCCCTTCCTGGTCGGCGCCTCGCGCCGCGGCTCGATCCGTGAAGGCGTCGGAGGCGGTGGGGGCGTTTCTCCAGCGCGCGACCGTCGCGAGACCCAGCCACGCGTCGCCCGACCTCGGATTGGCATCGATCACGCGGCGGAACTCCGCCGAGGCCCCCGCGAGATCCCCGTCCCAGGAAAGCGCCCGCGCGTAACCGAGACGGGTCTCGAGGTCGGTCGAGTCCTGCGCGATCGCCCGGCGAAACTCGGGGAGCGCCTCGCCGCTCCGTCCCGACCAGGCCAGCGCCCGGGCGTACCCCGCGCGGTCGAACGCGTCGTCCGGATGGCGCGCGAGGAGCTTCCGGTACGTCGCGATGGACTCGTCGAAGTGGCGAGACCACGCGAGCACGCGCGCGAGCAGCGACAGGATGTCCTTGTTTTCGGGGTCAGTCTTCAGCGCGCGACGCAGCGTCGAAGCGGCGTGATCGAAATCCTTCCGATCGCTCGCCGCGCGGGCGACGCGGAGCGCCTCCTCGGAATGGGAAACCTGGGCGGGAGCGGACGACACGAGGATCGAGCTCAGGAGCACGAGGCCGAGCAGGGCGGCACAGCGGCGACTAGCGTGCCTGTGGATCGAGCCGTGTTTGATTTCGCTGATCACGGGCATCCATACCCTCGAACATGTCCCGGATGTAGCGCGCGGACCTCTTGATGCGCTCCGAAAGGATCGGCATGTCCCACCCGTTCCATGAATAGGACTTGGATTCGGGTGAGACGATCGTAAGTTCTTGACCCACTGTTGATTGCGTGGTCCCGGGCGGACCCAGGAACTGGACGTCGGCCGGGGCGACGCGGGACGGGCCGCCCGGACGCGCCGGGCCCAGCGAGTCCGCGCGGAACGCGGGGCGCTTGGTGGCCCACGCCAGGAGACCGATCCCGTCCGTCTTCGTGACCTCGATGTCGCTCGTCCCCGCCTTGTCGTCGAGCACGGACCGGGTCGAGGGGTCGCCGACGTTCAGGAGGCCCCACGGGATCGCGATCTCGATCGTCCGTCCGTCGTTGGAGCGGGTCCACTCGGCGTGAGGGTCGTAGGCGAAGCTCGGCTCCGCGCCGGGCCACGCCGCGGCGCGCGCGGGCTCGCGTCCCGCCTCGAGCCGTCCCCAGTCGAGGTGACGGGCCGGATAGAACCTGCCGCTCCGCGAGACCCGCTCCCGGTTCGTCTCGATGATCATCGGGATGTAGCGTCCGTCCTCGTTTCGGACGGGGTGCAGGGGGGCGACGTCCTGGAGCCCTTCACCCTTCGATAGGATCCGCGACCACCGGGAGTAGTTCATCGCGCGATCGATGAATAGCTCGGCCCGCCCGGCCTGGGGCTCGACCACGAGCGTGAACTCGGCTCCGCGCGACCAGGTGGCCTGGAGCGGACGCGGGAGCCTGCGGTCCCCGCGCGCGGGATCGAGCACGTCGAGTGAGACGCCCACCGAGGCCGGCGCGCCCGGGCCGAGATCGATCCGGAGATAGAACCGATTCTGGTCCGAGGTGGCAACGAGCGAGCGGAGGAGCGGGCCTTCCGGCGCCGAGGCGTAGGGCGCGATCCCCGACCAGTCGTCCACGGCCCCATCGATCCGGATCTTCGAGGGCGGGTCGAACCCCAGGAGCCCGTAGTTCTCTTCCGCATCGAGCAGGTTGTGCCACAGAGGATCGCGATCGCGCGGCTGCTCCTGGCGCATCACCAGCCAGTTCACCTTGAACCATTCGTCGAAGAGCGCGAACAGGAGCCCGCCCGCGCAGCCCGTGCCCTCGATGTCCTCGAGGAGACGGACGTCGTCCTTGCCCTGCTCCTCCTCCGACATCCCGCCGTGGTCGATCCGCTGCGGCTGCTGATGCGCAATCCCACGTGAGGTCGGAACGCCGAACTCGCCGATCAGGAGCGGAAGCCCGCGCGTATGCGCCTTCAAGTCCGTGAGGTAGCCCGCGTAGTTGCATGCGCCGTGGCGGTCGCGGAACGCGCTGTACCCCGGGTCGAGGTTCATGAAGTCCGGGTAGTAGGGATAGACGTGATAGTTCGCGAAGTAGCCGAGGGTCTTGGTGAGCGGCGACGCCGCCCGCAGCGGACGGATCCGTGTGGGATCCACCGAGAACGCGTCCTCGTCGTGCTCGGCCGGCTGCCCGCCGCGCTCGTACTCGGTGGGATGCCGCATCACGTCCAGCGTGGGCCAGTTCACGAACGAGACGGCGCGGGCGAGCCCGTAGCGGTCGGCCTCGTGCGAAGCCGCGAAATCCAGCTCCTTGGCCAGCCAGCATTCCATGGCGGTCCCCGACTCGACGCCGAAGAACGTGCCGCGAAACGTGGTCGTCGTCGGGTGACGTCGGTCGGTGACCCGGACGGCGTACGGCTCCCACTCGCGTCCCAGGAGCCAGCCCGCGAGGTAGGGCGAGACGTCTGCGGTGTAGCGTCCCGCGGCATGGCCCGGCCGCGGCGCGAGGAGCGCCTTGCCGTGGACCGCGTCGATCGCCGCGCGGATTTCGGACTCGAAGGCGCCCGTGAAGACCGGATCCCAGAAGTCGTTCCCATCCGGAAGCTCGGTCCAGACTTCCTGGAAGAGCCAGATGGGATCGCGCGGATGCGCGTCGTTCTCTTCCTTCAGGGCCTGATAGAACTCCGGAGGGTGGAGCGCGTAGACGCGAACCGCGTTCGCGTGGAGGGTGCGGAGGAACTGGAGCCATCGGCGGTAGTCCGCCTTGGCGATCGCGAACTCGCCGGGGAAGTGGCCCGGCGGCGCGGCGCCCATGTTGACGCCGCGGATGAACATCGGCCCCACGGTCTGGCCGGAGACGACCTCGAACCGGTCGCCGCGCACGCGGACGTAGCGGGCCGGCTCTGCCGCGCCGGACACGGACGCGAGGAGGCCCAGAACCGAGACCAGCATGGGGAGCGTGCGGCGAGCGGCCAGGATCCTAGAGCCCTCCGTCGATGCCCGCCCCCGGGGCGCATCCTCACCCACATCCGAGGGAAAAGGCTATACGTAGATTTGCGGTCCCGTCCGGGGCGGCTCGGGACAGATGGCCCGGAGGGTACCTTCGAGATCCTCGAAGGAGTCCAGGAGGACGTCGGGTTCCGCGGCCCGAAGCTCTTCCCGTGAAACGAGTCCCGTGGCCACGATCACGGCGCGAGCGCCGATCGCGCGGGCGCAGGCGACATCGCGTGGCGTGTCGCCGATGACGGTCGCCTCGTTCCCACGCACCGGGCGTCCCACGATGCGCTCGGCCTTCTCGAGCGCGATCCGGGCCAGCTCGCCGCGGTCCTCGTGCTCGTCGCCGAAGGCGCCGAAGCGGAAATAACCCCCGAGCTTGAAGCGGTCGAGCTTGAGCATCGCGCCCGGCTGGACGTTTCCGGTCAGGAGGCCGACCAGCACGTCCTCGCGGCCGCTCAGGCGGCTCAGGAGATCCTTCACACCGGGAAAGAGCCTCGCGCCGTCGTGCCGGCTCATCTCGACGCGGAGGTGCGTCACGTAGCGGTCCAGGCACTGGCTCCGGCGCTCCGCGATCACCTCGTCCCCGATGCCCGCCTGGCGCATGATCTCCACGACGCACTGAGGATCGGTCATGCCCGCGAAGCGGAAGCCGGAAATGGGGCCGGTGGTGTCGAAGGTCTCTTGCAGGGCGCGGGCAAAGGCGAGCTTGGGGGCGATGCCCTCGCGAAGCAGCGTTCCGTCGATGTCGAAGAGCGCGAGGCGCATCCTGGATCCGGCTCGGGTTCTAGTTGGCGACGGGCTCGATCTGGTAGCCCCTCGAGCCTCGTCTCATGATAATCGGTGAGTCCACGACGTCATAGCCGCGCTTTCCCTCCGCGGCGGTGAACTTGAGGCACGGGATCATGATGCGTCCCATGCCCGCCGGGAAGACGTCCTCGATGGAATAGGCACTGAGGCGCGTCTGCCGCGTCGCCCACTCGCGGAGCGACGCGTCCGCCTGATCCAGGGCCGGCGCGCAGTGAAGACGGTCCGCGCTCTTCTCGACCTCCGCGGAATCCCAGCGCATGGTGCCCGCCGTCACGAGGGCCGCGCACGCGTATCCCCCCGCCTGCGGTATGAAGACAAGGATCTCGTCCCGGCTTTCGACCACCTTGCCCTGGCGATCCGCGAAGAGGAGGTACACGTCCACCCGGAAGCGGCCGCCGCCGAGCTTTTCGATCGAGCCGTCGGTGAAGTCGAAGGCCACGAGCGTGTGCCCCGGATCCCCGGCCAGGGTCGAGGCGTCCGCCTTCACGGCGCTCGTCAGCCAGCGACGCGCCGCGGGAAGCTGTGTCCGGTCGAGGCTCGCGCGCTGGCGCGCGGCGAAGAACCGCTCGACCGCGCGCACCGGCGCGGGATCGGTCTGGGGTGCTACCGGCGGCGCCTTGCCGAGGCGTATCTCGGTGGGCGGAGCGCCGGCGATCGTGATCGTGTAGGGACACGCGGTCAGAGCCACGAGGATCGCCAGGGCCAGGAGTCGTCGTCTCACGCGCGCGCTCCGGTCGCGGCGCGCGGGCCCGCCGGCGTGGCGGGCGCCCCCTGGCCGGAAGAACCCTCGAAGAGCCGCGGGTTGGTCGTGCGCTTCAGCGCCTCCTCCCGCGTGATCCGGCCCGAGGTCACGAGGTCCTTGAGCGCCTGGTCGAGCGTCTGCATGCCGTGCTGCGTCCCCACCTGCATGATGCTCAGGATCTGCGCGGTCTTGTCCTCGCGAACGAGATTCCGCAGCGCCGGGATCCCGGTCAGGATCTCGAGCGCCGCCACGCGCGATTTGCCGTCCGCGGTCGGAATCAGGGACTGGGCGATGACCCCCTCCAGCGACTCGCTCAGCATCGTGCGCACCTGGGACTGACGGTCGCCGGGGAACACGTCGATGAGCCGGTCGATGGTCTTCGCCGCCGAGTTGGTGTGGAGCGTCCCGAACACGAGATGGCCCGTCTCCGCCGCGGTGATCGCGAGCGAGGTGGTCTCGAGGTCGCGCAGCTCCCCGACCAGAAGGCAGTCCGGGTCCTCCCGGAGCGCGCTGCGCAGCGCGGTGGCGAAGTCCTTGGTGTGCGAGCCGACCTCGCGCTGGTTGATGAGGCATTTCTTGCTCTCGTGCACGAACTCGATCGGATCCTCGATCGTGATGATGTGCCCCTGCTTGTTGGCGTTCAGGAAGTCGATCATCGCCGCGAGTGTCGTGGACTTTCCGCTGCCGGTCGGTCCGGTCACGAGGACGAGCCCGCGCTCCTTCGTCGCGAGCTCGCGCAGGATGGGCGGGCACCCCAGCTCCTCCAGCGTCCGGATCTTGGTGGGGATGACGCGGAAGACCGCGCCGGGGCCGCGCCGCTGCATGAAGATGTTGGCGCGGAACCGCGCCACGTCGGGGATCTCGAATCCGAAGTCGATCTCGTGGTGCGTCTCGAAGGTCGAGCGCTGCTCCGGCGTCATGATCTCGTTGAGCGCGGACCGCGCCTCTTCAGCGGTCATGGGGGGCAGGTTGGCGCGGACGATCTCGCCCCGCTGCCGGATGATGGGCGGCATCCCGGCCGAGATGTGGAGATCCGACGCTCCCGCTTCCCGCGTCGAGGTGAGGAGGGCCACGATGGTCTGCGCCATTACGGCAGCTTCTCGCCGACGATCGCGTCGCGGTCCTGGTCGGTCAGGATCGTCGCCGAGAGCCCTCCCGTCCGGTCCTCCGCCGTGTTCCAGACGCGCGAGCCTTCGCGCCGCGCGGTCGGAAGACCCAGGAGCGCAAAGGGGCGATCGGCGAAGACGGACCGTCCGTGGCGCGTCTTCGCGAGATAGGAGAGCAGGGGCTTCCCGTCCAGCCAGTCGGTCCGCACGAACACGAGGCGCCCCACCGAGGCGCCGCACAGCGCCTCCGCGATCGAGTCGCCGTTCAGGAAGCCGTCCAGGATGGCCACGTCCGCGCCCTGACCGACCACGATGTCGGCCCAGGATTCGAGGGCCTCCTCGCGCTTCCCGTAGATCACGCGCGTGACCTGCCCGGGATAGGGCGTCGATCCGCTCGGCTCGATTGCCAGCATCCTCCGCCCGGGACGCGCGGCCAGCGAGGCGAGGGAAGCGAGAACCAGAGAACCACCGGAGCGCGGCGGCCCGTGCACGATCACGATCCCTTCGGGGCCCTCCACCATGTCCCGGATCTCCGCTTCGGCGATCGGGGAGGCGCCGAGCGCGTGGAGCTCCGGGACCTCGACCGTTCGCGGCGAGAGGCGAATCACCGTGGAGATGCCGTCGGCCCCGCGGCAGTGCGAGACCTGAAGCACCATCCGCTCCGGCCCGACCTCGATTTCGAGCGAGCCCTGGGACGCCACGTCGCCGGTCCCCTCGAGGTCGAAGATACCCAGCACGCCGAGCCGCGCCCTGAGATAGAGCGCCGCCTCGGGGCGCTCCGGGGGCTGCGGCTCGAGACCGGCGTCCGTCCGGTACTGGATCGCGAGAGTGCCTTCCACAGGCGTAAAATGGATCTCGGAGGCGTTCTTCTTGCGCGCCGTGTGGAGATGGAAGAGGAGGAAGTTCGTTCCGGCCCGATCCCAGACCACGTCGCGCCGGGCTTCGCTGCCCGCGGCCGCGGGCGCGCCACCGCTCGCCTGATGGAGGTCGGCCCGTGGGGCTGCGCTCGAGGCCCGCGCGGTGGATCCGTACACCGCGTCGATCGCGCGCCGCAGCGACCCCGGCGAGCCGATCACAAGAGACAGGGCGCTGCTGGCGACCTGCTTCAGCTCGTGGACCGCATCCTGGTCCGTGGGGTCGGCCATGGCCACCGTGAGCTCGCTTCTCGATCCGAAGAGCGGAACCGCCTGAACGCGGCGAAGCACCTGCTCGGGGAACCGGCGCACCTGTTCAGCATCGATCGCCTCGGGACGCACGTCCACATAGGGAATGCCGAGCTGCTTCGAGAGCGCCCAGCCGATGTTCTCTTCGGACGTGAAGCCCAGCTCCACGATCGCCTCACCGATCAAGGAGCCGGTTTCGCGCTGGCGAGCGAGCGCCTGCTCGACCTGCGATTCGGTGACGATTCCCGCTTCGACGAGAATCGAGGTCAGCGTTCTCGTCGGGCTCTTGGGCCTGGTCACGTCGCGCACCTCTTCGTGGAGTGGTCGGAATCCTTTCGGCGTGGAGCAGAATCGCAAGGCATGTGCCACCGTGGGTCCAGGAGCCTCTACGATGAGACAAATGACGCCATGACGCCGAGTTCGAAGATCCGAACCACCGCGCCCGCGCGGGGTTCAGGTAGCAAATAGGTAGCCGCCGGCATGGGGAAGCGAGTAGATTCTCGGCGGTCCGGAATGGGACGCCATCACCCGAGCGCAAGGGAGGCCATGGCCAAGCGACAGCTCAAGCTCATCGCGCGAAAACAAAAGACCGACCGGAGCGCCAAGAAAGCGGCTCCGAACGAGGCCATTCCTCTCAAGAAACCAGCCAAGCCCATCGTCCGTCTCACCGCGACCGACCTGGCGGCCCGCCAGCGAGAGATCTCGGTCAGCGAGTTCTTCACCAAGAACCGCCACCTCCTCGGATTCGACAGCCCCGCCAAGGCACTGCTCACCACCGTGAAGGAAGCCGTGGACAACGGGCTCGACGCCTGCGAGGAAGCGGGCATCCTTCCGGATCTGGTGATCGTGATCTCCGAGATCTCGGAAACGCGCTACAAGGTCGTGGTTCAGGACAACGGGCCCGGCATCGTGAAGGCGCAGATCCCGCGCGTGTTCGGTCAGCTCCTCTACGGCTCGAAATTCCATCGCCTCCGCCAGTCGCGCGGACAGCAGGGGATCGGCATCTCCGCCGCCGGGATGTACGGGCAGCTCACCACCGGAAGGCCGATCAAGATCGCCTCCCGCACGGGGCTGAACAAGCCGGGCCACGAGTTCGAGATCCAGATCGACACCAAGCGCAACCAGCCGGTCGTGGTCTCGGACCGCGAGCTGGACGGAAAGGCGCCGGCCGCGGACAAGGAGAAGCGGGCGGTGGAGCGGGCCTTCGAGCATGGAACGCGGGTGGAGCTGGAGATCGAGGCCACCTACAAGAAGGGCCGCCACTCGGTGGACGGGTACGTCGAGCAGACGTCGATCGCGAACCCCCACGCCAAGATCACCTACGTCGATCCGGGCGGGGAGCGCCACGAGTACGACCGCGTGGCGACCGAGCTTCCGAAGGCGCCGCTCGAGATCAAGCCGCACCCGCACGGCGTGGAGCTGGGGATCTTGCTGAAGATGCTCCACGAGACGAAGGCGCGGAACATCGCTTCCTTCCTCCACAACGATTTCTCCCGCGTGAGCGCGCCCGTCGCGGAAGAGATCGCCAGGGCGGCGGGCGTATCGCCCGGGATGACGCCGGGAAAGGCGGCGCGGGAGCAGGCGGAAGCCCTGTACAACGCGATCCAGGCCACGAAGCTGATGGCGCCCCAGTCGAACGTGCTCTCTCCGATCGGGGACGAATTGCTCCTGGAGGGGCTGAAGAAGCAGGTCACGGCCGATTTCTACGCATCGACCTCGAGGAGCCCCGCGGTCTATCGCGGGAATCCCTTCCTGGTCGAGGCCGCGCTGGCCTACGGCGGCGGGCATCTCCCCGCGGACGAGCTGTCGACCTTGATCCGCTTCGCGAACCGCGTGCCGCTGCTCTACCAGCAGTCGGCGTGCGCCATCACGAAGTCGGTCATCCAGACCACGTGGAAGACCTACGGCATCCAGCAGTCGCGCAGCGCCCTCCCCACGGGGCCGCTCGTGATCATGGTCCACATCGCGTCGGTCTGGGTGCCGTTCACGTCCGAGAGCAAGGAGGCGGTCGCCTCGTATCCCGAGATCATGAAGGAGATCCGGCTCGCATTACAGGATGTGGGGCGGAAGCTCGGGCTCTACATCCGGCGCGGGCTGCGCGAGGCGGACGCCGAGAAGAAGCGCTCCTACATCGAGAAATACATCCCGCACATCGGGATCGCGTTACAGGAGATTCTCGGCATCGACGACAAGCGGAAGGAGAAGGTCTGCGCGACCTTGAAGGACACCCTGGAACGGAGCCGGAAGAATGAGTGAGGCGAACGTCGTACCCAAGATCAAGAAGGAAGCGAAGGCGGTGGAGGAATCGATCCTCAAGCGGAAGAAGCCTTCGCTGAAATTCCCCATCCGCTCCCTCGCGAACGTCCGCTATCTCGAGAAGGAAGGCTACTTCGAGATCCGCGGCCGCAAGAAGGAGCGGACCCTCACGGTGAACACCGTGAAGACCTTCGCGCAGACGCTGCGCATGATGGCGCTCTCGAAGACGCTGGTCGAGACCGACGACATCGCCACGAAGCGGGAGGCTTACTACGTCTCGAAGAACTGGGACGAGGCGCGGTTCCTGGAACAGACCGAGTCCGACACGGTGATGGACGACGTGGAAGCCCTGTTCGAGGTGAACCGCGAGCAGCTGGGGTTCGTGCCCGAGGAAAAGGGAGGGGACGTCGCGGGGAACCTGATCGTGATCGACAAGGATCCGAACACAGGGAAGACCATCCGGATCGACTGCACGAAATTCGGGAGCGGTGCCTACTCGATTCCGATCTCGGTCGAGGACTTGAAATTCGAGACCAAGGCCAAGTTCATTCTGGTGATCGAGACGGCCGGGATGTTCCAGCGGCTGGTGAAGCACGGCTACTGGAAGAAGGCGAACTGCATCCTGGTCTCGATGGGAGGGGTCCCGACGCGCGCGTGCCGCCGCTTCATCCGCCGCCTGGCGGATCTCCAGAAGATCCCGGTCTACGTATTCGTGGACGGCGATCCGTACGGCATCAGCAATATTTATCGGACCTTCAAGGTGGGCTCGGGGAACGCGGCGCACATCAACGAGTTCTTTTGCGTGCCCCAGGCGCGTTTCTTGGGCATCACGCCCCAGGACATCATCGATTACAAGCTGCCGACGCATCCCTTGAAGGAAGTGGACGTGAAACGGGCCAAGGATGCGCTGAAGAACGACCCCTTCTTCCTCCACCACAAGGAGTGGGCGAAGGCCATCGAGCACCTGGTCTCGATGGGGGTCCGCGCGGAGCAGCAGGCGCTGGCCGCGCACGGCCTGAATTACGTGATCGAGAAGTACTTGCCGCAGAAGATCGCGCACCCGGAGAAGTTCCTGCCGTAGCAGGCCGTGCATCCGTTCCGGCGATTCAGCCTCGAGCACCTCGGCGCGATCTTCATCCTGGCCGGGGTTGCCGGTCTTCTCACAGGGGCGACCCGACGATCCCGCCGGGTGGAAGTCGCGGCTCGCGTCATCCTCGCGGCGTTCCTGGCGGGCGGTCTGGCGTTCGCGCTGGCCGATTCCCTCCCGCTCCGCGGCCTCGACTGGCTCGACATTCTCCCGCTCCACTTCTGCGACATGGCGGTTCTCATCGCCGTGGTGGCGCTGGTCACCCGACGGCAGACTCCGACCGAGATCCTCTACTTCTGGGGGCTGACCGGGACCTCGATCGCGATCCTCACGCCGGACCTGGACCGCGGCTTCCCGGACACGCACTGCATCTCCTTCTTCGCGCTCCATGGGGGAGTCGCGGTTTCGGCGGCTGTTCTGGTGTTCGGGGTGGGTGTGCGCCCTCGTCCCGGCGCGGATCTTCGCGTCTTCTGGATGACGAATGTCTACGCGGCCGTGATCGCGGTCATCAACCTCGTCGCGGGAGAGAACTATCTCTATCTGCGGGCGAAGCCGTCGCAGCCTTCGCTGTTGGATTGGATGGGGCCGTGGCCGTGGTACATCCTGGCCGCGGACGCGCTGGCGTTCGTGCTGTTCCGGGGGCTGATGTTGCCGTTTAGGGAGGAGAGGCCAGACTAACTCGCCCCGGGGCGAGTAGGAACTTGCTCTAGTTCGTCTCGGTTCCCGCCGCGTGGGGCCGCGGGGGCCTCGTCCCGGGCTCCCCCTTCACATCCAGCCACACGTAGATCGTGGCGTCCCCGTCGTGGAGGGTGACCCACTGCCCCCGGGGTAGGCGCTCCAGCTGGTCCCGGACTTCACCCAGGTAGACTTTGTGGTTCCCGGCGCTGACCGAGCTCTTCAGTCCGAACGCGAACATCGTGTCGACGGTCTTCTTGGGGACGGTCATCGCGACGGTAGCGTCTTCCTTCCCGGCCTCCCATACCTCGACGTGGAAGTTGACGTTCTTCCCCCACCACCAGGGCTTGGGGGATGGGGGCGCGGTGCGAATGGTCCAGAGGACCCCCATCGCCAGCGACACGACGACCAGGGCCAAGATCCACAGTCCGGCCTTGCGGGGCATGGCTCGTCTCCTCGGGGGGACGCAAGCAGTTGCCTGTCACCCGTACGCTAGCACAACCGAACGTGTTTCGATTCGCCTCCAAGTGCGCTCCGGGAACCCGTCTCCTCGCCGCGGGTTCAACGGGAGCCACCATCGCCACCGTCTCGGCCAGGGAAACGTGCGCTCCCCAAGTCTCATGAATCGAAGGACTTTCGGCTTCTGCGTTCTTGTCCTCGTCCTGACCGCAACGCCGCCCGCGTTCGGAGCGGCTACCCTCCATCCCGCCATTCGAAGAATCGATCCACGTTCGGGGCTCTCGAGGCGCTTCCTGACCGAGCGGCCCGGCGCCGAGCCCATCGTGAATTTGTTCCTGAGCGGCATCGTCACGCCCGAGGCGCTGCGAGCCTACGGTGTCGAGGTGAACACCTGGACCAGGGCGGGCATGACGGTCCGGTGTCCTCTTTCCCGTCTCAATGCCCTCCAAGCGTTGCCGGGTGTGACCTCGATCCATCCCGCGGCCAGGTGCCGCCTCCTGCTCGACCGGAGCGCGGTCGACGCCGATGTCGCCACGGTGCGGCAGGCGGTGCCACCCGATTTCGCGGGTCAGACCGGCATCGGCGTGCTGGTCGGAGCGGTGGATTCGGGCATCGACGGCAAGCACGGGGATTTCAGACGACCGGACGGATCCACCCGCCTGGTCTCGGTCTGGGATCAGACCGCGAGCGGCACGCCGCCGCATGGATTCAGCTACGGCGCTGAATACGGCCCGGCCGAGATCGACGCTCACCCGGGGTCGATCCGGGATGACTTCGGCCACGGGACCCACGTCCTCGGCATCGCGGCCGGAGACGGAAGCGCCACGGGGCACGGGCAGCCCGGGTTCCGGTATGTCGGAATGGCGCCCGAAGCGGATCTTTGCATGGTGTCGACCGACCTGACGGAATCCGGGATCGTGGACGGGGTGAACTACATCTTCCGGGTCGCTGCGGCTCGCGGGGAACCCGCCGTCGTGAATCTGAGCATCGGAACCCAATCCGGCCCTCATGACGGGACGCTCGAGCTCGACCGGATGCTGAACGCGCTGACCGGGCCCGGGCGGATCATCGTGGCCGCGGCCGGGAACGAGGGCGCGGACCACATCCACGGGAGGGTGACCCTCACCTCCTCCGGCGTGCAGAGCATGACCCTCGCGGTGCCGCAGTACCTCTCCTCCAGCACGGCGAACGACGAATACGTCATTGGATCTGCCTGGTATTCCGCCGCGGATCAGGTGGCCTTCACGCTCGTGACCCCGTCCGGAACCGTGCTCGGTCCGGTCGCCCCGGGGGACAGTCTCGTGGCGCAGGCCACGTCCGGCGGGTACGTCGACATCTACAACAACACGACCTCGTCACGCGGGGACCATGAGATCTATTTCCAGATCTACGATCCATCCGGGTCTCCACCTCCACAGCCGGGCGCCTGGACGGCGCGCTTCACGCCGGTCACGATCGGCGGATCGGGCGTCGTGGACGCCTATGTCGAGGCGAGCAGCCTTGGCGACGGGACCGTCATCGCGTCCTGGACGGCCGGATACGTGTACGGCGGCGTGATCAACGCTCCGGGCGACGCGGATTCCGTGATCTGCGTCGGGGCGCATGTTACGAAGCAGTGCTGGCCCGCGCTGGACGGGGCCACGCGGTGTTTCAATCCCGCGCCCGAGCTGGGATCCATCGCGATCTTCTCGAGTCAGGGGCCCCGCAGAGACGGGGTCCAGAAGCCGGACCTGACCGCGCCCGGCATGGGCATCGCCTCGAGCAAGACAACCACCGTGCTTTTCCCACCCGACGTGGTTACGAGCGACGGCCTGCACGTGGTTTTCTCGGGCACGAGCATGGCCACGCCGCACGTGACGGGCGCGGCGGCGCTTCTCCTGTCCCACCGCGTGCACGCGCAGGACACGCCCTCGCAGGTCCGTTCGATTCTCGAGGGAGCGGCCCGCTCGGACGTCTTCACCGGCGCCGTTCCGAACGGCACGTGGGGCTACGGCAAGCTGGACATCGCCGCCGCGCTGGGCCCCGCGTTGAACGTCGCGGTGCTCCGGCCCACGGCCGGCCGCGATGTCGTCTTCGGAACGACGGACACGGTCCAGGTACGCGTCTCGGGCGGCGACGCGGATTCCGTCGTCATCTCCCTGTCGCGGGACGGCGGCGCGACCTTCCCCCGGCGCCTCGGCGCCTTGGGACCCATGAGCGCGGGCCAAGTGGCCTTCCTCAGCTATACCGCGGACCCGACGCTCGCCTCCTACCACGCGCGGGTCCGCTGCGTGGCCTACAACCCGGTGATGGGCAACGCGGCGGCATTCTCGGACAGCGCGTACCTGATCCAGCCGGCGCTCCAGAACACGCTCCGCGTGTCCGTGCCCAATCCGTTCGGAAAGGGCACGACCATCCACTTCGAGCTGCTCCAGCCGGCCCACGTGACGGTGCGGGTCTTCTCCGTCCGGGGCACGCTCGTCCGGACGCTCGCAGACGCCGCGTATCCCATGGGGCGCCAGAGCGTCGACTGGAACGGACGCGACGCGCACGGCACCACCGCGGCCGCGGGGATCTATTTCTGCGAATTTCGCGCCGGGTCGCTCCGTGAAGTCCGCCGCCTCGCGCTCATCCGGTGAGATTGGCCGGCCCAGGGACGCTCGGGTGGGATAGACTCCCGACATGATGCGACCCACCGCCAGCGTGGTCCTGAGCAGCCGATCGACGGGCGGCCCAGGCGCCACATCGGAGCACCCATGATGGCATCACACGCTCGCTCACTGATCGTCGCCCTATCTGTCCTGACCGCTCTCGCACCAACGGCCACCGCGCGCACGCTGCCGCCGACGCGCCGGCAACCCGTGACCGACGTCTACTTCGGCACGCCGATCGTCGACAACTATCGCTGGATCGAGAAGGTAGACAGCCCTCAGGTGAAGACATGGCTCAAGGCGCAAGCGGATTACTCCAGCGAGGTCGTCGGAAGGATTCCCGGACGGGATTCTCTCGTCAACGACTTCGTGCGGCTCGACGCCATGCGGCCGGCCAGCATCTCCTCGGTGAAGCGGAAGAACGGCCGCTATTTCTACAAGAAGACCCTTCCCTCGGAGAACGTGGGCCGACTCTTCTATCGCGACCGGCTCGACGGTCCGGAGACTCTCCTGTTTGACCCGACGGAGGGGGCGGGCGGGAAGAGCACGTCCCTCTCGTTCTACGAGCCGAGCGAGGACGGCAAGCGCGTCGCGCTCGGGGTGGCTCAGAACGGCTCGGAGACCGCGACGCTTCGCATCCTGAACGTGGACACCCGCACCTTCGAGTCCGAATCCATCGCACCGGTATGGGCAGGTGTCGGGGGCTGGCGCCAGGACGGCTCCGGATTCACCTACAACCGCCTCAACTCGAGCGACGTGCACGACGAGAAACGTGAGCTGAACACCGCGGCCTACTTTCACGTGGTGGGCACCGATCCGTCCAAGGATCAGCCCGTGCTGTCGGCAGCGAAGTATCCGGCGCTGGGTCTGAAGCCGGAGGACATTCCGTTCGTCTCTTTCAGCGACGACTACCGCTACCTCTTCGGCGCCGCGGCCAGCGTGCGGAACGAGCTCACCGCCTTCATCGCGCCCGCCGCCGATCTCGCCTCGGGTCAAATCCATTGGAAGCCCCTGCTCGTCCCCGACGACCAGGTCACCCAGGTCGTGGTGCACGGCGACCGGCTCTTCCTCCTGTCGCACAAGGATGCGCCCCGATACCGGGTCCTCGAGACCAGCGTCACGAAACCGGACATCGCCCACGCCGCCGTCGTCATGCCGGAGGGAAACGAGACGATCGACGGCCTAGATCGGACCAGGAATTACCTGCTGGCCACGACCTCTGACGGGATCAACAACAAGCTCTTCGTCTATCCCTATGACCAACCGAAGTGGACGGAGATCACCCTTCCGCGCACGGGAACCGTCGCGGTGGGAGGCTTCGACGTGAAATCGGACGACGCCGAGGCCGAGATCACCTCCTGGAGCAAGCCGACCGAGCGTTACGAATTCGCCCCCGCACAGGGCGCGCTGGCGCTGAGCCCGCTCAACGTCGCGGTATCCTATCCCGGCACCGAAGACATCGTGGTGGATGAGGTGGAGGCGCCCGCGCCCGACGGTACGATGGTTCCGCTCTCGATCGTGTATAACAAGCGGCTCGCGCGCGACGGTTCGGCTCCGTGTTACCTCTCCGGCTACGGGGCGTATGGTATTTCCAGCACACCCTACTTCGGTCTCATGAACCTGGCGTTGATCAATCGCGGGGTGGTCGTGGCCACGGCACATGTACGCGGCGGCGGCGAGAAGGGCTTCGACTGGTACCATGCCGGGTACAAGACGACGAAGCCGAATACGTGGAAGGATTTCATCGCCTGCGCCGAGTACCTCGTGAAGAACAAGTACACGAGCCCGGCTCACCTCTTCGGTGAGGGCACGAGCGCGGGTGGGATCCTCATCGGGCGTGCGATCACCGAGCGTCCCGACCTCTTTGCCGCGGCCGTCTGCAATGTACCCTGCGCGAACGCCCTTCGAATGGAGAACACACCCAACGGCCCGGTCAATACACCGGAGTTCGGAACGGTGAAGGACTCGGTCGAGTGGCGGGCGCTGCTCGAGATGGATGCGCTCCAGCACGTGAAGAAGGGCGTCAAGTATCCGGCCGTCATGTGCGTGGGCGGTGCGAACGACCCGCGCGTGATCGTATGGCAGCCCGCCAAGTTCGCGGCCGCGCTCCAGAACGCGAGCGCGTCAGGCAAGCCCGTCCTCTTACAGGTCAACTACGACAACGGGCACTTCACCGAGGACAAGAAGGTGGCGTTCCGGAACTTCGCGAACATGTTCGCGTTCTGCCTGTGGCAGACAGGGGACAAGGAATTTCAGCTGCGGCGCCCGAAGCCCTTGCCCCGGGCGCGTCGCGTAAGTAAGGCCCCGCGAACAAGTTAGGGGACGATCGATCCAGGGATCCTATTCCAGTCCGGCTCTCGCAGAGGAACCACCCTGTCTCATTCGGGTTTGACGGACGAGACCGTTCCCTTGATGATCTTGGCTCATGTCTGCTCCGGAGACGCGTGGACCTGCGAATGCTTGAGTTGAGGCGCTCTCCCTCATGGGTTCGCGCCGTCCTCGCCCTTTACCTCCTCGGCTCGCTCTTTCTTGTCGCGTTCCACCAGCACCATGATGCCGCTCTGGCCTACGACTGCGCCTTGTGCGCCCTCGCCCACACTCCTGCCGTCGTGGCGACCGCCACGCTGGAGTCGGCGACCGCTGTCCCCGTCGAGAAGGCACCGGTACCTCCGAACGATCGGGGATGGGACTCCGAGTTCGGCCATGCACCGCGTTCCCGAGCTCCGCCCGCCTAACCCTCACCTCACCTGCCTTCCTGCGTAGCGCTCGCGCGCTCGCAACCACACGCCCTGCATCCCGAAGGCCGGGCCAGCGCGGCACGGTCGCGGGTCATGCGCGGCGTGTACGTCGTCCATTTCGTGAGGCCTTAGCGGAGGAAGCGATGTCACCCTCAACAACTTCTTGTCATGACCCGGGGACCACGGGGCCGATCCGGCTGGTGGGGCGGCCACCCCGTCGTTCCGGACCAGCGTCCGAGCATGCCGAGACTTTCCGTCTCGCGGCGGCGGAACAGACGATTTCCCGGCTTCTGATCCGGGTTCGCGATCTCCCTTTGCCTTCGCGCGTTCGCGCCGCCTCCGAGAAGCTCGGTCTGATCCGCGTCGGCGACCTTGTTCAAATGTCTCCGGGGGCTCTCTTGACACAGCGGAACTTCGGCCGCCGGTCGCTTCAGATGCTGCAACGTGTTCTCGCCCTGCTCGACCTCCGATTGGGGCTCAGGGTGGATGGCTGGCCGCCGTCGAATCTGAACGAAGCCGAATCGGTCGGCGAGGAGCTGCTGCGGATGTTCATTCCGCGGAAGGGCGGGACGCTCGAGGACGAGCTTCGGCAGCTCACGGCGCCGGCCGGCTCGCCGCGAAACATGCTCATTGCCTCGCGTTGCCTCGGCTGGGATGGGAATGGGGGGGCGACCCTGGAGGATGCCGGGCGGGAGCACCGGATTTCCAAACAGCGAGCGTCGCAAATCGTGAATAGAGTGCGGCGGCAGTACGAATACCCCAGGGTGTTGCCTCCTCACCTGGTACGGTGCCTGAGGATGGCCACCCCGAGATTGGCGGAGGACGCGGGCGCGGTCGAGGAGCGTCTGTACCGCGCCGGCGAGACGCGCTCCCCCTTCCGGCTGGAAGGGCTCCTAACCGCCGCCGAAATCCTGCACCTCCCAGCCACCTTCGAGATCATCCGCCTGGAGGGACGGCGCGTCGTGGTGAGGGCCGAAGCGGGAGCCTTCCTTGCCGCCGTCGTTGGAAACGTCATCCGCATCGCCGACCGCGCCGGAGTGGCCGACATTCCCGGCCTCGCGGGCACGCTACGAAACCGATGCTCGAGCGCCGACTTCGAGGAGCTCTTGCCGCTCCATCCTCGATTCGAATGGCTGGACGACGCCAGGACATGGTTCTGGTTCCGTCCGCGACTGTCTCTGAGACCGGCCCGGGTGCGAAATCGTCTGGTGAACAAGATCTTCAGGGTGATCTCGGTCACCGGGCCCATTCCGCAGGGTGACCTCCAGAGCCTGATCCGGCGCCGTCGACCGATCGCGGTCCTGCCGCCAGGGGAGATCTTGCAGGAGGTCTATCGCAGAATTCCCTGGCTCAGGGTGCGGGAAGGCACGATCGTACAATTGGAGTTCTGCGACCTCCGTCTTTCTCCACGATGACTGGCGGCGGTGTGAACGATGGGTCGTGACGCCGCGCTGATCATCGTGGTACCTAACTCGATCCGGGCACCCGCGACGCCACCGAGAACGCGCCGCAATCCGGGATCTCCACCCGTTCGCGGCGCGCCCGATGCCCAGACTACAAGGACACGGTCAGCTTGGCTTGCACGCTCCGTGGACGTCCAACGGAGGCTCCGCTGAAGAACGCACCCTTCAGGAGATAGTGCTTGTCGAGTACGTTGTCCACGAACAGCTCGGGGCGAAGCACTGTGTTCCCGACGACCAGGTTGTAGCCCGCGCTCGTGTTGAGGATGAAGCTCGGATCGACGTGGATGTCCTTGTTGAAGTCGAACAGGCCGCGTCCGATCGGGGCTGTGATGTCCGCTCCGTTGGTCAGTCCCGATCCATAGATGCCTGTCGCGCTCAGGTTGAGCTGATGCGCCGAGTAGACGACCGAGCCCACCGCGGACACCCGCTGGTCGTGGTCGAAGTCGAACCAACCGCCGGGTACGTCGGCCGGGTCGGTGGGGAAGAATCCTCCGGTGATCGGGCCGTGCCCGTAGCCGTGATTGATGGCCAGGTTCATATAACCGGACAAAGGACCTGACGGACGAATCTCGAGCACGGTCTCGACTCCCTTGACATTCGCCTTGGCCAGATTCACCGAGGTCGTGATCGCGGACCCCGGCACGGTGTTGTCGTCGATGCCCGGTCTGCCGATCTTTTCGTAGGCCGCCAGCTTGAGCGCCACGCCCATCGGGAACCGGCGCACCAGGCCCAGCTCGTAGAAGTCGTCCCGCTCGGGAAGGGTCGGGAGCGCGACGACGCCGGAATCCGCGGCGCTCGTGATGGCGCGCAGATCTTCCACGTTCGTCGGCAGGAAGAGACGCCCGTAGTACGCGTAGGCCGTGAACTGCGGACCGGCGAAGAGACTGAGCTTGATCCTGGGGCTCATCTGGTGCGTGGTGCCGGCGAAGGGAGCGGTATGGGAGTCGTACCGCGCTCCCGCTCGGAGCTCGATCCGCTCCACAGGAAGGATGACGGTCTGGCCGTACACGCCGACGTCGTGCCCTTTGAGGCTGGAGTTGGAGGCGGGCCCGTGGCTGCCGTCGGAGGCGGTGGTGACGAAGTCTTCCAGTCCTGTCGTTGTCGATGCGAGCGTGCCGAACTTGAACTCGAGGTCGTGGCTTCTCCGGAACCGGTAGTCGACCTTGGCGCCGTAGGTCTTGAAGCTCCGGTCCTCGGCGATGTTATAGAGCGTCGTGTCCGGGAAGAAGAGGAACGAGGGCTCGTCGCCGGCGCCGGGGGCGTAGTTGAGGGTTCCGTGCCGCGCGAAGAGGGCGGCAAAGAGCTCGTCTCCGGTTCCCACCTCCTTCCCTGTGGAGAACTGGTGCAGCCAGCCTAGATTCGCGAACTCGTTCACGTCTTTCTGGTGATCGTCCAGGAACACGCCGCCGGTAGAATCGTACGGAACCCCAAAACGGGTGCTCGACCAGTTCAGGTTGAGGTTCACCGCGTCGTGGGACGTTGGCGTGAACTTGAGCTTTCCGAATCCGGACTCATCGAGTCCGTTATTGTGGAAGTTGATGGGTTCGGAGGTGTTGGGATCGGCGACCACCGGCTCCTGCCGCATGTTCGTGAGCTGCCGGGTCCCGGACAGGAGCCATCCCCAGTGCCCCTTGCTGTCGCTCACGGTGGCGTTCTGTCCGTTGGTCTGGAACGAGCCCAGGTACCCGGACGCGATGATATGCGGTCCTCCGACCGGCACGCGCGTGCCGATGTTCACGATGGCCGTGTTCTTGTTGCCGTATTCCGCGTCCCATCCACCCGTGATAAATTCCGCACGGTCGATTACCGACGGATCGAAGAGCTCGTTCAGGCTTCCCGAGATTCCCGGAAGCACCGGAACGCCATCGATGTAATACGTGTACTCCGCGTGCTGGCCACGGATGTGGACCTCACCCGTCGGCGCCCGCACCGCTCCGACGATGGACTGTTGCAAGAGCTGGGAGGTCGTGGTGGTGGGCGCCCCGTGGTATGCGCGTTCCTGGAACACTTGGTTTCCGGTGCGCGTATCGACCGCGACCGGAGCCTGGGCGGTAACCTTGACCTCCTCCAGCTTGAGAGGGGTCGCGGCCATGGCGAAATTGAGGGACTCGCTTTCGCCGATCACGACCTCGCGTGACGTCATCCGGTATCCGATGATCCGGACTTGAACCGTGTAGGTCCCTCGAGGGATGTCGTGGATCAGGTAATGGCCGAACTCGTCCGTGCTGGTGCGGGCGATCAGGCGCCGCTCGCGTGTGATCGCGACCTCGGCGCCCTGGACCGGCTGGTCCGAGGCGCTGTCCACGACCGCGCCGCCCAGATCGGCCCGGCCGGCAGGCGCGTGGGTGGTGGCGGTGGTGCTGGTGCTGTCGCCGGGCGCCGCCTGGGAATCCTGGGCCAACGCGTTCGAAGCAAATCCGAGACAAAGCAAGGCAAGAACGAGCAACGCTCGCATGGACACGCTCCTGGATGGGTATGCGCCAGCCCGCGGCCGGACGGTCGCGAGCGGACGGATATCAGTACGGGGTAATGACGCCTTCGCTGGGGGAGCGTCTAGGCGAGCGGTGGACCACGTGCGGGGTTGCTGGAGGGAAGGGGAGCGTCCGGAGCACGCTCCGATCCGACGAGGCACGCGACAGGATTGAATTCGAGGTTGGGCGCACCGTGCGCCGCAGATGTCTCGACGGCCGGTGTATGGGAGATGGCGCAGAGCGCGCAACCGGCTGATTCACGGGCGTCGTGGTGTACGTGTCCACCCGCCGCAACCATGCCCAGCAGCAACAAGCATCCCAGCGCCGCGCTGAGGGCGATGCGCAGGACGCGGCCGCGCGATGGCGTGGCCCGCTCTGGACGTCCCGTCAGCATGGCGGACGGAGCGAGGGTGCGCTCATGGATTGATCGTGTCGGCGGAGCTTCTCGGCGTCCCGAACTTCCGCTTCGCGGGCTCCGTGGCGGGAACCTTCTCGTCCACGTATCTCATGCGGACCGTGAGCGAAACCGCGGCGACCGTCACCCCGAAGAGGCACACAATCGTGGCGCCCATGGGCCAGTCCTGCTTGTACGAAAGCACGGCGCCCAGGACCGAGACCACTAGCGCGATGGCCCAGGCCCAGTAGAGCTGGGACCGGCCTCTCCGGCCCAGCAAGGTCGCGCAGACCACCGGGACGATGAGGTAGGAGAAAACGGCCAGGACGCCCGAGACTTTCACGGAGCTCGTCACCACGAGACCGAACGAGGCGTAGAAGAAGAAGTCCCACTTCTTGACCGAGATTCCCATTTCACGCGCCTTCTTGGGATTCTCGGAGCAGAGGATGAGCGTTCGTCGATTGAAGAACAGGAACGCGCCAACGAGGGCATACAAGGTCGCCATGATCATGATGTCCTTCCACGCCACCCATCCGAGGGCTTCGCCGCTCAGGGCCCCTTGCACGTGCTCCGCTCCGTGGGGCGCGTTGGAGAGCAAGAGCAGCGTCGCGGCTGTCGCCAGCGCGAAGGAGATCCCGATGAAGGCCTCCTGCAGCACCGAGTGCTCCCGGTCCCACAGGAAGCTGAACAGAGCGGCGCCGAGCAGCGTGAAGCCGAACGACCAGTAATACATGCTGGGGTCGTGCGCCTCGGCCCCCAGGAGATACGCCACGCTCTGTCCCAGAGCCGCGATCTGCGCCAAAGCGAGATCCACGAAGATGACGCCCCGGGCCAGCACATGCTGCCCCAGAGCGGGATGAATCAGCACCAGAAGGAGGCACGCCAGAAGCGGGAGTGCCATGACCATGAAAAAGTTCACCGTGTCTCCGTTTTTCCCGACAGTGCGCTGTCCATTGTTGAAACCAGGGTGTCGAATTTGGAAAAGACATCGTCCGTACCCGGGAGGCCGCCCGCTTCGGTTGCCACCTCCACGGCGACTCCGCCGGCGCGCTTCGCCAGCCCGTTGGCGGCGTCGGCCTTGTAGTACGGCTGGTACACCACGACTTTGACGCCGGCCTTCTTCATCGATTCCGCGAGCTCCGAGATGTGACGGGGGCTGGGTGGGATGCCCGGCTTCGGCTCCACGGTTCCGAAGAGCTTGAGCCCGAATCGCTCGTCGAAGTAATCGAAATTCCGGTGATAGCTCACGACTGGAGCCCCTTTGTGGGGGGCCATCTGGTGCTCCCACTTCTCGAGCGACCGGTCCATTCTCTCGTCGAAGGCCTTGGCGTTGGCCTCGTAGTCAGCGGCGTTGGTGGGGTCAAGCGTGGAGAAGACCTTGGCCAGGTGGTCCGCCACGATCTCGAGGTTCTTGGGATCGGCGTAGTAGTGAGGGTTGCCCAGCGGGTGGATGTCGCCCTCCGCCCTGCTCACCGTGCCGACGGGTTTCTCGAGGACGTCGATGCCCTGCGAAGCGTCGACGAAGCCCTTCGTGCCCGGCTGAATCCTGGGATTGCGGCTTCCAGGCAGCACCAGCGGCAGCCAGCCGCCATCCAGCTCTAGACCGGTAGAGATGAAGACGTCGGCGTGTTGGATCGCCTTCATCAAGCTGGGTTTGGCTGGAACGAAATGCGGGTCCTCGTATCCTCGGCAAAGGCTCCGGGTCGTCACGTGCTTCCCCCCGACGAACTGGGCCACCGAGGCGAGATCGGTCAGCGACGCGGCGACTTTCAGGTCCGCGAACGCGGGCGAGGCGGCCAGCAGGCCGAACAGAGTTGCCACCATATATCGAATCAGGGACTTCATGAGTTCCTCCGAAGTTGATCTTCCCAGGCTCGAGCCATATCGCGGCGGACGCCTCGATCCATTCTCAGTATGCGTGAGCCGGGTGATATCCGATCGTGTAGCTCATTTGAATCATGATGCGGTCGTCCGTCGTATTCACGCCGTCGTCGGTCTTGGCATGGCTGTACTCGAGTCTCAAGAACGAGAACTCCGAGGGTGTCCAGGCGATGTTGGCGTTTCCCCGGGTGACCTTGCCGGGAATCGGATCGCCCAGATCGTCCACGACAAAATCCGTGAAGCTGTCGTAGGCGCGCTCGCCGCGAATGCCCACCCACCAGATCTGCGACAGACGATATTGGAAGGACCCATACCCGCCATGCGCCTCCTTGACGTAGCTGCCTCCGACCCGGGACCCTCTCTCGAGATATTCGCCCTGGAGAATCCACCCGTGCCGGTTCGAGCTCCTGGCCGGCACGTTGCGGAACGTCACGTCGGCACCCGAAGCCGTGTGGATCAAGTCGTCGGTTCCGCGGCCCCGCAAGTACGAGGCTCCGAGCTCGAGCGTCGTCTCGCCCGTGACATCGAACTGATTCTTGAGGTGGGCCAGGACAGGAAGGTTGTCGTGACGCGTGGATCCGAAATCCAGGGGATTCTCGTCGCTGGGATCCTTCGCGTGATACACGCCTCCCGTGATCTCCGCGAACCACGGAAGGGGCGTCAGGTAGGCTGCCTCCAGCCCCGGATCCTTGAATCCCTCCTCGCCGATGGTGTTGGGCATGATGATCGGCGCCTGGATGAACGGAAAGGCGTGCGTGTGCAGCAGTCCGTGCTTCCCGAACGTGCCGCGGATTTTCCCCAGCTTCAGCTGCAGCGAGGGAATGCTGGTGTTACGGACCCAGACCTCCTCTGGGTCGACCTCGCCTCCGCCCGTGAAGACAATGTTGCTCGTGAGCGTCCAGTACGGATCGACAACGGAGATCAGACTGATCTCCGCCTCGTCGAAATCAAGTCCGTATGGCTCGTCCAGGTTGTGGGCCGCCTGACCGGTGAACAGGGCGTTCATCCCGATCGCAGGATTGGCGAGGTTCGAGAACATCGATGACGTTTGGGCGATGGCGACGGCCGGCACGCACACCAGGCAGGCGAACATGGCCGCGAGCGCATACCAGGATGCGCATGCGGCGCAGACCGCCGTAATCCGGGGTGAAGACACGGTTGCCTCCTCAGTTTTTGGTTGGAGCTTGGTTCGGGTTCTAGCGGGTGCGGCTAGACGAGGGGCGGGGCGCGGCTACGGGTGGCGCGGTGGGATTCGGAATCCCAGGCATGCTCGGCCGGGATCGTGACTAGGGTTTCACGGAAGGCGGGCGCGATCCCGTGGTCGAGCGCCGCGTGGACCACCGCCGGGGTGTGCGCGGCGGCACAGAGGGCGCAATCGTGGCTTTCCAGACCGTTGTGGTGCTGGTGGGCCGCGACGAGAAGGAGCGTGCTCGCCACATAAAAGAGGAGCAGCCCGCGGAGGAGCGGGTGGAGTCGACGAATCTGTCTGAATGCGATGGTCATAGCTTACCGATGTTCGGCATGAAACCGTGCTCTGTCAACCCCTGAGTAAGGGCGTAAGTTCCGTCTCCGAGCGAAAATCCACCGTAAGTTCGCTACCCCTAGCCGTTCCTCGCGGCCCAGATCATCCCGATCCCCCAGACGATCAGGAGCACCGGCCAGTAGCGTAGGACATTCCCGTGCAGGTAGCCCAGTTCTTTCAAGAGAAGCACGGCGCCGATCACGACGAGGGTGAGAGGGAACGCGATGCTGTGCTTTCCAGCCGCTGCCATTCCAATTCCTCCTGGGTAGAAACCGCGGTCACGGGCATTCGCTCGATCTTGATGCGAATGAAAGGTCCATCGACGAGGATCCTCACCGGCGCGCCCCGGCCCTCCGCGGCGTCGATGCGGTTCTTTCCGCGCCCGGGCGCGTGCTCCTCGAAGTCGGATGGAAAGTCACGAAGCACGAGGGAGGACCGGCTGACGACCACGACCGGGCAATCGGCCGGGATTCGAATCTCGAGGTTCGAGGCGAATCCCCAGGCCCGGATCTCGGAGGGCCGGCTCGAGTCGTCGAAATCCAGCCGGGCCGTCGAGAAGATCTCGTGCAGAACGCAGTGGGTCGGCTTCAACCGGGCAAAGGTTGCTTGCAACGAGGCCAGGCGCCCGGTCCAGCTCAGCGCCACGGGGATCGTGCCAGGGGCACGGACCTCGATCCGCGCGCCGAGCGGCGAGACACCCAGCAGACTCTGGCCCCGGGGCCACGCCAGCACCCCCTTCCCTCCGCTGATGTCGAGGCTGTAGCCGACCGAGGAGTCTCCGGCGGCATCGCGTCGCGCGATCATCACGGTTTCGGATCGCGGGTCCGCCGCCATGAAGTCGAGTTTCCCGGCGAAGGAGTGAACGCGCACCGTGAGCGATGAGATGCCGGCTCGCCTGAGGTCGAGGGACGACGACGCGTGGGGCAGCTTCCCTCGCTTCTCCAGAGCGTGCATCCAGAACAAGCCGAGCACCGTCCCACCCAGGATCAGAAAGATCGAGAAGCAGCCCAGGAAGGGGTTCTTGATGGCTCCCGCGAGGAAGGCCAGGCCGAACGCGACGAGGAGGAGGGGCCAGTAGCGAAGGAGCAGGACGGGCGTGTCCGGGTGCGCGAAGCCGACCCGGACGGCTAGAAGGAGCACCCCGACCGCGAGCAAGAGCGTCCCGAACGCGATCTTCCCAAAATCCATCCGGGAAGCGGTACCACGACCGCTGTCCAGACGCAAGCCAAGGTTCGGCCTTGACATGCCCGGCCCTTGAGGCGATTCTCCCTGCTCTTTGAAGCAGCGTTCACATTGTGAAGCATGGTTCACTTCGAGCTAGAGGGAGGGTGTGCATGTCGCGGGGATGCGCATGGAGGACTCTGCAGGCGGTTGTCCTGGCGGGGTTGGTCGCGGGCGGCGCCAGAGGCGCCGACGGGGAGACCGGGAGCATCGAATTCCACGGCTACGGTGAGGTCCACTACAACAATCCCAGGATCGACGCGATGTCCCCGGGAGCGGGGAACGAGGTCGATTTTCATCGCTTGGTGCTCGGCTGGGAGTACGAGTTCGCCGAGAACCTGCGCGTGGAAGGCGAGCTGGATTTCGAGCACGCGGCCCAGGAGCTGGAGCTGGAGGAGGCGTATCTCGAGTACGACCTCACGCCCACCATCGCGATCCGAGGCGGCTCGCTCCTCATGCCGGTCGGGCCCCTGAACGAATCCCACGAGCCGCCGCTCTACTACAGCGTCGAGCGGCCCTACGTGGAGCGCTACGTCATACCCACGACCTGGCAGGAGAACGGCATCGGCTTCGCGGGTCAGGCGAAGGACGGCCACGTCGGCTTTCGCGGGTATCTGACGACGGGCCTCGACGCCGCGAAGATCACCACCCTCGAAGGGCTGCACGACGTCAGCTCCAAGGGATCGGAATCCAAAGCCGACGACCTCGCCGGCGTCGGAAGGCTGGAATTCTCCGCGGGGCGCGGCCTGAAGCTGGGGGCCTCCGGGTACTACGGCGGTGCCGATCAGCGCACGCCGGGATTGGGGAAGGTGACCCTGTCGATCCAGAGCGTCGACGTCCGCTACCGGCGCTTCGGATTCGACGTCCGGGGCGTGTTCGATCGGGTCCAGCTCGACGGAGCCGACAGCGTGAGCGCCACGGTTGGACAGACGATCGGCGAGGTGATGCAGGGCTGGTACGCGGAGGCCGCCTACGACCTCCTCCGTCGGGACCGGCGGGCAAGCGGCAAGGCGCTCTACGTCTTTGCCAGGCACGAGAAGTTCGATACCAACCAGGAGGTGCCGACGGGATTCGTGAGGGATCCTGCCGCCGATCGGGAGGTCACGACCGGAGGCGTCGCGTACTACCCCATCGAGAAGGTCGCTTTGAAGGCGGATCTCGAGCACTGGAAGGACGGCACGGGCGCGAAGCTCAATCGCGTGAATCTCGGTGCCGCCTTCATGTTCTGAAAAGCGTTGACAATCCCCCGAGTCCTCCAGAGAATTGCCGCCCATTCAAGGACTTAGGCGGAGGGCGACGTGGGTGATCTGAAGGGGAAGTCCGCGCTGGTGACCGGAGGGACGCGGGGGATCGGCCGCGCCACCGCGCTGGCGCTCGCCGACATGGGCGCCGACGTCGCCATCAACTTCTTCCGCAGCCGCGAGTCCGCCAAGGAAGCCGTCGACGAGATCCAGAAGCGGGGCGTCAAGGCGCTCGCCGTGCGCGCGAACGTGGGGAACGAAGAGCAGATCCCCAAGATGTTCGAGGAGGTGAAGGGCGCGTTCGGCAAGCTCGACATCCTCGTCTCGAACGCGGCGCTCGGGCACTTCGGTAACGTGCTCGACGTGAACGACAAGATGTGGGACGTCGCGATGGGCACGAACGCGAAGGCGCTGCTCTTCTGCTCGCAGGAAGCCGTGAAGATAATGCCGGACGGCGGACGGATCGTGGCCCTCACGTCGCTCGGATCGCACCGCTACATCCCCGGTTACGCGGCGATCGGCGTCTCCAAGGCCGC
>Ga0075423_10000051_pt1 | contig 61261 bp, 53 predicted proteins | sample SoiMethybrSBSTD2_FD_80114 | JGI IMG/M metagenome (GOLD analysis project Ga0075423, IMG submission 80114) | Bulk soil microbial communities from a Populus tree surrounding site in Tennessee, USA - Soil MetaG P. TD hybrid SBSTD2 | ecosystem: Environmental > Terrestrial > Soil > Tree plantation... | reverse complement strand
CAACGCCACCAGCATCGACGCGCTCCACTGACCGTTGGCATTGAGGGAGCGATGCATGATGCTGTTGAAGCCCAGGGAGTTAACTGAAACGTAAACGATATGAACGCTGTCATCGGAGGGGTTGACCGCAATATCGGGGTCGCTTACAGACCCGCCGGCCGGCGCCCAGTCCACGATGAAGGGTTCGGAAAAACCATTCGCCCGGCGCATGTCATAGCGGCTGTTGTAATAGGTGATTTCGGTGCCCATGCCGTTCGAATAGACCGTTCCGGCAATGTGAACCACGTTACGGCTGTCGACATCGACCGCCAGGGAATTGTCAGAAGAGATGGTAAGCGGCTCACCCAAGGAATTATTGCTTCCGTATGTGCCAATTTGGGAGGTCCGGCTGAGAACGTTGGTGGGAAAGGGAGGGTCCGGATTGTCGTACGGGCCAGAATTCCCCTGCGGGGTGTTGTAATACCGTGGGGACGCCGGCAGCGGATTCGGTATGACGCCGTCCACCATCACCGGATTCAGCCACCTGGGAAAGACCTGCGTGCTATTCGCCGATCGCGGGCGCCGTTCCCAGAATGTGTAACCCGGGTCTTGGAGTCGAGGGGGAGGCGGGGCGAAACTGACCAGGCAGGCCGCCGCGGCCAAGGCGGTGATGATGATCCTCATGGCTACCTCCGTATGGCCTCAAGGGCATTCTGGATGCTCCGTCTCTCCGCTTCAGTCTTCGCACGTCGCAGGTCTTCCTCCGCGATGCGGACGGCAAGTTCTTCATTCTTCTTGAGCGAACAGAGCAATGACTCGGATGTCCGGCGGCTTCCGGAAACAACCGCGGTCCTGTATTTGAAAAGCGTGGACCTGATGGAGGATTCGTGGATGGCCCGTGAACCCTCAACGTCCGACGCTGGCGGCGGAAGAGCCGCATTGGCGGGAGCGTAGGTGTCGTATCCGGAAGGACCCGACTTGGCCACAGCCTCCCCTAATGCGGTCCTGCGAGTGGGTGCTGATTCCAGTCTGGTTGATCGGGCGACGAGGGCCATCGTCAAGATGGCCGCGAAACCGATCGCGATGAGAACGAATGGTAGAACCTTCATGGCGAGTTCCTCAGTCGGCCAGGGCGTCGTCGACCGCCGTCACGCGGTATTGGTAGGAGTTGCCGGATGAAGCGGACGAGTCCCGATATTTGGTAATCGTCACCAGGCCCGATGTGTTGACCAAGACCCAGCTTCCCCCGTTGGTGGAACGATATACCCTGTAGCCCGCGACATCGGGGGCGATGGATGCCGTCCATTCGAGGTCGATGAAATTGGGCGTCGGCATGATCGCGAGATTAGTGGGCGGCGCGGGTGGAGTCGTATCCAGCGTGATCTGGATCGCGACTGACGGACTTGATTGATTCGATGCGCCATCGGTAGCCCGGGCCGTGAGCATATAGACCCCGTCAGAACCCAACGCCGATGGATTGGCCACGGTCCATGTCCCATTGGAAGCCGCATCGGTGTAGCCGATCTCGGTCGACCCCGAGTAGACCCGGACCCTCGACCCAGGTTCGGCGGTCCCTGACGTCGCAGGGGTTGTGTCCCGGGTCTTGCGGGTCTGGGAAGTGATCACTGGAGGACTTGGAGGAGTAACATCGGTCCCGGTTCGGATAGCGGTCACTTCCGCGGAGTTCGCGCTTTCGACCGGCGTGTTCTCCGCCCGGATCACGTAGAAGTATGGCGTCCCGATGACCGCGCTGGTGTCGCCGTATTCGGAGACCGAGCCCGAGACCAGCGATCCGTTTATCTTGACATAGACTCCGCCCGAGACCTGCGCCCGCCACACGTTGTAGCCCGTGGGTATTGGGTTGTTGTCGGCCCAATTCAGGAAGACCTGGCCGGCCTGGCCTGTTGCGGAAACGCCGGTGGGCGCGGCCGGCGGGTCGAGCGCGCCAACCAATCCAATCGCCGCGAACGCCAATGCCACGAGTTTCATCGGGACCTCCGTCCGTATCGCAAGGGTTGGGGCAGGCCGTCCGGTGACCTGGGCCGGGCGGCCGACAAGGCCGAGGCTTCCGCCGCCTCGCTCATGATCGTCAGAAGTTCCCGATCCCCCGGGGCGACCTCGAGGCCCCGCTGGGCCGCCGCCAGTGCACCCAAGGCGTCGCCCGATCTCTGGATGCAGAGAGCGAGCGCTTTCAGAATCAGGCGGTCTTTGGGATCGGCCTTCTCCAGCCCGCGCAGGAATTCGAGGGCGCCGGCCCAATCGGAGTGATCCATCGATCCCTGCGCCAGGAGCCGAAGCGCTTCATTGCGGCGGTCGGGGTCTGAGGCCGCCTCGATGAGAAGTCCCCGCGCCTCGGCCCACCGCCCCCGGCCTGTCAGCAGTTTTCCGAGGAGGAACTTCGGCTCGGGCCCGTCGAGCTGGCGGAGGATCCGCTCCGCACTCTCGAAATCTCCCCGCGCCAGGAATACCTTGGCCACTCCGAGGGTCGGCCCACGCTTGGCTGGAACGCTTTCCGACGAAGCACCCGCAAACGCCAGAAGGGCCACCACGAGCGCGAGCGCCAAGACGGGAGCGAGCCAGATGTGCCCATGTCTTCGAATCAACCGACCTCGCCGCGCCATCGCCGTATCCCGGACCGGAATCATTGGGGCACTCCAGAGGGGCGACGCAAGCCCTCATGGGCAGCCACGACCAACCTCTCAATGACCTCGCGGAGGACCATCAGCCGCCTGAGCGCCTTGGTCGGGTGGGGGAGACAGGCGAAGGCTCCCCGCTCTCTCCACCGGATGGCCGTGGCGGGCTCGGGTTCCTCCGTCAACACCACCACCCGGGCGCCCCCCTCGACGAGGCGGTCTAGAACGGCGCCGGCGCCGCCCCCTTCAAAGGGAAGCTGGTCGGAGAGGAGCGCGACCGCGGGTCGCAGCTGATCGAAGTAGCGAAGCGCGTCCTCTCCCGTCCGGATGGGAATGTAGAAATAGTCCGGAGAGAGAAGCCCTGTCATCCGGTTCGACGCGTCGGGGTCCTCGTCGGCGACCAAGAATACGGCGCCGCTCGAACGGCTTGTCTTGCTGTCCGCCATGAACCGCCGCTAGCGCAATCCGCGTGCCGCGACGAATTCTGCGATTGCGGACAGAAATTGGAGGTTTTTCGGGTGCCTTGAGCTTCAGGTCACAGGGAAGGCACACCCATGTCACACTTTGGGGGGGAAGACCGGGTCCGCATAGTAGGAGAAACCGCAGAAGGGTTGTGGGCGGGATGTCACACCCATGTCACACCCATGTCACACCTGCCCCGCAATCGCCTGGGAAGTAGGCGCTTGGGAGCGACCCTCGACGCGTGGGCGAAGACCGGTGGCTTTGAGGAGTCGATACATGTGCCTCCGGCTGATTCCTTGGGTGCGCGCCGCCTCACTGACATTGCCATCGGCCGCCTTGACGGCTGCGGCGAGATCCTTGGGGGTGAATCGTTTGCCCGATGACTTCTGACGGATCCCGACGCTGCGAAGGAGCAGACCTCGGGTACGCGCCGGCGTGATCACTCGGTCTGGAAATGCTTCCATCGCCTGGCTGACAAAATTCTTGAGTTGTCTCACATTACCGGGCCAGGAATGGCGTACGAGGATTCTCAGGGATTCATCCGGAATCGTAATGGGCCTTAGATTGAACGACCGCTCGAATAGCGGCACAAAATGGGCCAGCAACTCCGGTATGTCCTCCCGCCGCTGGCGAAGAGGGGGGATCTCCAGAACTGACCCCATCAGGCGGTGCAGAAGGTCCATCCGGAATCGTCCCTTCCTGGCCAAGTCCGGAAGAGGGGCGTTCGTGGCCAAGATCAGACGGGCATCGACCGGAGTGGGGCGGGTTTCGCCCAGTCGGGTGAAGGGATGGCCATCCAAAATCCGCAGGAATTTCGCTTGGACCGCAAGCGACATCTCGGCGATTTCATCCAGGAAAAGGACGCCACCGCGAGCGGCGTCGAAGAATCCTTCCCGGCTCTCGATCGCGCCCGTGAAGGCTCCTCGGACATGGCCGAAGAGCAAGCTCTCTGCGAGGGGATCCGCCAGGACCGCCGCATTCACTTGGCGGAAGCGCTCCATCGGCCGGCCCGAAAGCAAGGCCAGCCCTTGGGCCGCCAGCTCCTTGCCGACCCCGGATTCACCGAGGATCAGGACCGGCAGCTGGGACCTGGCCAGGAATTCGATCTGTCGTCGGACGGTTTCAAGTCCCTTTCCGATGAGCAACTGGGCTAGATCCGCTCCGCAGGGCATATTTCCTCCGCTCCTTGGAGGTCGCCTGAGGTCGCTTGAGTCCGCACGAAGTTGAAGAGGCGACGTACTAATGGGCCGGCCCTAACCGATTCCCAACCACCGGAGGGGGCTTGGAGTGAGTCTAGTGAGCCGCTTGTTGACCGTTTCCCCTTAGTTCCGGTGTACGACGTATTTTGGGACAGGTTACGCAGAAAATGCGAATAATGGAAAATCGGGCGGAGGAATGCCGCGCCCCAAGCGGCAGGCCTTGCGAATCTGCGCGAAACTGAGGCGAATCCTCGAGTAGACTGGTCGCCCAGAATCCCCGGGCGAGCGTCAACCCTATCGGCGAGGCAACCCTCGTATTGTTGGGAGCGCCAGAGCATCCAATGCTCCTATCTCCCCTACACCGCTATTTTGGACGGTCCATGTTCATGAGGTGTTCAAATCCGTTGATAAATGGGTGAGATCATGGGTTCCGAAGTGATGGCTCGTGCTCGATCGACGCTGGTCCAAGGGTTGGCCAGAGGCAAACGGCAGCTTCTATTGAGGTGGGAAAAGTTCGTAATCCGCCCCACCCGGGGAGCTCCTGCTGGCAGCTTTCCCTTGAGAAACGCTTGGAATGTCCCCCAGCCCGAGAGACCAACGCAAGCCCGAATCGGGAGCCCCCCTGCGGATGGACATTGAGGTGTCGAGACGGCATCTGGAGCGGCATTGAATCAATTCACTCGGCTCCAGTTCGTGGAGCGAGGCTGGGCGAAGCAGTCCCCCGCCCGTCAATCGATCCGGCGTTTGGCACAAGAAATCGGGCCGGCGGGGCGCTTGCTTGACGGCAAGGACCCCGCCGGCCGATGTTTCTGCGACCGCTTGGGACGAGACGCGCCTAGGGCGCCGGCATGTCGATGCGCCTCGTCGCGCCGGCCGGAAGAACCTGGAAGGCGACCAACACCAAGTCGACGGATCCCTCGTTCACGACGATGTGCGCGTGGTCTCCCCCTTCGTCGATGAAGGCGGTGCCCGCGGCGTGCACGATCGGCGTGAGCGGATCGTCGGAGTGATACTCGGTCGCCGTCCCGGAGACGACCGAGATGATGGACGGACCGGGGTGCGAGTGCCAGCCGGTATGCCCGCCCGGCACGATCCTGTTGTGCACGACCCAGACGTCGGAGGACCCCTTGGTCTTGATCTTCACGTCGTTGATGTCGCTCTCGCTGTTGAGGTGAATCTCGCCGAGACGGGTCGGCCCCGCGATGATGGTCGTGGTGATTCCGCTGCCGGCCGTCGCCCAGGCGATGCCGACGGCGATTCCACCGAACGCGAAGGCCGCGAGGGCCCCCGCGAATGTCAGACTCGATGTCCTGCTCATGGTCAAGCCTCCTCTTGGTCTCTTTGCGGCCGGGAGTCCGGCCGCGGTTGTATTCGGGGCGGCCCTTACTGGCGGACCCAGACGAACGAACCGCCGATGACTTGCGTGGCGGCGATGTTGCCTTCGGCGTCCAACGCCATGGTCCCGGCGTACTCGACGCTCGACTTGTGCCGGCCGTGATCCCGGGGACCGTGTTCGAGATAGGACTCGCTCAGCGTGAACGAGCAGCTCCCGTCCGCCTTGACCCGGCCGCTGATCGATCCCTTGTAACTGCTGCTGCCGCCGAAGGAGCTCGTGATCTGGCCTCCGTCCGAGATCGTGATCGGAGCGGGCCACGAACCCCAGGCATACGTCCCTGCGAACGGACTCGCCTCCGGCGCCGCGCCCGCAGCGGTCAACGCGGCGAGCGCCACCGCGGCTGTCACACACCTGCGAAGCATCGTGGATGTCATGTTCTTTCTCCTCTAGTTCTTCTTGAGGATCGCGGAGAGCGCGGGGCCGTCCGAATCCGTGCCCGTGGCCGAAATGACGAGGCTGCCGTCGCCGTCGATCGTGGCGATTCCCTTGAACGGTACGCCGTTGGGCCCGTCGCCGGGCGTGTCCGAGGGCGCGAAGGCGACAAAGTCGAGGTTCCCGTCCGCGCCGATGTGGCCCACGACCTTGCCGCTCTTGCCGATCGTGGTGTTGGCGACCCTGCCCGTGATCCGGCCCGCGTCCGAGATCGTCAAGTCGAACGTGCCGACCAGCCCGCGCTCGGCGATGGACCACGTCCCGGACCAGCTCCCCGCGAACCCGCTCTCCACGCCGCTCGCTTCGGTCTTGGATACCGCGGCGAGCGCGACCACCGCGACCGCCAAACACTTGCGGAACATCATCGATGTCATGGTTTTTCTCCTTGTGTCTTCCGTGCGCACCGTGCGAGAAAGTCGTGACTCAGTTCTTCTCGAGAATTGCGACGAGCGAGTAGCGGGCCGAGTCCCTGCCGGCGGCCGAGACGACGAGCCTGCCGTCGCCGTCGATTGCGGCCGTGCCCTGGTAGGGATAGCCGTTTTCCCCGTTGCCCGGCGTGTCGGACGGCACCTTGCCGAGGAACATGAGTTTCCCGTCGGCGCCGACGTGGCCCACCATCGCGCCGCCTCGGCCCGGCGTGGTCTCCTCGAACCTTCCGGTGATCTGGCCCGCATCCGAGATCGTCCAGGCGAAGGTGCCGCCGATCCCGCGCTCGGCGATGGACCATGTCCCGGACCAACTCCCCGCGAATGAGCTCACGCTCGGCGCCGCGCCCGCCGTCGACAACGCGGCGAGCGCCACCGCGGCGGTCAGACACTTCCGGAGCATCATGGACTTCATGGATTTCTCCTTTTTGGGTTTTCCTACTGGCGGAGCCAGACGAACGATCCGCCGAAGTCTGGCGTGCCGACGATGTTGCCGTCGGCGTTGAACGCCATGTTCCCGCCGAACTGGTAGTGCAACGTGACCCAGTCCGGTCCGTTGCCCCGGGGCGAGGGGATCTGGTCGAAAACGGTCTCGCTCACCTTGAACGAGTAGCTCCCGTCGGCTTTGACCCGGCCGCTGATGGAAGCCTTGGCACGCCCGTTCGAGTACGAACCCGTGATCCGACCTCCGTCCGAGATCGTGACGGCAAGGGGAAAGCCGGCCCCGGGAGTCGTCCAGTCATACGTTCCCTCGAACGGGCTCACTTCGGGTGCCGCCTGGACCGAAGCTACCGGCGCCAGCGCGAGGACCGCCACCACCGCCGTCATGCACCTGCGAAACACCATCATGGTCTTCCTCCTGTTCCTAAGTCCCTTTGCACATCGCTTCCTTGTGCGTTCCATGCGCACCGGGCGGGAGAATCGGTGATGACGTGCGAATCGGGCGCGGTTTGTTAACAGGTGAACACTTCTTTGCGGATAGACTGTGCGCGTGACCGTCGACGCCCCGTCGGGGCGATTCAAGACCACTCGTTGGACCCTCGTGCTTCGGGCGAAGGACCTCCGCGATCCCCTGCGCGGCAAAGCCCTCAACGATCTGTGCCAGGCGTACTGGGGTCCCCTGTACGTGTACCTGCGCCACAAGGGCCGATCCACCGAGGACTCCAAGGACATCGCCCAGGGCTTCTTCGCGTACCTCCTGGAAAAGGGGGTCGTCGAAAGGGCGGCGCGCGACCGCGGCCGGTTCCGGAGCTTCCTGATCGGAGTGCTCGAGAACTACCTCGCCAACGAGCACCGCAGGGCCGTCGCGCTCAAGCGGGGCGGAGGCGCGACCCCGTTCTCCCTGGACTTCGACTGGGAGGAGCGCCTGGATTCGTTCGAACCCTCCGACGCGTCATCTCCCCTGGACGCCTACAATCGCGAGTGGGCGCTGGCCGTGCTGAGGCGGGCGTTCGAGGCCTTCCGCGGCGAATCCCTCAAGACCAAGCCGGGCGAGCACGTCGAAGCGCTCCTCCTGCACCTGCAGGGGCCCGCGGACGACCTGACGTACGCCGGCCTGGCGGCCCGGCTCGGACACACGCCCGGCGAAGTGAAGCACCTGCTGACCCGCTCGCGCCGCCGGTTGCGGGAACTGATCCTGGAGCAGCTGAGGGATACCGTCGAAAACGAGTCGGACGTGGAGTCAGAACTGCGGGATCTTTTCGGTTTCCTTCACTGATCCCCGTGGAATACACAAGGTAACGACATGGCCAACGCTCTCGCGTGCGGGAAGTGCGGCAACACGATCGCCTCCGACCGGGCCCAACTCGAATTCGACGGGAACTGTCCCTGGTGCCTCGCGGCCTTCGCGCTCGGCGACCCGCCCCCGGACAACCCGGCCTCCGCCCCCCCGGTTCCCGGCGCCAAGGCCTCCACCCGCCTGGGAAAGTACCTCCTCACCGAAAAGCTCGGGACCGGCGGGATGGGCGAAGTGTGGAAGGCGCTCGACACGGAGCTCAACCGCTGGGTGGCGCTGAAGTTCCTGAAGGACCAGGACCCGAGGGAGCTGGCGCGGTTCACGCGCGAGGCGCACATGGCCGCCAAGCTCTCCCACCCGAATATCGCCGCCGTCCACGAGATCGGGGAAGCCGGCGGGAGGCACTTCATCGCGATGCAGTGCATCGAGGGCCGCACGCTGGAGACCTTTCCCAGGAACGACCGGCGGCTCCTCGTCCGCCTCTGCATGGATGCGGCCCGGGCGCTCGACCATGCCCACCGCCACGGGGTGATCCATCGGGACGTCAAGCCCGGGAACCTGATGGTGGAGGAGACCGAGGAAGGAATGAAGGTGGTCGTCCTGGACTTCGGCCTGGCCCGCTCCATCGAGGGGGGCGAGAAACTGTCGGTGTCGGGGAGCGCCGTGGGCACGCCGCAATACATGAGCCCGGAGCAGGCCCGGGCGGGGCAGCTCGACGAGCGGACGGACGTGTACTCGCTCGGGGCGACGATGTACGAGATCTTCACGGGCCGGTCCCCGGTCGAAGGGAAAAACGTCTACGAGATTCTCAAGAAGATCGAAAACGACCCGCCGATCGCGCCCCGGAAGATCAAGCCCGAGATCAACGAAGACCTCCAGACGATCATCCTGAAGTGCCTGGAGAAGCACCGCGAGCGCCGGTACGCGGGCGCGAAGGACCTGGCCCACGACCTCAGGCGGTTCCTGAACCACGAAGCGGTCCTGGCGCGGCCGCCGAGCGCGATCTACCGCCTCCGGATGCAGCTCGCCAAGCGGAAGGCCGTGGCGGCCACGGCCGGCATCGCGGCGACGCTGCTCGCCGTCGTGCTCGGGTGGTGGCTGCTGGTCGGCCGGCCTCACACCGAGCACCTGAGGCGGATGGCGGACGGACGCAAGCTGTGGGAAGAAGCGCGCGTGGCGGCCATCACGGGAGGCGACACCGGGGTCATCCGGATGAAGACGCGGGCGGCGCGGGAACAGTTCGAAGAGGCGATCCGCGAGCGCGAGGAGGCGGTCGCGCACCTGATGAGAGGAAGGTGCCTGGCGCTGGAAGGCGATGAAGACGGCGCGCAGGCGGCCTTCGAGAGGGCGCAGGAGCTGGACCCGGACAACGCGGACGCCCGGGTGGAACTGGCGAAGGCGCTGATGTCGCGATACCGGGCCTCGCGGGGAATGCCCATCATCACCTTCATTGGAACCGCGACGTACTTTGGAGACTTGGCGCCGGAGCGTCCGGAGGAACGCCGGTGGCGGGAGCGCGCGGAGGGGCTCCTGGCCAGGGGGGAAACCGCGCCCGCTCACCAGAGCCTCTTGAAGGGCCTCGTGGCCATGGGGCGGGGCGACTTCCCCCAGGCCGCGCGGGAACTGGCCGCCTACACGAAAGCGGAGCGCTGGGACGCGCAGGCGATGAGGCTGGAGGCGGATTGCCGGTTCCAGATGATGGACTTCGATGGCGCCATCGAGGCCGACACCCGCTCGCTCAACCTGGTTCCGCGCGTGGGGGCCTTCAACGACCGCGCGAACGCGAAGTACGCCAAGGGCCTCCTGGACGACGCGATTGCGGATTTCAACAAGGCCCTGGAGCTGAATCCGAAAGACTCGGGGACCTACCTCAACCGCGGGAACGTGAAGCACGCCAAGGGCCTCTATGGCGAGGCCATCGCGGACTTCACGAAGGCCATTGAGCTGGATCCGAAATCGGAGCGGGTTTACACCAACCGCGCGAATACGTACAGCGCCATGGGCCTCCAAGTCGAGGCGATCGCGGACTGCACGACATCCATCCTGTTGAATCCGAAGCATGCGAACGCTTTCTACAACCGCGGGAATGCACAGCACTCCAAGGGCCGCCATGACAAGGCGATTGAGGACTTCGACAAGGCCATCGAGCTGGATCCGAAGTTTGCGATGGCGTTCGCCAATCGCGGAGGCGCGAAGCTGGACCTGGGTCTCTATGACGCGGCGATCGCCGACTACACCAAGTCCATTGAGCTGAGTCCGAAGCTCGCGAGGACCTATTGCAACCGCGGCATCGCGAAACTGGGCAAGGGCTTCCTCGACGAGGCGATCGCCGACTTCGACAAGGCGATCGAGCGGGATCCGAATCTTGCGCAGGCCTACTGCAGCCGCGGGTCCGCAAGGCACTCCAAGGGATTCCATGACAAGGCGATCGCGGACTTCGACAAGGCGATCGAGAAAGACCCGAAGCTCGCGCTTGCATGGTCTTCCCGGGGGCACGCCCGGCTGGCCGAAGGCCAGTTTGACGATGCCATCAAAGACTGCACGAAAGCCATCGAGCTGGATTCGAATCTGGCGCCGGCCTATCTCAATCGTGCGACGGCGAGATACCGCAAGGGCAAGTTCGACGACGCCATCGCGGACCTCACGAAGGCCATCGGGTTGGATCCGAATAATGCGGAGGCTTACTTCAACCGCGGGACCGCGAGGGACGCCACGGGATTCCATAACGATGCGATCGCGGACTTCACGAAAGTCATCGAGTTGAATCCAAAGCATGCGGGCGCGCACTGCAACCGCGGAGCCGCTTATTGCGACAAAGGTCTCTTCGATAAGGCGATCGCGGACTTCACGAAGACCATCGAGCTGGATCCGAACGCGGCGTTGGCCTACTACAACCGCGGGACGGCGAAGGACAGGAGTGGCCTCCATGACGAGGCGATCCCGGACCTGGCCAAGGCCATCGACATGAATCCGAGTTGGGATCTGGCCTGGCTCAACCGCGGACTCGCGTACTTTCGCGGGGGTCACTACGACAAGGCGATCCCGGACTTCAACAAGGCCATCGCGCTGAGTCCGAAACTGGTGGAGGCCTGGTACGACCGCGGGCTCGCGAAGGCGGCCAAGGGCCAGCACGACGAGGCCGATTCGGACTTCAAGAAGGCGCTCGACTTGGCGCCGGACGGACACCCCATTCGATCCAGTATCCAGGAACGTCTCGCTGCCGAGGAGGTGGAGCGGCCCTTCCATGAAGCCTGCAGCCTGCTTCGGGCGAAGCAGTACCGGAAGGCGATCGAGAAATTCAAGAGCGTCGTGGATGACCGCCCCACGAGCATGCAGGCGGTCGACTCCGCCTACGGCATCGCCTGCGGATACGCGCTCCTCGGCGAAAAGAAGAACGCTCTGGACTGGCTGGAGAAGTCGGTGGAGATGGGATGGGAAGACCTCGCGCGCCTCGAGAAGGACTCCGACCTGGAATCGCTCCGAAGCGAGGTCAGGTACAAGAAGCTGACGGAGAAACTCAGAGCCAAGTAAGCCGACCGAGACTTGATCCGGGTGACTGCTGAGCCGAAGTTCGTAATCCGTACCACGCGGGGAGCTTCTGTTACGGATTACGAACCGACCTCCCGCTGAGAAGCAACGGGGAGGTCCCTTGTCCCAATAGGACGTTGCAAGGCCCCACGACGCAAACCGATGGAGCGGGATCCGGACGGTGGCGGCTCACAGATGGCCACGTCGCAGCCATAACCCCGCTCGAGCGACCTCATTGGCCCTCCCAGATGCCCCAGAAGCCTCTCAACCTCTCGGATTTGGGGACAGAGCACGTCCCATTGGACTGCGACGGGCAGGATAGATAGCCCATAACGTGGTGAACACATACTAGGCTCGGCCGCCTCGGTCTGATCCAGACGGCGATGTATCTCAGGTTTCCATCTGAGCGTGTTCTTTGAGTGTGAGTTCTGGAATCTCCCGCACCAACTCCACGTGTTCTTTCGCATCAAGCACCAGATAGGCGTCTCGCTCATGGGAAATCGTCACCAACCAAGGTGTTTCATCAGGTCGGAGGAGGCACAGATCCTCAGGCAGACTGGGCTGCACCCAGTCGTACAAGCCGGACGCGCTTTTGGTTAGGACCTCCACCGATTGATTCGTTAAGCGATATGCAAGGGGTGCAAGAAATTACACCGACTTGCTTAGTACCCCCTGTCAGGTACGTTGCACAGGAGTAACGCTCTTACTTTCTTACTTTGGAGCATACCGAGTTATCTGCCAAAAGTAGCGACAGTTCTTGGTCCGATTCACTTTGCTCAATCGGGCCACCTCTGCAGCCGCCTCACCCTCGGTAAGGAACACTCTCACTACTGAAATCCTATTCTCCGGTTCACCTTCCGAATACGGAAGGTCAATTCGGATTACAGCATAAAGATGCTCAAAGCTCGAGTTCGGCAGGTTGGCCAAAGCTAGTCTCCCAGTGTTTTGTCCGTCAATGTGCCCAATCGGTCCCCTGTGATCGGATTGTAGACATCTCCCGTCTTACCTGTCGCCCGGTACTTGAACTGACCGGACGCAGGTCGGCGATCTCGAGGGGCCACCAAGGATGCCGCCGCGCGGGTCAAACAAGTTCAACTCTAAATCCGAGTACCTATCGATTCACGTCCCGTGGTTAAATAGGACGAGCATGATGACCCCACTGCGACTTGGTCTCCTGGTCTTGATGGCTTGTGCGCTGGCCGGTTGCGGCAAGAGCTCATCTTCGGACAAATCGCCTCCCGACTTGCTCCGGATCGAAGCGACGGGCGGATCCGCCGACTCCGATTCCCTCCTCGGCTCGGGCGGCGGAGGCGGGGACCTCACCGTCCGCGCCTCGGGGACCCTCCAGTTCGCCGTCGGGGAGAACGGTCCGGCCGCGCCGTCCCTTCCGGCGGCTCCGACCACCGGCACCGAGCTCACCAACGCGATGATCACGGCCGGCACGCCGATCGCCGGCAACGTCCTCGTTTCTTCGACGCTCCAGATCAACGCCGGCGTCAATCCCGCCGTGATCACGACGAACACGGGCGACGTCGTCATTCTTGGATCCCTGATCGGCGAGCGCTCCGCCGGAACCGCCACGAACGGCATCACGATCCAGGCGCCCGCGGGCACGATCTACGTGCTCGGCGCAATCCAGACGTCCGGAACCGCGGGAACGCCCGACAATCCCCACGCCGGGAACCTCTCGCTGACCGCCCAGCGCATCGTGATCACCGGGACCGTCGACGCCCGGGGCGAAGACAACTCGGCGGCCCTCGGGGGCGACGGCGGATCCGTGACGGTCGACACCACGGGCGGCGGCGGAACCGAAGTCCTGTACGCCGGCGGGGCCATCCTGTCCTCGGGCGGCCTCGGCGCCGGGCAAGGGGGAGACGGAGGAAACATCACCCTGCTCGCGGGAACCAAGCTGTCGATCCTGAGCGGAGTGGCCGCGGACGGAGGTTCCGCGAATGCGTACGGGGTGGCCGCGACCGGAGGCCACGCCGGCGACCTGGCCCTGGGCGCCGTCACCGGAATCGACATCGCCGCCTCCGTGACCGCGAGAGGAGGCGCCGGAACCGGCCGTTCCAACGGCGCGGCCGGCGGCGACGGCGGCAATCTCGCGATCGATTCCGGGGGTCCCTGCAGGATCTTCGGATCCCTCATCACGTCGGGCGGCTCCGTGTCCGCGTCCTCCGGCGGCCCCCTGACGGGCGGAACGGCCGGATGGATCCGCATCGGTCTCGTCACGCCCCCGACGACGCTCGATCTCGGCCGGGGGTCCTGCTTCACGAACGGAGGATTTGGAGATCAGGCCGGCGGTGGGGCGGGTTCGATGGATGTCGCCAGTCTCGACGGGGACATCACCGTCGGAGGCGCCGTGACGGCGCGAGGCGGCGACGGCGTCGACTCCGGCGGCCCCGGGGGATCGGTCACGATGACGACGGATGACGATGTCCTGGGCAATTCGAGCAATCACGCCCTCACGGCTTCGACTTTGATCGACACCCGCGGCGGGTCGGGCACCATCGGCGGCGACGGCGGTCCGGTCTATTTGCAATGCGGGGCCGACCTCTCGTTTACGGGCGCGATCGCGACGTCGGGCCATGCCGGCGGCGGTCATGGCGGCGGCATCTCCCTCGTCGTGGATGCCGCCAACCTGGCGCCGACCGGAGCCCTCGCGTACTCGGGACACCTGGAAGCCGAAGGAGCCGGATCGGGCGTCTTCGGACTCGGAAACGGGGGCAACGTGTTCCTCGGCAGCGCCGGTCCCTTGACGTTTTCGGCGGTGCTCTCGACGAAGGGCGGCGGCGACGCCGGCCACGCGGGTTCGGTCACCCTTCAAGCGGTGAGCGGCGATATCCATATCAGCGGCTCGATCTCCGCGGTGACGCACCTCCCCTACGCCGCGCCCCCGACGCCCGGGGATGTGACCGTGTCCACGGCCGGGAGCATCGTCTCCGAGGCCGCGATCAATGTTTCGGGCGGATCGCCGAATCCCGGGGACTCGAACGTCCGGGGCGGCGATGGAGGGGCGGTTTCATTCATGTCGACGGGTTTCGCGGGATCGATCAGCCTGCTGGCCGGCACCGACATCAAGGCGAACGGCGGCAGGTCCACGGCGGGATCTTCGAATCATCCCGGCGGCGCCGGAGGACGGATTCTCTTCTCGACGGTGGATCAGCCCGTTTCGATCACGGGAGTGTTTCTCGCCAGGGGTGGAGCGGCTCCGGCGGGGGCGTCGAACCCGGGCGGGCTCGGTGGACAGGTGGTCGTCAATTCCGACAGCGATGGAGACGGCACCGGAGGCGCGATCACGTTGACGGCCGGTTCCGTGATCGATGTGTCGGGCGCGACCGGATTCGACGCCGGGGCCGCGTTGAACAACGTCGGCGTCGCGCCGGCGAATTCGAGCGGGACCAATCTCGCGGTGGTGTTCGACGCGGCCGGGGGGTTGACGGCGTCGCCGGACGGCGGAGGCGAAGGAATCATCCGGAACCTGGGGACGATCCTCGCGACGGGGGGATCGCTCGTTGCGCGGGGAGGGGACATCTGGTTCGACGGCAAGAACGGCTCCGGGGCGAATATCGGGCCGGGGGACCACGGAGATCTCGTCCTGGACGGCAACGGCGGCGACGGGGCGTTCTTTCCGAATTAGCGGCTCTTCCGGATGGCGGCCTCGATCCCGGCGGGGAACCTCGCGTCCATGTCGCCTCGCGTCTTTTGCAATCCGTCCCGCCCGGGGAGCCATTTGAGTCGTGACGGATTACGAACCGACCGACCCCTGAGAACCTCCGGGTAGGATCCCACCTCAAGATGGCCCCAAGTAACGCCCCGGCGCCACTCCCCGAACGTCCCAGATCCGTTCTAGCGCACTTGGACCGCCGTCAGAGTTCTTCGCTGAGCCCCACGATGATTCCTTCCGGCCCGCGGATGTAGGCGAGCCGGTACGTGTCCTCGTACCGCATTTCGCCCATGAGCTCGGCCCCGTGGGCCCGCAGGCGCGCAACGACCTCGTCGATGTCATCGACGGCGAACATGACGCGACGGAGGCCCAGCGCGTTCACCGGCGCGTCCACGGGACCAAACCGGATGGCGTCGGGCGTGTGAAACTTGTCCAGCTCGATGCCGCCGTGACCATCGGGAGGCCGCATCATCGCAAGGGTGGCCCGTACATTCTTGAGCCCAATCAGTTTGCCGACCAAGGGCCCTTCGACGGTCGTCTCGCCCTCGAGCTTGAGGCCCAGCTCGATGAAGAACGCCTTGACGGCTTCGAGATCGTCGACGACGAGGAGAACGTTGTCCATCCGCTTGATCGTCATGTGATCTCCATCCCGTCCGATTCCTTCGTCTTCATCGTTCCTCTCCTCTGCCCACGGCAACACTGGGGCCAAATCGGTCGGACACAATCAAGGCGATTGTGCCGGAAATCGGAGGTTATAAAGGGAAGAGGGGTTTCTTGGCCCGCTGTAGTCAGCCCCGTGGCTCTTCCCGGTCACTTGAGGTCCACCCCGAGCGCCTTCGCCAGGTCCGTGATGAAGCCGCGGTGCTTTTCCGGCGCGTTGGATCGCCACGCGCGCAAGTACTCCGGCAGGGTGTGCGACGGCGTGAGCTTCTCGGTGTTGAGCCACGTCACCGCCTCCCAGTGCTCGGGCGCCTTCTCGAGGAACGGCAGCAGCTGGACCGCGGCGATCGTGTTCCTCTCGCGATCGACGGCCGTCGCGGCCAGCGCGTCGGCGTTCTCTTTGTACCACTCGGCTAGCGTCTTCCCCGCCGGCAGCGGGGCCGCCTTGATGCGGCCGTCGGCGTATTCCGCGAGCGACTTGGCGTACTCCTTCCAATTGGGGTAGGGCGGCCGCGCCTTCCACGTCTCCCCCGAGCGACGCAGGACGAAGAGCGACGCGACCTCGCAGATCGCCTCCTCGAACCACTTGCAGCGGCTCGGGTCCTCGTCGTAGTTGCAGAGGATGTGGCAGAACTCGTGCGCGAATTGGAAGGTGTACTGCGCCCAAAGGGTCCCGCCCGTCGCGAGCCGCACCTGGTATTCCCCCCTCGCCCCGCGCGCCGCCAGCGTGATGGGTCCTCCCTGGGCCTCGACGAGAATCGGCTTGAGGTCGCGGTCGGGGAAATAGCGCCAGAGCTCGCCGGCCGCGGCCCGGAGGACCCGGCGGACATTCTCCCCATCGGCCTCCCACCCCTTCTCGGCCGGGCGGATGTCGAGGGGCCGGGGCTCGGAGGATCGATCTTGCGCCGCCAGGAGCGCGACCGCGAGGAGGAGCGGTGTTCTCATGAGTCCAGTATCCCATCTTGCGGCGCCCGGGAAGCCCTTCACCCGCCAACGAGGGCCGAGGAGACTCGGGGGTTCGTTTCTCGGGCGAGCCCTCGCCGCCGCGGGCGAGATGGGGCTGGCGGAGGGGGGCTGAATCGGATATAGTCATGCTTGTTCAGGGTGTCTCCTTCGGTTGCCGCCGACCTTTCACGTTCGCGCGTCCTGAAAGAATCCACCCACGTTCGCTTGTTTCTCCTTTTGGTGGCCCCTCATGAGTCGCTTCGAAGACTTCCGGCTGGTCGAGCCCATCCTCCGCGCCGTGCGCGAAGGAGGCTACGATCGCCCCACGCCGATCCAACAGCAGACGATCTCCCACGTCCTCGAGGGACGCGACCTCCTCGGCTGCGCCCAGACCGGCACGGGGAAGACCGCGGCGTTCGCCCTCCCGATCCTCCAGCGGCTCCAGGCCGCGACGACGCCGACGCCGCGCCACGTCCGCGTCCTCGTGCTCTCGCCCACCCGCGAGCTCGCGTCGCAGATCGGTGAGAGCTTCGCGCGGTACGGCCGCCACACGAGCGTCCGCCACGCGACCGTCTTCGGCGGCGTCGGCCAGGGGCCGCAGGCCCACGCGCTGCGGACCGGAGTCGACGTCCTCGTGGCCACTCCCGGCCGCCTCCTCGACCTCATGAACCAGCGGATCGCGCGGCTCGACCGCGTGGAGATCCTGGTCCTGGACGAGGCGGACCGCATGCTCGACATGGGCTTCATCCACGACGTGCGCCGCATCGTTTCGTCGCTGCCCAAGAAGCGCCAGACCCTCTTCTTCTCGGCGACGCTTCCGCACGACATCCAATCCCTCGCGCGGGACATCCTGCACGACCCGGTCCGCGTCGAGGTGACCCCGACGGGGACGACCGTCCAGAAGATCACGCAGTCGCTCTACCGCGTGGAACAGCCGGACAAGTTCGCGCTCCTGATGCGCCTCCTGAAGGACCCGGCGTTCCAGCGCACGCTCGCCTTCACGCGCACCAAGCGGGGGGCCAACCGGCTCGCCGAGGCGCTCCACGGGGCCGGCGTCAAGGCGGACGCGATCCACGGCAACAAGGCGCAGGGAGCCCGGGAGCGGGCGCTCGAGAATTTCAAGCGCGGGGTCTCCCGCGTTCTCGTGGCCACCGACATCGCGTCCCGGGGCATCGACGTCGACGGCATCACCCATGTCGTGAACTTCGACCTGCCCGACGTTCCGGAAAACTACGTCCATCGCATCGGACGCACCGCGCGCGCCGGCGCCGAGGGAGCGGCCCTCACCTTCTGCGGGTCGCACGAGCGGGAAGAGCTCGCCGCCGTGGAAAAGCTGATCCGGAAGAGAATTCCCATGAAGGCGCTTCCGGAAGGGCAGGCCCCCGGCAAGCCCAGCCACGGGGTCAAGCCCGCCGGGGCGCCGCAGGGGGGATACCACGGCCGGAAGCCGTGGCGCGGGAGTCGATTCGGCAGCCGGTAGGCGACCCGCTCCCGCCGGGACTGGACTACCGAAGAATCGCGATCTGGCCCCTCGGTGGACCATCGGCGGATGCGTATTCTCCCTCGTACAGCATCCATGAACGCACCGCCTTTCCCGGGACGACCGCTCGAAGGTCCCGCCGCCTGGCACGGCCGGGACATGTCGAAGTCCCGCGCGTGGATTCGAGACTTCACGCTCCGCGACCTGGACCGGTTCCGCCGCGACCTGGAAAAGGTCCGCGACAAGGAATTCCGCGAGATCACCCGGACCCGCTTCGCCTCCCCGGGATTCCTGGACGAGATTCGGAGCGAGCTCCTCCACGGAAGGGGGTTCGTCCTCCTGCGCGGGATCGACCTGGAGACGTTCTCGATCGACGAGGCGGCGCGGATCTTCTGGGGGATTGGGGCGAATCTCGGCCGGGCGCTCCCCCAGAACGCGAAGGGCCATGTCATCGGCCACGTCAAGGACATGGGGCTGCGCGCGGACGACCCGAATGTCCGCCTCTACCAGACGACGGAGCGCCAGGGATTCCACACCGATTCCTGCGACCTCGTCGGGCTCCTCTGCCTCGCCAAGGCGCGTCGCGGCGGCCTCAGCAGCCTCGCCAGCACCTGGACGGCCTTCAACGAGGTCATGCGTCGGCGGCCCGACCTGGCCGGGGCGCTCTTCGAGCCGATCGCCACCGACCATCGCGGCGAACACCCGCCGGGCGCGCGCCCCTGGTTCTCGATTCCCGTCTTCAACTGGCACCGAAAGAAGCTCATCGGGATGTACCAGCGGAGGTACATCGAGTCCGCCCAGCGGTTCGCCGACGCGCCGCGCCTCTCCGACCGCCAGGAGCAGGCCTTGACCCTGCTCGACGAAGTCCTCGAGGAGATCGCGATCCAGATGGCCCTGGAGCCGGGGGATATCCAGCTGGTGCACAACCACCAGATCCTGCACGACCGGACGGCGTTCGAGGACGATCCGAAGCGCCCGCGCCACCTGCTCCGGTTGTGGCTCTCGCCCCGGGACGGGTGGCCGCTTCCGCCCGTCTTCGCGGAGCGGTTCGGGACCGTGACGCCGGGGAAGCGCGGAGGGATCCGCATCCCGGGCCTGGCCCTCGCGGCGTCGCTCAGCCCCTGATTCGAACCGCCGGTCGGCTGGACTACACGAGTTCCTGACGCTGGTCCGTTGCGAGTCTACCAGTCTCCCCCTACGCTTCCGGTCGGGTCCGGGGTCGATCGAGCATGGGTGTAGGAGGAGCCGATGAAAACGATGACGCGCCTGTTCGTTTCTTGCGCCTTCCTGGTGGGGGCGGCCGCCGCGGCGGCGCAGCAGCCCGTCACGCTGACGTCGACGGCCGATTTCCGGAAGGGCAACAACGAGGGGCTCGTCTCCCCGGCGCAGGAACGGGTGACCCGCGAACGGATCACCGCCGGAACCGTGGCCCCGTGGACCGTCACCACGGCGATGCCGACGGAACGCGCCGACGTCACCGCCGTGGCGTACAACGGCTTCGTCTACTGCATCGGGGGCGAGGGGGCCGCGGATGAAGTCATCTACGCGCCCATGAATGGCGACGGGTCGCTCGGCGCCTGGACCGCCACCACGTCGCTTCCCAACGGGCGGAGATTCCACGCCTCCGTCACCTACAACGGGTTCATCTACGTCATCGCGGGATTCGACGGCGATTTCAATCTCGCCTACGACGACGTCCTCGTGGCGCCGATCAACGCCGACGGCGCCCTGGGCTCCTGGACGCCCACCGCCTCGCTTCCCTCGCCGCGCGGCTTCCACGCCGCCGCCGTCTACAACGGATTCGTGTACGTCACCGGCGGGTGGATGACCGGACAGGGCGCCAATCCGGACGTCCTGGTCGCGCCGGTCAACGCGGACGGCACCCTCGGCGCCTGGGCCGCCACCACCGAGCTTCCCGGCAACCGCGCCTCCCACTCGTGCGTCGCGTACAACGGATTCCTCTACCTCATCGGCGGCGAGCAGTACCTGGCGAACACGACCGCCTTCGTCGCCCCGATCAACGCGGACGGCACCATCGGCGCGTGGACCCAGACGACCGACCTCGTCACCGGGCACAGCGCCCACGCCTCCGTCGCGTACAACGGGTTCGTCTACTGCATCGGCGGCGACTGGCAGGTCGACGTCTCTTATGCGCCGCTCTACGCGGATGGCTCGATCGGGTTGTGGCAGGCCGCCGCGTCGCTTCCCGGCCAGCGCCGCTATCTCGGCGCGGTCGCGAACAACGGGTACCTCTACGCCATCGGGGGTTCGTTCAACCCGGATCTCGACACCTTTGTCGCGGCCATCGACCCCGACGTCGCCGGCGCCAACCAGTCATCCGATCTCCTGCGCGGCTCCTATTCCCACCTCGTGGATCTGCAGAGCGACGCCGCCAACCTGTACCTCGTTCTCAACGGCCAGGTCTCCGCGGGCGGCAATGTCCGCCTCCAGGTGCGCCTGGCCCCGGACGCCACGAAGATTTTCGGCGCGGAATCGGTCATCGACCCCGCGCCGCTAGGGACGGCGATCAATCTCGGGGCCGCGCGGTACGCCTGGATCCGCGTGACCCTGGACGACAGCGGCGCCTCCGACGTCGATCAGCCGACGTACATCTCGGACATGGTCTTCAGCCCCTATCCGCCGCCGACGGCGGGCGCCGTTTTCGACGGCCTCGCGGCGGACATCGATGCGCAGGTTTCGGCGACGACGATCGAAGCGAATTGGAGCGGGTTCGCGCCGGCCGCCGGGGACGCTCTCGCCTTCTACGAGTGGTCCATCGGGACGAGCACCAGCCTGTCCAATGTCCAAGGCTGGGTGAGCGTGGGGCTGGCGACGAGCGCCACCAGCTCCTCGCTGGCCCTGAATCCCGGGACCACGTACTACGTGCGCGTCCGGGCGACCGGCGCCGGCGGACTGACCTCGACGGTCGCCGCCAGTGACGGCGTCCTCGTGTCGGTGCCCGTGACGACGCCCGGAGGAGGCGGCGGCGGGGGAGGCGGCGGCAAGCATTGCGGCCACGGAGCCTCCGCCGCGCCGGGCTCCGGGTTGGCGCTCCTCGTTGCCTTCGCGCTGGCCGGGTTGGTTCTCCGGCGACGGCGGGTCCGCGCGTAGCCGAGACGCCGGGCGCGTCTACACTCCGCAAGCCCCTTAGCGGCGCGCTGCTTCAAAGAGACGACCCCCCGAGGCGGTTCGCTCACACCCCCGAGTGAGTCCAGGTGCGGCCAACGCCGGGGGCCCAGGGGAGAGCTCCGCGGATGCTCCAGCTGGGCTACCCAAGTTCTCAACTCTGGCCCCTAGTGTGTCTACCAGTCCCGGACTACCCTTCATGAAGATTGCTGGGGACTGATCGAATCTGCGGGGAGAACTGTATGAGAAGCCTGGTTCGTCTCGTAGTGGCTTGCGCTTTCGCAGGCGTGGCGGCCGCGGCGGCGGCCCAACAGTCCGTCAGTCTCACCTCGACGGCTGATTTTCAACGAGGCAACAACGAAGGGCTCATCTCCACGGCGCAAGATCGGTTGACGCGGGATCGGATCACCGCCGGGACCGTGGGGTCCTGGTCCTCCTCCACCGCGCTTCCATCGGGACACGGGTTTCACTCCTCCGTTGCCTATGATGGCCATGTCTACACCATCGGGGGGTTCGACGAAAACTACAGTCTTTCCACCGACGTCCTGGTCGCGTCGGTCAACGGGGATGGCTCCGTAGGGTCCTGGTCCCCCACCACCGCGCTTCCTTCGGGACGCTACGCTTTTTCCGCCGTCGCCTATAACGGCTTTCTTTACGTCATTGGAGGCGACGACGGCGGAAGCGCCCTGAGCGATGTCTTGGTGGCGGCGATCAATCCGGATGGCTCCGTGGGTTCTTGGTCGCCCACCACGGCGCTTCCCTTCGGACGCGATGCTCTCAGCGCCTTCGCGTATAACGGCTTCATTTACGCCATCGGAGGTTACAACGGATACGAAGGGCCCGGCCTCCTCAGCGACGTCGTGGTGGCGCCGATCAACGCGGATGGCTCCGTGGGGCCCTGGTCGTCCACCACTTCGCTTCCGGTGGAACGCTACCTCCTGTCCGTCGTCGCTTATAACGGATTCGTTTACGTCATCGGGGGCGACGACACGAGCGGCCCCCTGAGCGACGTCCTGGTGGCGCCGATCAACGCGAATGGCGCCATAGAGTCCTGGTCCTCCACGACCGCGCTTCCTTCCGGCCGTGTATATCATTCGGTCGTCGTGTTTGACGGCTTCGTTTATGTCCTCGGGGGTATGGATGCCACCTACACCGCCCCCAGCGACGTTCTGACCGCGCTGATCGACGCGGATGGCTCCCTCGGAACCTGGTCGCCTACCACGGCGCTTCCCTCGGGACGCTTCTATTGCTCGGCCGTCGCGTATGGCGGATTCATCTACGCCATCGGGGGACGCAGCGGCGGCAGCATGGTCGGCGACGTCTTGTTCGCACCCGTCGACGCTGATGCGGGCAACGGCAACCAGGCGCCGGAACGGCTCCGCGGATTCTATTCCTACTTGGTGGACCTCCAGGGCGACTCAAACACCCGAACCATTATTCTCAACGGCCAGACATCCCCTGGAGGCAATATCCGCCTTCAGGTCCGCTTGGCCACCAACGCGACCAAGGTCTTCGGCTCCGAAATCGTCGTCAGCTCAGCTCCGCTGGGAACGCCAATCTCGATTCCAGGCGCGGCGCGCTACGCTTGGATTCGCCTGACGCTGGACGATACCGGCACCTCCGCCGTTGGCGAGCCTACGTACGTTACGGACATCACGATCGCCCCCTTCTCGCCTCCCACGGAAGGCGTTGTTTTCGACGGGACCGGGGTGGACATAGATACGCAGGTCTCCACCTCGACAATTGAGGCGCACTGGGCCGGCTTTACGCCTTCCGGAGGAGACAATATCGCCTTCTACGAATGGGCGATCGGGACTTCTCCCGGCCTGACGAACGTCCAGGGCTGGGTGAGCGTGGGCCAGGCCACAAGCGCTTCGAATCCCTCGCTTTTCCTGGGTGTGGGGCTCACCTACTTCGTGCGGGTTCGTGCGATCAGCAACTCCGGTTTGCCCTCGCCCCCGGTGGCGAGCGACGGCGTCCTGGTGGAGGCGCCATCTACCGGCGGAAGCGGAGGCGGCGGAGGCGGCGGCAAGCATTGCGGCCACGGAGCCTCCGCCGCGTCGGGCTCCGGGTTGGCGCTCCTTGGTGCCTTCGCGCTGGCCGCGTCGATTCTCCGGCGACGGCGGGTCCGCGCGTAGCTGAGACGTCGGCCGGGCTGGGTCCTCCGAAGGCCCCGCATGTTATGATCCGGAGTGGTCCAGATCATGCGCCTGTGGGACTTCCACATCCAGATCGACCAGGCGTCGTCGAAGCCCGTCTTTCTCCAGATCTCCCATGCGGTCGTCGACGGCATCAAGAGCGGCCGTCTCCCCCCGGGCTCCCCGATTCCCGGCACGCGGACGCTGGCGGCGACGCTCTCCGTCCATCGGAAGACGGTCATCCGGGCCTACGACGAGCTCGTCGCCGAAGGATGGATCACGTCGTCGCCGCGGTGGGGCATGTTCGTCTCGACCGCCATTCCGGAGCTCGAACCCGCCGCCGCCCGTGACGCCGCTTTCCTCCGGCGGGACCCGGATCGGCTGGGATTTTCCCTTCAGCCGCGTCTCGAGCGGGTCGGACCGATCCAGGCGTCGCCGGGCGTCCTCAACATGGGAAGCCGGCCCGACATGCGGCTCGCTCCCCGGACGGCGCTGGCCCGGGCCTATCGGCGCGCGTTGACGTGGAGTCCGGAATCGCTCCTGGGCTACTCCGATCCGCGGGGCCATCCCGACCTGCGCCGGGCCCTGTCGACCATGCTCCGGTCCACGCGCGGGATGTCGGCGGAACCGGACGATGTCGTCATCACCCGGGGCAGCCAGATGGCGCTGTACCTCGCCGCCCGCGTGCTCCTGAAGAGCGGGGACGACATCGCGGTGGAAGATCTCGGGTATCCACCCGCCTGGGAGGCCTTTCGCCAAGCGGGCGGGCGGCTGGTGCCGGTGCCCGTCGACGAGGAGGGACTGCGCGTCGATGCGCTCGAGGCGCTTGCCCGGAAGGGGCGCCTCAAGGCGGTCTACGTCACGCCGCACCACCAGTTTCCGACGATGGTGACGCTCACGGCGGGCCGTCGCATGGCCCTGCTGGAGCTCGCGCGGCGGCGTCGGTTCGCGATCATCGAGGACGACTACGACCACGAGTTCCACTATCGGGGCCGGCCGGTCCTGCCGCTGGCGAGCGCGGACCGCTGGGGGGTGGTGATCTACGTGGGGACGCTCTCCAAGGTGCTGGCTCCCGGGTTGCGCCTGGGGTACGTCGTGGCGCCGCGGCCGGTGCTGGAGCAGATGACGACGCACCGCGTCTACGTGGATCACCAGGGGGACCACGTGCTGGAGCGCGCGCTGGCCGATCTCATGGAAGACGGCGAGGTGCAGAGGCACATCCGTCGGGCGCGGCGGATCTACCTGGAGCGGCAGGGGGCCATGGTCGCGGCGCTTCGGAGCGTCTTGGGCGACGCGCTCTCATTCGAGGTTCCGGCGGGGGGCACGACGATCTGGGCGCGGGTGGCGGCGGGGATCGATCCGGCGGGGTGGGTGGCTCGGGCGGCGGAGAAGGGAGTCCTCTTCCGGCCGGGGGTTTTCTTCGCCGCGGACGGACGGCCCAGGCCCTTTGTCCGCCTGGGTTACGCGGGCCTCAATGGGAAGGAACTTCGGGAGGCCGTGAAACGGCTGGCGGAAACGCTTCCCAGCGGCAGGAAGAGTCGGCGGACCGCTGGAGGCAAGTGAGGGCCGCTTGCCGGTGGGTATTCTCACGACGGAGATTGCCGACTAGAGAGCGAAGAGCAAATCGACGGCGCCCGGATCAAGAAGGCAGCTTCACCACTCCGCCATTGAGAACCTTCTTCAGTGTCTCGACGACCACGCGTAGAGACGTGCATGACTGGGCCACGGTCAAGGACTCCAGCACCTGTTGGCGTTGCAGGCGTCGCCAGTTCGACTCAGAACTCGGATCACTGATGAGGGGCTCCTCGTGGGCCAGATTGTGCCGCATCAGGACATGCAACCAAGAATCTAAGCCAGTCCCCAGTTCCAGCCTGGGATGGAGGTCCTTGGTTCCGAAATATCCCACAAGGCTCTGGTATCCGGTGGTGCTTCGCCGGGGTTCCAGGCTGTGCAGGATCTCCTCGATCGTCACGAGGCGGACGGCCGCGGAGGTCAGGTCCGCGCCCATGTAGAGGATTTGCAAATCATCGGCGGATGGAGTACAGCCCTCTTCGAATTTGAGTTTGATGTCCCCGTGAGTGATTTGCCGGGTCTCGGCGCCGGCCCGTCGCGCCTTGAGGACATAGCTTCGCGCGGTAATCCAGAGCTGAATGATCTGCCGTTTCTGATCGACGTCGAGCTCGCTTCGTCGCATCACTCGAAGGTCGCACGAGCCGACGGCGGCGTCAATGGTGCCAGGCGGTATGGCACTTCCGAATCAAGCGCCGCAAGTTACGGCTTGTAGACGGGACTCAGGCTGGTCTTTCCACCCACCTTCAGTTCCACTTGGATCTCCTCGCCCTCCGGAATCTCGAAGTCCGAACCCTCGCCCTTGGACCACGATCCATCCATGGAATCGTCTGAATCCGGGCCGGACCTGCCCTTGAGGGGAAACTCGACCAGCGACTTCTCCTTGGACTTTGACGCGAAAACGCGCACCGACCAGTTTGTGGCCGGCCGCCGGCCTTTTCCCTCCCTGGTAAGGACCACGCTTACGTGACCAGCATCAATCCGCTCGAAGACCAAGGTCGCCTGCTTGTCGAGGCCATCCATCTTCCAGATTTCGCGTCGGTAGATTCGGACCGGCCGGTCGGGAAGGCTGGTGCCGTCCTTGAACGTGTACCTGCCTTTGGTCGAATCCCAACGGATGCCGAGCGACGACACTTCATCCTCAATCTTCTTCCAACGCCCGTCCGCCCCATCGCCTGGATCGAAGGCCGGACCGGAGCCCTTCTTGTCGATCCGGTACACCGTATCCACGAGATGCAGGAGTTGGTTGCGCACCATTCCGCGATGGTGGTCTTGCCAGGAGTCGCCTGGGGGATGGATAAGCGCCATGGCCACTCGGGATCGCTCGAGGGCCCCGAGGGGATCGGCGCTCGGAGAGAGCGGGCGCGCCCGAAGGGTTCCCTTCCGCCTGAAATAGGCCACGTGATCCCTCACCGGTTCAGGGACGCCTCCCAGCAAGTATCCGTTGATCAGAAGGAGAGGGATGTCGCCCTCGATGTGAAGAGGATACCGCGGCAGGAGCTTGCGGTCGTCGGGTTCAGGGTCACCAGCGGGCATGCCCAAGCACATTCGGGGCATGTAGCCAGGATCGGCCGGTACCTCGAAAAGGACCCGAAGGACAAGGAACAGACCGTCACTGGCCGCGTCGGAATGGAAGTGCGACGCGACACGCAGGTACTCATCAATCGCCTCCAGCGCTTTCTCTTTGCCAAGGGGCTGGAGAGCATTGACCACTTCGATGACTCGCAGGGGGTTGTACTCCCAGCCCGATATTCGAGGCGCGCGGTCGATGACCCGCAAGAGTGCGCGCAGGGCGCCCTCATCCGCGCCCTTAGCGGTAGGCGGGGCGCCCTGCCCATAGACGTACTGAGCCAGTCCGTTGTCGTCGATGTAGACGCGCCCGAGCGTGGGGAAGGTCAAATGACCATTCGTTCCGTAGCACCAGATCTCCCGGGTCCGGGTGGTGGTGATGCCCCCCGGGTCATGGTGGCTGCGGATGTCGTCGGGCCTGCCGAGGATCGCTTCGACCTCCTTGGCCGGCATCAGCTCCGTGACCCTGGTCATCCTCGAGGCAAACTCGTGGCGATCGGGGAAAGTGGGAGGTGACTCCTGTCGGATCGCGGAGGTGGACTCATACTCCGGACTTGTCTCCCTGAAGTCAGGATCCTCGAGATTGACACGGAAAAGCACCATCACCGGAGGTTGAGTGGCTTCAACCATCCTCTTCAATTTGGAAAGGTCTTCCGCTGAAGCCACGGTTCCCCGGATCAGGATGGACCCGCCCTCGCCGGTGTACACGCTCGCCTTGACTCCAAGATCTTGGATTCTGAATTCGGCAATCGCCCGGTTTATCGTTGGCAAGTGATCCTGGGCTGCCCTTAGATTCCGGGCCTGCCTGATGGCGGTCGGTCCAAAGACGAGGAAGGCCACGGCTCCAAGCAGGATCAGTAACAGTACCGGGTTGACGGCCAGTCTTCTGCCAGGCGAGCTTCGGGGACCTGATGGACTCATGTCCGGACCTCGATTCCCTTCATCTCCGGGTCCGCCGCCGGCCCGCGGCCTCTACACCCCACTACGCATTGCCGGCCTATTCGGTGTCTGGGTTCGAGATAGAGTAGTGCATTCTTCTGACACATCAGGGTGACGTTGCCCGAGCGAGCGCGTACTGACTGGAAGGGGTTCATGCCATGCGCGTAGCGATGATCTTGCTCCTGACCGGCGCCGGTTGCAGCACCGCGGCGCCTCCAATGGAACCCACCGTACCCGCCAACACCGAGGCGACCATCTACGTCTTCGATTCCTACCAAGGCTGGCTTGGAGACAGCCCGATCATCTTGAGTTCATTTGATTCGGAGGGATCGGCCCATTGGATCGGGGAGGCCATGCTTGGAGACTTCCTGAAATGGGTCGTCCGATCGAGAAGGGGCAATCTCCTTGGGCACAAGCGCCTGTTGCTCGTGGATGGCGAACGATCCCAGTGCTTTCTGCCGGACCCCGATCCCCAGGTGGCTGACGATCGAGTCGGGAAGCGGTCCTCAATCGAAGCCGGCTTCGGCTTCAGTCTTACCCCCCGGTTCGTCCGTAAAGGCAAGAGTGTAAGCCTGAACTACCAGGTGACACAGGACTTGCCGCAGGCCAAGACTAGTCCGCCGGAAGATGGACTTGCCGGCCGGCAATCCCGGCGACTGAGTGAGAACATCGCCTGGTCCATCCAAACGATGGATCTGGGGACGACGATCGTCATCAGCCACCCCCAGGACTTGGAGCGCATTTACGTGATTCTGATCCACATCGGATGCGCCTCGTCCGAGTGAACTCATGCCACCGCTGGATCTCACTTACGCGGACGCCTCTTCCGAAGGGGATACACTCATAGGCGGCGTGATCAGCGGGGCGGAAAGCGATTGCTGACGTTCCAGCGGATCCGGCAAGGGAAGGCTGGCAATGGTTGGGATCGCAACGGTAGCACGTGGATAAGAAGCGTACGGCGGTCGCAATCGCATTCCTGGCCGCAGCCATTGCGGTTGTGGCGATCATTGTCACGAAGCCCGATCGCGGCATTGAAGATGCCGGCGATGGTCCGCTGAAAGCCATCGCCGGCGAGTACTTCTTCGGCGACGGACTGGGGCAGAATTGCCTGCTCACCATCCTGGCCGACAACCGATTCAGATACCGCCTTGATGGCTGCATGGGCAACTACGGAAAGAACCATGGCAAGGCTCGACTCGAGGGAACCCGGTTGCGCCTATCGCCAGAGCAGGCCTGTCCCATCGATCTAGGAGGTTTGCCCCGCGATCCGTCGGTGGTTCGTGGTGGACAGGAAGGGGCACCGTGCGACTTCGAGGTGGTTCGTTGGGGGCCACGAACGTATTTGATTCCCGATTCATTGTTCCCTCGCTTCTGCGATGCGGCCAATGTGGGTTGGGAGCCTCGGGACGCGCCCATGGGGAAGTACTACCTTCGATCCGACGATTGGGGGCGGGCCGTCGTGGGCCTTCCAGAAGTGCCGACGCAATGGAAAGGAAGCTTGGTAGAGGTCCTCGCACGAGGTCGCATCACGGGAAGGACTCCCGATGGAGCGGCCCGGATCAGCCTCGGCGAAAGGAATGGAGTAACCCTAGGGAGTCGCCTCTGGATTGGTCCCACCGCCACTCAGAAAGAACCCGTAGAGCTGCTTGTCAGGGAGGTTGACCAAGTCACCTGTGTGGCGAGGGTTGAGAGGGGGGATCTCTCTCAAATCGTATACGAACCCGTGGTCCTCCGTGCCGCCAAGAAGTGAGCGGCATCATCACCATGACCCCGGGTCGGAAATGGAAGGGCGCACGCCCGTTGCAATAGGCATGGCCACACGCCCTAGCGAAGTGTCGTGGTAGTCTCTAGAGATGATCGTGACGTCCCTGCTGGCGCTCCTGATCCCGCTCCTCCAAGCCCCCGACGACCACGCCCGGGCCGTCGTCGGCCGGATCGCCTTCCCCAAGGCCGAAGAGGTCAAGGCCTGGGCGGACAAGGGGCCGGAGTACAAGAACGTCGTGGAGATCGTGCTGAAGCGCGAGACATGGACCGCCGCCGTGAAATCCATCGAAGAGTCCCTCGCGCCCTTCGCCGACGAATGGAAGATCGAGACGTCGCTGACCGAGTGGGAGGGAAGCCATCCCTCCCACGGCGAGCGGGCGGACAAAGTCGCCACGGTGAAGTTCAACATGAAGCGGCTCGCCGAGTACGAGAAGAAGATGATCGACTACCGCCGCCAGCAGGAGGAGCTCAAGAAGAAGGGGAAACGGATCGCCTGGAAAGTCCCGCCCCTGAAATACGACCGCCTCGTCGCCCACGAGCTGGTCCACGTCATCCAGGGGACGGTCAAGGCCCCGGACTGGTTCCGCGAGGGCATGGCCTCCTGGGCGGGCGCCGATCCGAACTACGTCCTATCGTTCCTCTACAACAACGACGCGCTGAAGGAAGTCGAAGCGCCCCTGGAGGGGGACGACCTCTACGGCCGGAGCCACCTCTTCATGATATGGCTCGAAAAGAAGTCGGGACGCGAGGCCTTCAAGAAGTGGGCGAAGGCCACGATCCTCGAGGGCGGAGAGGTCAAGGCGTCGCTCGAGAAAATCCTGGAGACGACGTGGGAGAAGATCGCCGCGGAGGAGCTCACCTGGTCGACGCAGTACGGGGTCAAGAACCGGCCGAAGAAAGACTGACCCTTCTCAAGGGGCGCGGCTGAATTCCTTCAGACCGTCGAGGACGAACTGGACGGCCATCGTCGCGCAGACGAGCCCCATGATCCGCCCGAGGACGTTGATGCCCGTGCGGCCGAGACCCCGGTTGGCGACGTCCGAAAGCCGGAGCGTGAGGAACGTCGCGGCGCCCGCCGCCAGGATCGCCGCGTAGACGGGAACGCTGGCCGTCCACCGCGGCCCGGCGCGGTCCATGAAGACCATGACCGTCGAGATCGCGCCCGGGCCCGCCAGCATCGGGATGGCGAGCGGCGTGATCGCCACGTCCGGCTTCTCGACCCCCTCGCGGATCTCCGCCTCGCTCTCCCGCGTCGGTCGTTGCGCCCTCAGCATCTCGAGGGCGGAGAGCCCGAGGATGATCCCGCCCGCGACGCGGAACGCGGGGAGGGTGATCGCGAAGATCTTGAAGATCACTCCGCCCGCCGAGGCGAAGAGCACGAGGATGACGACGCACGCGACGGAGGCCTTGAGCGCCATCGCGCGTCGCTTCTCGGGGGAATCGGCCGCCGTCATGATGAGGAACGCCGGAATGACGGCGAGCGGGTCGACGATGAAAAAGATCGTCACGAAGGGCACGACCCACGATTCGAAGAACGACCCCATGGGGCCCATTCTACGCCAACGCGCCGGTCCTCGAACGCACCCGATTGCGCGTCTGATAGCATGAATGGAATGGCCTTCAACTCGGGCTCCGCGCGGTGATGCCTTCCCGCCTCCGCTTCGTCGATCTCTTCCGCGGCCTCCTCATGATCCACATGGCGCTCGACCACAGCTCCCTCTTCTGGAACGCCCACCGGTTCGCCGATGAATTCTGGGACCACCTGCCGACGCCCCACGACCTCCCCAACTTCATCGCGCGGTTCACCGGATTCTTCGTCGCCCCCGGCTTCTCCTTCATGGCCGGATTCATGGTCGCCGTCACCGACGCCGGTCGCGCCGACCGCGGCGTGCCCGAATCGACCGTACGGCGTCGACTCCTCACCCGCGCCTCGCTCCTCATCGCCGCCGAGACGATCTTCTTCAGCCTCGCCTTCCAGCGGTGGCAGGTCGGCGTCCTCACCTGCCTCGGCGCGTGCCTCGTCCTCACCACGTTCCTCCGCCGCGCGCCGACCCGGTGGCTCCTCGGCGCCGCGCTCGCGATCCTCGCGCTCCACCCGATCCTCCGCGTCTTCTGGACCGACCGCCTCGACGCGCCGGGGGTCGCGATCAAGCTCCTCCACCAGGCGGGGAAGTTCGGATGGCTCGAGGTCTACTACCCGCTCATCCCCTGGATCGGCGTGATGCTCCTCGGGGTCGTCACCGGCCGGGGGTATGTCCGCCGCGGCGCGCGCTTTTGGTGGAAAACGGCCGGCCTCTTCGCCGCCGCGTTCCTCGCTTTCCGCCTCGGGCACGTTGGATCCGCGGGACGGTACGACGGGGTGCTTTCCACGTCGTTTTTCACGTGGTCCAAGTACCCGCCCGACCTGCCGTGGCTCGCGGCGTCGTTCGCGGCGATCTTCGCGCTCCTCGCGATCCTCGAAAAATGGCAGTCGAGCCCCGTCCTGGCCTCCGCGCCCGCGGAGTTCGTCGCGACGTTCGGCCGGGTGCCGTTGCTCTTCTACCTCGTCCACTTCGCGATCCTTCAACTCGCGAAGCCGCGTGAACCGGGGACGCTCCTCGTCGCGATCGGGGTCTGGGCCGCGCTCCTCCTCCTGCTGTGGTGGCCGTGCCGCGCCTGGTACGAGTTCCGGAGGCGCCGCCGGAATAGGTTCCAAACTTCCTGAGCCCCCGTATAATCGGGTCATGGCCACCCTTCACGTCTACGCCGGGAGTCTGGACCGGCTCGAGGGCATGCTCTTCGCCCGGCACCCCGAGAAGGCCAATTACGGGGCGCCGGAGAAGCTCCTGGAGCACCTCCTGAACGAGAACGTGCTGGAGCGCGTCCGCGCCGGCGCGGGGGCGGCCGATACCGACGACGCGGAGGAGGCCCTCAAGCGGTTCGTCGACGGCCCGCCGCCGGAGGAGCCGCTCGACCGCACCCACGCGCTTGTCCTCCACGGCATCGTCGAGGTCCTCTGCGCGCGGATCGGCGACGAGGGGTTCGGCGCCACGACGCTCGCGGCGCTCGCCGACTTCGGCGCCCGCTTCCGGGAATCGCTCGGCGCCCCGATCGCGGAGAGCCTGTCGACCCGCCGCCTTCCCTTCGTCCATTTCGCCGACGACGTGGTCTCGCCCTTCTTCAGCTACTGGATGCACGACGAGTTGAAGGGATTCCTGAAGCGGATGCCGGAGGCGCTCAAGTCCGCCGGAGGGGACGCCGCGGCGATCCAGGCCCTCCACCGGCTGCGCGAGCAGTGGACCGACGCCGTTGGACAAGGGCCCGACGCGATCCTGGTGGGCGTGGTGTAGTGGGACGTTTGTCGTTTACCGTTGCGTTGGCCGTTGACCGTTCACCGACTGACCCCGCAAGCTGACCGATTCGGACAAATCTGCTACCTTCGGGACATGGCCAAATCGTCCGTGGCCGTAGATCAGGCGCTCGTCAACTTCCTCGCGCTCGAAGCGCCGTTCCTCATCCCAGAGGCGACCTCGATCGAGGACCTTCGCAAGGCGATCCGGCGCATCTCCGCCGATCCCACGCCGCTCTGGCCCGGCGTGACCGCCGCCGACGCCGCTGCGTGGACGCGCGACGCGCTCCTCGAGCAGGTCGAGGGATTTCTCCGCCGACAGGAGCTGCGCGCCTCGCTCACCCGCGACGAGCGGCGCGAGATGTACCGCGCGATGCTCCTCACCCGCGAAGTCGACACGCTCCTCAAGCGCTGGTTCAACGAGAAGAAGTTCGCGTGGACCGCGCCCGACGGCGCGTCGCACGCCTCGCCCCAGAAGGGATTCCGGTCGTGGGGACAGGAGGCGATCGTCGGCGTCGGCGCCCGGCTCCGGCGCGGCCCCGGCGGGGACGTCGTGGGTCCGCTCATCCGCGACCTCGGCGTCGCGCTCATGTGGACCGGCGACGTCGCGAACGTCCTGACCGCGCAGTCGGGCAAGACGGGCGGCCCCATGGAGGGGCGCGATCTCCATATCGGCGACCTCGACAAGGGCGTCCTCCCCGCGACGGCGCCGCTCGCGATCTCGACCCAGACCCTCGTTGGCGTCGCCTACTCCTTCAAGCTCGACGGGAGCGATCGCGTCGCGGTCTCGTTCATCGGCGAGGGAGGCTCGAGTCTCGGCGAGTGGCACGAGGCGATCAACTTCGCCGCGGCCCAGCGCCTCAACATGGCGTTCTTCCTCGAGAACAACCGCTGGGCGCTCGGCACCCATTGGTCCGAGCAGGCCGCGCTCAAGCGGTTCAGCGCGAAGGCCGCGGGGTACGGGATCCCGGGGATCACGCTCTTCGGGAACGACCCCGACGAGATTGCCGCCGCGACCGCCTGGGCCGCCGAGCGCGCGAGGGCGGGGAAGGGGCCGGCGCTCATCGAGCTCGCGACGTACCGGCGCTCCGGCCACGCCCACCACGACGACGACCGCTTCCACGGCCAGAAGGAGCAGGGCATCGCCGGGTACGAGCTCGACGAGGAGCGCGCGCTCTGGGAGAAGGCCGACCCGATCGACCTCTACGAGCGACGGCTCCTCGAGGAGGGCGTCCTCGGGAAGCGCGACCCCGAGTCGATGCGGAAGGAAGTCGCCGGCATCGTGCGCGAGGCCGCGGAGCGGGTCGACAAGGCGCCGTGGCCCGAGCCCAGGCACCAGGTGGAGCGCGTCTTCGCGGTCCGCGAGGATCCGAAACCCGCGGCCGGAGACCCCAAGACCAGGTCGATGGCGTACGACGAGGCGGTCCGGCTCGCGATGCAGGAGCTGCTCGAGGAGGATCCGCGGGTCTTCCTGCTGGGCGAGGACATCGGCGGCCGGTACGGCGGGGCGTTCGGCGTCACGCGCGGCCTGGCGAAGAAGTTCGGCCCGACGCGGGTGCTGAACACGCCGCTCGCGGAGTCCGCGATCGTCGGGTGCGCCGTGGGATCGGCGCTCATGGGGAAGCGGCCGATCGTCGAGATGCAGTTCGCCGACTTCCTCGCGCCCGGCTTCAACGCGCTCGTCAACAACGCGGCGAAGCTCCACTGGCGGTACGGCAAGCGCGTTCCGCTCGTCGTGCGGCTCCCGTACGGCGGTGCGACGGGGACGATGAAAAAGCTGCTCGGCGGCGGGCCTTTTCACTCGCAATGCCCCGAGGGGTGGTTCCTGCGTACGCCGGGGTGGAAGATCGTGGCGCCCTCGACGCCCGCCGACGCCAAGGGACTGCTCGTCGCCGCCGCGCGCGACGGCAACCCCGTGATCTTCCTGGAGGCGAAGGGGCTCTACTCGTTCTTCCGCACCGATCTCCGCGAGGAGGTGCCTCTCGGGACGGGATTCGAGATTCCGCTTGGATCGGCCGCGGTGCGCCGCGAGGGTCGCGACATCACGTGCGCGACGTACGGCGCGATGACGTGGACGGCGCTCGAGGCGGCGAAGCGACTCGAAGGGGAGGGGATCTCGCTCGAAGTGCTCGATCTACGCTCGCTCGTCCCGCTCGACGAGGAGTCACTCCTGCGATCGGTTTCGAAGACTCACCGCCTGATGGTCCTCCACGAGGACTCGAAGCGGGGAGGGCCGGGGGCGGAGATCGCGGCGCTCGTCGCGGAGAAGGCGCTCTACGATCTCGAGGCGCCGGTTGTCCGCGTGGCGTCGCCGGACGAGCCTGTTCCGTACTCGCCGCCGCTGGAATGGGCGCACCTGCCCAAGGCCGAGGATGTGATCAAAGCCGCGCATGGAATGATGACCTAGACCCGGAAGAAAACAGGCGATTTCGGATTTCGGGGTCGAGAATTCGGAATCTGCAATCCGGAATCGGCCCCTTAGTCCAGTTTTGCGACCCTCAATTCTCCCCGCCTGTGGAAGATCGCATACCAGGGGTCCTGGAAGTAGAGCATGTCGCTCTTCCGACCCGGCATGTTGAAGACGCGCTCCGCGTGCTCCTGGAAGCCCGCGGCGGGGGCCTCGAAGCCGAAGCTCGAGTCGAAGAACGTGACGCGTCCCTCTTTCTTGACGACTCCGGCGAGGGCTCGAGCGAAGTCGGGGGCGGAGGTCTGGCTGCCCGATCCCGCGTAGACCGTGGTGCCGCGCGACGAAGCCAGGAGCGCCTGCGCGATGGAGGCTCCCGGCGCGGGGGGCGCGGCGAGGGCGCGTCCGACGAACGCGGCCAGCCGGCGGCGCAGCTCGAGGTAGGGCAGGTACGTCCACCCGCCGTACTCCGGCGCGATCTTCGGCTTGATGGCGTCGGGGACGAGCGTCACGAGGGTCCCCCCGGGGATCCGGTCGATCTCGAGGCCCAGGCCCGGCTCCAGGGGCGCGCCGTCGGGCCGGATGCCCGCGCCGAGGAGGTCGCGCATCTGCGAGGAGGAGATGTCCCGGCGCGTGGTCAGGGTCTCGCTCAGGACGACGTGGACCGCCCGCCATTCACGGAGGTTTTCGCGCACCGCTTCGAGCGTGTCGGGCAGCTGGACGCGGAAGAGGGCGCGGTAGACCTCGAGGATCTTGATGCCCAGCGGCGGCGTCCGGTACATGGCCAGATCATATAAGATCAACCGGATCGTGCGAAAGCGGAGTCCACGCCCACGGGAACGCGGGGACCTTGATGCCTTCTGAATTGCCCAAGGAGATTCGTGACCGCAAGCGCGCGCCCCACGCGCTGAAGGTCGCGCTGCGCCGGTCGGGCCTTCCTCCGGCGGCCGAGCTTGCGGCCTTCTGCGTCGAGGGGGAGCCTCCGGCGACCGAGGGGGGCCCCGGCTGGCTCCGGTTCGCGGGGGTGGGCACCCTGGATACGCTGCTGGTGCTGCTCGTCGAGGGAGGCGGGATCCCGGGTTCGGGATTCGAACACGTCGTGGTGGTGGAGTCCGGTTCGTCGAAGGCGTGCTTTCTCGCGGCGTACTTCATCGCGCGGCGTTGCGGGGGGCTGATCCAGGTCCGCCAGAGATCGGCGAGCCTTGCGGCGGCGGCCTTCGCCGAGCGGTACCTGGAAGACGAGGACCTAGATCCACGGTGGGAACGAGCTACTGGCGTGAAGTGAGGCGAGCTCCAAGTTTCAAGCTTCGAGCTTCAAGCCCCGCCGATCATCTCACCCGGAATTGGTTTCGCATCCGCGAACGAGTCATCGAATCCGAGTCAGGCTTGAAGCTTGAAACTCGAAGCTTGAAGCTCACCCCTAGGGCTTCTTCTCGACCTTGATGCCCCTCCGCTCGCTCGCCTCGATCAGGAAGTTCAGGAGCAGGTTCTGGATGGTGAACTCGTCCGTCGTGCTCTTCTGCTTCCCGAAGTGGGACATCACGTGCAGGACGCGGCCGCCGGTCATCTTGGTGCGGTCCTGCTCGATGGGCGCGCCCGTCGCCACGGGATCGCCGCCGCCGGGGCCGCCGCTCTTGGGATTGACGATGAACGTGATCGCCACGGCGTCCGAGCTCTTCGAGGCGGCGCCGACGTCCTTCGAGTAGATCAGGGTCGTCACCTTCGACGGGTTGGTGATCCGGATCGCCGGGCTGTCGCGGTCGATCTTCCAGGTGTGCTCGATCCGCTCGAAGTCGGCGTCCGAGCCCTCGGAAACGGTGCCGCCCCTCTGCTGGACGGCCTTCGGCTTCGGGCGGGTGAAGATGTTCCGGAGGTAGGGATGGCTCCCCGCGCCGGGCTTCGGATAGATGTTCACCTCCATCTCGGTGAGGAAGGTGCCCACGTCGACGAACTCCTTGAACTTCACGGCGAGGATCTCGCGCAGGGCCCAGTCCTCGGTGAAGAGGTAGCCGCCGCCGTCGACGTAGCGCCGCATCTTGTCCAGGCCCGCGGGGCCCATCACGTACCGGGCCGTCTTGTGGCCGCAGTCGCACGTCGGGCAGCGGCGCAGTCGGAGCCCGCCCTCGCCCCCGGCGCCCTTGCGGCACTTCGGGCAGATGCAGTGCTCCTCGAGGTGGGTGCAGTTGCACAGGACCGCGACGTAATCGTCGGGCTTGCAGGCGTCCTTCGCGAACTCGATCTTCGTGACGTAGTCGACTTCGAGCTTCATCCGCTGGGCGATGGACTCGATGCTGTCGAGGTCGTGGTTCTGCTTGCAGGGGCAGCCCGTCTTGGCGCCGACGACGAGGAGCTTGCCGGTCTTGAGCTTCTCGTACTCGGAGTCGCGGTGCTTGCCGAGGTCGTCGCAGACGGTGCCGGTGCCGCCCCCGGTCGCGCCCTTGGGCTTGGCCTTCAGGAGGCTCCAGTCCTTCTGCTTGTTGGCGTTCCACCAGCCCTCCCAGTTCGAGAGGGTCTCGCCGTACGACTCGACGCAGAGGACGTTGAGGACGCGGAAGAGGCGGCGGCTGAGCTCACCGCTTTTCGCGCCCTCCTTGAGGGCCTCGAGGACCGCCTCGACGGAGGGCTTCTGGCCGACGTCCATCATGTGCTCGACGGCGAGGAGCTGGAGGTCGAGCGTCCCTTCCTTGAGGATGGCGACGAGGGCGGATTCGCATCCCTCGGTGAAATTGCCCGAGAGGCCGGCGGTGAGGTCGCGCCCGACCGTGGCGCCCTTGTTCGCGATGATGTACTTCGTGATTTCCTTGAGCGCGTCCTGGGAGCTGAAGGCGGTCGCGCCGCTGACGAGCATCCAGTAGATGCCGGTCTCGTTGCCCGACTTGAAGCCGCCGACGATCACCTTGGCGGCGGCGGGGGTGTTGATCCGGATGAGCTTCCGGATCGCGTCCTCGAGCGGCTTGGCGCCCTGCGCCTGGATGGCCGCCTTGAAGTCCTTTTCAGCCGACGCCAGGTCGTCCTGGGCGCCCAGAAGGCTGGGCAGGACGAGAAGTGCCGCGAGCGCGATGCCGGCCGTGCGCATGAATCCTCCCCGCAGACGATTGATTCGTGAACCCCCGGGTTACACGATGGAGGGCCGGTTTCGCCTGTCGGAATCCGACGGATGCCCCGGGCCGACCCCGCACCCAACCTGCCCTAGTTTACAGCCTTTGTTCACCCAAGTTATAGAAAAAGGCCCCCCTGGGGAGGGCTTCGAGCTTAAAGCTTCGAGCTTCAAGCCTCGCGACACTATCACCCGGCATGGGTACCGCATTCGCGAACAAGAGTGCGCCTGAACGTTGACGGCGGAACGCCCCGAAGCTTCCCTTCCGGCTTGAAGCTCGAAGCTTGGAGCTCGAAGCTGTGCTCGCGGTCTCAACGAGACCGGCTGGAATCTAGAGCTGTCAGCCCGCGAACCGGCCGTCGCTCTTGGGCGCCTCGGTCCCCTTTTTCGCCGCTTCCACGGCCTCGGCGACCGTCGGCTTGGTCACCTCGCGCTTCTTGTTGACCGCGCCGAAGGCGCCGCGGTAGACGAGCTTCCCCTCCTTGTTGAGGACGAAGGTCGTGTTGACCTGCTTCGCGCCGAAGTGGTCCCGGAGTTTCTTGTCCGTGTCCCAGACGTTCGTGTACGCGAGCTGGTTGTCCTTGATGAACTTCGCGATCGTCTCCTGCGTGTCGTGGGGGTACGCATAGACGGCGATGAACTTCACGCCCGCCTTGGGGTCGCTCCACGCGGAGGCGACCTTCCGGACTTCGGACGGGAGGACGGCCGCGGGGCACTTCTCCGACTGGAAATAGACGACGACGACCTGGCCTTCCCGCTTCGCGGCCGCGTCGGCCCTGAAATCGGAGAGCTTGAACTCTTTCCCGTCGTAGTCCTTCATCGCGGCGTCCGGAACCGGCTCGCCGAGCTTCAACTCGTCTTTCGACGCGGCGGCCAGGGCGAAGAGGCCCAACAGGGCGACGGCGACGGTTTTCATGAATCTCCCCTTAATTAGAGCTCATGACTCTAACACGTTTTACGGCCGAAATGTTCCTGACCTTGCACGGAACATGGAATCAAGAATCAAGAATCAAGAATCAAGAATTAGGAATCAAGAATCAGGAATGGGCCCCTCGCTAGGCTTTGACCCAGCCGAGGCGCTTCATGTAGTCCTTCACGCCGTCTTCGAGGGTGTACTTGGGGATGAAGCCGAGATCGCGTTTCGAGCGGGCGAGATCGGCCTCGGTGAAGGTCTGGTAGAAGTCGTAGGGGTTGTCGAAATAGTCGGGCTCGAAGGTGGTTCCCATCGCCGCGTTCAGCGAGCGGATGACGGCGTTGAAGCTCCGGCCGCGGCCCGAGCCGACGTTGTACACCGTGCTCTTCCCGCGCTCGGCGGCGAGGATCGTCCCCTCGACGACGTCGTCGACGTGGACGAAGTCGCGCCGCTGCTCGCCGTTGCGGAAGATCCGGGGCCTCCGGCCCTGGCGGATCTGGAGCCCGAGCTGGTAGATCATGCTCGCGGAGGCGCCCTTGTGCGCCTCGCCGGGCCCGTAGACGTTGAAGTAGCGCACGCCGTCGACGCGCGTTCCCTCCTTGCGCGCCTCGGCCGCGATGTTGTCGAGCACCGCCTTCGAGAAGGCGTACGCGTTGGCCGGCGCGGCGGGGGTGTCCTCCGACATCCGCACGTTCGAGAGGCCGTACGTCGCGGCGCTCGAGGCGTAGACGACGCGCGCCTTGGACCGGCGGGCGATCGCCAGGATGTTGCGGAATCCCTCGACGTTGTCGTGGATCATGAGCCGCTGGTCGGCCACCGTGGTGTCGGTGATCGAGGCGAGGTGGAAGACGCAGTCGAATTTCTCGGAGGGGCGGAAGTGGACGGCGTCGACGGCCGCGAGGTCGCCCCGGAAGCCCGCGAGATTCTTGAACGTGCCCGACCGGAAGTCGTCGACGACGGTGAGCCGGGCCCAGGGCCAGCGGCGCTGGAGCTCGAGGGCGAGGTTGGAGCCGATGAAGCCCGCGCCGCCCGTCACCAGGACGTAGAAATACCTACCGCCCGGCTTGGACTTTTTCGCGGACAACCTTGAGGTCTCGGAGGATTTCGCCATCCCATTGGTACCTTAACCTGGCGCGACCCTCGGCGAGCCGGCGCTGGAGGACGTATCCGGTCAGCAGGGGGAGCGACACGCTGGGCTCCACCCACGCCATCGCGTACTTCGCCCGCTTCTTGATCTTGCCCCACGAGCGCGCCTCGGAGAGCGTGGAGCTCGAGAGGCCGCCGTCCGCCGTCACGGCCGTCGTCACCTGGATGGCGTACTCGTGGCCCCGCTCGAGGCCGAAGATGTAGCTCATGACGATCGAGTCGTTGATGTAGTTCTTCGGGACGCCGCCCGCCACGTAGATCGCCGAGGTCATCTTCGACTTCACCACGATCTGCGTGAGCTCGTAGTTGTCCTGGATCGAGTCGATCGAGATCGGCGTCCGCCCCGCGCGCACCGCGTCGTGGTGGTGCTGGGTGAGGCCGATGCCGATCGAGCTGTCGTTGATCGCGGGGGAGAAGATCGGGATCCCCATCTTGCGGCAGGTGACGAGGATCGACTGGTCGTCGTCGAGCTGGGAGGCGAGGTGCGCGATGAACTGGCGGCTCGAGTAGGGGCCGGGCTTGAGCTTGTCGGCCATCTTCCCGCACCAGAGGTCGGTGTTCCAGAACTTCTCCTCGTCGACGTACGTGTCGTAGATGCGGTCGATGTACAGGTCGCGGAGCTGGCCGTCGTCCGCGTCGATGTCCCCCTGGTAGTGGCGGTATCCGCGCGCCTGGTAGATGTCCTGGTAGAGGATCGCGCCGGTGGAGACGACGACGTCGACGGCGCCCGAGGCGATCAGGTCGCGGATCACGCCGCGCAGTCCCGCGGCGATGAGCGGACCGGCGAGGCCGAGGAGCACGGTGGGACGGGCGGGATCGGTGAGCATCCCCTTGAGGACGTCGCCGCACAGCCCGATGTTGCGCGCCTGGATCGACATGCCCGACATGTTCTCGACGAGGTCGGCGATCGTCGTGTCCGATTTCAGGTTGAGCGCGCGGACGGGGCGGGAGAAGAGCTGGGCTTTGCGCTTGCGGTCGGCGGGCGACAGCTCGTGCGTGGTGCCCGAGTTTTCGTTCGCCATTGCGGGACATTGTAGTGAAGCATGGGATTGACGCAAGCAATTCGCCCGAGAAGTCGCGCGTCGCGCGTCGAGGGTCGAGGGTCGAAGAAAGAAGTCACGGGCCGAGGGTCGATAGTCGAGAGTCGAAGACAAGAGGTCACGAGTCGCGGGTCGAGGGTCACGAGTCGCGGGTCGAGGGTCACGAGTCACAGGTAGGGACGTCCAATGTGTGGTAGTCTCAGGACCGAGCAAAAGGGGCGCGCATGAGTGCGAGGTCGTCGGACGCGGCGTCGTCGATCACCACGGCCATCGGCTGGTTCGGGCTCGCGGCCCTCGCGTTTCTCGCCGTGTGGGAGATCCCGAAAGAGTCGCTCTCCTGGTGGGTGAAACTCGCGGCGGGGGCGATGGGGGCGCTCGCCTTCATCGGCTACGGGGTCGAGGCGCTCTCGCAGGAGCTCACGGTGCGGCGGTGGGCGATCAGCCAGTTCATCTTCACCACGGTCGGGGTGGCGCTCGTGGTCGCGGCGATCCTCAACTCCAACGTGCTCGGCCTGGGGCGCGCGCTCATGATCGTCTTCGCGCTCGTCTACCTCCTCGGCGCGGCCTTCTGCGCCGCGGCGGCCAAAGACCTGTTCTGATCACCTCGGGGCCGGCATCTGCGTGGTCGGGACCGACTCCTCCTTCCGCGAGACCGCCCGCACGGGCAGGATCACCACCGGCAGGCCCGCGAACTGGAGCCGGCGCTGGATCTCGAACGCGACGTTGCTGTGGAGCAGGCGCGTCCAGAGCGTCTCGTTCGCGAAAGCGAGCTGGCCCCCGAAGACGACGCACTGGTTGTACTGCTGGGCGAGGCGCGGGCAGAGCTCCGCCAGCGCCTCCACCGGATCGGTCCCCATCGCCATGCGGTCGTCCGCGGCGAAGCCCGCGCGCTGGGCGAAGTCGACGTACTTCTTGAGCATCTCCTCCGTCGCGCGGCGCAGCTCCTCGATCTCCTTCGATCCCCGCAGGCGGTCGTAGTCGATGACCGCCACGCCCACGAAGATCACGTTCCGGAACTGGCCGGGGAACATCCGGAAGATCGTCAGGAGCGCGTGGATGCCGAGCCCGTTGTACCCGGAGACGAGCAGGATCGCCGTCGGCGCCTTCGGGTCGAGCGGCCGGGGCTCCTTCAGTTTCGGGCCCGGATCGATCGAGAACATCTGCTTGTCGAGCGTGGCGAGGAGCTCCTGGACGCGGCGATAATGGCGCCGGACCGCGTGCGCCAGCGCGATGAGGCCGACGATCACGACGATGCAGATCCACGCCCCGTCCAGGAATTTGAAGACGACGGTGATCGTGAGGATCGAGGCCGTCAGCACCAGGCCCACCAGGTTGACGCCCATGCTCCAGAGCCGGCCCTGGGCGTGGCGATCCTTGATCCAGTGCCACACCATGCCGAGCTGGGTGAGGATGAAGGTCGTGAAGACGCCGATCGAGTAGAGCACGACCAGGACCTTCACCTCGCCGCCGGTCAGGAGCACGAAGAGGAGCGCGCCGGCGCCCATGAGCAAGACGCCGTTCTGGATGACGAGCCGGTCGTTGAGCCGGCTGAACTGGCGCGGCACCCAGCCGTCCACCGACATCGTCGCGAGGACGCGCGGTCCGTCGATGAATCCCGCCTGGGCCGCGACGAAGAGGAGCCCCGCCTCGGCGACCAGGGCCACCGTCAGGAAGATCCGGCCCGCCGTGCCGTCGCCGAGAATCTGCTGGAAGAGCGAGGCGTTCAGCGTGCGCCCCTCCTGGTGCTGGACGTTCCAGAGGCGGTAGGAGATGAGAAGGCCCGCCGCCATGAACGCCAGGGAGAGCGCCATGTAGAGCATCGTCCGGCGCGCCGTCTGGACCTTGGGCTCGCGCATGATGCCGACGCTGTTCGAGACCGCCTCGATGCCCGTGAACGTGCCGCCGCCGAGCGCGAAGGCCTTCAAGAGGATGAAGACCAGCGGCCACACGCCGATTTTCGCGACATCGGAGGTCATCACGTCCGCGCTGGTCGAGTAGGTTTTCCAGAAGTTCGGACCCTCCGTCATTCCCAGGAGGATCAGCGCCACGTGGGTGATCAGGAAGAGCATGAAGACGGGGAGGAGGACCTTAATCGATTCCTTCACGCCCCGGAGATTGAGCGTGATGAGCCCCAGCGCGGTGACGATGATCACCGGCAGCCGGAGCCAGTGCCAGGTGAGGGGGAGAAAGCTGAAGAGCGCGGCCACGCCGCTCGCGCACGAGATCGCGATCGTCAGGAAATAATCGACGAGGAGCGACACGCCCGAGACGACGCCGGGCGTGCGGCCCAGGAGTTTCGTCGCGACCAGGTATCCGCCGCCGCCGCCGGGGAAGAGCTGGACCACCTGGGAGTAGCTCGCCGAGATGACGAAGATGGTGATCGCGACCAGTCCCGCGAGCGGCCAGACGAGGTGGTAATGGCCGTCCAGGTGCAGGTACGCTTCCTCGGGGCCGTAGCACGACGAGGAGAGCCCGTCCGCCCCGAGTCCGACCCACGCGAAGAACGCGATGAGGGTCAGATTCCGCCAGACGCGCGAATCGGTCGGGTCCTTGGGGCGTCCGAAAATAAATTCCGTGATCTTGTTCATTGGGGTAGAGTTGGCAGGTCATGATAGGGCTTGCGGGCGCCTGAATCAAGCCGACCCGATGAAGACGGAAAGGGAGGCATGCATAACCATATGAAAGCCATAGTGATAGGTGCAGGTCGGATGGGGAGAGCCATCGGGACCGACCTCGCGAGGTCCGGTGCGCAGGTCCGTTACGTCGATGCCGACCCCCGATCGGGCGTGGAGATCGTCGACGTTTCCCGTCCCACGCCGGCGCTCTTTCGGGGAGCCGATGTCGCCGTCAGCGCCGTCCCTTTCCCATTGAATTACCGCCTCGCCAAGGCCGCCGTGGAGGCCGGGGTCCATTTCTGCGACCTGGGGGGCAACGACGCCGTCGTACGGCGGGAATTGGCGCTCGATCCTGCCGCGCGTCGAAAGGGGGTCTGCCTCGTTCCCGATTGCGGCCTCGCGCCGGGGATGGCTTCGTTTCTCGTCGCGTGGGGACTCACGCGCTTCCGAAAGGCCGATTCCGTCCGGGTCCGCGTGGGCGGCCTGCCCCTCAATCCCCAGCCGCCCCTGAATTACCAGCTCGTCTTCGCCACCGTGGGGCTGATCAACGAGTACTCGGGGTTCTGCCAGGTCCTTCACAATGGCCGCCCGGGGCGCGCGCGGGCCATGACGGGAATCGAGAGCCTCGAATTCCCGGAAGTGGGCCTCCTGGAGGCGTTCCATACGTCCGGGGGGGCTTCTACGATGCCCGGCACGTTCCGCGGGAGGGTGCGGGAGCTCGACTACAAGACGATCCGGTTCCCCGGCCACTGCGAGCGCATGCGGAAGGTCCTGAAGATGAAAAACCCGGGGGCGTGGGTCGAGCGCCACGTCCCGCCGACCGGCCCCGACCAGGTGCTCGTGCGCGTCTCGATCGAGGGGGAAGGGCGCCGGTGGACGCTGACCCTGCGCGACGTCGCGCGCGACGGATTCTCCGCGATGCAGCGGACGACCGGATTCTCCGCCTCGATCGTCGCTCAGCTCGTGGCGTCGGGAAAAACGCGTCGGAAAGGCGCGCTCATCCAGGAACGCGACTTCGATCCCGCGGATTTCGTCAACGAGCTGAAGTTGCGAGGCTTCGCCTGGTCGATCGAGGAGTGACGTCTCACGCCGAGAGCGATTGATCGGTGATCCTGAGCACCTCCATTACTTCTTCCGTGCTTTTCGCGGTCGACAATTTCTCGCGGAGGTAATCGCTCGAGAGGAGCCGGCTGATTTTTCCCAGGATGTTCACGTGCGCGCCCTCGTCGTGGATGGGCGTCAGGATGAGGAAGAAGAGATTGACCGGCTTGCCGTCGAGCGACTGGAAGTCGATCCCCTCCTTGGAGCGCCCGATGGCCGCCAGCGGCCGCGGCAGGCCCTCGACCCGGCCGTGCGGGATGGCGATCCCGCCGCCGAGGCCCGTGGAGGCGAGCGACTCGCGCTTCAGGATGGTGGACGCCACCGCCTCGACGTTGATTTCCGGCCGCTTCTGCGCCAGTCGCTGGACGAGCGCGCGGACGACTTGCGGCTTCGGCATGGACTCGAGTTCGAGCGCGATCGCCTCGGGCGGCACGAGGTCCGCGAGCCGGAACTCCTTCACCTGCTCGAATTCGTCCCGCACGGTCCCGATGAGCTCCTCGACCACGTCCTCGATCGAGACGAGCCCGAGGAAGGTCCCGCGGTCGTCCTCGACCATGGCGAGGTGGCTGTGGTTGCGGTGGAAATGCTGGAGGAGATCCTCGAGCGGCAGGTCGGGCCGGACCGACTTCACCGGGCGCGAGATCGCGACGAGGTCGGGAGGTCCGCCCGCGGCCATCGCGACGGCGATGTCCTTGATGTGGACGATTCGCGACGGGCCGAGGGATCCCATCTCGAGCGGGTAGCGCGAGTGGAGCGTCGTCTTGATCTTCTCGAAATTCTCCGCCCACGGGGCCCGGCTCGAGAGCGTCACGACTTTCCCCCCGGGCGTCATGACGTCGCGCACGCGGAGCGTCCCGAAGTCGAGAACGTTCTCCATCATGAGGAGGCGATTGAGCGTCAGCTCCCCCTTCTCGTGGGAGGCGCCGAGGATCATCTTCAGCTCCTCCTCGGAGTGGGCGAGCTCCATTTCGGACACGGGGGGAATGCGCAGGACCCAGAGGATGGCGTTGGTCGCCTGGTTGAGGATCCACATCGCGGGGAACAGGACGAGGTAGAAGGCCCGGAGCGGCCGGGCGACGACGAGGGCGGCCCGCTCCCCCTGGCGGATGGCAAACATCTTGGGCGCCTGCTCGCCGATGGTGATGTGGACCGCCGTGAGGAAGATCAGGGCGAGGCCGATGGCGATGGAGCCGCTCACGACGGGCGACCACCAGCCGAGCCGTTCGATCCACGGCCTGAGGAAATGGGCGACCGCCGGTTCGCCCAGCCAGCCGAGCCCGAGGCTGGCGACCGTGATCCCGATCTGGCAGGTCGAGAGATAGGCGTCGAGCCGCTTGATGATCGACGCCGCGAGCGCCGCGTTCGTGCTCCCCTTCTCCGCCAGCTCGTGCATCCGCGTGACGCGGACCTTGACGATGGCGAACTCCGCGAGGACGAAGAACGCGTTCAGCAGGACGAGGAGCCCGGCGGCGACGAGATAGGCGAAACGCTCCCAGTCCATGCGCGCCGCCCGGGGGCGCTACTGCTTGCCCGCCGTCCGGATCAACATCCCGCCCGCGACAAGAGCGGCCGCGCAGATGATGCATACGGAGAGGAATCCGCCGCATCCGAGGTAGGTATTGTCCCAGAGGCGGATGTTGCCGGTTCCGTTGATGACGTTGAAGATCGGCCGGATCAGGTTTTCGACGCCGCCTTCGATCAGCTTGAAAATGCCGAGGGCAATGAGGAATCCTCCGGCTGTTGCCACCACAGGAGACTTCGCGATCGCTTTCGGGTCGAACGCCATGGTGCCACCCTCCTAATAAAGACCGAGGACCCCATTCCGTTCACGCCGTCGCGACTTCGGGCACCCCTTCCAAAACGCGGGTGATGATCTGGTCGGCCCGCACCCCCTCGGCCTCCGCCTCGAAATTCAGGATGAGGCGGTGTCGGAGCGCGGGGTAGGCGGCCTCCCGCAGGTCGCCGAATGACACATTGTACCTCCCCTTCATGAGGGCGAGGATTTTTCCCGCCAAAACAAGCGCCTGGACCCCGCGGGGGCTCGACCCGTACCGCAGGTACTTGCGCGCCAGCTCGCTCCCCCCCTCGGTCGGATGGGTCGCCATGACGAGCCGCGCCGCGAACTCCTTCACGTGCGAGGCGATCGGCACCTCGCGCGCCAGGGCGCGCATCTCCAGGATCTCGGCGCCGCTCATGACCGGCTCGATCCGCGGCGGCTCCGCCCCCGTCGTCCGGTCGATCACCTCGACGAGCCCCTTGAGGTCGGGCTGCTTGACCTCGATCTTGTAGAAGAACCGGTCGATCTGCGCCTCGGGGAGGGGGTACGTGCCCTCCATTTCGATCGGATTCTGCGTCGCGAGGACGAAGAAGGGGTCCTCGAGGGGATAGCGCTGGCCGCTGACGGTGACCGCGCGCTCCTGCATCGCCTCGAGCAGGGCCGACTGCGTCTTCGGGGTGGCGCGGTTGATCTCGTCCGCGAGGATGACGTTCCCGAAGATCGGGCCCTTCTGGAACTGGAACGACTTCCGCCCGGACGGGTCCTCGACGACGATGTTCGTCCCCAGGATGTCGGCGGGCATGAGGTCGGGCGTGAACTGGATGCGCGAGAATTTGAGGCTCAGGCACTGGCTGATGGTGCGCACGAGGAGGGTCTTGCCCAGGCCGGGAACGCCCTCGAGGAGCGCGTGGCCGCCGGCGAGGATCGTGACGATCGCCTGGGAGACGACGTCGTCATGGCCCACGATCGCCTTGGCGATCTCCTTGCGGAGCCGGGCGATCCCGTCGCGGAACTTCTTCGCCTGTTCCTCGACGCTCATGGTTATCTAGGGTATGCGAGCCGTGGGTTTTGCGCAATGGGGAGGGAATCAGGAATTAAGAATCAAGAATCAAGAATCAAGAATCAGAAAAATCGGCATTCCTGATTCTTGATTCCTGATTCCGGGTCCGGTCAGTATTGCTTCCTCAACCGCGAACTCGGGATTCCCATTTCTTCGCGGTACTTGGCGACGGTGCGGCGGGCGGCGGCGATGTTCTGCTGCTTGAGGATCTTGACGATCTCGAGGTCGGAGAGCGGCTTGCGCCGGTCCTCGCCGTCGACAATCTCGCGGATCTTTTCCATGAGGGCGAGGCGCGTCCGGTCCTCGGGCTCGGCGGCCGGCGTCCCGCCCGGCGGGGGGAAGGGGGCGGGGGCCTGCTTCGGGGCGGCCGAGGCGAAGAAGAACTTCATCGGGAAGATCCCGCGCGGGGTCTCGATCCACTTGCCCGAGATGGCGCGGCTCACGGTGGAGTTGTGGATCCCGAGGGCGTCGGCCACCTCCTGCATCTTCAGCGGCTTCAGGTGCTCGCTCCCCTCCTCGAAGAAATCCATCTGGTGCTTGAGGATCTCGCCCGTGATCCGCTGGATCGTCTGGCGCCGCTGCTCGATGGCGCTGATGAGCTTGCGGCCCGCGTCGATCTTGCGCCGGATGTACTCCTTCTCGGGCTTGCCGAGCGCCTTGTCCTTCAGCATCTCCTGGTAGTTGCGGTTGATGGAGAGGGGCGGCAGCCACGAGTCCTCGATCACGATCTCGTACGCGCCGTCGACGCGCCGGATGATCACCTCGGGGAAGACGCGCGGGGCGCTCTCGGTGGCGAAGTTCGTCCCGGGCTTGGGATTGAGCTTCTGGATCTCCCCGATGAGGATCTTCAGGTCCTCCATGACGACGTTCGGATCGGGCGGCTTGGGGTACCCGAAGTCGGCGATCGCCTGGGGATCGGCCGTGATGTCGCGCGCGATCTTGGGGAGCCGGTTGTGGCCGATGTCCTCGAGGTGGCGCTCGATGAGGCGCCGCTTGGCCGCGTAGCCCGGATCGGACTCGTCGAGCTGGAGGAGGAGGCACTCCCTCGTGTCGCGCGCGCCGACGCCGATCGGCTCCATCTTCTGGAGGAAGAGGAGGGCCGCCCCGAGCAGAGCCCGGGCCGTTTCCGGCGCCACGCGCCGCAGCTCCTCGGGGAGGTTCTGGGCGATCTCCTCGAGGGACGACGCCAGGTACCCGATGTCGTTCAGGTAGTTGATGAGGTGCTCGAGGTAGGGCTTGAGCTCCGGGTCGAGCTCGAGAATGGCGATCTGGGTGCGGAGGTGGTCGCGGAGGGTCGCCTCGGGCGCCCCCGTGCTCTGGAGGAGCTCCATCCGCCGGTCGGCGTCCTCGGAGGTCGACCCGGAGGAATGGCCGCGCCGCTCGGACTGGAGCCACTCGTCCTCGATGGACTCGAGGAACTCGCGCTGTCCCTCCTCGGTCGGCGTTTCGGGGGCGGCGGGTTTTTCAGCGGTGGGGGCCTCGGCGGGACGCTCCTCGAGCTCGGTGGAGATCTCGAGGGTGGGGTTGGCCTGGAGTTCCTCGTCGATGGCCTGCCGGAGCTCCAGGATCGGTTTCTGGAGGAGCTCCAGGTTCTGCAGCATCTGCTGGGAGAGCTGAAGGCGCTGCTCCAACCGGTGCTGGAGATGAACCTCCATCTTCATTGAATCACGGTCACCTTGGCAAAATCCCCTGACCGGACGATTGCCGATTTCGGATTGCGGATTACCGGTCTCCTCCGCCCGCAATCCTCCCTTTCTTCGTCATAGCTTCCGTCGCTCCTTGATGGCGTCGGCGACGCTGGCCCGGCTGGCGTACTCCAGGCTCGATCCCGCGGGGAGTCCGCGCGCGATGCGCGAGACTTTCACGCCGGTCGGCCCCAGCGCCTGCTGGATGAAATAGGCCGTCGTGTCCCCCTCGGCCGTCGGGTTCGTCGCCAGGATGACCTCCTCGACCCCGCCCTTCTTGACGCGGTCCACCAGCCGGCGGATCGTGAGCTGGTCCGGGCCGACGCCGTCGAGCGGGGAGAGGCAGCCGTGAAGGACATGGTACAGCCCGCGGTGGGCCCCGGCCTTCTCCACCGCCCCGAGGTCTTTCGACTGCTCCACGACGCAGACGAGGCCCCGGTCGCGCTTCGGGTCGGCGCAGATCCCGCACGGATCCGCGACGGTGATATCATAACACACCGAGCAGGAGGTCAGCCGCTCCTTGACCTCCCGGACCGCACCGGCCAGGTCGAGCGCCTCCTCTTTTCCCTGCGCGTGGATGTGGAAGGCGAGCCGCTCGGCCGTCTTCTCCCCGATGCCGGGAAGGCGGGAGAGGGCCTGGATCAGGCGCAGGATCGGTTCCGGGTAAGCCACGTCGGCGATTCCGTCAGATGAGCCCGGGCAGCGAGACGCCCGTGACCTTCGCCATCTCGGTTTCGCGGAGCTTCTTGGCCTTCTTGATCCCCTCGTTGACCGCGGCCATGACGAGGTCCTCGACCATGCCCCGGTCGCCGGAGGCGAGGACCTGCTCCTCGATCTTCACGGCGACGATCTCCTCCACGCCGTTCAGCTTGACGGAGACCATGCCGCCGCCGGCGGAGGCTTCGACGATCCGCTCGCGCAGGTCCTCCTCGACCTTCGCGATGCGCTTCTGCATGTCCTGGAGCTGCTTGCCCATCCGGTTCATGTTCATCCCGCCGCCGAGCATGGCGATGTCTCCTTGCCGAAATCAAGAATCAGGAATCAAGAATCCGGAATCCGGAATCAATAAACGGGAGTCAGGCGTCGTTGGAGGTTTCCCAGGTTCCTAATTCCTGATTCTTGATTCTTGATTCCATCCCTACTCAATACCCACGATCTTCGAACCCGGGAACGCATCCAGCACCCGGCGCACGCCGGGATCGGACGCGAGGTCGCGGTCGGGAGGCGCCGCCGACTTGGCGAACATGGGGGAGTCGGGCTCCGGTCCGCCGCGCTGGAGCGTGGCGTGGATCCCGAGCCGCCGCCCGAAGACGCGGTGAAGCGCCGCCTCGATCACCTGCCGGTGGCGCGGCGTGTCGAGCTGGTCGACGTTGAACTTGCCGAACGTCGCGGGCAGGGAGAATTCGATCTCGTCCCCCGACAGCTTCGCGGGCTTGCCCGCCTCGAGGAGCGCGCCGGGGATCGGGCTCGTCTTCTTCACTTCCGCGACGACGCGATGCCACGACCCGACGAGCGCGGGGAGCGTCAGCTCTCCCGTGGGCGGCGGCGGGGGCTCGGTCGGCTCCTCGGCCGGGACGGGGACTCGCACGGGCGGCGGTGGAGCGGGTACGGCCGGGCCGGGCGCGGCCAGCCGGAGCGCCTCCTGGAGCGAAACGAGATCGGCCGCCCGGGACATCTTCACGAGCGTGACCTCGAGGACCACGCGCGGGTTCGAGGCGTCCTTGAGCCGCTGGCGCGCCTCGAGCAGGAGCTGGAGGTGGTACAGGAGCGCCTCGAGCGTGAAGCCCGAGGCCTGCCGGTCGGCGGCGTCGAGGAGCGCGTCCGGGAGATCGATGACGCTCGAATTCCGGCCGCACGCCTTGACGGCGAGGAGCGTGCGGAGGTGGTCGACGAGCTGGTCGGTGAAGGCGGTGGCGTCGACGCCCGACTGGAAGATGGCGTCGAGCGCGTTGAGGACGCCGCCCGCGTCGCCCTTCTGCACGGAGGCGACGAGCGCGTCCACCCGGCCCCCGGCCGCGGCCCCGAGGAGGGCCGTGACGTCGTCGGGCCGCAGGTCCTTCCGCTTGAAGGCGAGGAGCTGGTCGAGGATCGACTCCGCGTCGCGCATCGATCCGCCGGCAGCGCGGGCGACGGCGTCGAGGACGGCGTCGTCGGCCTTCAGGCCCTCGCCGACGAGGACCTGCTTCAGCCGCTTCACGATGTCGCCCGAGGTGATGCGCCGGAAATCGAACGTCTGGCAGCGCGAGACGATCGTGTCGGGAAGCTTGTGGATCAGCGTGGTCGCGAAGACGAACTTCACGTGCGGGGGCGGCTCCTCGAGCGTCTTCAGGAGGGCGTTGAAGGCCTCCTTCGAGAGCATGTGCGCTTCGTCGATGATGTAGATCTTGAACCGCGACCGGAGCGGGGCGTACGCGACGCCCTGGCGGAGCTCGCGCGCGTCGTCGACGCTGCCGTTGGAGGCCGCGTCGATCTCGAAGACGTCGGTGTCGTTGCCCTGCTGGATGCGGAGGCAGGGCTGGCAGGCGTTGCAGGGCTTGTCGGTGGGTCCTTTCTCGCAGTTGAGGGCTTTCGCGAGGAGCCGGGCGGTGGTGGTCTTGCCGACGCCGCGGGGTCCGGCGAAGAGGTAGGCGTGGCCGACCCGCCCCTCGCGGATCGCGTTGCGGAGCGTGGTGGAGACGTGCTCCTGGCCGACGACTTCATCGAAGCCGATGGGCCGGTAGCGGCGGGCGAGGACGGTGTACGCCGCGTCGGGCTCGTGCTTCGCCATGGAGGGCATTATAGCGAGCGGTGTCGCAGAGGGGGGTGCTCTTGGCGGAACATCCCGTCGAAATCTCGTTGCTTCAGGCGCCTTTTCGAGAATGCATGACCCGAACCTGACTCCAGGTACCGCTCAAAGGCAGCCGCTTGAGATCGATTTCGGAATCCGATGAATGCGATGACTTCCCAAGGACGATTCCCGGCGGTCGCTGCGACCTAAGGCACAGCCTCAGAAGGGTGCGAAGGATGGTACGCCCGGCAGGAATCGAACCTGCAACCTACTGGTTCGTAGCCAGTCACTCTATCCAATTGAGCTACGGGCGCACATGCCAGCGAAGGCATCCCCGAAGGACGCGCGGCGCGCGCCTTCGAGGCGAGGGCTAGTTTAGCGACCTGCGACGTCGATTCAACCCCTTTCCCCCGGGCGAATTCCCCGTCACACCGCCGCCGCCCGCGCATCAATCATGTACTGAGGAAAGGAGATCCCCATGCTTCGCTGGTCGCTGGCGTTTTTCATCGTCGCGATCATCGCCGCCATCTTCGGATTCACCGGAATCTCGGCGGGGGCGGTCGACATCGCGAGGGTGCTGTTCTTCTTCTTCCTGGTGGCGTGCGTGGCGCTGCTGTTGTGGGGGCTCGTGACGGGCCGCCGCGTGCCGCCTCCCCCGATATAGCAGGGAGGCGGGCGAGATCGACTTGGCGCGAGGAACGCCTTACGCCACGGTCCGGCGCCGGAGGAGGAGGCCCGCGAGGAGGGCCAGCGCCCCGGACATCGCCACCAGGCCCCAGGGGTTCGCCGGACTGTCCGCGCCGCAGTACGCGTACTTGTCGGGCGGCTTGGGGAACTGCTGGATGTATCCGACCTGGAACGCCATGGGACCCGCCCACGGCCCGACGTTGCCCGCCTGGTCCACGGCCCGGACGCGCCAGTAATAGTCGACGTCCGAGGCCGGCACGCCCGCCGCGAACGAGGTGGTGGGCGAGCTGCCCGCGGTGATGTTCGTCAGGAAGGCGGAGGTCGCCGAGATTTCCACGTCATAGCTGATCGGCCCCGGAGGCCCGCTGTCCGTGGCCGGACCCCACGTGAAGGTGACCGTGGGAATGGCCTCCGTTCCCAGCGTTTGGATCGCGTTCGGGAAGAATGGGCCCGTGGGCGGCCCCGGCGGCGTCAGGTCGACGATGAAATTGGCCGCGCTCGCGTCGAATACGACCCAGGCCGACGAGGCGCCGCCGCTGTCGCGCGATCGGGCCCGCCAATGGTAGTCGCCCGATCCGTAGGGGTTTCCGGTGAACGTGTACACGGCTTCGGGCGCCCCGCCCGAGGCGACCATCGAGGCCCCCGGGGTGACCGCCGTCTGGCCCGTGACGTTGGACGAGAAGGGGGTGCTGTTCGGGAGAATCTCGATCTCGAGACCCACGGTGTTGCCCGCGTCCGGGTCGGTCACCGTCCCGCGGCAGAAGATCGTGTTGTCCGAGAAGCCCCCGAGGGGGAGCGGCGCGCCGCCCGCCGTGGCGGACTGGACCAGGCCGGTCGGAGGATTGGGCGGCTGGTTGTTCGCAAACCGGATGCTCCGGCTGTTCGCGACGGCGTTCGGGCTTCCGAGATAGCCGTAGGTCAGGGACGTGCTCCGGGAAACGCTCTGGATCCCGATCGTCGCGCTGGAGCCGGACTGGTTGTTCATCGCGTTGTAGTTGTACATGATCTTGCCGTCGGAGCCGGTCCCGCCGTAGAGCTTCACCTGGAACGTGAACTGGCCGTTGCCGCTCGAGCAGCAGAAGTCGATGAGCGTCCACTGCACGATGATCCGGTCGTTGGCGCCGCCGGCGTCAAAACGCTGCCACCGGATGGTGCTGTTGCTCCCCACGTACAGGTCGTCCCAATAGGGGGCCACCATTTCGCCCTGGGCCGAGGCGATCAGGGAATTGTTCACATAGGTGGCATTCGCGCTGGACCCGAACTGGATATTTCCGTTCGTGATCACCCACATCGACGAGTAGTTGTTCCCGTAGAAGCGGAACTGGAAGCCGGAGGGGAAGGCGACCGACGTCGCGGAATCGTCCGACCCCACGCTGAAGAGCGACGTGCCCGTCGTGGAGATGTCCTCCCATTCCGAATTGAAGACGGGTCCGCCCGCCTCGGCGCTGTCGGTGAACCGGTAGCCCCATCCGTCCGGGCCGCCCGCGGCGCGCATCATCGGCCGGGGAGCCGCCTCGGCGGGCGTGCCGGCGCCCGTCGACGTCAGCGCGGTGAGCAGGACGGCCAGCGCGGCCAGGGACGAGATGCGGACGGAAGAACTCCAGAGCGACATGGGAACCCCCCAGACCGAATTTCCACCACGAAAACCGATACCACCGCCGCCATAGTCCTAACAATTCTAGACGCAGAATTCCTCAAAGATAATGCAATAATGCCCCTGCCGCCAACGTACGCCGGCCCGGCCTCCCCTACACGCCTTAAGCCCATCTTAACCCCGTCCCAGCGCAATCCGCATGGGACGGTCGTAACTTACGGACAGAGAAGGGGGAATGACTATGGGACGCTACGACAAGGTCCGGTACCGCGCGGTGTGGATCTCCGACGTCCACCTGGGGACGAAGGCGTGCCGCATCGAGCCGCTGCTGGAGTTCATCTCCTCGATCGAGTGCGAGACGCTCTACCTCGTCGGCGACATCATCGACCTCTGGAGCCTCCGCCGCCGCTGGTACTGGCCCCAGTCCCACAACGACTTCGTCCGCAAGGTGCTCAAGCGCGCGAGCAACGGCGCCCAGGTGGTCTTCATCCCCGGGAACCACGACGAGCGATTCCGGGACTACGAGGGGCTCCACTTCGGGGGCGTCGAAATCAAGCGCGAGGCGATGCACGACCTCCTCGACGGGCGGCGGATGCTCATCCTCCACGGCGACGACTTCGACGCGGTCGTCAAGAACCACGCCGTGATCACCGCGATCGGCGACTGGTTCTACGACCTCGCGCTCGGGCTCAACCGGATCACGAACTGGGTCCGGCGCAAGCTCGGCCGCCCCTACTGGTCCCTCGCCGCCTTCCTGAAGCGGAAGGTGAAGTACATCTGCGAGTTCGTGAGCAACTACGAGCAGTCGCTCGCCCGGTACGCGCGGGAACAGGGGGCTCAGGTCGTCTTGACGGGCCACATCCACCGGCCCGAGATCAAGCAGGTCGACGACATCCTGTACTGCAACGACGGCGACTGGGTCGAGAACTGCACGGCGCTCGTGGAGCACCTCGACGGGCGGCTGGAGCTGCTCCATGTCGAGCGCGAGCTGACGACGGTGCCCGCGCGGGAGGAGTCGTTGCCGGAAGTCCCCCTGAAGGAGACGATCTGCGTGCCTTCCGGGCAGGCGGAGACGGCCGCCCTATAATTCCATCCACATGACGCCCGCGCTGCTCTTGATGATTCCGGCCGTCGTGGGACTGCTCCTCTCGGCGGCGTTCTGGTTCTATCAACGGCGGCTTCTCGCCGCGCCTCCGCCTTCCGAGCCGGCGGTCCTCCCCCCCGTGACCATCCTCAAGCCCCTCAAGGGCCTCGACGAGAGCCTCGCCGACAACCTCCGATCCTTCTTCCGCCAGGCTTATCCGAACTACGAACTCATCCTGGGCTCACCCGACGCCGACGACCCGGCGCTGGAGGTCGCCCGGGCGGTCGCCGCGGAATTCTCGACGATTCCTTCGCGGGTCCTCGTCAATGCCCGGACGGTCTGCCCCAATCCCAAGATGAATCTCCTGGCGGGTCTCGCCCGCGAGGCGCGCCACGACCTGTTCCTCATCAGCGACAGCAACATCGCCGCCGATCCCGGGTACCTCCGGGACCTGGTCGGCCACCTGCACCGCCCCGGCGTCGGGCTCGTCTCGTCGCTCTTTCGCGGGACGGCGGGGAGGGGGCTGGGCGGGGCGCTCGAGTCGCTCCAGCTCAACACGTTCGTGATGGGCGGCGTGAGCGCCATGCACCTCCTGCTCGGCCTTCCCTGCGTCGTCGGAAAATCGATGCTGTTGAGTCGGGGCGATCTCGAGGCGATCGGGGGATTCAGCCACCTCGGCAATCACCTCGCGGAGGACCAGGTTTGCGGCGAGGAAATGGCTTCGCGGGGGCGCGGCGTGGTCGTTTCGGGACGGCTCATCGACAACGTCCTCGGACGCCGCTCCTTGCGGCAGTTCCTCGATCGTCATCTCCGGTGGTGCCGGATCCGGCGGCGGATCAGCCTGGCGGGATACGCCGGGGAGTTCCTGATGAATCCGGTCGTCTTCGCGATGGCCGCGGCGCTGGCGGTGCCGACGGGTCCGATGTGGATCGCCGCGGTGGGAGTCCTCCTGGCTTCTTCGGCGATGGCCGCGTCGGCGGAGCGGAAAGTCGGGGTGCGGCGCCCGCTGATCCTCTATCCCGCGCTGGAGCTCCTGCGCCAGCTCCTGGCGGCGGGCGTCTGGTTCGTCCCCTTCTTCAGCCGCACGGTGAGCTGGCGGGGCATCCCCCTGCGCATCGGCTCGCGGACGAAGCTGGAGCCCGTGTAGCTAGTTGTTGACCGTCACGGGCGTGTCGTCCGCGTCGAGATTCCCCGCGAAATCCTCCGCCCACAATCCCAGCACGTACGCGCCGTTGGGAACGGGCGCCGATATCAGCTCGAGGCCCGAGGCGGCGACCGTCAGCGTGCCTTGCAGGACGACGCCTTTCACGGGAGCGGAGGGGATCGTGAAGTCGAGCGATACCGTGAGGATATCCAGCTCGTCTCCGAGGCCCAGCGCGACCGCGCGCGGCGAGTCGCCGTCCGCGTCGCGGTAACACCCGATGAAGACTCCCGCGTCGTCGAACACGAGCGCGACGTCCTTGTCGTCCGTCAGACCGGCGCTCCGGTGGACCGCCTGGACGGTGCGCCACCCGCCGCGATCCTCCGCCACGGCGATGAGCGTGTCGGTTCCGTCCGACACCGCGAACGCGCGGCTGTTCCACGAATCGGACACGGTCGTCGGGCTCGAACTCCAGTCCCCGATCTCCAGTCCGTTGCTCAGGACGAGCACGGTGGGACCGCCCGTCTCCGTGGCGAAGAGGACCGTCACGAAGGAGCCGCTCACCTCGCCGGCGTAGAGACGCGAGGCGACGACATCGGTTCCTCCGACGTTCGACGAAAGCGTGGCCGGAGCGGCCTGGGTGGCGATCGGCGAGACCGTCGGCGCCGAAACGGCGGGCGCCGTGCCGTCGAGGGCGATCTCGCTGTAATACGCCCCGATCATCTCGTCCCATTGGGTCGCCGCGGCGAAATCGGTCGTCGCGTACCCGGAGGCGTCGAAATCGGCGGCGCTCGAGGGGAAGTACACGGAGAGTCCATACGAGTAGAAGTGGCCCGGCCCGTTGTCGTGGTAGAAGACGACCGCCCGCAACGCGACCATCAAGTCGTCGGCGGCGGAGGCCACCGTCGCGTTGCCCGTGAGATCGCGGATCACCCGGGCGAACGAGGCGAGATCTACGAAATCCGCGGGCGATTCCGGATCGGACTCGTCGCGACCGTAGCCGTCGATCTCGGCGAGCGCCCGGCCGATGATCGGAGCCTGGGCCGCCATGTCGGCGTCGAGCGCGGCCGCGAAGGCGTCGGCGGCGGTGACGGCGTTGTTGATGGGGCCGAGCTCCACCACCGAGCCGGTCACCGACGGATCCGAGGGCGCGCCGCCCAAGTGGGCCTGGACGAATCCCCGGATGAAACCCTGGCCCAGTTCCAGCGGTCCCATGAAGGGAATGGCGCCGAGGTCGGTGAGCCCGACCACGTAGAGCAGGCGGTCGCCCGGGATCCATTCCTCCGTTCCCGCCATCGCGAGCGCCACTCCCGACAACTGGGTGGCCGCTTCGATGGTGCTGCTGAGGCTCTCGTCGAAAAGGACGAGATCGAAAATGGGGATGCCGGAATTGGTGATGGCGCCCGAGAGCGCGCCCTGCAGCTCCGCCAGGTCGAGGTTGTCGCCGGACGTCTCGTCGAGGCCGGCGGTGATCCAGCCCCGGCCGTGGCCCCAGATCACGACCGCGTAATGGGCGGCGGGGAAATTGGCGATGCCCCACTCGAGAAACGTCTGGAGGGTCGTCGGATCGCCGAGGTTCAGCTCGCCCATGGACGTGAAGGGGGAGACGATCATTGTCGGATCGGAATCGGAGGAGACGACGAAGCGCCGGGCCTCGCTCCAATTCCCGTCCGCGTTCGTGTAGCCCCGGCCATTCGCCGCGGCCGTCCCCGGCGTGCGGTCCAGGAGGGCGAGCACGTTGACCTGCGGGGAAGGGGGAGCGGCCTCGATCTCGTTCAGGTCGGCGAGGGCGGCGGCCTCGAGGTCATTGTCGGCGTCCATGTAAACCATGACCGTCCACTGGGCGCCCGGGAGCGCGGAGGGTCCGCCGCCGATGTTGAAGAAGACGTCGAAGGCGATGGTCGCGGCCGAGGGCGAACTGAGATAGACCTTGCCGGCATAGCCTCCGGCCGGCAGCGCGCCCACGAGGGCGCCGACGGTGATCGTCGCGGGCGTCGTCCCGCTCTCGACGTCGAGCGTGAGCCACGAGGAACTCGGCTTGGCGTACCAGTCGAGGCTGCCTCCGAGTCCCGAATTGGATATCTGCAGCGCCTGCGTCGCGGGATCGCCTCCGCCTTCCGTCCCCAGGAACGACAGCTGGACGGCGTTCAGGGCGAGCGTCGGGCCCGTCGGCGGGGGCGTCGAATTCCCTCCGCCCCCTCCGCCTCCTCCGCCGCCGCAGCCGGGGAGCGTGACGGCGCCGGAGAAAAAAATCGCCAGGGCGACGGTGCGGAATCCGCGTGTCATCGAGAGCGTCCTTTCGTGGGTGCCGGAAGCAGGGAGCTTCCTCAATACGTCCTCTTCTCGCCGGTCTCCTTGAGAAGCTCGTCGACGGCCTTGCCCAGCTCCGCTCCCCGGGCGTCCCGGAACCGGATCACGCCGTTGGCGTCGAGGACGAAGATCGTCGGCCAGCCCCGGATGTTCCACTTCGTGGCGATGGGACCCGAAGTGGTGCCGTCGATCACTTGGGGCCAGGGGATGCCCTGTTCCTTGAGCATCGCGTTGATCTTCTCCAGGTCGCCCTTGTAGTCGCTGTTGATTCCGAGGATCGTGAAGGGCCGGTCCTTCAGGCGCTCGACGAGCGCCTTCATGTGGGGGAGCTCCCCACGGCAGGGAGGTCACCAGAATCCCCAGAAATCCAACACCACGACCTTGCCCCGGAATTGAGAAAGTCGGATCGTCTTCCCTTCTGCGTCGGTCCCCTCGATCTCGGGCGCCTTCATGCCGATCTGGAGACTGTTGATCTCGAACAGCGAGCCATCCGCCCGCTTGGCGTACGGCGTCTGGGCGAAATCCTTCTGGACGCGTTCGAGGAGCGCCTTGGCCTCCTTCGGGTTGCCGCGCAGGGTATGCAGGCCGCGGACGTAGAGGGCCGCCGCTTTCGCCGCGGGAACCGGGGAATTCTCCTCGATGGTGAGCAGGATCTCGCGGCAGAATTTCTCCCCGTAGATTCCCTGGGAGTATTCGAGCCCCGCCGCGACTTTCTCGAGGGTCGGCGATTTCACGTACTCGGTCACAAGGGCCTGGATGGAATCCTCGGCCTCTTCCCTCAGGCTCACGCTGCCCGCGAGGCGGATGATCCAGAGATGGGACTGGGCGCCCGTCTCGGTGCCCGCCGCGCGCTGGGCGAGATTGAGCGCCTTGGGAATGTACTCCCGGGCCGGATGTTTTTGGGGATCGACCCGGCCCTTCCCTTCGCGGGCGGGCCGGAAGTACTCCTGCTCGGCCTTCTGGTATTCGACCTGGAGCGCCTTCAGCTCGGCGGCGGGGTCCTGTTTCGCCGGGGCCTCCTGGAGCGCGGGCAGGAGGAGGGCGGCGGCGACGGCCAGGGCGAGTCTCATAGCCACCTCACGGTAGAACCGCGTCAGGATACCGCGAGAGAAGGATCCATGTCCAAAGTCCAGCGTCCACACATCGCGCTTTGCACCTCGATCAGCTACCATCGTGCCCATGCAGGGGATCGAGGGACTTCCGCTGTCGTCGCCCTCTCCGTCGGGATGGGTGGAGGCCGCGTGCGCCGACCTCGACGCGCTCCTCGTGGACCACGCCTACTGCGAATTGAAGGCGGCGTCGACGGCCCTCTCGCTCCTCGTCCGGTTCGCGGAGCGCCCCGCGCTGGCGGAGTCGATGGCCGACCTCGCCCGCGAGGAGATGAAGCACTTCGACCGGGTGCATGACTTGATTCGCGGTCGAGGGCGTACGCTGACCCGGATCCAGGGGGATCGCTACGTGAAGCGGCTGAGGACGCTCGGGGACGCGTCGCTCCTCGACTCCCTCGTGCGGTCGGCCTTCATCGAGGCGCGCTCGTGCGAGCGATTCCGCCTCCTCGCGGACGCGCCGCTGCCGGAAGATCTCCGCGCCTTCTATGCCGAGCTCGCCCGCGCGGAGGACCGCCACCACGAGCTCTTTCTCGAGCTCGCCGCGGCGGAAGAGGGCGAGGATCGCGTCCGGGCGCGGGTCGCCGAATTCGCCCCGCGCGAGTCGGAGATCATCGCGACCCTGCCCCTGGAACCGAGGATCCACTGATGGGCCTGGGGACGGCATCACGCAACAAGCATCACGCATCACGGGGTCGATCAAGCGGAATGCTTGAGGACTCCAAGATTCGGAATCCATGACCATGGCGCACGTAGTCGT
>Ga0075423_10000048_pt1 | contig 61956 bp, 38 predicted proteins | sample SoiMethybrSBSTD2_FD_80114 | JGI IMG/M metagenome (GOLD analysis project Ga0075423, IMG submission 80114) | Bulk soil microbial communities from a Populus tree surrounding site in Tennessee, USA - Soil MetaG P. TD hybrid SBSTD2 | ecosystem: Environmental > Terrestrial > Soil > Tree plantation... | reverse complement strand
TGATCTTCGCGCACGTGGGACGCATCACCGCGATCGGTGGGACGGTCGGCGCCGCCCTGGCACTCGCGCTCGGCCGCGTCGGGCGCTCGGTGCTGTTCGGGCTCGACGGATCGGCGCCGGCGATCGTAGGCAGCGCAGTGATCCTGGTCGTTGTCGTCGCGTTCGCGGCCGGGTTCGCACCCGCGCGGCGCGCATCGCTGGTCAATCCAGTCGATGCGCTGCGGGCGGAATAGGTCCAAGACGATGCTCGACGGAATCCGTCAAGACGTGCGCTACGCCCTGCGATCGCTCGCGCAGCGGCGGCTCGTCACGCTTGTCGCGATCGTCTCGCTCGCACTCGGCATTGGCGTCAATGCCGCGATCTTTTCCGGATTCGATCGACTGATTCTGCGTCATCTGCCGGTTCCGAGCGCCGATCAGATCGTGTTGATCACGTCGCCCGGTCCGCGCCCCGGATGGAACTCGGTCGGCGGCGCCGGCCCACGAGACGCCATCTTCAGCTACCCGCTGTTTCGCGATCTCGAGCGTCTGACTGGAACCGGGCTCTCCGGCATTGCGGCGCACCGCGACTTCTCCGCCAACCTCGCCTATCGCGGTCAGACGAACAGCGGCCGGGGAGAGCTGGTGTCCGGCGCCTATTTCCCGTTGCTTGGAGTGAGTCCTGCGCTCGGACGTCTCCTCACCCCCGACGACGACCGCGTTCCAGGGGCGCATCCGGTTGTCGTGCTGAGCCACCGGTACTGGTCCACACGCTTTGGATCGAGCCCGTCCATCATCGGCGAATCGGTCGTGGTCAACGGGCAGTCGTTGACGATCGTCGGCGTCGCGGCGGAGTCCTTCACCGGGATCACGCTGATGGAATCGCCGCACGTGTTCGTCCCGCTGGCGATGGCCGACGCGATGCGACCGGGGTGGACGCGTCGAGAACAGCGCAACGACAGCTGGTTGTATGTGTTCGGCCGCCTCGCGGCGGGCACGACACGCGCGCAGGCAGAGGCACGGCTGCGCGTGCCGTTTGCGTCGCTCATTCGTGACATCGAATACCCGGCGCAGAAACGCGGCATCGGCAGCGACCGCGATCGCGCACAGTTCCAGGCGCGCACGATCGTGCTGGAGGAAGGCGGCCGCGGGCGGGCGATGGGCCGGGACGAGATCGGTCGCGCGCTCGTTCTGCTCTTTCTCGTGACGGGGTTCGTCCTGCTGATCGCGTGCGCCAACGTCGCGAATCTGCTTCTGGCGCGTGCCACGGATCGAGCGCCGGAGATGGCACTGCGGTTCTCGATCGGCGCGTCGGTTGCGCGAGTGCTTCGCCTGCTGCTGACCGAAGCCTGCCTGCTCGGTCTGGCCGGCGGCGTCGCGGCGATTGCGGTCAGCGGCGCGACGCTGCGTTGGATGATGTGGCTGTCACCAGACGACGGCTTCGACCTTCGGGTCGACCTCCGAGTCCTCCTCTTCGCTCTGGCACTGGGGATCATCAGCGGGTGTTTCTTCGGACTCTTTCCCGCGCTGCACGGTGTGCGTGCGAACGTGGTCTCGAGACTGCACGCGCAACCGGGCCGCACCTCGGGGTCGCGCAGCAGCTCGCGCCTGCGTGCGGCGCTCGCCGCCACGCAGATCGCGTTGGCCACGGCGCTCCTCGCACAGGGCGGCCTTCTGATCCTCAGCCTGGTCAATGTCTCCAGGGTCGACCTCGGCATCCGCCCCGAGGGGCTCATGACGTTCTCGATCTCGCCATACCTCAATGGCTATGCGCCGGTGCAGTCGTTGGCGCTCTTCGATCAGATCGAGGACTCGATCCGCGGCCTTCCAGGCGTCGTATCGGTCACGCAATCGACGATCCCCCTTTTTGGAAACAGCTCCTCCGGCACCAACGTCACGGTGCAGGGATTCGATACCGACCCGGACGCCGACACCGTGGCGAACAACGCCACGATCGGCGCCGACTACTTCAGGACGCTCGGCATGCCCCTGCTTCAGGGCCGCGAGTTCACGCGCGCCGACACCGGCAGCGCGGTGACGGTGGCCATCGTGAACGAGCAGTTCGCACGGAAGTTCAAATTGGCCGGTCATGTCGTCGGCTCGCGGATGGCCCTCGGATCGGGCAACAACAAACCGCTCGATATCGAGATCGTCGGCCTCGTTGGCGATGCACGCTACGACCAGGTGCGCCAGGCGCCCCCGCCGCAGTTCTTCATGCCGTACCGCCAGGCGCCGGTCGGATCGATCACCTTCTACGTGCGGACGTCTGACGATCCCCGGCCGTTGATGTCATCGATCACGTCGACCGTGTCGCGCGCCGATCGCAACCTGCCGGTCGACCACCTGCGAACGATGTCCGAGCAAATCAACGAGAACGTGTCACAGGATCGCGTGATCACCACGCTGGCGACGTCGTTCGCCGGCCTCGCCACGCTGCTCGCCGGCATCGGCCTCTACGCGATGCTCGCCTACAGCGTCGCGCGACGCGTGCGCGAGATGGGGATCCGCATCGCGCTTGGCGCGCGAGGCGCCGACATGCACCGGCTGATCTTCGCGCACGTCGGGTCGATCACCGTCGTTGGCGGTGCAATCGGCGTCGCGATGGCGGTCGGGCTCGCTCGACTCTCGCAAGCCATGCTGTTCGGGGTTTCGGGTCCGCAGCCATCGGTCATGGCTGCGGCGGTGGCGATCGCAGTTGTCGTCGCGTTAGCGGCGGGCATCGTCCCGGCTCGCCGCGCAGCCCTCGTGAACCCCGTAGAGGCGTTGAAGGCTGAGTAATCACAGATCGTGAGATCACACATGCTCGACACCATCTGGCAAGACCTGCGGCATGGCGTGCGGATGTTGCGCAAGAACCCGGGCTTCACCGTGATTGCCGTCATCTCGATCGCCATCGGCGTCGGCGCCAACGCGGCGATGTTCAGCCTCGCGGATGGTCTCGTGATCCGACCGCTGCCGGTGACGCGGCCGGGCGATGTGCTCACGATTGCAGGCATCGCGCCGGGAGCGATCGGAGACGCACCGCTGTCCTATCCCGATTACGTCGACGTTCGCGATCAGAATCGAAGCTTCAGCGGAGTTGTGGCCTACAGCCTGGTGGTCACGTCCTTCGTCAACCGACCCGACGAACCGGCGCAGCGGCGCGCCGGCATGGCGGTCAGCGGCAACTACTTCGACGCCATGGAGGTGAGCCCCGCGCTCGGCCGATGGTTCCGCAGCGACGAAGACCAGGTGACCGGGCGCGATGCGGTGATCGTGCTCGATTACGACGAGTGGCAGCAGCGATTCGCCGGCGATCCGGCGATCGTCGATCGGCACCTGCGCGTCGGCACCATCGACTTCACCGTAATCGGCGTCGCACCCAAGGGCTTCACGAGCATCGATCACGATTTGCACCCGGCGTTCTACATCCCATTGGCGATGGAAAACGCCGTGCGACCCAGGCTGGCTGCCGATGCTCACGTCCGGCGCGATTTACGCAATCTCGAGGTGAAGGGGCGGCTGAAGCGGGGCGTGTCCCTCGCCGAGGCTCGGCAGGACGTGCATCAGATCGCCGTCAACCTGCAGCGCAGCTATCCGGACTCGAATCGCAATTTCGATCTCACCGCACGGACGCAATTCGAGGCATTTACCTCCGGTGCGGGCAGGACCGACACGACGTTCGTGGCCATGCTGATGACGCTGGCCCTGGCGGTCCTCATCGTCGCGTGCGCGAACGTCGCCGGATTGCTGACGAGCCGCGCCCCGGTCAGAGCACAGGAGATTGCCCTGCGACTGGCGATGGGCGCCGGACGATCTCGTTTGGTCAGACAGCTGGTGACCGAAAGCCTGCTGATTGCGGTCGCCGGCGGCTTCCTCGGTCTCGCGCTCAGCGACGGCGTGATCATGCTCTTCCAGCGCATCGAGTATCCAACCGATCTGCCCCTGAAGCTGACGTTCGCGGTCGATACGCGTGTGGTGATCGTCTCGATCCTCGCGGCGACTTTCGCGGCGCTTCTCTCCAGCGTCGTGCCGGCGTGGAGTGCGTCGAAAACCGATCTCATGTCGACGATCAGAACCCCGGCGGCGCTCACCGAGAAGCGTCGGCGTCCGTGGGGACGCAGCGTGCTAGTGAGCGGTCAGATCGCTTTATCGCTGGTGCTGCTCACTGTGTCGGTGTTCTTGTATCGTTCGTTCCGAATCGAGCTCGACAAAGGGCCCGGCGTGCGCACCGATCATCTCCTGATGGTGACCTTCGAGCCGGCCCTCGCCCGTTACGACGACGCGCGCACGCGTGCCTTCTATCGCGAGGTGGCCGACACCACTCGGGCGATACCGGGCGTGACGTCCGTGGCCCTGTCGTCGGCAGCGCCGCTCAAGGCAGGCGACATCGGCTTCTCCTTTGTCGCGCCTGAAGGATTTCAATTTCCGGCAGGTGCTCGGAACGTCGGCGTGGTCACGACCGACGTCGACGACCACTACTTCGAGACGGTGGGCATCCGCATCGTGAGTGGACGCGGATTCAGCGCCACTGATACGGCAAGCGCGCCGCGCGTCGCCATCGTCAATCAGACGTTTGCGTCGCATTACTGGCCCGGCCAGAACGCCGTCGGCAAACGAATTCGTCTCGACAACGACAACGGCACCCTGGCCGAGATCGTCGGTGTTGCCGCCGACGCCAAATACTTCTTCATCGTCGAGGCGCCAACGGAGTTCGTCTACCTCTCGCACATGCAGGGCAGCACACCGCGGAGCACGCTGCTCATCGCAACTGCCGGACCCGCCGTGTCTCTGGCCTCGCGCATGCGAGAGGTCGTTCGCGCCATCGATATCAACATGCCGTTGATGGGTGTTCGAACGATGGAGGACTACTACGCCTCACGCGTCGTCTACACGACGAACCTGATTGTCGGCTGCGTCGTCGGCATGGGATCGATGGGACTCGTGCTCGCGCTCGTGGGCTTGTATGGGCTGGTCGCCTACTCCGCGCACCGTCGCACGCGCGAGATCGGCATTCGCGTCGCGGTAGGCGCGAGCCCACGCAGCGTGCTGCGCATGGTGCTGCGCCACGGATTGAATCTGGCGATCGGCGGTATCGCGGTGGGGCTCGTCGGCAGCTTCGCCGCCAACAACGTGCTGCGCGCGGCGTTCTCGAGAACGCCGGTCGGCACCATCGGTACGGTTCCCGGGAGCGATCTCGTGGTGTACGCGCAGGCCGTGGTGGCCCTAATCGCCCTCGTCTTGTTCTCGGCCTATCTCCCGGCACGCCGCGCGGCACACGTCGATCCGTTGGTGGCACTGAAGACCGAATAGAACATTTGTGATTCGTGATTAGTGATCGGACATTAAGAATGAGTGGCATCTTTCAAGATCTCAAACACGGCGTGCGGATGTTGCGCAAGAACCCGGGCTTTACGGTGATTGCGGTCATCTCGATCGCCATCGGCGTCGGCGCCAACGCGGCGATGTTCAGCCTCGCCGATGGTCTCGTGATGCGGCCGCTGCCGGTGACGCGACCCGGAGACGTGCTCACCATCGCCGGCATCGCTTCCGGCGCCCTTGGCAACACACCGCTGTCGTATCCCGACTACGTCGACGTTCGCGATCAGAGTCGAAGCTTCAGCGGCGTCGTGGCCTACACCCTGGTCGTCACCTCGTTCGTCAATCGACCCGACGAGCCCGCCCAGCGGCGCGCCGGGATGGCTGTCAGCGGCAATTACTTCGACGCGATGGAGGTCAAACCGGCGCTGGGCCGATTCTTCAACGCCGGCGAGGACCAGGTGCCACGTCGCGATGCGGTGGTGGTGCTCGATTACGACGAGTGGCAGCAGCGATTCGCCAGCGATCCGACGATCGTCGATCGTCACCTGCGTGTCGGCGCTGTCGATTTCACCGTCATCGGCGTCGCGCCCGAAGGCTTTACCAGCATCGATCACGACCTGCATCCCGCCTTCTACATTCCGCTGGCGATCGTGTCGGCCGTCGAGCCCCGACTACCGGCTGATGCTCGCGTCAGACGCGACCTGCGCAACCTCGCCGTGAAGGGCCGGCTCAAGCCGGGCGTCTCGCTCGCCGAGGCGCGGCAGGACGTGCATCAGATCGCCATCAACCTGCAGCGCAGTTATCCGGAGTCGAATCGCAACGTCGATCTCACGGCGCAGACGCAGTTCGACGCCTTCACCTCGGGACCGGGTAGAACCGACGCGACGTTCGTGGCCATGCTGATGACGCTGGCGCTGGCGGTGCTGATCGTCGCGTGCGCCAACGTCGCCGGTCTGCTCGCGAGCCGCGCCCCCGTCCGAGCACGGGAGATCGCGCTGCGGCTCGCCGTCGGTGCCGGGCAATCTCGTGTGATCAGGCAGCTGGTCACCGAAAGCCTGCTGGTGGCCATCGGCGGCGGCCTCCTGGGCCTCGTGTTCAGCGACGCCGTGATCGTGCTGTTCCAGCGGATCGAGTATCCAACCGATCTGCCTCTGAAGCTGACGTTCGCGATCGACACGCGTGTCGTGATCGTCTCGATTCTGGCTGCGACATCCGCGGCCGTGCTCTCGAGCCTGGTGCCAGCGTGGAGTGCCTCGAAGACCGATCTGGTGGCGACGATCAAAACCCCGGCGGCGCTCACCGCGAAGCGTCAGCGTCTGTGGGGGCGCAGCACGCTCGTGTGCGGTCAAATTGCGCTGTCGCTGGTGCTGCTCACGGTGTCGGTGTTTCTGTATCGTTCGTTCCGCATCGAGCTCGACAAGGGGCCAGGCGTGCGCACCGATCATCTCCTGATGGTGACGTTCGAGCCGGCGCTCGCCCGCTACGACGGCGCGCGCGCCCGCGGGTTCTACCAGGAGCTCGGAGACGCCGCGCGCGCGATGCCCGGGGTGACGTCCGTGGCGTTGTCGTCGGCGGCCCCGTTCAAGGCAGGCGACATCGGCTTCACGCGCGTCGCGCCCGAAGGGTTTCAGCTCAGCGAGGGTGCCCAGAATGTCCGGGTGCCGACGATCGACGTCGACGATCACTATTTCGAGACGGTCGGCATCCGCATCGTGAGGGGACGTGAATTCAGCGCCACCGACACGGTGGGTGCGCCGCGGGTCGCGATCGTCAACCAGACGTTCGCCTCGCACTACTGGCCCGGCCAGAACGTCGTCGGCAAACGGATTCGTCTCGACGATGACAATCGCGCGATGGCGGAGATCGTCGGCGTCGCCGCCGATGCCAAGTATTTCTTCATCGTCGAGGCACCGATCGAGTTCGTCTACCTCTCGCACATGCAGGGCGCGGCGCCGCGGAGCACGCTGCTCGCCGCCACCGCCGGCCCCCCCGCTGCTCTGGCGTCGCGCATGCGAGACGTGGTTCGCTCCATCGATCCCAATATGCCGGTCTTCGGTGTTCGAACGATCGAGGACTTCTACGCCTCTCGCATCGTCTACACGACGAATCTGGTTGTGGGCTGCGTCGTCGGCATGGGCTCAATGGGGCTGGTGCTCGCGCTGGTGGGACTGTACGGGCTCGTCGCCTACTCGGCACAACGTCGAACTCGCGAAATCGGGATCCGGGTGGCGGTCGGTGCAAACCCGGGCGACGTACTCCGCATGGTGCTCCGCCACGGATTCAACCTGGCACTCGGCGGAATCGTGGTGGGGCTCGTCGGCAGCTTCGGCGCGAACAACCTGCTGCGCGCCGCGTTCTCGAGGACTCTCGTCGGCAACGTCGTCGCGATTCCCGGCAGCGACCTCTTCGTCTACGCGCAGGCGGTGGCGATGGTCGTCGCCCTCGTCCTGCTCGCGGCGTATCTGCCGGCGCGCCGCGCGGCGCGCGTCGATCCGCTGGTCTCGCTGAAGACCGAATAGAACATTTGTGATTCGTGATTGGTGATCTTTGATTCGTTGTTGATTGGTGATTCGTGATTGGTGATTTATCGGGTGATTGAACAATGAGTGGTGTCTTTAACGATCTCAAACACGGCACCCGCATGCTGCTCAAGAATCCGGGCTTCACGCTCGTCGCCGTGCTGTCGATCGCCATCGGCGTCGGCGCGAATGCAGCGATGTTCAGCGTCGCCGACGGTCTGGTGCTCCGTCCGCTGCAGGTGCCGCATGCGAATGACGTGCTCGGCATCAACGGAATTGCGCCGCGTACAGACGATACGTTCGTCACCAACCGCCTGCTGTCGCACCCCGATTACGTCGATCTTCGGGAGCGGGTGCAGAGTTTTACTGGCGTACTGGCCTACAACGTCGTGATCACCAGCGTCGCCAGGCAGCCTAACGAGCCTGCGCAATCGAAGCTGGGGTTCGCCGTCAGCGGCAACTTCTTCGACGTGCTCGAGCTCAAGCCCGCGCTCGGACGGTTGTTCCTGCCGAGCGAGGATCGCGTGCCAGGGCGAGACGCGGTCGTCATCCTCGCCCATTCCACATGGACCGATCAGTTCGGCAGCGACCCCGCCGTGATCGGCCGCCGCATACGGCTTGGAGGGCTCGACTTCACGGTCATCGGCGTGGCGCCGGCAGACTTCTCCGGGATGCGCCTCGCACTGCCGCCGGCCTACTACATCCCGCTTGCGATGATCGTCGCGCTGCCCGGGTACCAGCCGGACTTCCTCGAGCGGCGGAACGCACGGTTCCTCGATGTACGGGCACGACTGAAGTCGGGCGTCTCACTGCAGCAGGCGCAAGAGGAAACCAGGCTCATTGCACGGGCGTTGGAACAGGCGCATCCCGACAGCAACCGGAATTACGGCATGCTCGTTCGCACCGCTTTTCAGGCCCGTCTCGACGAGCGGGGGCCGTCAGCACCGGGCGCATTCATGCTGCTGTCGGTGGCGTTCGTCGTGCTGCTGGTCGCATGCGCCAACGTCGCGGGTCTCTTGATCAGCCGCGCTCCAGTGCGGCAGCGGGAGATCGCGCTGCGAATGGCGATCGGCGGCGGGCGCTTCCGCGTCATCCGTCAGCTGATCACCGAGAGTCTGCTGCTCGCTGCCGGCGGCGCGGTGCTCGGACTGGCGATGGCCAGCGGCGTGATGACGCTGCTCCAGCTGCCGATCATCAGCGACATCGGTGTCCGTCTCTCGTTCGACCTCGATCGGCGGGCGATCGCCGTCGGTCTCTTCGTCGCCACCGCAAGCGCGCTGCTCTCGAGCGTCCTGCCCGCCTGGCGTACCACCCGCAACAGCGATATGTCCTCCACGCTGCGACAGAGCGTCGACGTCACGGGGACGTCGCGCGTCTGGGGGCGAAACGGGCTCGTTGCGGTGCAGGTCGCACTCGCGCTCGTCGTGCTGACGGTCACCGTCTCGCTGTTCCGCGCGTTTCAGATCGAGGTGAGCCAGCCCGGATTCCGCACCGAGCGCATGCTGCTCTCGACCTTCGACCCGCAGCTCGCTCGCTACGACGACACCCAGGCGGATGGGTTCTACACGCGCTTGAAAGAACGCGTGCGCGCGCTTCCAGGCGTGCAGTCGGTCGGCATGACATCGGTGATGCCGTTGAATCAGGACAACAGACAATCCGTCGCCATCGTCCCTGAAGGCTTTCAGATGCCTCGTGGCATCGAAAGCATTTCCGTACTGGCCTCGCGAATCGATGAAGGCTACCTGGCCACGTTGGGCATTCAGGTCCGGCGTGGCCGCGGTGTGGACATCACGGACACGACTGAGACGCGTCTCGTCGTGGTGATCAACCAGGCAATGGCCACCCGCTACTGGCCGGGGCAGGATGCCCTCGGCAAGCGTGTCCGACTGATCACTCGTCCCGGCCAGCCCTGGGCGGAGATTGTTGGCGTGACCGCCGACAACAAGTTCAACTGGATCGGCGAGGCGCCGACACCATGGCTGTACGTTCCGCAGCGGCAAGACTCTGGCAAGCGCAGCACACTCGTTGTCGCCTCGGCTGGTGCGTCGGCATCCATCGCCACTGCCATCCGCGATGTCATTCGCGATCTCGACCCGAACATGCCGATCTCCGGTCTGCGGACGATTGAGGAGTTCTACTACGGGAACGCGATCGGCATCGTCATGGTCCTCGTCCGTGTAGTGGGCGCGATGGGAATGCTGGGACTGGCGCTGGCGATGATCGGTCTGTACGGCCTGGTCGCGTACGCGGTGGCACGGCGCACGCGCGAGATCGGCATTCGCATGGCCGTGGGTGCGAAGCCGGCGGTTGTTCTGCGAGACGTGCTCAGGCACGGCTTCCTGCTGGCCGGCTCGGGGATGGTGCTCGGCGCCGCGGGTTGTGTGGCGGCAGCTGGATTCCTCCGCGGCGTCTTCCCGAATACCGGAGGCATCGACGTCACGACGTTCATGCTCGTCGTTCCGCTGCTCGTCGCGGTCACGCTGCTAGCGTCCTATGTTCCCGCGCGCCGGGCCGCGCGCATCGATCCGCTGCGTGCGCTGCGCATGGAGTAGACGTGCGAAGCACCAAAAAGTCACCAATCAACAATCACCAAATCGCCAATCACCAACCATTCACCAATCAAAGATCACTAATCTATAATTCTGCTATTCCCCCACCCTGCATCTAGCAAAGGAGTCGCGATGACGCGTATGAAGCTGGTGGGGTCCCTCCTGGTATTGCTCTTCGTGGCTGCGAAACCTGCGGCCGCCCAGCTCTGTACTGGCAATCCGAGTTTTGTGTACGCCCCGTATCAAGCGAGCATCGGCGCGATGTTCAGTAATGGCGTGCGCGGGATCGAGGCGGGTGCCGCCGCGGGCGGCAAGACGCTTTTCGGTGGTGCCGGGCTGCTCGTGCTCAATTTCACCGACATCGACGTACGAACCGCGGGCGTCTTCGGCCAGATTGGCGCCGAGCTCGCCGCCGATCGCGACAACAAAATCATGATCTGTCCCGCGGTGCGAGTCGACGTGCTGGCGGGCCCCGACGTCGGTCCGGTCGACAACTCCTCGATTGCGCTGCAGGGCGGCGGATCGATCGGGATGGTCGTGAGCGACAGCGGCGACATGCAGGTGGTGCCGTTCTTTGGCCTCGCGGTCGTCCACACCCGGCTCTCGTCGACGTTTGGCGGCGACGAAGCCACGTTCACCGATAACGGCGGCCACGCCGATCTCGGCGTCGGCTTCATCTTCAACCACAAGACCGGCATCACGCCGTCGGTCTCGATCCCCTTCAGCACGGGCGGCTCGGATGCGACGTTCATGATCAAGTTCGCATTCAACTTCGGCAAATAGCAGGACTTAGGACTCAGGAATCAGGGCTGGTCAAGGAACCAGGCCCTGATCCTGACCCTGTCTGATTTCGGATGCTGTCGTCCCACGCGCGGACAGCGCGCTCGGCTGTCGGCCGCGATACTGCACAAATTGCCGGCGTTTCGAACGTCGGACACTCCGCCGCGCTGGCACACTCCTTGGGATCGGCCCACAGTTTGAGCTGAGTGATGCTGCACGATCTCAAATACGCCTGGCGCTCGCTCCTGCGCGCGCCGGGTTTCACGACTGCGGCGATCCTGACCCTCGCGCTCGGCATTGGCGCCAACAGTGCGATGTTCTCGGTACTCGATGCGCTGCTGCTCAAGTCGTTACCCGTCACCGAGCCGAACGACTTGTACGTCCTGCTCGAAGGCGGCTCCTATCGGTCCTTCCTTCGCTTCCGTCAGCGAACGGATCTCTTCACGGGCGTGCTTGCCAGTTCCGGTGTACAGCGCGCCAACCTTCGCATCGGCGAGTCGGCGATCGAACCGATCACCGTGTCCCTCGTCTCGGGCGAATTCTTTCCCACGCTCGGCGTGCGAGCCGTCGCCGGGCGCACGTTCGAATTGAACGACGATCAGAAGAGCGCCACGCCGGTTGCGGTCGTCAGCTATGGATTCTGGCAGCGCCGTTTCGCCCGGGATCCTGCACTCATCGGCCGAGCGATCACCGTGAACAACACCAGGGTCACGATCGTCGGCATCGCTCCGCAAACATTCTTCGGCGAACGCGTGGGAGCCCGACCGGAGTTGTGGATTCCATTGTCGATGTGGAGTCAGGTGGTCCCGGGCCGGGATCTGACCGATCCGATCGCGAGTGCCAACACCGCATGGCTTCAAGTCATCGGTCGCCTCGCGCCGACGACGACAGTCGACCATGCAAACGCGGCGCTCACTCTCGACTATCGCCGCGTGCTGACCGACTCCTTCGGACCCCGCATTCCCGACGACGTTCGTCCTTACATTGAACGCGCCGCAGTGACGCTGGACCCCGCGGCCCGCGGGACGTCGCTGCTGCGGACGCAATATGGCCGAGCAGTCCAACTGTTGATGGGAGCCGTCGCGCTGGTGCTGCTGATGGCGTGCGCGAACCTCGCCAACATGCTCCTCATCCGCGCTGTCGCGGCACGGCGAGCGGTGGGCATCCAGCTGGCAATGGGCATTGGCCGATGGCGGCTCGTTCGAGCGCGACTGACCGAGCCGCTCCTTCTCTGCGCTGCGGGAACGGCGCTCAGCGTACCGGTGGCGAAGTGGACCACGTCTGGGTTGCTATCGTTGATATCACGCGATTCGACACCGGTGCCGTTGCCCGCGGACTTCGACGTTCGCGTCTGGCTCTTCACCGGAGCCGTGTGTGTGCTGACGATTGTCGCGATCGGCCTCGTTCCCGCACTGAAGATGACGCGTATCGATGTCCTGACGACCTTGCGACACGGACCTGGCAACCCCGGCTCGCAGAGTGGGCCTGGGTCGCTGCTGCTGATCGCTCAAGTCACAACTGCGATCATTTTGCTCATCACCGCCACGCTTCTGGCGCGAACGCTGGCCAACCTTCACTCGTCAGATCTCGGGTTTGTCACCGATCGCCTCGTCGTCGTCGACGTCGATCCTCGAAAAGCGGGGTATGGGGGCGAGCGGTACCGAGCACTTGCGGCTCGATTGCTCGAGCGACTGAAGAACGTTTCCGGAGCCGCAGCCGCCACCCAGACCGAGAACGGCGTCCTTGCCGGCCGCGACAGCTCCTCGGATCGGATGAGACCGGCTGCGCTGCTCTCGGCAACCGGACTGACGCGCGCGCGCTTCGATTTCGTCGGCGCCGACTACTTCAGAACCCTCGGAATCTCGCTTGTCGCCGGACGCGATTTTCGAGACACCGATCGCTCGGCGTCGTCTCGCGTGTTGATCGTCAGCCAGGCGATGGCGCGTCACTACTTCGGCGATCGCAATCCGATCGGTGAGCGTATGCTGTGGCGGGATGACGTCCCGTGGGAGATCGTCGGCGTCGCCGCTGACGTCAAGCAGTCTGGGCCTCGTGATGACGAGCAGATCCGCTTCTGGGTACCGTATGCCCAACAGCCTGGGGCCGAGCTCGCGAGCATCCGTTATGCGATCCGCACCTCTGTCAGCCCGGACGCGATGGTCGCCGCGATTCGCACCGCCGTCGCGGCCGAAGACCCGGCGTTGTCCGTGGAGAGTATCGACTCGGCCACGGAGCTACTCGACCGAGCTCTGACCCGCGATCGCGCTGTCACCACAGTCGCGTCAGTGTTCGGGCTACTCGCCGCCGTCATCGCCGGCATCGGACTCTATGCCACGTTGAGCTACAGCGTCGCACGCCGACGGGCAGAGCTCGCCTTGCGATCGGCGATCGGTGCGGGGCCGCGAGACCTCGCGCGTCTCGTCCTGACCGACAGCGCCCGTGTGATGGGGATCGCCGTCGTGCTCGGAGTAGCAGGTGCGGTCGCGGCGAGCCAGCTCCTGACGGGACTCCTGTTCGGCCTCTCGCCAACAGACACGCGTACGTACGTGGCCGTCGTCTTCGCGGTTACCGCCCTGGCGTTCGCCGCATCGTACAGCCCGGCACGACGCGCGGCGCTGACGCAGCCGCTTGCGGGGTTGCGAGCGGAGTGAACGGGCCGCCTGACCGGCCCCCACATCGGAGATCGGAATGCGTGATGTATTGCAGGACTTGAGATACGCCGCGAGATCGCTGCGGCGCACGCCAGCCTTTACCGTCGCGGCTGTGATCACGCTCGCCCTTGGCATCGGCGCGAACAGCGCCATCTTCACGCTGCTCGATGCGGTGATGCTCAAGCCTTTGGCGCTCCCCAACGCCGACGAGATCGTCACTGTTTACGAGAATCCGATCGGTCCGGGAGCGCCGAGCGGCACGCCCGATACCAGCGGTGGAACCGGGCGCTTCCTGCGTTTCTCGTATCCGCGATTCCTGCGACTGCAGTACGCGCTCGGGCCGCTGGGCTCGCTCGCCGCGATGACGCGGACCACCTCGTTTGTCGTCCGCCTCGAGGACAGTGCGCGGCAGACGTTAGTACGAGGCCAACTGGTCTCGGGCAACTACTTCGCCACTGCCGGTGTGCGGATGGCGCGCGGGCGATCGTTCACCGATGAAGACGCAGCCCGAGCCGCCACGCAGCCCGTCGCTGTCGTGAGCGACGGCTACTGGAAGCGCGCACTCGGTGCATCCGACGCGGCGCTCGGCCGCAGCGTGCGCGTCGGCCGTCTCCAGGTCACCGTCATCGGTGTGGCACCGCCCGGTTTCGTCGGCGCGTGGAGCGACAACGAATCGGATATCTGGATGCCCCTGACGATGCAGTCGATGCTCGACTACCAGAACAACAACAGCGCGTATGGCCCCGTCGACCGCAACCGGCCGTGGCTGGATCAGGATGGCATCGCCTGGTTGAACCTGTTCGCTCGCGTCCCTCACCGATCCATGCCGCAGGCCGAGGCCGTCCTGCAATCGACCAACCGCGATGCGCTCGTCGATCTGTCGCTCACACTTCCCGATCCGAGGGCCCGAGCGTCGATCACTTCCGGGGTGCTCGTGGTCGAGCCGCTCATGCGTGGGTTCTCCATGCTGCGTGACCGCTTCGCGACGCCGCTGATGGTGTTGTCGGCCATGGTCGCCATCGTCCTGCTCGTCGCGTGCGCCAACGTCGCCAACCTCCTGCTCGCGCGCTCGACGGCGCGCGCGAGAGAGATCGGCATCCGCGTCTCGCTTGGCGCCAGCCGTACGCGCTTGATTCAGCAGGGTTTGACCGAGAGCCTGCTGCTGGCCGGCGTTGGCGGAGCGGCCGGCTTCATGCTCGGTCAGTGGATGAGCACGCTGATCGCGCGCGCCTTCCTCGATTCGTTCAACAGCCCATTGCCGTTGGTCTTCGCCACCGATCTGCGCGTACTGATGTTCACGGCCGGCATAGCGCTGCTGACGGCGGTGATCTTCGGTCTCATGCCGTCGATTCGTGCAACGAGATTCGATGCGCTTCACGGACTGGGCCTCGCTGGGGGACGTGGGGTCGTCAGCGGTTCGATGCTTCGCGGTATGCGGTCGCTGGTGGCCGCGCAGTTGGCGTTGTCGTTCGTCGTCGTGTTTGCTGCGGGTCTGCTCGGGCGAAGCTTGATCAACTTCTCTCGCGTCGACCCCGGCTTCTCGATCAACCCGCTCGTGGCCATCGCATTTGCTCCGCGGATCAGTGGCTATCCAGTCGATCAGCTGCCCGCGCTCCGCGAGCGGCTCTTGACGATCGCGCGAGGAGTACCTGGCGTCACTTCGGCAGCGATCTCCTCGTGTGGTCTCATGGCCAATTGCACGCAGAGCGGAGGCTTTCATCTCGGCCCACCGACGACGCGGTCGACACAACTGAACGTCAACTACGTCGGCGCAGGCTTCTTCAAAACGGTCGGCGTGGCAGTGATCGCGGGCCGCGAGTTCTCCGAGCAAGACGTCAAAGGCTCGCCGATGGTTGCGATGGTCAGTGAGTCGGTGGCGCGCCGCTATCCAGGCGGCGCCGCACTCGGTCAGCCCATTGGCGACGATGAGTTTTCGGCGGAGATCGTCGGCGTCGTTCGCGAGACACGCCCGCTGAGCCTGCGCGATGCACCGCTGCCGATGATCTATTTTCCGATCGCGCAGTCGAACCAGTCGTTCTACACGGTCACGGCGCGGGTCGCCGGCGATGGCCGTAACACGGCCACCGCGATCGATCAGGCGTTCAAGGCCGCGGAGCCGGCACTCCTCGGCGAAACGGCGAAAGCCATGGATGCCTATCTGGCACAGGCGACCAATCGCGAGCGCGTCGTGACCTATCTCCTCTCATCGCTCGGAGCGCTCGCGCTTCTGCTCGGCTGCGTTGGCCTGTATGGCGTGCTGGCGTACGCGGTCGCGCGGCGAACGCCCGAGCTCGGCCTGCGCGTCGCCCTCGGGGCACGGCCCTCCGACCTCAGGCAGATCGTCTTGCGCGATGCGCTCTACGTCACCGCCGGTGGCGTCGTCGCCGGTTTAGCCGGCGCCTACTGGGCCAATCGTCTCGTGCGATCGCTCGTCTTCGACGTCGGCTTATTCGATCCGATCACGTGTGTTGCGGTGATCGCGCTGCTTGGCGTGTCGGCGTTTGCGGCCTGCAGCGTCCCCGCGATACGCGCCTCACGAGTCGACCCGATCGAGGCCTTGCGATCCGAATAACTTCGCGGGCGAAGAGGAGCCATCGTGGGACCTGCGTCGATGGCTCCCCTGCGGGTCTTCTAGTTCAGCACCTTCACAAACCCGTGCATCTTTCCCAGCGCGGGATCGGCGCTGAAATGTGGGGTGAACGTGCAGATGACAAGGTAGGTTCCAGCCTCACTGAACGTGACCGACTCGACACGATCGAGCGACGGTGCACTCCCTGCGGGTACCAGCGAGAACGGGTTGACACCCCAATAGACGCGCTTCACCGGGTCGTTGATGACCGGTGGGAAACCTGCTGGCGCGAGAGGAATCGGAATGGTCACTGCCAGGCTGATGTCATCGACGTCCGTTCCAGGACCATAAACCCCAAGAATGTGGAAGCCGGAGATGGCAAACGTGACCGATCCTCCCACTTTGATTTGCGCCTCAAATGGCTGCTGGTGGTGGTTATTGGCCGAGTTCGGCGCCGCCAGGTTGAACCGATTGAGCGGCGGATCCGTTTTCCATTGTCCGAACGCGACCGTCTCATGGGCCTGTGGACCGCTTATCTCTAATCCGTCGTGCTCGTGCTGGGCCGCCCGGAGGAGTGTCGGGGCTGCTACCACGCCGCCGGCAAGTACCGACGCGACAAAATTTCGTCGTTTCATTGGCTACCTCCACCTTTGAGGTGATTGTGGGAGAGCTGGAGGCGCATCCCCGCGCGCGGCGCCGACTATATACGGTGGAGATAATCGTTTCCAGTGTTTGAAGTGCCACTTCTTCCACTTTTTCCACTTTTCCACTTATTCTTGGAAGTTGATGTCCTTTCGATCCGGGGAGCGCCTTCGTGCCTTCGCGTTTGCGTGCGTCGTGGCCTCGGCAGTTGTCGTCTTTCCGGCCTGCTCCATCAAAACGATGGCGGTCAAAACGGTGGCGAACACGCTGTCCGACACCGGTGACGTCTTCACTCGTGACGACGACCCGGACTTGATCCGCGACGCAACGCCGTTTGCGCTGAAGCTCTACGAGTCGCTGCTCGAGTCGGTGCCGACGCACGTGCCGCTGCTCGTGTCCACGTGCGGTGGATTCACGCAATACGGGTATGCCTTCCTCGAAGCCGAGGCCGACAGCCTCGACACCAGCCGGCGGGCCGAGGCCACGGCGCTTCGCGAGCGCGCCCTCAAGCACTATCTGCGCGCGCGCGGCTACTGTCTGCGTGCCGTTGATGCGCGGTTCGGGAAGGGCTCGAGCCAGGCGCTGCTGCAAAACCCAGAGACCGCGCTGAAGAAAGCGCAGAAGGCCGATGTGCCGCTGCTCTATTGGTCGGCTGCCGCGTGGGGTGCGGCGATCTCGCTGGGCATCGATCGCCCGGACCTCGCCGTGGACTTCCCCACCGTGCGAGCCCTCGCCGATCGCGCGCTCGCACTGGATCCGACGTGGAACAAGGGGGCGATCCACGAGCTGATGATCTCGCTCGACAGCCTGCCCGAGGCATTGGGTGGAAACCCGGCGCGCGCCCGCGATCACTTCAAGATGGCGGTCGACATCCAGAAGGGACTGTCGCCGGGCCCGTATGTCGCGCTGGCCACTGGGATCGCGGTCCCGGCGCAGGATCGCGCGGAGTTCGAGCGGCTGCTCAAGGACGCGCTGGCGATCGATCCCGAGAAGGATCCGTCGAATCGGCTGGTGATTCTCGTGACGCAGCGCCGCGCGCGTGTGCTGCTAGATCGTATCGACGAGAAATTCTCAAAGTAGGGGCCGCCTTCAGGCGGCCGGTATAGTACGTAGGGGCCGCTTTTATCCGGCCCGTATAGTACGTAGTGTCCGGCTTCAGCCGGACCAGGGGGTGCATGTTGGTTCGCAAGATGATTGTTCTCGCGGTCGCTCTTCTGATTCCGATCTCGCTCAGTGCTGCCGTCACGCTCAAGCTCGCCACGCAGGCGCCGGTCAACTCGTCGTGGCACAAAGCGCTGCTCGATATGGGCGCCGAGTGGGATCAGAAGACGTCGGGCCGGGTGAAGCTCACGGTGTATGCGGGCGGCACGCAGGGCAGCGAGGAGGCCACGGTCCGGATGATGCGGCCCGGCGTCGATCAGCTGCAGGCCAACCTGCTGATGCTGCCCGGGCTCGGGCAAATCGACAGCGCGTTCAACGCGTTCGGCATCCCGTTCTTCTTCGAGAACGATGCCGAAGGCCAGTACGTGCTCGAGAAGATGACGCCGTTTCTCGAGCAGAAGCTCGACGCCAAAGGGTTCAAGCTGCTCTGCTGGGGCAGCGCCGGATGGGTGCAGGTGTTCTCGAAGAAGCCGATGGCGTCGCTCGCCGATGTGAAGAACGCCAAGCTGTTTACCAGCCAAGGCGACGACCGCATGACGCAGTGGTACAAGTCCAACGGCTTTCATCCGGTGGCGTTGTCCGCCGGCGACATTCCCGCGCAGCTGAAGCTGTCCACCGGCCTCATCGATGCGGCACCGAGCCCGCCGTATCCCGCACTGCTGCTCCAGATCTTCCGCGATGCGAAATACATGCTCGACGTGCGGGTGGCGCCGCTCTATGGCGCGCTGGTGATGACCAACGACGCGTGGAACAAGATCGACGCCGCCGATCGCCCGATGGTGATCGCCGCCGCAAAGAATGCCGAGAAGCGGTTCCTCGGCGAAGCGCCGAAGCTGGACGCCGACTCAGTGGCCACGATGAAGACGCGCGGGCTCACGGTGACGACGCTCGATGCGAAGGCCGCCGCGGAGTTCCGCGTCGAAGCCGAGAAATCCGTGAAGACGATGCGCGGCAACATCGTGCCGGCGGATGCCTACGACGCGGCGATCAAAGAGCGAGACGCCTATCGGAAGTCGAAGAAGTAGGGCGCGGCTTCGACTGAATGAGTGCTCCTCACGACGAAAGTTCGATCGAGGCGCTCGTCGGCGCGACGCCAGGAGTCCCGGCGACCGATCGGCCGTCGGGCACGCGCTCGCTGGCCTTCCGCGTTGAAAACGTCATCGCCACCGCGGCGCTGGGCGGCATCATGCTGCTGCCGCTGGCCGAGATCGCGACGCGGCGGATCATCGCGACCGGCATTCCCGGCTCGGCGCCGTTCACGCTCAACCTGACGTTGTGGGTGGGCTTGCTCGGCGCGGCGATCGCCGCGCGCGACGGCAAGCTGCTCACGCTCGCCACCGGCGAGTTCCTTCCCAAGCGCATCTCGCGTTTCGCGCACCTCGTCGGCGGATCGGTCGGCGCAGCGATTGCGGCGATGTTCGCGGTCGGCGGACTCGCGCTGGTCATCACCGAGCGTACAGCCGGCGACAAGATCGCGCTCAACGTGCCGGTGTGGGTCTCGGTCCTCGCATTCCCCATCGGCTTCACGCTGATCTCGCTGCGACTCGGGCTGAAAGCGTCACCGAATTGGATCGGCCGTACGGTTGCGGCGCTGGCGATCGTCGCCGGCGGCATCGCGGCGCTGCGCGTCGATCTGTTCGAGGGCCACGCGCTGCTGCCGTGGATCGTCGGCATCCTGTTCGCCGGCGTGCTCGGCGCGCCGATCTTCTCGCTGCTCGGCGGCATCGCGATGGTGGCGTTCTTCATCGATGGCAGCCGCCCGGTCGTGCCGCTGATCAAGGCCTACGAGGAGCTCACGTCTCCGTCGGCGAATCTTGCGGCGATTCCGCTCTTCACTTTGACCGGCTTCCTGCTCGCCGAGGGTCACGCATCGACGCGTCTGTTGCGAGCGCTGCGCGCACTGTTCGGGTGGGTGCCTGGCGGAACGGCGGTGGCCGCCACAACACTGTGTGCGTTCTTCACGCTGTTCACCGGTGGGTCGGGGGTGACGATCCTCGCGCTCGGCGGTCTGCTGCTGCCGGTGCTGCTCAAAGAAGGCTATCGCGAGCGCTTTGCGATTGGACTGCTCACCGCATCGGGATCGTTGGGCCTGCTCTTCCCGCTGTCAGTGCCGTTGATTCTCTACGGCATCGTCGCGATGAACGTCGCCATCGAAGACCTGTTCATCGGCGGCATCGTGCCCGGCGTGTTGATGCTGGCGTTGCTGGCGGGGCTCGGCGTTCGGGAAGCCATTCGCAGCGGCGCGCACCGCACGCCGTTCCGCCTCTCGGAAGTCGGGGCGGGGTTGTGGGAAGCGAAGTGGGAGCTGCTGTTGCCGATCGTCGTGCTGTGGGCGCTGCTCGGCGGCTACGCGACGACCTCGGAGTCGGCGGCAATCGCCGCCTTGTATGCCCTGGTGGTGCAGCGCTTCGTGCATCGCGATGTGCCGTCGTTCCGCGAGATCGTCCGCGTGGCCGGCGACTGCGTCGCGCTCGTCGGCGGCGTGCTCATCATCCTGGCGGTCGCAGTCGGCCTCACGAACTATCTCGTGAACGCGCAGGTGCCGATGCGCCTGATCGAGTGGACACAGGCACACATCCAATCGAAGGCGCTGTTCCTGCTCGCGCTCAACGTCTTTCTGCTGCTCGTCGGCACGGTGATGGACATCTTTTCCGCGATCGTCGTGGTCGTGCCGCTGATCCTGCCGCTGGCCGACGCATACGGCATCGGCTATGTGCACCTCGGCGTGATCTTCATTGCGAACCTCGAGCTCGGGTATCTGCATCCGCCGCTGGGCCTGAATCTGCTGCTCGCGTCGTATCGCTTCAAGAAGCCGGTCCTTGAAGTGACCTGGGCGACGCTGCCGATGCTAGGCATCCTCGCCGCAGGCGTGCTGCTGATTACGTACGCCTCGGTGTTGACCGAAGGGCTGCTGCGTGTGTTGGGGCGACTCTGAAAGTCAAAGGGCAAAGGTCAAAAGGCAAAGGTGAGGTCAAAGGTCTACGTGTGAGGTCAAAGGTGTACGTGTTAGGTGCAGGTCTAGATGACAGGTGTGGACGCACGCCCGCCCCATGCGTCAACTCAGTGCGACAGAAGTTGCTCGTAGTAGGCATTGAAGAACGCCATCTTTTGTGCGTCGAGTCGCGAGGGGCCGGCCTTCACCGTGTCGCCCAAAATCATCGCGCGCTCGCGCTCTGACGGACCGTACGTAGGCGATCCCACGTCGTCCATTGATGGTGGAACAGGTCAAGGTTGTGAAACACGTACGGCGCTTCCGCACCATGATGTGCCCGACCGGCTTCGGGATCACCGGCAGGGCACCGCGCGAGAAGATGTAGAGGAAAGTCTTGGATGTACTGGTCGTCGCGTGCAGATGCGCCCACGTCCGCCAACGCAGCGCGCCGAGGGCCGGCGAAAGGGACGCCCTCAAACACATGAACATCGGCCCAGCGCTCGCAGCTGAACCGAGAGACCTGCACCCCGGCCTGGATCTGTAGTGCACGTGAGATCCGCACTTGGGACCTGCACCTGCACTTGGTACCCAGACCTACACCTGCCCTACACCTTGTACCAAGACCTACACCTACACGTTTGACCTCACCTTTGACTTTTGCCCTTTGACCTTTGACCTTCGTGTTGTTCGTTTCCGGGACGCACGATCCCGCTGACGAACAAATCCCGTCTAAGATCGCATAAATTCCTTAAACAAACCCCGGCATGGGGCTTGATATCCGCGAAAGGCACAACGATGCTCTTCAAACGCTCATCGTCCTCGGCGCTCACCGACGCTCCTTGGGAACCGACCGGCAACATGCCGCTGATGTCGCTGCGCAGTGTCGAGAAGTCGTTTCCGGTCGGCGCGGGCCAAACCTACGTGCTGCGCCGCATCACGATCGACATCAAGCCTGGCGAGTTCGTGTCGATCATGGGCCCCTCGGGCGCTGGCAAGTCGACGCTGCTGCACATTCTCGGCATGCACGACAGCGCGTGGTCGGGCGAGTACTCGCTGATGGGGCATCCCATTCACGCGCTGCCCGCCAAAGAGCGGGCGGCGCTGCAGAAGCGGCACATCGGGTTCGTGTTTCAGAGCTATCACCTGCTCGACAACCTGACGGTCTACGAGAACATCGAGCTGCCGCTGTCCTATCGCGACGTGAAGAAGTCGGAGCGTCAAGGCATCGTGGCCAACGTGCTCGATCGCTTCGGCATCGTCGCCAAGAAGGACTTGTATCCGAGCCAGCTCTCAGGCGGTCAGCAACAGCTGGTCGGCGTCGCGCGCGCCATCGTCGCGAGCCCGCAGGTGATCCTCGCCGACGAGCCGACCGGCAACCTGCACTCGGCGCAGGGACAGGAAATCATGGAGCTGTTCAAACAGCTCAATGACAACGGCACCACCATCGTGCAGGTGACGCACTCGGAGACGAACGCGTCGTACGGGAGCCGCGTCATCAAGCTGCGCGACGGCTTCATCGATCAATCGTAGGGGCGAGTCGTTTGACTCGCCCAGATGGGCGATGCATCTCTTTAACGACCTTCGATTTGCCGTACGATCGTTTCTGAAGACACCCGGCGTCACGATCGCCGCGGTGCTGTCGATTGCACTGGGCATCGCCGCCACGAGCTCGGTGTTCACACTGGTGAACGCGGTGCTCTTCAAGCCGATGCCGGTGCGCAACCCGCAGCAGCTCGTCGCGCTCTACACGACCAAGCCGGACGAGCGGTTTCCCTCGGGGTTCTCCTACCCCGATTATCGCGACTACCGCGACGGCGCCGGCGTCTTCAGCGATCTGTACGCGTACGACGGGGTGTCGGTGGCCTTCTCATCGGGGGGCGACAAATCCGAGTTGATCTGGGGCGAGCTCGTCACCGGAAACTATTTCACCGGTCTCGGTGTGGCTCCCGCAGCGGGCCGTACGCTGACGCCGGACGATGACCGCGCCGAGGGCGCACATCCGGTCGCCGTCTTGAGTCACGCCTTTTGGCAGCGCCGGTTCGGCAGCAATCCTGGAGTCGTCGGCACGTCCGTCAAGTTGAGCGGGCACGAATTCACTGTCGTCGGCGTGGCACGCAAGGGCTTCTCGGGTACGCGACTCGTCGGGTTCATTCCCGACGTGTGGATCCCGCTGTCGATGCACGCGCAGATCGAACCGCATCGGCTCGAGGATCGAGGGGCTCGCTGGTTCAACGTCAACGGCCGGCTCAAGCCCGGAGTCGGCATCGATCAGGCCACGGCCGCGATCAACGTCATCGCCAATCGTCTCGCGCGGCAATATCCGACGAGCAATGCTCGGGTTAGCGCGGGAATGGTGCCTGCCCCCAACAAGACCGAACCGGCGATCGTGCAACTGGGTTACATCCCGATCGCCGCCCAGACGATGATGGCGCTCGTCGGCCTCGTGCTGCTGATCGCGTGCGCCAACGTCGCGAACCTGCTGCTCGCACGCGCATCGGCGCGTCGCCGCGAAATTGCTATGCGTCTGGCCTGTGGCGCGCCGCGCGCTCGCCTGGTCGGTCAGTTGCTGACCGAAAGCATCATCCTCGCGGCAAGTGGCGGTGTCGCCGGATTGGTGCTCGCGCGTTGGTTCATGGCGGTGGTGCCGACACTCAACCCGACGCTCGATTTCGCGACCATCGACTTCGACTACGACTTGAGCCTCGATTACCGTGTTGTGCTGTTCACGGCGGGCACCACGGTTCTCACCGGCATCGTCTTCGGATTGCTGCCATCGCTTCACGCCTCGAAGGTCGATCTCGTCAGTGCACTGCAGCGCCGCAATGACGATGACGGTCGCCCTGGCCGACGCGGCGGGTTGCGTCACAGCCTGGTCGTCGCACAGATCGCGTTGTCGCTCTTGCTGGTCATCGGCGCCGGAGCATTCGTGCGCAGCATGCAGAGCGCGCAGCACATCGATCCAGGATTCGAGACGAAAAACGTACTGCTGGTCTCGGTCGATGTCAGGCGCGGCTACGATCGCGAGAAGGGGCGCGCATACTTCCGAAACGTCCTCGAGCGCATCCGCGCGCTGCCCGGGGTCACAGCCGCCAGCCTGGCGGGACCGCTCCCACTCGACGCGTACGGCACCGCCGACGTGGTCATCGCCGAGGGCTATGTCCCTCGCGATCAGAACGAGCGCATCGAGGTGAAGTACAGCGTGGTCGGCCACGACTACTTTCGCGCCATGAGTACTGCGATCGTGGCCGGACGCCCGTTCGCCGATACCGACACGGCGACAACGCGGCGCGTCGTCGTCGTCAACGAAACGCTGGCGCGGCGCTTCTGGCCTAATGAGACGCCGATCGGCAAGCGCATTCGCCTGGGCGATCCGACATCGAGCGAGATCGAAGTCATCGGCGTCGCCCGCGACGGCAAGTACAACTTGCTGGGCGAGCCGCCCACCGAATACCTGTTCCTGCCCCACGAGCAGCGCTACAACGCCCAGATGACGCTGATCACCCGCACGGCAGGATCGCCGGCCGCGCTGGCCTCCGCGGTGCAACGCGAGATTGCCGCGCTCGATCCCGACGTCCCCATCTACGGCGTGAAGACGATGCCCGTGTTCCTCGACCGGCTGTTGTCGCTGCCGAAGTCGGTGGCGGTGCTGGGCGCGCTCTTCGCATTCATCGCACTGCTGATGGCGTCGGTTGGCCTGTACGGAGTCATGAGCTATTCGATCGCGCGCCGCACGAAGGAGATAGGGCTGCGGATCGCGGTGGGAGCGACGCGAGGCGCCGTGATGCGGATGATCCTGACGCAGGGCATGACGCTCGCGGGCATCGGCGTCGCGATCGGCACGGTGGGCGCGCTCGCACTGCTGCGTCTGGCAGCGAGCCTCTTGTACGGTGTCGGACCCGACGATCCGCCGACGTTCTTGACGGGAGCGATCGTTCTCGCCGCCGTCGCCTTGACCGCCTCGTATATTCCCGCGCGCCGGGCGACCCGGCTCGATCCATCCATCGCCCTGCGAGACCAATGATGATGCCACCGTGGGCGGATCTTCGCCTTGCTCTGCGCACGTGGCGCCGCACGCCATCGCTCGCGGCGGTCGTGATTGTTACGCTCGCACTCGGCATCGGCGCCACGACCACCGCCTTCACGCTCGCCTATACCGTGCTGATCGAGCCGCTTCCGTTTCCGCACGTGGACCGTCTGGTCTGGATCGGCAGCTACAACACCCGCACGTCGAGCGGCAACGCGGGAGAAGCCGGCACGAACCGGATGTCTCAGTTCCTCGACTGGCAGCAGCACACGCGATCGTTCGAGCAACTGGCCGCGTGGGCTGGCGAAGGCTACGACGTCTTCACCATCACCGGCTCGAGAAGACCCGAGCGTGTCAACGGGCTGCAAGTGACGCAACAGCTGTTGCCGATGCTTGGGGCGCAGCCTGCGCTCGGCACACTGTTTCTCGACAGCCACGATAGCCCTGGCGCGACGCCGACGGTGGTTCTGAGTCATGGTTTCTGGCAGCGACGTTTTGCGGGACAGCCGACCGTACTCGGACAGTCGATCACCATCGACAACCAGCCCCACACCATCATCGGCGTCCTGGCCGACGACTTTCCGATGACCGGCAGTCTGCCGATCGGTGCCTCGCTCGATCTCTATCTGCCGCTCGTGCGCGACCTGCGAGCCGACAGCATCGGCGGCTTCATGACCGTGCTGGGCCGCCTGCGTCCCGGCATCACGGTCGATCAAGCGCTCGCAGAACTTGCCACACGGCAGAAAGCGCTGACGGCCGAACGAGCGTTCATGGGCGTATTCGCCCAGAAGGTAACGCCGCTGTCCGTACCAGTCCGGCGCAGCACTCAGACACCGCTCCTGCTGCTGATAGGCGGCGTTGGCGCGATCCTGCTGATGGCTTGCGTCAACCTGGCGAACCTGCTGCTCATTCGATCGAACGATCGCCGCAAAGACATCCAGCTTCGCGCCGCGCTGGGCGCGACGATGCGTCAGATCCTGACGCAGACACTGACCGAGAGCTGCCTGTTGGCGCTCGTCGGGGGTGCGGCGGGAATTGCCCTTGCCGCGGTGCTCACTGGCACGCTGCGTGCGGCAACGTGGCTCGAACTCCCGCGCTTGGCCGAAACTCAGGTCGGCACCGCCGCAATCGTCTTCGCGGTGTTCGTCTGCGGAGTGATCACGGTCGCCTTCGGGTGCTTGCCACTGCTACATGTCAGGCGGCGTGATCTGATGGGCGTGCTGCGACCGCACGGCATGGTCACGACCGATCGGCGAACAGCCCGAGTGCAGCGCGTGGCGCTGGTCGCGCAGATCGGCTTCGCGATGACCCTCAGTGTTGCCGGGCTACTGCTCTTGCGCAGCTTCGTTGGACTGATGCAGGTAGACCCGGGGTTTCATCCTGACGGCGCCGTCGCGATGCGTGTCGATCCGGCGAGCCGCATTCGCGTGCCCGCTCGGATTCCGTTCTTCAACCGCCTGTTGGAGGCGGTGAACCGGGTCCCCGGCGTGCAGTCGGCGGCCTTTTCCATCGGCCTGCCGATGGATCGCCACATGGTGTGGGATGTCGCGATCCCGGGGCAACCGTTCCGTCCGACGCTCGACGTCGGCTTCATGCGCATCGTGAGCCCGGGCTACTTCCGTACGGTGGGCATTGGGTTCATCAGCGGCCGGGACTTCGAGGAGCGCGATAACCTCGAGGCCCCGCTGGTCGTCGCCATCAACGAGACGCTCGCGCGACAGTTTGGGCCGAACCCTCTCGGACACACTGTGACGATCAGCGGCAAGCCACGCGAGATCGTCGCCGTGATCGCCGATGTGAAGCATCGCGGCCTGGATGCCGAGTCGGGCCAGGAGTTCTACGTTCCACTGGCGCAGACACCGGGGTGGCAGACGTTCGACCTCGTGGTTCGTGCGGCCGATCCGATGGCACTGGTCCCGGCCGTGCGCGCGGCGATCGCGCAGGTCGATCCGGAGCAGGCGGTCGGCGCGCCGGTCCCACTGCGGCAGCTGATCGATCGCACTGTCAAGTCGCGGCGGATTCTCAGCTGGCTGCTCGGCAGCTTCGCCGCAACGGCGTTGATCATTGCCGCACTTGGCGTGTACGGCATCGTCGGCTACCGCGTCGCGCAGCGCGCGAAGGAAACCGCCCTCCGAGTGGCCCTCGGCGCCACGCAGTGGCGTGTCATGTCGCATGTGTTCGGCGACGCGCTCGCCACCTCTGTGGTTGGCATCCTCGTCGGCATCCCGCTGTCCCTCCTCACGGGCAACGTCGTGGACAGTTTCCTGTTCGGCATCACGCCGCAGGATCCCACTGCGTTCATCGGCGGTCTGAGCGCACTGCTCTTGATCACGATGGTCGGCGCGTGCATCCCGGCCCGGCGTGCGGCACGCGTTGACGTGATGACCGCCTTGCGCCTCGAATGACGACAACGATGGAGTCGCTGCTTCGGGATCTCCGCCTCACATCGCGCAGTCTTCGCCGCAACCCGGTGTTCGCGATCGTGTCGGTGCTGACGCTGGCACTCGGGATCGGCGCAACAACGACCGTCTTCAGCGTCGTCTACGGCGTGTTGTTCCGTCCGCTGCCGTTTCCCTACGCCGACCGGCTCGTCCAGATTGTGCAAACCGTACGCGCCCCCAGAGAGCCCAAGCCATTTCGAGCCGGTCTCACCGATGACCAGTTTGTGAACCTTCAGGAATTCGCGACGACGCTCGACGCCGTCGGATCGTGGGGGCACGCTCCCGCAACGCTGAGGCTGCCGACGATCTCGGTTCGTCTCAACGGCGGCGCAATCTCGGCCGGAGTCCTCGAAGGGCTCGGCGTCCAACCTGTGCTCGGTCGCACGCTGCACCGCCAGGACTCCGAGCCAGGAGCAGAGCGGATCGTTCTCCTCAGCTATCAGACCTGGCGCAGATACCTGGGGAGCCGGCGCGATATCGTCGACACGCGGATCGATCTCGAGGGAATCCCAACCCGCGTCGTCGGTGTCATGCCGGAGAGCTTCACCTTCCCCTCTCTCGCCAGCCCTACGATGACCCGCAATTCTGAAGGTGAGCTCGAGGACGCACCCGAGTTCTGGGTGCCGATACATCGCTACGAGCGTCCGGTGGGCGCCGCGGGCGGCTTCACCTTGTGGCAGGCCTTCGCAATGGTCAAGAGCGGTGTCTCGGTGGAGCAAGCGGAGGCGCAGGTCCGTTCGGTGCTCGGGTCGTTGCCGCCTGGATGGACGTCGCGCATCGAGCTGGTGAGCGCTCGCAACGAGATCGGCAGACCTCTCAGTCGGACCCTGATGATCTTTCAACTCGGCGTCACGCTCATCCTAGTGATCGCCTGCGTGAATGTGATCAACCTGCTGCTGGCGCGCGCGTCGGGGCGTCGTCGCGAGCTCGCGATCCGCATGGCACTCGGCGCCAGCCGCGGAAGGATTCTCCGTGAGGGCATCGCCGAGGCGCTTCTGCTCTCTCTTGTGGGCGGAGCGGGCGGGTGCATCATCACCTACGGATTGAACGCTGCACTGCAGGTGCTGCCGCCTCACGTGCTGCCACGATTGCGTGATATCCGGGTTGATACAGTCGTCCTGGCATTCGTGATGGGGCTCTCGGTCGTGAACGGGCTCGCGATTGGACTGCTGTCTGCGTGGCGTTCGAGCCGATTGAATGGAATCGATTCGCTGCATCAACGGACCCTGCGAGGCGGGACGAGCAATCGCCACGCTCAGATCAGGCCGTCGAGCGTCCTCGTCATCGTGGAGATCGCCGCCGCCGTCGTGCTGCTCACGAGTGCAAGCCTGCTGGTTCGAAGCTTCGTCAGGCTTGCGGCCGTCGACCTCGGGTACGAGCCGAAGGGACTGTTGACGTTCAAGGTCTCGCTGCCGTCAACACGGTACCCGAATAGCGAGACGCGCTATCGCTTCTACGACGAGCTCGCAGCCGGAATCGGCGGACTGCCGGGAGTGGTCTCTGTGTCTGGTGCGGAGCGCGGCCTGAGTGGCTCTCCCATCGGCTCCTATCCGCTCTACGTCGACGGCAACGTCGTTCCTGGCGGCAACCAGGAGATCCGATATCGTGGCGTATCGCCAGACTACTTCCGCACACTCAGCGTACCGATCGTCGAGGGGCGGGAGTTTCGCCGCGACGATCGCGCGCCAACGGCAACCCAGGTTGTCATCAACACGGCGTTCGCTCGACGATATCTCGCGGGACGTTCTCCGATCGGCCGGCGTATACGGTACTCGAACTGGCAGCTCGAAATCATCGGCGTCGCTGCCGACACACGAGACCGACCGGATCAGCCCGGCAACCCGACTCTCTTCATGCCGGCCACGTACAGCGGCTTCCTCCGCGAGATCGTGATGTTCGTCCGCACTGTTCGCGACCCGTCCGCAACCCTGGCGGCGGCACGCGCGGTGGTGACCCGCATCGATCCGCTGGTGGCGCCGTACGACGGCGCCGACGTGGAAGAGATGATCGCGCATTCGTCGGCATCACCACGACTCTATAGCCTCGTGTCGTTCTGCTGCGGCGCGATCGCGCTGCTGCTGGCCATGATTGGACTCTTCGGCGTGCTCGCCTATTCGGTCGGCTCGCGCACGCACGAGTTCGGCATCCGCATGGCGCTTGGCGCAGAGCGACGTCTCGTCATGTGGCAGGTGCTGCGCAACGGCGTGTGGCTGACGTGCATCGGGCTCGTCGTCGGTCTGGCGGGAAGCTATGCTGCCGCTCGCGGTCTGTCGACGCTCCTCTTCGGTGTGACCCCAGGTGACGCCGCGAGCTTCGCCGGAACCGCGTCTCTGCTGCTCATCACCACCTTGCTCGCCTGCTACATCCCGTCTCGGCGTGCGACGGACATCGATCCAGTCGTCGCGCTTCGGAGCGAATAATCCGCGGAGGGTGTTTACACACGTGGCCTCATCGACCGCACGACTCCTTATCGCCGACGATCAACGAGACGTTCTCGAAGCGCTGCGACTGCTCCTCAAGGGCGAGGGCTATCAGATCGACGCCGTCGAATCGCCGGCCGCCGTGCTGACCGCGCTCGAGCAGCGCGACTACGACGTGGTCTTGATCGACCTCAATTACGCGCGCGATACGACATCGGGGCAGGAGGGACTCGATCTGCTGTCGCGCATTCACTCGGCCGACGAGATGCTGCCGGTGGTCGTGATGACGGCGTGGGGCTCGATCAACGTCGCCGTCGAAGCGATGCGGCGCGGGGCGCGTGATTTCGTCGAGAAGCCGTGGGAGAACGAGCGGCTGAAGTCGATCATCCGCACGCAGACCGAGCTCGGGCGGGCATTGCGCCGCGCCACGCGACTCGAGGCACAGTCGCGCGTCAGCCAGGCCGAGGGTGGTCCGCTGCTCATCGCCGACTCCCCTGCCATGCAGCCGGTGCTGCAGATCATTGCTCGAGTCGGACCATCCGACGCGAACGTGCTGATCACGGGTGAAAACGGCACCGGCAAGGGCGTCGTGGCGCAGGCCCTGCACGCGGTGTCGCCGCGCGCCAGCCGGCCGATCGTCACGATCAACGCCGGCGGCGTGTCCGAGGGCGTGTTCGAGAGCGAGCTCTTTGGACACATGAAGGGCGCGTTCACGGATGCGAAAGCGGATCGGGTCGGGCGGTTCGAGCTCGCTGACGGCAGCACGCTGTTTCTCGACGAGATCGCCAACGTGCCGCTCAGCCAGCAGCAGAAGCTGCTGCGCGTGCTCGAGACCGGCGAGTTCGAGCGGCTCGGGTCCTCACGCACGCGCAAGGCCGACGTGCGATTGATCTCGGCGACCAACGCCGAGCTCAACGCCGAAGTTCTTGGCGGACGCTTCCGTCAGGATCTGCTCTTCCGTCTCAACACCATCGAGATCCGTCTGCCTCCGCTGCGCGAGCGCCGCGAAGACATCCCGCGCATCGCCAAGCATTTTCTTGGATCGCACGCGCAACGCTATCGCAAGGCGATGACCGGCTTCGACCCCGCGGCGCTGCAAGCGCTGGTCGATCATCCGTGGCCGGGCAACGTGCGCGAGCTGGATCACGCCGTCGAGCGCGCCGTGCTGATGGCGCAGGGCAACGTCATTCATCTCGGCGATCTCGGCTTGCGCACCTCGAGCGGCGGCGACAGCGCTGGCCGTCTCGAGGAGATGAGCCTCGAGGATGTCGAGAGCTTCCTGATCCGCAAGGCGATGGCGCGCTACGGCAACGTCAGCCATGCCGCCAAGGCTCTTGGCCTCAGCCGGTCGGCACTGTATCGACGCCTGGAACGCTACCGACCGTCCTGACGATTTGTGATCTTTGATTTGTGATTTGTGATTCGTTGTTGATTGGCGAGTGTTGATCGGTGATTTATTGATGATTCAGGAGCGCTCGCATGGACGACCCTGAATCACCCAATAGATCACCAATCCGAAATCACCAATCAACAACGAATCACTAATCAATAATCACCAATCACCAATGCTTTCCTACGACCGCCGCGTGACGTTGTTGGCTCTCGCGGCGGGCTGTCCAGCCGTCCTGGTCTCGCTGCTGCTCTTGTGGCTTGGCGGCTACTCATGGCTCGTGCGAACCACCGCCGGTCTGCTGATCATCGGTGCCTGGCTGGTGGTCGCGATCGCGTTGCGCGACCGCATCATCAGACCGCTGCAGACCGTGTCGAACCTGCTGGCAGCGTTGCGCGAAGACGACTTCTCCATCCGCGCCCGCGTCGCCGAGCCGAACGATGCGCTCGGGCAGGTGATGCTCGAGATCAACACGCTGGCAGAAACGCTGCGCACGCAGCGGCTCGGGGCGCAGGAGGCCACCGTGCTGCTGCGCGCGGTGATGGCCGAGATCGACGTCGCGATCTTTGCGTTCGACAGCGAGAAGCGGCTGGTGCTGGTGAATCGCTACGGCGAACGGCTGCTTGGACGCGAGGTGACCGAGCTCATTGGCCACCCAGCCGACGACCTCGGTCTGCAGGGCGCGGTGACCGACTCGGCCAACATTCAGGATCTGAGCTTTCCGGGCGGCGCCGGACGATGGGAGGTCCGACGCACCAAGTTCTGGCAAGGCGGATCGCCGCACGAGCTGTTCGCACTCTCGGATCTGAGTCAGCCCCTGCGCGAGCAGGAGCGTCTCGCCTGGCGTCGATTGATTCGCGTCATCGGCCACGAGTTGAACAACTCGCTGGCGCCAATCAAATCGATCGCCGGCAGTCTGGAATCGCTGCTGAATCGCACGCCGCCGCCCGACGACTGGCGCGACGACATGCAGCGCGGCCTCGCGGTGATCGCCTCGCGCGCCGACGCGCTCAGCCGGTTCACCACCGCCTACGCACGACTGGCGCGCCTGCCCGCGCCCTCGCTCAAGCCGGTGAATTTCGGTCCGCTGGTGCGGCGTGTCGCGACGCTCGATTCACGTCTGCCGGTGGCGATCGACGGGGCGCCCGATCTGCTGATCTCGGCCGATCCCGATCAGCTCGAACAGTTGCTGATCAACTTGCTGCGCAACGCCGTCGATGCCGCGCTCGAGACCGGCGGCGGTGTGCAGATCGGATGGGCGTCGCGCTATCACACGCTCGAAGTCCGCATCGACGATGAAGGCCCGGGCCTGCAAAACACCGGCAACCTGTTCGTGCCGTTCTTCACGACGAAGGCCGGCGGATCCGGCATCGGCCTCGTGTTGAGCCGACAGATCGCGGAAGGACACGGTGGATCGTTGATGCTCGAGAACCGCCCGGACAAACGCGGCACTCGCGCGACGCTGCGACTGCCGCTGTAGGGCGGGCGCTTCGCACGCTGAGATGCCGGGATCGGGATCGGTTTCGCGGAGCGACATACGGTCCCGCGCACGTCGCGACTCGCGACACACGGCGAGTTCGCTCACTTGGGTTCGACAGGACCCGTGAGCCTCGGCTCTTGTCGAACGCAAGAAAGCGACGCTGCCTCCGCTATTTCCGCCTCACCTCTACCTCGATCAACTCGATGCGCCCATCGCCGCTGTTGGTGATTTCGTGGCGGCTGCCGGCGTCGTAGAAGCCCCACTGTCCCGGCTCGTTGAACTCGAATCGCATGGCGCCCGATGCGAGCGCCTTCCCCGCTGTGTCCTGCAGAATGACCACCGGCGCGGCGTGTTCGTGCATCGCGGTTTTTTCACCGGGCCCGAGGGCGACACGGTAGACGCGGAACCAACGGTTGCTCGACTCCGGCTTCGACGCGAAGCCGGCTGCTTGCTCCGCTTCCTCGCCGCCCTTCGTCTCGTTGATCACGCCCATCGCGCGATAGAGACCGGTGCCGACGTTCTGAATGCGATGCGTGACCGGACGCTCCGCGTAGCTGACGTCGCTCATGAGCCGAGGCCGGAAACGCCCCGGGCCAGGGCCGCCTGCCCTCGCGACCGGCGGCGCAGTTGGTGTGGGAGCCGCGGTGCCCTGCGCCGCAGGTGGAGCGGCGCCTCCACGACCGCGCCCCGCGCCCCACTCCTCGCCGAGGATCTGCGTACGCGTCTGCGAATCGGCGACGGTGAGATAGAAGATCGGCCATTCGTGCGTATGAAACCACGAGACGTCGCCGGGAGGAATCTGCAGGTCGATGATCCGCATCGGACCAGCCTGGAATACCTGGCGGTGATGCGGCTCCTGATGCACAGGCATGATCGGGCTCTGCCCCTGGCCCGCCTCGTTTGGCGGCTGCCAGGGCGTCGACTGACCGCGAAGACCTACGGCGCCCACTACGACGGCACAGACCACGCACGGGAGAATCATTCGACGCATATCGAAGCGGGATGGTAGCACCCGGCAGAGCATTGGTGATTAGTGATTGGTGATCTTTGATTCGTTTTTGATTGGTGAGTCGTGCTCACCAATCAACAACGAATCACCAATCAAAGATCACGAATCACCGATGCTCATCTCAGCCGACCTTCCATGCGATCGGCGAGCGTCTTCAAGACCTTCACGCGCGCAAACAGTTTGTCGTTGCCTTCGACGAGCGTCCATGGCGCGATGCTCGTGCTGGTGCGGGCCACCATCTCGTCGACCGCACGCGTGTACGCCGGCCACTTCTTGCGGTTCCGCCAGTCCTCCTCGGTGATCTTCCAGCGCTTGTGCGCGATGTGCGCGCGCTCGCGGAACCGTTTCAGCTGTTCCTGCTTGGTGATGTGAATCCAGAACTTCACCACCAGGATCCCGTGCGTCACCAGATGTTCTTCGAAGCTCGTGATCTCCGCGTACGCCCGCCGCCATTCGGCCTCGGTGGCAAACCCTTCCACACGCTCCACCAGCACCCGCCCGTACCAGCTGCGGTCGAAGATCGTCATCCGCCCCGCTCGCGGAAGATGCCGCCAGAAACGCCAGAGATAGTGCCGCGCCCGTTCCTCGTCGGTCGGCGCGGCAATCGCAGTCACCTGATAGTCGCGGGCATCGAGTGCCGCTGTGATCCGGCGGATGGCGCCTCCCTTGCCCGCCGCGTCCCATCCTTCGAAGACCGCGATCGTCGACACGCCTTTGGCCGAGGCCTTTCGCTGCAGCAGATTGAGTCGGCTCTGTTGCTCTTCAATCGCCGTCTTGAATTGCCGTCGGCTCAGGCGCTGCGCCATATCCAGCTTGTCGAGGACGTTGAATTCCTGCTCGATCTGCTCGAGCGTCGTGTCGGGGTCGCGCTTCGAACGCCGGCGGCGCACAGCCGCGGCCGCAGGCGTGCCCTCGAGGGCATGACGGATCGCATCGCGGATCGCGGTGGCGACGACGATGCTGCGATAGTGATGATCCTCGCCTTCGACAATCTGCCAGGGCGCCTGCTCGGTGCTCGTCTTGCGGATGGCGCGATCGGCCGCAGTGACGAAGCGGTCGAACATGCGCCAGTGCTTCCACGATTGCTTCGTCACGCGCCACCGTTGCAGCGGATCCCGCTCGAACTGCTTCAGCCGCTTCTTCTGCGCCTGCTTCCCCAGATGCATCCAGAACTTCAACACCACCGCGCCATCATCGGTGAGTGCCCGCTCGAAGGCGGCAATCTCGTCGAGCGCCGCGTCGAACTCGGCAATCGTCTGGCGTCTGGCGACGCGGTGGCGGATGGGAGAGGAGTACCAGGCGCTGAGGAAGAGGCCCATGTGGCCACGCGGCGGCAGGTCGCGCCAGTAACGCCACAGACGAGGTCGTTCACGCTCCTCGTCCGACGGATCGGAGTAGCCGCGAGTCACGATCCAATGCGGATCCATCCATTCGTTGAGGAGGTTGACGGTCTCGCCCTTCCCTGCCGCATCGACACCGGCAAACAGGATGATGACGGGAAAGCGGGCTGTGAGGAGCCGGCGTTGGACTTCGAGCAATTCTTCACGCAGCGCCGGCACCTGCGCCTTGAACTGCGCCTTCGAGAGCGTGCGTCCAACCTCCGCGGCTTCGAACATGACTGCCTTTCACGACAAATGTGGCGAGAGGCGCGCATCATATCGCCTTCTCTCTTACGATGGACACGCATGACCGACGTGCTGCGCGTCGATCCGACGCGGCCCGATCGCGATGCCATCGCCACCGCGGCCTCGTGTCTGCGTCGCGGAGGGCTGGTGGCGTTTCCCACCGAGACTGTGTATGGCCTCGGCGTCCATGCGCTCGATCGCACCGCCGTGCAGCGCCTGTTCACGGCCAAGGGCCGGCCCGCGAATGACCCAGTGATCGTGCACATCGACTCGGTCGAGCGCGTTGGCCCTCTGGTGGCCGATGTGCCCGACGCCGCACATGCACTCGCCGCGCACTTCTGGCCGGGACCTCTGACGCTGGTGATGAAACGATCGGCGCAGGTGCCGGACGAAGTGACCGCAGGCCTGGACACGGTCGCCATTCGAGTTCCGGCGCATCCGGTGGCGGCTGCGTTGCTGGTGGCTGCGGAGCTGCCCATTGCCGCGCCCAGCGCGAACCTGTTCTCGAGGCCGAGTTCCACCCAGGCCGCGCACGTACTCGAAGATCTCCACGGCCGGATCGATCTGATCCTCGATGGCGGCCCGACGCTGGTGGGCATCGAATCGACCGTTCTCGATCTGTCGCGTGGACGGCCCACCATCCTTCGCCCCGGCGCCACGACGATCGAGATGCTGCGCGACGTCGTCCCCGACGTCGTCATGCGCAGCGGCGACGGCCCGGAAGGCGATGCGGCGCCATCGCCAGGACTGCTGCCGAAGCACTACTCGCCTCGCGCGCCGTTGACGCTGTACGAAGGCGAACCCACGGCGGCGCTGCAGCGACTGGTGAGCGACGCGACCGCGGCGCAAGGCCGGGGTCAGCTGGTCGGCATCATCGCGGCGGAGGAAGACTGGCACACGATCGAAGCGATCGGCAGCTCGACGCTGCGGCTGATCGAGGTGCGATATCTCGGATCCGAGCACGACCTGCCCGCGATCGCGTCGCGTTTGTTTACCGCCATGAGAGATCTCGATGCAGCCGGTGTGGCGCAGATCTTTGCCCGATCGTTCTCGATCGATGAGGGCCTCGGGGTCGCGATTGACGATCGCCTACGCCGCGCAGCAGCCGGGCGAATCGTTCGGGCGTAGACGGATCACGCAAAGATCGCAGGGGCCCAGAGGTCGGAGGGCCGACGAGTGATCGCCGGCGTCCTCATGATTGGTCACATTGTCCCCAGAGCCGCGAGTGAGCGGGGTCGCGAAGCATTTCAACACGGGGATCACAGTGATCACGGAGGACCCCTGGCACGTGGAGCGATCACGGACTCGCGACGTCTGTACGCCGGCTGGACGTCTCTGTGCTTTCTGTGATCTTTGTGTTGAAAACTCGGCGAACTCGGGAGATAGCTATCGCCGAACTGGCTTCCAGCCCTCTTCGAATTTCGCGCGAAGGATGAGCGTCACCACCAGGCCGTAGCTGCGCACGCCGGCCTCGACCCGATTGGCCTTCAGATACGTGTCGTAGAGCGCCCAGCTCGAGTCACGCAGCGCCGGAAGCTGTCCGCGACGAAGCCGCTCGACGATCGCGTCGATGTCGGCGCGTGGTCCCGGCGCCAGCGCCGCCGCGAGCTTGGCGCGCGTCGGGCCCGACACTTCATTCGCCAGCTGCCAGTACAGAAACATCCATCCGCTGTACTGTGCGGCTTCACTCGCGCGCAGACACGTCAGCCACCCGACGAAGTTCGCTTCTGACTCGTCGGCGTATCCGGCAAGATGGGCCCATTCGTGCGCAGCCACGAACGGGCGCTCGATGGGCAGCAGATCGGGATTGGCCATCACTTCGAGGGCGAACGGATCGACCATCCCATCGACGCTCGTCCAGCGGAAGTACGGCCCGTAAATCGTCTGTTTCAACCGACCGGGAACGGCTCGCGGCGCATCGGTCAAATAGCCTTGCACGGTGTCGAATGCCGCCCGCAGCCGTTGGTCTCGCCACGCAGGCACGTCGCCTGCGACATGCGCTGCCGCATACAACGCGTTGATCTGTTCGATCGCGCGAAGACCGAGCGCCGCGACCGCGTCCTCGCTGGGTGCGCCGCGATCGATCACGAGCCGAGCCGCCATCGGCACGCGGCGGTAGTTGAAGCCCCAGCAGACGAGGAAGACGATGTAGACGGCGGCCGCGGCAGTCGCGAGATTGACCGTGGTGGCCCACACCGGCCGCCAGCTCCGATTCTGCCGCGCCAGTCGGATCGAACGCACGATCGCGCGGACCGCGAATGCGGCTGCCGCGATCGTGATCAGATCGAAGACCGCGAACGGAAGCTGGTTGGCGACTGGCGTGAGTATCCGCTGCACCAAGGGATAGAAGCCCGTCGAGTACCAGCGTTCAATGAACGAGGGACTGAGCGGAAGCAGCAGACACGCAAGCGCCGCGGCGATGGTGCCGGCCTTGATCGCGGTCTTCACTTCACGGGTACTCGAGCCTTGAGCTCCTCGAACCAGTTCTGCACGAGCACCATCTCGCTCACCCGCGCCGGCGGTTGCTCAGCGGCACGCACCATCAGAAATCGCTGACCGTCAGGTGTCACATCGTATGGGCGAAACGGACCGTCGACGCGAAACGGTCCTTCAAACAACTTGTGCGGCGTGCCCGCAGAGAACGTCGGCGTCGTGGTGACCGGCACGGCCATGACCCGAATACTCAGCGCCGCATCTCCAGCGGAGTTTTCCAGGTAATAGAATTCGCCCCCGTCCTTCCGCCACACCGGGGCAAAGCTGCTCTGGCCGGCAACCTGTACTCGGCGATCGAGCGCGGGATAGGGACGCACATAGACCTCGTTCGTGGCAGGCCCTCCAGAGGCGTACGCAAGCCAGCGCCCATCGGGTGAGAATTCACCTTCCAGCGCGCCCGTCGGATCGGCGAAGAGAAGGCGCGGCGACCCTTTCTCCTTGATCGGCACGAGGAACAGACCGCCGCGGTTGTCTTGGACCGACCAGACCACGAGCGAAGCGCCGTCAGGTGTCCAGGTATTCGGGAAGCTGAAAGTGGCTGCCGCCTTGGCTCGCTCGTCGACGAAGATTGAGAGTTCTTCCGGTGCGCCATTGCCATCGGCACTTCGAATGAACACCCTGGTGGCGCCAGAGAACCCTGAACCGAACGCGACGCTCGCACTGTCCGGTGACCACACGCCGATGCTCTGGTCGTCGGGCATGGGCAGACGCGTCACCAGCCCACGCGCCACGTCGTACACCAGGAGATCCCAATCGCCTGTCGACGTGTTGAACACGATGCGTTTTCCATCCGGAGACAAACGCGGCGCCAGATACGATCCGCGAGGCATGTTCAACGGTTCGACTCTTCCAGTGCGATCGACCCAGACGAGCGACCAGCGATCCTGAGGAAAGACGCCGCCACTGGCGTACGCGAGCGCGCCCGACGCCGATATCGCAAACTGCCCCGCACCGGAATCAATCTGGACCGGCTGAATGTTGGCGGCTTGCATCACATCGGCAAGCAGCCCCACAGCGGCGCCGGAGACATCGAGTCGCGCGACGTCGAACGGCACCGCCATCAACGTGCCGCGTCGCATGTAGACGAGATGCCCGGTTGGGACGTACCGGGCATCAGCGCCGCCCTCGATCAACACCTTCCGCTCACCGGTCGCAAGCGACTGCGCCACAACGCGTGTGTCATCCCATGACGGAAACACTGACTTCGTCGACGTGAAGAGCACCGTCTTCCCGTCGGGAAGAAACTGAGGAAGACGATGACTGAACTCGCCGGGTTGGGGCATGGTCACCAACTCGGGCTTGCCCCCGCCGGCGGCTGGAACGCGCCACAGTCCACCCTGTGCGGTCGCGTACACGATCTGGTCGGTGGGACCCCAGCTGGCGCCGAACATGAGGTCGACGTCACAGACCTTGACTGCCGCCCCACCGGACACCGGGATCCGTTTGAGCGCCCCGTCCGCATAAAAGCCGAGCGACTCACCCTTGGGCGAGAAGAACGGATTCACAGCCCCTTCGGTTCCCGCGATGGGCGTGGCTTCGATCTGGTCGAGCCGTCGCATGTACAGCTGCACGTGTCCGTTGCGTTCGGCAGTGAACACGATCGAGCGTCCATCTGGTGCGAACGCCATCGTCGTCCTGCTCGGACGCCCCAGTCCCATCAATGAATCCACTGCGTACCCGGTCAACAGGCGGTCGGCAGGCGCCACGCTGATCAACGCACGCGTGACGGGACGATCGGCGGGCTGTGCTCGACCAGCCATCCACGCCGCCAGCGCGCCGAGTGAGAGCACGACCAGTGCGCCAACGGCGACCGCCAGCAATCGTGTCGACGGTACGCGTCCCGTAGTTGTCTTCTTTGAACGCGTTGCCGATATCGCTTCAGTGCGCGACTCATCGATGTCCAGACGTGCACCGCCCATGTCGGTGAGCCGCCCGGTGCGGTCTTTCACGAGGCATCGGCGCAGGAGACGGTGGATCGATGGCGGCGTGTCGGCCGGCAGTGCACGCCAATCCGGATCCTTGGTCAGCACGAACGCGAGCGTGTCGGAGACCTCATCGTCTTCGAAGACGCGACGGCCGGTCAGCATCTCGTAGAGGACGCATCCGAATGCCCAGACGTCGGCTCGTTTATCGACCGCCTTGCCGCGCGCCTGTTCGGGACTCATGTAGGCGGCGGTGCCGAGAATCACTCCCGCCTGCGTCATTGCCGGCGTGGTAATCGTGGGCGACTGCGACACGCCGTCGGTAGTCGAGCCGCTCGGATCCATTGCCTTCGCAAGGCCGAAGTCGAGCACTTTGACTCGGCCGTCTGGCCGCACTTTGATGTTCGATGGCTTCAGATCGCGATGGACGATGCCGAGGTCGTGTGCCGCCTCGAGCGCTTCGGCAATCTGCCTCGCAATCGACAGCGCTTCGTCGAGCGGGACGGGCCCTTCGACAATGCGATCGGCGAGCGTTGGACCGTCGACGAGCTCCATCACGAGCGCGGTGGTGCTTCCGCTGCGCTCGAGGCCGTAGATCGAGGCGATGTTGGGATGGTTCAACGCGGCGAGCGTCTTGGCTTCGCGATCGAATCGCGCGAGCCGAGCCGGGTCGTTCGCTACGGCATCCGGCAAGACTTTGATCGCAACCTGCCGCGCCAGGTTGACGTCGGTCGCGGCATAGACCTCGCCCATGCCTCCGGCGCCGATTTGGGCGGAGATCTCGTATGGACCAAGCCGCGTTCCCTGCGCGAGTGCCACTGGTAACGAGGATTCTACTGTTTGCAGGATCGCAAAATGAGGGCGATCCGAGTCCGGCTCGAGTCGGGAAGCGAATCGGAATCGCTGCCGGCGAGACGACGTCGGACGTCAGCGTGACTGTTGGGCGCTGGACGGCTTCTGTCTCTGCTTCAGCGCCTCACTCGTCTTGATGGCTTGCTCCCGTCGTCGCTCCGCATCCGCGATGAGACGTTCTTCGCGCGCGACGCTGCGGGCTTTGCTGGTTGGCGTGCCGGGGCCGCCGTTGATCTTCTCGATTGCCGCGCGATGCACGGCGATCGACAGGTCGTAGCATTGACGCGCCTGCTGCAGCGCGGCAATGGCTTCGACGTCCTTCGATAGTTCCGTGCGGACGCCTCCGAGGTAGAGCGCGCCGAGACACTGACCGAAGTCCATCACCACCGACTGCTCGAATTCCTTTTCCGCCGACGGGAGACGCGGCGCCTTCCACTCGATCAGACCCGACAGAAGAAAGACCGCCGAGTTGACCATCAACGTGCGCGTGCGATCCGCGTCGGCGCGGGCGACGTCGTTCTCGTTCAGGTTGTAGTGATTCCACGCGCGCCAGTAGAACGCCTGGCCCAGATGCCAGCGGCCGCCATCGATCAATCTCGTCGCCGCCTCGATGGCCTCCTGATGCCGCGCCAGCTGCGACAGGCTGATCGTGCGTCCGAGCTGCGCGTCGGGATGCGTCGGCATCAACGCGAGTGTCGTGTCGAATGCCGCAAGCGCGCTCGCCCACTCCTCCCAGCTCTGATAGAGGTTGCCGATCGACAGCGCAATCGACACCGAGGTCGGAAACGCCGCGGCAGCCGACTGGAAGCGGCGCAGCGCCTCTTCCTGATTCGCAGATTCCGTGTTCTCGAGCAGATAGCGGCCCAACGAATAGTCCGCATCGACGAAGGCTGCTTCGGCACTCTGCGCGGCCATCAACGAGGCGATGTTGTCGCGCGTGAAGCGGCCGTTGCAGATCCCGACTCTGTACTGAAGCAACGGCATGGTCGCCACAGTGGATGTGAGCGCGTCGATCTCGTCAATACGCTCGCGTGAACTATCGACCTGACACACCAGCGCCAGCTCGAGATACTGGCGGAACGCCGACGAGCCCACACCCGCGTGAAGCGTGTCGCGCCACATACGCAACTGAGACTGCGCACGGTTCCGTGCCTGCGTCTCGAGCAGCAGATCGTCGCGTTCGCCGCTGAGTGGATCGCGCGGAACCGCAAGCACCATGTCGAGGTACATGGTGAGCGTGGCGTCGCCCTGCGAGAGCTCGCGTGCCTGCGTCAGCCACTCCTGTCTCGGGATGCCCAACTCGCCGGCGCGAAGCGTCAGCAGTGCGGACGCCTCGAATGCCAGTAGCGAAAGCGCACGGCCCTTGGCGAGATTCAGCGCCTGCGTCAGGCAGCGGTAGCATCCACGCTCGATCAACGCCTCGATGTCGCGAGTCGCAGGCGGCCGAACTGGCTCCGGGGGCTTGGCGACCGTCTTCGGGTGGGCGCAGAATGCCGCTGCCATCCCGGCCACGACGACCATCGCGAGCCTCGAGATGTGCCGACTAAACATGCCGATCTGGATCTTAGACACCGGCAGGGTGAAAAAGGCTGGTCTCGGGTATTGTCCCGTCGCACTCGGTACGTCTTGCGAGGGATGATGAAAGGCGCGCTATGCGACGCCGGGTGCTGATTGTGGGGCTGTTGGCCGCGACGATTGCGGCCGCGTCGTACGCCGTCTACCTGTCACTGGATCTGCGTCCGGAGCGGATCCAGCAGCGCGTCATCGCCGCGCTCATCGATCGGTTCGACAGCCAGGTCACCGTGGGGTCGGCGAGCATCTCGGTGTTCCCCGCGCTCAAGACGAGCGGCACCGACCTGACATTCCGATACGAGGCGCGCACGGATGTGCCGCCGCTCATCACGATTCCATCATTCTCGGCATCGGCACCGATCTCGGGTGTGCTCGGTGACCGTCTGCGCATCGCCAACGTGAGGCTCGACGGGCTGCAGATTTATGTCCCCCCCGATCGATTGAAATCCGACGACAGCGCCGTCCACCGGCCACGGCTGCGAGGAAAGATTCCGGAGATCTTCATCGACGAGATCGTGTCGCGGGAGGCACGGGTGGAGATCGCCTCGAAGAAGGCCGACCGCTTGCCTCGCATCTTCGAGATCCACGATCTGGTGTTGCACGAGTTCGGAGGGGCATCACCCGCGCGCTTCGAAGCTGGTGTCACCAACCCGATTCCGCGCGGACGCGTGGAAACGACAGGCACGTTCGGCCCCTGGCAGGCGGACGAGCCGCGCCTCACTCAGGTGAGCGGGCATTACGTGTTCAAGGATGCCGATCTCAACGACATCAAGGGCATCGGCGGCATTCTGTCCTCGATCGGCAATTATCAGGGGACGCTCGAACGCATCGAAGTCGAAGGACAGACCGAGACGCCGAACTTCTCGATCGACATCTCGGGACAAGCGGTGCCGCTCACGACAAAGTTCAAAGCTGTGGTCGACGGGACCAACGGCGACACCTGGCTCGAGCGCGTCGAGGCCACGCTCGGTGAGTCGTCGATCATCGCGTCAGGTGCGGTGGTCCGCACCGAGGAGGTCAAGGGGCGGCGGGTATCGATGGATGTGCAGCTGCGTCAGGCTCGCCTCGAAGATCTGATGCGGCTCGCGGTCAAGGCGAACAAACCGCCGATCACTGGCCGCGTCGACGCGACCACGACCTTCCTGCTGCCTGAAGGCAAAGACGACGTGATCGATCGGCTGCGGCTCAACGGCCGCTTCAGCATCGCGCAGGCGCGCTTCTCGAACGTCGACGTGCAGAAGCGGCTGACGGCGCTCAGCCTCAAGGCGCGCGGGAAAGAGGAAGACGATCCGGTCAACGAAAACGCCAGCATCGTCTCGAAGATGCAAGGCAAGTTCGAGCTGCGGAACGCGGTGCTCGAGTTCTCGGATCTCACCTTCTCAATGCCGGGTGCGACTGTGCAGATCGCGGGCACGTATACGCTCCACGACGAGCAGCTCGACTTCGCGGGCGATCTGATGGTGGACGCCACGCTGGCCGACATGACGAGCGGATTCAAGTCGCTGCTGGCGCGTCTCGCGCAGCCGTTCTTCCGCCGCAAGGGCGGCGGCTCTCAACTGCCGATCAAGATCACCGGCCCGCGTTCGAAACCCGAATTCGCTCTGGATGTGCGGCGTGTGTTCAGCCGTTGATGGGCGGGTCGCAAGATCGGGCGGGTCTTTAGACCCGCCTTGGATCACGAAACGGCTTGCCTTGTTTCTTGAGGACCGCTTCCAGCCGCTCCGTGCAGTCGCAATTCGAGCAGGCCCAGTACTCTGTGCCGTTCTCGTGCCGGCACTTGGCGCGCGCGTGCGCGTCCTTCACGCTGAGTAGATCGAAGTACTCCTCCCAATACGGCCGCTCCTCGGCGAGCGGCGTCGCGCAGAAGCAGGTCTCTACCCACTTCACCGAGCCGTCTGGCAGTGAACGGGCCTCAGCCATGTTGTGGAGGTACTCGTCGCCGGCAATGGATCCGGCCCCCAGCGTGCCGTTCTCGATGGCCTCGTCCAAGGCTTCGCGGCAGCCGGGCTTCACTCGGGCATTGACCAGATAACGCACAGATTGATGTTACCCTTTTCGCCCATGCGAAGGCCCATGCTGCCCATCGCCGCCGTGGCGCTCGCGGGATTCGTCGCCGTGATCCCTGCAGCCGCTCAGCAGACCCCCGATCGATTCGAGTCGAACGTCGCCGCGTTCGAGGCTGCCGACAAGACGACGCCGCCGCCGAAGGGCGAAATCCTGTTCGTGGGCAGCTCGACGATCCAGCGCTGGGACACGGCTCGTTCCTTCCCGGATCTGAAGATCATCAACCGCGGCATCAGCGGGTCGGAGCTCGCCGATGCCCTGCGCTATGTCGACCGCATTGTCCTTCCCTACGAACCGCGCCTCATCGTCGTCTACGCCGGCGACAACGACATCAGCGCGGGCTGGATCTCCGAGCAGGTGGCCGTGACCTTCGAGCGCTTCACGAAAGCGGTGCACGCCAAACTGCCGCAGACCAAGATCCTCTACATCGCGATCAAGCCGAGCATCCTTCGATGGACGCAGATCGATCGCATGCGAAGCGCCAACGTCATCATCCGCGCCTACTGCGAGCGCGATGACCGGCTCGGGTTCATCGACTTCGACACGCTGATGCTCGGCTGGGATGAGAAGCCGCGCCCGGAACTGTTCGTTCAAGACGGACTGCATCTGTCGCCGCAGGGGTATCAGCTGTGGAACACGGTGATCCGACCATATCTCGTCGGACCTGAGCGCGCGGAGGCGAAACGATGAACACGGCGCGCGCCGTGTTCCTCTCGAGTGCACTCGCACTCTGCTCGGTCGTCCTCGTCGCACAACAGCAGCCAGCGCCCGCTGGCGGTGGACGCGGGCGCATCGGGGGCGCAGGCATTGGCGCGTACCCCGTGCGTGCGCCTGGTGATCCGATGGCGATCGAACGCGGGCGGGCGACGTACAGCGCCAATTGCGCGTTCTGCCATGGTGCCGATGGGCGCGGCGGCGATGGTGGTCCGAGCCTGCTGCGATCGTCGGTAGTGCTGGACGATCAGGGCGGCGAGTTGATCGGTCCCGTGGTGCAGAACGGCCGCGCCGATCGCGGCATGCCGAAGTTCGGGATGACCAACGATCAGATCGCCGACATCGCCACGTTCCTCCACACGTTCCGCGTCGCCGGCTACGACGCCTCTCGCAATCGACCCGCATCGATTGTCGTCGGCGATGCGCGAGCGGGAGAGAAGTACTTCGGCGAGACCTGCGCGTCGTGTCATTCAGTGAGCGGCGATCTGCGCGGGCTGGCGTCGAAGATCAGCGATCCGCGCACGTTGCAGCAGGCGTGGCTCATGCCGGGCAGTGCGGCGGGACGTGGTGCTCCAGCGCCAGCGCAGTCGAAGCCGCCACGCGCCATGGTCACACTTGCGAACGGTCAAACGCTCGAAGGCGATCTCGAGCGCGCGGACGACTTCGTGGTGGCGCTGCGTACGGCCGACGGCACTCACCGAACGATCCGCGTGAGCGATGGCGTCAAAGTCCAGATCCGCGACCCGCTGCAACCGCACCGCGATCTGCTCAGGAAATATCGCGACGCCGACATTCACAACGTCACGGCCTATCTGGTGACACTGAAATGAGTGTGCTGATGGGCCGCCTGAAGGCGGCCTCTACGATCGCCGCGCTTGTCAGCCTCGCCACCGTCCTGGTAAGCGCGCAGCAATCGGGGCTCGATCCCGCGGCAATCCTCAAGCCACTCTCCGACTCGTGGCCCACCTATTCGGGCGACTATACAGGTCGACGCTACAGCACACTCACGCAGATCAACCAGTCGAACGTGAAGAACTTGTCACTCGCGTGGACGGCGCGGCTGACGGCGGGCCCTGGTGCACCAGCAGCGCCCACGGCCTTCGGTCCGATCCAACCTGGCGTCACGGCCGGCGGCGTCGGCGACAACGAGTTCGTCGGCGCAACGACGGTCAAGGGCGCGATCCTCTCAGTGAACGGCGTTCTCTATGTCACGGCGCCTGACAACGTGTGGGCGCTCGACGCGCACGATGGGCATTTGCTGTGGCGATACTTCTGGCGAACGCGCGGCGGCACGCACATCGGCAACCGCGGCGCGGCACTGTGGCGGAACTATCTGTTCTTCGTCACGCCGGACGACTATCTGGTGTCGCTCGATGCGCGTACCGGTGCGGAACGCTGGTCGAAAGAGATCGCGAACTTCAATCAGCAGTACTTCCTGACGTCGGCGCCAGTCGTCATCGAGAACCACGTCATCGTTGGCTCTGGCAACGACCTCGACTCGCCCGGCTTCCTGCAGTCATTCGAGCCCGAGACCGGCGCGCTGCAGTGGAAGTTCTATACCGTGCCGATGAATCCCGGCGATCCAGGACTCGAGACGTGGAAGAACCTCGACGCGGCGCGAAACGGCGGCGGGCATCCGTGGCTTCCCGGCGCGTACGATCCGGAACAGCGCCTCTATATCTTCGGCACCGGCAATCCAACACCTGCCTACATCTCAGCGCCTCGCGGTGACGGCGACAACCTGTTTACGTGCGCGATCGTCGCGGTGAACGTCGACACTGGCAAGATGGCGTGGTACTACCAGACCTCGCCGCACGAGATGCACGATTGGGATTCGGCGCAGACGCCGGTGCTCGTCGACGGCACGATCAACGGCCAGCCGCGCAAGCTCGTGGTCACCGCCAGCCGCAACGGCTACTACTTCACGATCGACCGCCGTACCGGCGAGCGGATCGTGAGCAGTCAGTTCTCGAACACAGTGAATTGGGCTAAGGGCATGAACGCCAAAGGTCAGCCCGTACGTGATCCGGCCAAGGATCACGATGTCGGCGGCGCGCTGGTGTCGTCGAACAACAGCGGCGCGACGAACTGGCCGCCGCAGGCGTTCAGCCCAGACACCGGTCTGCTCTACGTGCCGCTGGCCGAGAACTACGCGATGTATTACTTGACCGAGCTCGATCCGCGCGGCGCGATGGGGCTCGGCGGCAAGGAAGAAGTCGGCGTCGGCGGCGTCGGCAGCTATATCGCCGCCATCGACTACAAGACCGGCAAGAGTGTGTGGAAGCATCAATTCCGCACGGCGACGAGCGATGGACGCGGTGGTCCGGGACTGCTCGTGACCGCGGGACGGCTGTTGTTTGGCGGCGACGTGTCTGGCAACTTCGTCGCGTTCGATCCAGCCAACGGCAACCCGCTGTGGCACTCGCGCATCGGCAACGTGACCAACGCGCCTGAGACATATCTGGTCGACGGCAAGCAGCACGTGCTGGTGGCCGCTGGCGATTCGTTGTTCTCCTTCGCTCTCTACTAGACGTAGTGTCCGGCTTCAGCCGGACCTTTCGGAGGCGCAGATGTACTCGCGACGCGAATTCGGAACGCTGGCGCTGTCGAGCCTCACACTGCCCGTGCTCGCTCGTGCGCAAACCGTCTCAGGCGTGCGGCTCGGGGTGCAGACGTATTCATTTCGCGAGCTGCCCCGCGCGCCTGGTGCCGATGCCGTCGGCACGGTGATCAAGGCGATGCAAGAGTGCGGCATCACCGAGTGCGAGCTCTTCGCGCCTCAGATTGAGCCGGCGTCGGCGTCCGGACGCGGCCGGCCGACCCCCGAAGAAGCGCAGAAGGCCCGCGAGGATCTCCGCAGCTGGCGCCTCAAGACACCGCTCGATCACTTCCAAACGGTGGGCAAGACGTTCAAGGCCGCCGGCATCACGATCTACGCCTACAACTACAGCCCGAACGGCAGCTTCAGCGACGAGGAGATCGATCGCGGCTTCGAGATCACCAGAGCGCTCGGCGCCGAGATCATCACCGCGTCGGCCACGCTCGACGCCGCCAAGCGGATGGCGCCGTTCGCCGAGAAGCACCGCATGGTCGTGGCCATGCACAACCACTCGCAGGTGAACAACCCGAACGAGTTTGCCACCACTGAAAGCCTCGCCACCGCATTGGCACTTTCGAAGTACTTCAAGATCAATCTCGACATCGGCCACTTCACTGCCGCCAACTACGACGCCGTGTCCTACATCCGCGAGCATCACGATCGGATCACCAACCTGCACCTGAAGGACCGCAAGAAGAATCAGGGCGACAACGTCCCCTGGGGCATGGGTGACACGCCGATTAAAGACGCGCTGCAGCTGCTCAAGCGCGAGAAGTATCCGATTCGCGCCTACGTCGAGTACGAGTATCGCGGCACGGCGGGAGCGGTCGAGGAAGTCAAGGCCTGTCTGGATTTCGCCAAGCGCGCGTTGGGGTGACGATTATTGATTGGCGATCTTTGATGAGTGATTCGTTGTTGATTGGCGACTGGCGATTGGTGAATGAGAACTGAGAAACGGAGGCGGCGCCGCGAGTCACCCGGCTGCGGTTTCAATCCCCAAATCAATGATCACAAATCAACAACGAATCACTAATCATCGATCGATGAAATCAACAATGGACGATTGCGAATGCCGCTGACCATCCGCTTGAAACTGTCGACCCTGATGTTCCTGCAGTACTTCGTGTGGGGCGCGTGGTCGGTGACGCTCGGCACGTGGCTCGGTCAGACGCTCGGCTTCTCGGGGGAACAGATCGGCCTCGCCGCAGGCACCACGGGGCTTGCCGCCATCATCTCGCCGTTCTTCGTCGGCATGGTGGCCGATCGCTTCCTCGCCAGCGAACGCATACTGGCCGCCCTGCACCTGGTCGGCGGCGCCATTCTGTTCTACGCGTCGACGATGCGATCGTTCGGGCCGTTCTATGTGGTGCTGATCGCCTACGCGCTGTGCTACATGCCGACCCTCGCGTTGAGCAACTCGCTCTCGTTTCATCAGATGCGCGATCCGGGTCGCGAGTTTCCGCCGATTCGCGTCCTCGGCACGATCGGCTGGATCGTCCAGGGATTGATCATCGGCTCGCTCGGGCTCGAGGCCACTGCCGTGCCGATGCGCATCGCGGCTATCGCCTCGATCGCACTCGGCCTCTTCTGCTTTGCGCTTCCGCACACGCCTCCCAAAGGCGGCCGGCGCGCCACGTTTTCCGATGTCATGGGTCTCGACGCGCTGCGATTGCTTCGCGATCGTTCGTTCGCGGTGTTCGTGCTCGGATCGTTTCTCGTCTGCATCCCGTTGCAGTTCTATTACGCCTTCGCGAATCTCTTTCTGAACGAGCTGATGGTGGAGGGCGCGGCGCGCAAGATGACGCTCGGCCAGATGTCCGAGATCGGCTTCATGCTCCTGATGCCGTGGTGCTTCCGGCGTATGGGCGTGAAGGTGATGCTGCTCGTGGGCATGGCGGCGTGGGCCGCGCGGTATATGTTCTTCGCGTACGGCAACGCCTCGGCGCTGATGTGGATGCTGTATGCCGGCATTCTGCTGCACGGCGTCTGTTACGACTTCTTCTTCGTGACCGGTCAGATCTACGTCGACAAGAAGGCGCCCATCGAAGTTCGTGCCGCAGCTCAGGGGTTGATCGCGTTCGTGACCCTCGGCGTCGGATGGTTCCTCGGCTCGTGGGCGTCGGGCCGCGTGGTCGATGCGTTCGCCACCAACCCTGGCCACGACTGGCATCGCGTCTGGCTCGTTCCGGCCGCCGGCGCGGCTGCCGTGTTGCTGCTGTTTGCGTTGTTCTTCCGATCGGATGAGAAGGGGGCTCGTGCCGAGGCGCACGCGGCATGACATGAAACGCGGCGGTGAACGCTGACATGAATCGATTCGCCGCTGCGGTCTCGGTGTCGGTGCTCCTCGCCGCGCCGGCGTACGCCCAGCAACCCGCGCGAGCCGTGCCGACGCGCGCCGATGTGCTTCGCGGCGAATACGGCCGCTATCGCGCGAACAACGATCTCCTCTTCTATCACCTCGACATCCGCGTCGATCCACTCGCCAAAACCATCAGCGGCAAGAACACGATCCGTTTCCGCATGCTCGCCGAGGACACGAGAATCCAGATCGACCTCTACGCGAACCTGAAGGTCGACAAGATTCTCTTCGGCCCGACGCCGCTCAAGTACGAGCGCGAGCTGAACGCGGTGTTTATCGATTTTCCTGCGACGCTCCGCACCGGCCGCGAGTACGCGATCGACTTCTACTACTCGGGCACGCCGATGCAAATGGGTCGCTTTGGCGGCTTCACCTTCGGCACGGATCCGGCGGGACGGCCATGGATCTTCACCGCGTGCGAAGGCGAGGGGGCGGCGATCTGGTGGCCGAACAAGGATCAATGGCGCGACGAAGTCGAGCGGATGGAGCTGAGCGTCGCCATCCCCAGCAGCCTCGTCGACGTCTCGAACGGACGGTTCGTCCGCAAAACCGATCTCGGCGACGGCTACACGCGATGGGACTGGAACATTCAGTACCCGATCAACGCATACGACGTCTCGCTGAACATCGGCACCTACGTGCACTTCGACGATCACGTCGGCAGTCTCTCGCTCGACTTCTACGCGCTACCCGAGGATCTCGAGAAGGCCAAGCGGCAGTTCGCCCAGGCGAGAGGGATGATCGAGGCGTTCGCGCACTACTTCGGCAACTATCCGTTCGCCAAGGACGGCTACAAGCTGATCGAAGCGCCGTATTCAGGGATGGAGCATCAAAGCGCCGTCACATACGGCAATCGTTTCGCGAACGGCTACCTCGAGCGCGACTGGACCGGCGTCGGCATCAGTCCGAAATTCGACTTCATCATCATCCACGAGAGCGCCCACGAGTGGTTCGGCAACGCCGTAACGGCGGCCGACGTGTCCGACATGTGGATCCACGAAGGCTGGGCCACGTATCTCGAGAGTCTTTACGTCGAGTACACGTTCGGCCACGCGGATGCGATCAGATACGTAAACGGCTACAAGACAAAAGTCGAGAACCGGACGCCCATCATCACGCCGCGCGGCATCCACCGAACACCGCCGCAGGACATGTACTTCAAGGGCGCGCTCTTCCTGAACACGCTCCGCAGCGTCGTCGACGACGACGCCAAGTGGTTCGCGTTGATTCACGACTACTTCCAGCAGTTCAAGTACCGAACGATCGTGACGGAGGACGTCGTCCGCTTCTTCAACGAGCGAACGGGGCGCAACCTGACGCCGATCTTCGATCAGTACTTGCGCCACACGGCGCTGCCCGGCCTCGAGCTGACGTTCGACGATCAGAGAGGGATTGTGTCGTATCGGTGGAAGGCCGACGAGCGGGCGTTCGCGATGCCGATTCGCGTCGGATCCAAGGAACGCTGGCACGTGATCACGCCGACGACCGAGTGGCAGACGATGCCGACGCCCTTGAAGAAGGACGAGTTCGAGGTGGCGACGGACCTCTACTACGTGACCGTCAGCAAATCGTAGATCAGCCCGGGTCGACTTCCGATCGTCCGGTCGCATCCGTGTCTGAAGTGCGGCGCTTCCGCGCCTCGCTTCAGACACGGAACACGGTTCAGAACAGGTATTTCACCGCGAACTGCATCTGCCTCGGCGTACCGAGCGTATTGGTGATCGTGCCGAACGCCGCATTGCCCAGTTGCCCGTTCGGATTGCCGAAGCTCGGCGTGTTCGTCACGTTGTAGACCTCGAGACGCAGCTGTAGCCGCGCACTCCCCTGCAACGGCACATCCTTGAAGACGGACATGTCGAGCCGCTTCAGTGAAGGACCGTGGAGATAGTTTCGCGGAACGACTTGGTCGCCGATGGTGTTGACCGGCTGCGCCTGGAACGCAGTGATGTCGAAGAAGCGCGTAATCGTCGGATTCTCGAGTTGAGCGTTGCCCACGAGATTCGGGCGATCGGCTCCGCCCGTATTCGTGCGCGCGGCCGCGTTGGTGATGTTGAAGGGAGCGCCCGTCTGCCATCCGGCCACCGCGTTCACCTGCCACCTGGCCAGGAAGTGCTTGGCGGCACCAGTCAGTGACCGTCCCCACGGCAACTCGTAGTTGACGAGAAACCCCACACGGTGACGCACGTCGTTGTCGGCGTCGTAGCGCTCGATGCGAGCGACATCCCACGGCGCTGACCCCGTCCACACGTTGTGAGCCAGCGTGTAGTTCGAGTTGATCGAGAAGCCGGCGTGATAGCGGCGCTGGAAGACGAGCTGCATCGCGTCGTACGACGTTTCGTACTGCGTCTGCAGGATGTTGATGCTCGTGAGACCGGGAGCGAGCGCCGCGAACGCACGACGCCCAGCTACCGCCCCGGGCCCAACCGGCGCCAGGTTGATGTCCGGACCGGCCGCACCGCCGTTCTGGAGCACGCGGTCGCCGCGTGAGCCCACGTACCCGCCGCCGAGGACATTGCCGGCGAACTCCCTTTCCACGATCAGGTTGAACTGCTGCACCCGCGTTGACTTGAAGTGCTCGTCGACGGCGATCACCGCGCCGCTCGGGTTTGCCGGATCGATGGCCACGGGAGTGGGCAGACCGTTCGACAGAAAGACCGACGGCTGGGCGCCAAGGGTGCCGTTGCTGATGACAGGTCCGTAGGAGGCGACAAACGGCGCGTTCTTCATGAACGCTCCAGACTGCATGTTGCCCGGGAAGTACGCCAGTCCGTAGCCACCGCGCACCACGATGCTCGACGGCAATGTCGCGGAGAAGCCCAGTCGCGGCGCGATGTTTGAGTAGTCGGTCTTGACGTTCGCGCTCCTGCTCACGCCGTTCTGTCCGGCGACCAGAATCCTGCCGGTGGCGGGGTCGAAGTTGGCCAACTGATTGTCTGCTTCGGTGAGCGGCGTGAAGACGTCATAGCGGAGGCCCAGGTTGAGCGTCAGCCACGACGTGGCGCGCCAGTCATCCTGGATGAACGCGTTCGGCTCGTTCGTGTGGTAGTGCGGGTAAATCAACGAATGCGATCGCGCGACCTGCGACGGATAGCCGAGCAGGAACGACGCGATGGCATTGCCGCCCGAGCCGGTGCCGTTATCAGTCAGCTGCGTGTTGAACGTGAAGTTGCCGACCGGCGACGCGCTCTGAAACACCGTGAACTTGCGCGCGATATAGCCGGCACCCATCCGGATGTTGTGCTCACCGCGCGTCTTCGTAACGATGGCATTCACCTGCCACGTGTCGTCGACCTGGATCAATGGAATGAACGTCGAGTCGCCGAGCGCCGAATAACCGGTCAGCGTCATCAGCGCCAGGCCCGAGGTCACGTCATCGAAATTCACGCCGGGAATGCCGAACGTCTGACTCAGGTTCGAGCCGTAGTTCAGCGGCAACGACTGGATGTTGGCGCGGAGATATCCACCCTTGATCTCCGAGATCATCGTCGGGCTGAAGATGCGCCAGTAGTTCACCTGCGTGCCGTGCGCCTTCGTGTTGTTCGTCCCCGGGAACGCCGGGCCGCCGCCGCACCCGGGCTGAATGCCGTCCGGCGTCGCGTTGCACGCCGACGGTGTGAACGTGTCGACGTCGTTGTACGAGTAGCGCACGAACAGCGTCTGGTTGTTGTCGAACCGATAATCGACGCGGAAGTCCGCGGTCGAACTATCCTGCGTGCGCAGTGTCGTGCTCGAGTAGTTGTTGGCGAGGTTGCCGTTGGTGTTCGGCGGCAGCAGCGCGATGTACTTGAGGGCGATCGGATTGAACCGGTTGGACGGAATCTGGTTGCCCGGAAACGGCGTGCGCGGCGTCGTCGTTGGATCGTAAATCGGCAGCGGCAGCTCCGAGAAATCGCCCGCCCGCATCCTGGCGGTCGGAAGCGTGACGACGTTGGTCACACCCTGGTCTTGCCGGAAGCCTTCGAAATCACCGAAGAAGAACGTGCGGTCGGTCCGCAGCGGCCCGCCGAGGCTTCCCCCGTACTGGTGCTGATGGAGCAGCGGCTTGGTCGCTGAAAAGAAGTTGCGCGCGTCGAAACGATCGTTGCGATAGAACTCGAAAGCCGAGCCAGACAAGGTGTTGGTACCCGACTTCGTGATGATGTTGACGACGCCCCCGGCTGTCCGCCCGGCTTCCGCCGTGTAGTTGCTGGTCTGCACCTTGATCTCGGCGATCGCATCGATTGACGGCTTCACGCCGATCGTCCCGATCGCACGCTCGTTGTTGTCCATGCCGTCGATCAACTGATTGTTCTGGTTATCGGCCGCGCCATTGATCGAGATCGCCGATGTTTGCCGTCGATCGTCTGGTCGGGTCCCGCTGGCCAGCGAGTTGGGCAGTCCTTCGTTGGCGCCCGGCAAGCCCTGCACCAGCCGAATGAAGTTCCGCCCGTTCACCGGGAGGTCCTGCACTTCCTTCAGGTTGATGAGTGATCCGACCGTCGAGGTGTCGGTCTGGAGAGGCGAGACCGTGGCGGTCACGGTGATGTTCTCGGCCACTTGTCCGAGCTGGAGCCGCGCATCGAATCGCGCGCGATCGCCGGCCGAGAGTGTCAGGCGCGTGTTCTGCGTGCCGAATCCCTGGAGCTCGACTTTGATTGCGTAGGTGCCAATCGGCAAGAGGTTGAACACGTAGTCGCCCGACTCGTTGGTCGGCGCGCTGCGGACGTCACGCGTGCCCTCGTTGGTAATCGTGACGTTGGCGCCCGGGAGCACAGCTCCGGAGGCATCGGTGACGCGACCGACGATATCGGCCGTGGTCACTTGAGCAAAAGCCAGCGACTGCAGCAGGAGATAGAAGGTACCCAGGCGCACGCCCCACCGGACAGCGGTCATACGTCTCTCCTTCCCCGCGGGGTTGAGCTCACCAGAAATCGATTGCAGCGGTCATGTAAACGGTTGCATAGGCTAGCAGAACGCTATCCGGGTAGCAAGCGCCGGCCCCTATCCGATCGCCTCTCTGCAGAAGGCCAGGCACTTGGTCACTTCCTTGACCGCATCTGAGCCTTGAGGCACGTCGTACTCGAGCTCGATGCTGGCCGGGAAGGTGTACCTCTCTCGCCTCATCACCTGAAGGATCTCTTTCAACGGTGTGTCGCCCGTGCCCCACGGCAGGTTCTTCGCGCCGTGAGCCGGCGTCGTCCGGTCCTTTAAATGGACGCTGGCGATGCGATCGTGGAACTTCCGCAGGAACGGGATCGGACTCTCACCAGTCCCAGCCACGTAATGCCCGAGATCGATGTTCGACAGGTTTGCCTTCGACAGCGCAAACGCCTGATCGAACGAGGTCATCGTCGCCTGTGTGTGCGTGTGGTACGCGGCGTAGATCTTTCGTTTCTCGGCGAACTCACCGATCCGCTTCAGCTGCGCGGCGTCGGTTGGAAGTTCGAGCGTCGTATGAGTACAGCCGAGCGCTTCGGCCACGTCGAACACGTACTCGAACTCCTCGTCCGACATCGCCGGGTTCAGCACCTTCCAGGCGTAGATCGACACGCCAGCGTCGTTGTACATCTTGCGCAACGCCTTGAACCGGTCCATGGAGACGGACGTGCGCCAATGCTTCAAGCGATCGGCGGCCGCTCGCTGTGCCGCTTGCTGCTCGGGCGTGGGCTGCTGACCACGGCCTCCCCCACCCCCGCGGCGTCCCTCTGACGGCGCGCCCGCAAAACTTTCCGCTGGCCCGTTCATCAGTTCGATGGCGCTGATGCCGGAATCGACGATGTAGCGGAGCGTGGCCTCGGCACTCTGGTCCGGCATGCTGCGATAGCTGTAGGTGATCGTGCCGAGCTGCACGCCGTTGACGAGAGAGTTCGGCTTGCGTGCTTGCGCACACGTCTCGAGCGGATCCACCAGCACCGACGCGGCAGGCACCGCGGTGAGCGCCAGTTTTCCGAATTCACGCCTGGTGAAGTTCATCGTCGCCTCTTTTCTAATACAGCGCAAAAGCAAAGAGCGTGTCGCCGGCTGCGACCAGCACGTGCTGCTTGCCGTCGACCGTGTAGGTCTCGGCCGCGTTGCTTGGTGTCTGGCCGAGTTGCGTATGCCACAGCGGCACTCCCTTCACCGGATCGAACGCGATGAAGTTGCCAGAGACGTCGCCGGCAAACAGCAGATCTCCAGCCGTGCTCAGCAGCCCCGTGGCGAGGCCAGTATTGGCAATCGTGCGGAATCGATGCTGCCACGCGATCTTGCCGGTCTTGTAGTCGACCGCAGTGAGATAGCTGCCGAGGCTCCCGAGGCTCCGCTCTTCCTTGCCGCCGAGACCCAGGGCGCCGCGCGGATCGGGTTCGGTCAGGTAGTACATCGCGTAGGTGTCCGCAGTGGGAACGTAGAAGAGGCCGGTCTTCGGACTGTACGAGGGTGGCGGCCAGTTGGCGGCACCCTGGTTGGCGTTCGACACGAGCGCACCAGCAATGTGATGGTCCTTCGCGGGAATACGGACCGGCTGTCCCTTCGCGTTCAACTGCGGCTCCGCCCAATTCGCCGACGCCGAGAACTTGCTCGTGATGAGATGTTCGCCGGTCAGTCGATCGACCACGAAGAAGTAGCCATTGCGGGCGGCCGTCACCGCCATCTTTCGCTGGCGGCCATTGAACAGACCGTCGACGAGCACCGGCGTCTGGGCCGAATCCCAGTCGTGCGTATCGTGCGGGGACGTCTGGTAGTACCAGGCCATCTTGCCGGTATCGACGTTGACCGCCACGATCGCGCAAGTAAAGAGATTGGCCAGCCCTTCCCCGCGCGGCGCCGATGTGTACGCGGGCGTCGGGTTCCCCGTGCCCATGATGTAGAGGCGCGTGTCTGGATCGTAGGCGCCGGGCACCCACGGGTGTCCGCCGCCATGGATCGCCGCGTCCAGGTTCTTCCACGTCTCGAGTCCTGGGTCGCCTGCTTTCTGGGGCGTGGCGTACCACTTCCACTGCAAGGCACCCGACTCGGGATCGAACGACTGCAGAAAGCCCGGCATGTCGAGGTCGTTGCTCGATCCGACGAGGACGTGGTTGTCGACGACGACCGGAGCCATCGTGTGGAAGTACTGCTGCTCGAAGCTGGCCAGTTCCTTGGTCCACCGCTCCTTGCCGGTCCGCGCATCGATCGAGATCAAGTAGTTATCAGGCGTGACGAAAAACAGGTAGGTGCTCCACATCCCGACGCCGCGGTTCCCGATGTGCGTCCCTCCGCGTGTCTTCCACACGTAGTGCCAGATCTCCCGGCCAGTTCGGGCGTCGATCGCCCACGTGTTGTCGGGCGTCGTCACATACAGCACGCCATCAACCTGGAGGATCGACCCCTTCACTTGTGTGGCACCGTTCCACGTGAGATCACCAACACCACCGAGCGTTAACGGCACACCAGGCGCGCTGGTGCCGTTGGTCAGCCGGCGCGTCCAGGCGAGCGTGAGGCTCTTCACGTTGGTCCGGTTGATCTGCGTGAGCGTGCTGTAGCGCTTGCCCGAGTAATCGCCGTTGTAGGTCGGCCACGACTCGCCGAGCGGTTGCTGCAGCAGCGTCCGATCGATTCCGCTCTGCGCGCTCACCGCGACGGCCGCGACCACGAGGGCTGACGACAACAGCGTCTTCATCGTCGGTCCCTCAGCGATGCCAGATAGGCGGTCACGTTGTGGATGTCGCTGTCGGTGTAGATGGGCAACATTTCCTTATGCGGTTGAAGCGGATCACGAATCTCGAGCCGGTTCGCCGTGCCGAAGGTCTTGATCGTCCGACGTTGGCCGTTGGCCAGCAGCAACGTGACGGTGAAGTCGTCGACCTGCTCCACGCGTCCCTCGACGCGTTCGCCCGACGGCATCGTCACGCTCCCGGTGATCGGCGGGGCCGGAATGGGCGCGGTGTTCGGCCCGAACCCGCGACCGCCGCTGCCGGGCATCAGCCACATCTGCTGCAGTGTCTTGGGATCGTCCAACCGGTTCGCGAAGGTGCGGAGCGCAGCAGCCGTGTGACACTTGGCGCACGTCTGGGCGACGTACGCTTCACCCTTCCTCGCATCTCCCACCAGGATGCTCAGAGTCGAGGGACCGGTCCGGCTGCTCACCGGAACGCTGTGCAGGAACGCCGCGATGTCTGCGATCTGCTCGTTCGACAACGGGACCGCCGCCATCGCGCCGCGGCCCTTCTGAACGATCGGACCAATGAGCTCCCCTTGCTGATCGTCGAGCATCACTGACGATCGCAGGAGGTTCGGACCGCCGCCGTCGCCACCGCGCGCGTCGGGCCCATGGCAGAACGTGCAGTTCACGCCCCACAGCGTCTTGCCGCGTTCGATCGCTGCCGGGTTGCCCGGTGGCCGCTGCGGATAGGCCACGAACCCACGACCCTGTCCGCCTTGCGCGCCTGGGCCCGGGCTTTCACCGCGCGCGGCCGGTGCGCCGCGCTGCTGTCCAGACACCGGCGTGAGGGCGCTCGCGGTGACGAGCGCTGCGGCGACGAGCGCGCGTGCAACGGCGACGGATCTCGGCATGAGTGGCGCCTCGCTTCGAGGGCTGTTGTAAACGGTTGCAGGCTAACAGAAACCGCCGAACACGGGCAAGCGACGTATCATGCTTCTTCAGCCAATGGCGAATATCTACGATGTGGCCAAACGCGCGGGCGTGTCGACGGCCACGATCTCGCGCGTCTTGAGCCGGCCGGACGTGGTGGCGCCGGATACTCGGCGGAAAGTGCTGGCGGCGATCGATTCTCTCGGGTTCACGCCAAACGCCGCGGCCAAGAACCTGCGCACGCTGCGCACGGCGAAGCTCCTGGTCACGGTTCCCGACATCTCGAACCCGTTCTTCTCGCTCATCCTGCAGGGGATCGAGGATGCGGCGCAACGCGAAGGCTATTCGGTCCTGGTCGGCGACACACAACACGACGCCGGCCGCGAAGAGAAATACGCGCTCATGCTGCGTCGAAAAGAGGCGGACGGCCTCATCTTCCTCGGTCATCGCCTCCCGAAGGAGGCGGCAACGCTCGTGCGCTCGATGCTCCCTGCTCAGGCGCCTGTCGTCAACGGGTGCGAGTTCAGTCCGAACCTTGGCATTCCCAGCGTCCACATCGACAACGCGACCGCGGCGTCCGACGCGATGGAGCATCTCTATCGGCTCGGCCACCGCCGCATCGGCATCATCACCGGACCGCTCGTCAGCCCGTTGAGTCGAGATCGTCTTGCAGGCGCGACCGCGCGTGCCAAGAAGGTCCGCGCCGAGCGTGACACGATCGTGATGAACGGCGACTTCTCAATCGAGTCAGGCAGCGTGGCGGCCGAACGGTTGCTCGGTCGCAAGGAACCGCCGAGCGCGATCTTCTGCTTCAACGACGAGATGGCGATGGGGGTGATTCAAACGGCGCGTCTGAGGGGCCTGCGCATCCCGCACGATTTGTCGGTGGTCGGCTTCGACGATATCCGCTTCGCACGGTATGTCGATCCGCCCTTGACGACCGTGGCTCAGCCGATGCGACAGATCGGTGAAGGCACGGTCCGTCTGCTCGTCGAGATCCTGCGCGGCAAGGGCGCCCCTCCTGAATCCGTGACGTTGCCGCACACGCTGGTCGTGCGCTCCAGCACTGCCCCGCCCCGTCAGCGTTGATCGATCCGAACTGCACGGCGACCAAGCAAGGGCCGCCCAACGTCATTCCCGGATGACGTGTAGGGGTTCGGCGGTTTTCTGCGCTCTAGAACATGGAGAGCCGGATATGCCGACGAATACCACATCGATCGCGCCGCGACCGCCCATCCGAATCGGACTCGCGCTTGGGGGCGGCTTCGCACGCGGTATTGCGCATGCAGGCGTGCTGAAGGTCTTTCAGCAGCATCACATCCCTGTCCACTGCGTCACCGGCATCAGCGCCGGCGCGATTGCGGCGGCGGCCTATGCCAGTGGGGCCACGCCCGACGAGATCGCGCGCGCGGGCTGTTCGCTGCGGCTGGCCGATGTGGGAGAGTGGCGCCCTGGCCGGATGGGCCTGGTCAGGAATCAATGCCTGACGCGCTTTCTGGCGCGTCTGTTGAAAACCTATCGGTTCGAGCAGATGACGATTCCGCTCGGTATCGTCGCCACCGACTTCCACACCGGCGACCCCGTGTCGTTCGTTGGACGCGGCCGTGTGTTCGAGCCTGTGCGAGCCAGTTGCGCGTTTCCCGGGTTGTTTCAGCCAGTCCGCCATCGCGGACGCGTGCTCGTCGACGGCGCCGTGAGCACGCCGATTCCAGCCGCGCTCGCACGACAACTTGGAGCGACGCATGTCATTTCGGTTGCGCTCCCCGCACCAACGGGAGGCGGGATGTTGGCCAGGGTGCTCGGTGCTGTCAAACGCTGTTTTCAGAACCTGCACACCCAGACCGATGAGGAATGGCAACGGGAGAGCGATCTGGTGATCACGCCCGACGTGGGCGGAGTCGATTGGTACGCATTCGGCCGCGGCGCGACGCTCGTTCAAGCCGGGGAAGAGGCTGCTCTCGCGGCGCTTCCGATCATTCAGCGGTGGCTCGAAAGGGTCCAGATGGTCGCGTGACGCGTGCTATCGATCCGCGTCGTGCGCCGCCGCGAGATCCTTCTGTTCCTCGCGTGTCGTGAACGTCGTGGCAGGCCAGGAATGCCAGGCGCGGGCACTGTTCAAAAGCGCCTCGCGGCGCTCGGCGCCGGTGCTGATCGCGGCCAGCATGCGGTAGGCATCGGACAAGAAGAAGATCGGCGTGAGGTCGACGGTCTTCTCGGTGCGCAGCGCCTCCAGGGCCATGGCCATCTCGTGGAGCTCACGCGTGGCCTCAGCAGTCTTCGCCTCCGCGAGCAGCAGCCGCGGCACGATCAGGCGCACGAAGAATTCGCTAAGACGGTCGGCGTACTGAGCATTCGGCGCATGTGCATCAACTCTCGCTGCCTCGAGCGGCTTGTTGAGCACCTCGCGCGCTTCGCTCAACCGCCGCAGCTGGATGAGCGGCCGGACAATGGCCATGTCGTAGGAGTCCTGGAAGATCGTCAGTTGTTCTTTCGACACGAGCGTCTTCGCGGTCGCGAGCGCGTGGTCATAGAGATCGAGGGCGCGTTTGGGATCCGTCCTCCAGACCGCATCGCCCAGCTTCCCGTATCGCGCCGCGAGATCGAAGTGCGCCTGGCGATCGTGATCGTCCAGAGCCGCAATGCGCTGCTGGATGTGCAGCGCCTCTTCGTACAGCGCTGCCGCCTTGCCCGGTTCGTTCAAGTTAGGACGACCGACCGCGGCGTACACATCTGCCGTCCAGCTCTCCAATACCGCCAGGCTCTGGCACGCCGGTCCTGGTGTCGCCCGCTCGTCGCACGGCTCCGCGTGGCGCAGCATGTCTTGATACTCATTCAACGCCCCATCCAGATCCCCGATATCGACTCTCGTCCGTGCCAGTCGTCGCTGGACTGAGGAAATCTGGTTCGGGAGGCTCGGATCTGCATACCGCGAGTCACGCAGGTCCACGAGTGCACGGCGCGCGGACTCGAGCAACGTCAGCGCCTCGGCTGGATGGCCCTGCACACGACGGATCTCACCCAAGCTGGCTGTCCCCGTCGCACGGAGCGCACGCGCCTGTAGATCAGAAGCGTCGTCGCCCAGCACGTCCAGCATGCGGCGCGTCAGAGGCTCGGCGGCGTTCTCGTGGTGGGCGTCGAGCTCGAGACGGCTCCAACCCAGAAGTACTCGCGCCGCTCCACGTCGCAATTCCGGCGGTGATTGAGCGTTGACGCCAACGCGCGCGTAGAGGTCCAGCGCCTGCTGATAGCTACGCCGCGCATCATCCAATTGACCGAGATTTGCGCTTCCTGTGCGACCCTGCACGTTTCCCAGCCGCTCGTACGCTTGCGCCAGTTCGAGCGTGAGCTCGCGGTCGCTGCCCGCTTCTTTCGCAAGACC
>Ga0075423_10000047_pt1 | contig 62403 bp, 58 predicted proteins | sample SoiMethybrSBSTD2_FD_80114 | JGI IMG/M metagenome (GOLD analysis project Ga0075423, IMG submission 80114) | Bulk soil microbial communities from a Populus tree surrounding site in Tennessee, USA - Soil MetaG P. TD hybrid SBSTD2 | ecosystem: Environmental > Terrestrial > Soil > Tree plantation... | reverse complement strand
TCGTCCGCTACGATCACCTGGGGGACGAACGAGTCCAGCGATTCTCAGGTGGAATACGGCATGACGAGCGCCTACGGCAGCTCAAACTCCGTCAATACGGCGATGGTCACCTCGCACTCCCAATCGCTCGCGGGCCTTGCCGCGGGCACCCAGTACCACTACCGCGTCAAATCCCGCGACGCGGCGGGAAATCTGGCGACCTCTCAGGATTTTTCTTTCACCACACCCGCGGCGGGAGACACAACGCCGCCGACGGTTTCTGTTACCTCCCCGACAGCGGGCGCAAGCGTGAAAGGTAAAATAAGGGTGGCCGCGAGCGCCTCGGATAATGTCGGCGTCGTCGGGGTGCAGTTCCAGCTCGATGGGAAAAACCTCGGCAGCGAGGACACGACGGCGGGTTATTCTGTCGTTTGGAATACCTCCAATGCGACGCAGGGCTATCATACATTAACCGCCATCGCGCGCGACCAGGCGGGTAACCGAACGACGTCGGCGTCCGTCACCGTCGTCGTCGGCGCCGTCACCGCCGACACGATCGCGCCGACGGTGTCGATCTCCTCGCCTGCCGGAGGCACGACGGTCTCGGCCACGGTGTCGGTCGCCGCGAGCGCGGGCGACAACGTCGGCGTCGCCGGCGTGCAATTCAAGCTCGACGGCGTCAACCTGGGAGCCGAAGATACCGCAGCTCCGTATTCGATCTCTTGGAACACGACGGCCGCGACGAACGGCGCGCACCTTCTCACCGCGGTTGCACGCGACGCCGCGGGCAATTCGTCCACCTCCGCCGCGGTTTCGATCACCGTGAGCAATACCGCTCCGGCGCCGGTGATTTCGAACGTCCTGGCTTCCCCGGTCACTTTTTCCGGCGCGCTCATCGGCTGGAGCACGGATAAAAACTCCGATTCACAGATCGAATACGGCCTAACGACGTCGTACGGCTCCTCGACCGCCATCGACTCCTCGATGACGACCGCCCATTCGGAAAGCCTCGCCGGGCTTGCCACAAAGACGCTTTATCACTTTCGCGTAAAATCGCGCGATTCTTCCGGGAATCTCGCCGTTTCCGGCGACTACACTTTCACGACCCCGAGTTCGGTGCAGAACGTCGTCTGGACTAACCTCGTCAATGTGACGGCGACGGGAAACTCGATTCAAAAGACCGGCGGCTGCGCCTGGTGCGACGATGCGGCCGCGATCTCCTCGCAGCAGATTTCATCCGGCGACGGGTACGTCGAGTTCACGGCCTCGGAGATGACGACCAATCGGGCGATCGGATTAAGCAACGGCAACACCAACACGACCCGGACTGACATCGACTTTGCGATCATGATGTGGGTCACGCAGCCCTCGGGCACCTGGGCGGAAGTCTACGAGAACAGTGTCTATAAAGCGGGAATCTCCTACACGACCGGCGATATCTTGCGCGTCGCCGTCCAAGGCGGTGTGATCAAGTACTTTAAGAACGGCACGCCGTGGTATACGAGTGCAACCGCGCCGGCCTATCCGCTCCTGGTCGACACATCTCTGTGGAGCGGCGGCGCGACCATTACCAATGCAGTGATCTCCACCTCTAATTAAACTTTGCCCGGACGGGATCACCCGCCCTTGCGCGGCGCGGCCGCCCACGTCGGCCGCGCCGCGCCCGAGACTAGTCGCAGCAGCCCGCAAAAAAGTCCCGCGTTAAGAACCACGAAATAGCGTGCGGCCGTCGCCAGCCTTCCGATCGCGGGCACCGGGCGCAGCAGCGCACCCCCGAGCGCGAAGAAGTAAAAGGCCGCCTGCGCAAGCAACAGCCATGTGAAAAACGGATCGCGTACCAGCATCAAGCTGCCCAAGAACGCCGTCAGCATGAACCACGGCCCCAGCCAACGGAGCACTTTATGGGAGAAGTAAGCCAGGGCGATCATGCCTTTCCACGGCAGCAACAACCGCCACGTCCATTGCAGCGCCTGAAAGTCGCCGGCCCCGATGCGCACACGCCGGCGGAATTCATCGCGTACCTCGGAGGGAGACTTCTCCCATGCGCGGGCCTCGGGAATGAAGAATATCCGGTCGCCTGAGTGTTGCCGCATGAGCATGGGGATAAGGAAATCGTCGACGATCGCTTTCGCCGGCAAAGGCCGGTAGCGCTTGCGGCGAAACGCGTAGATCGCGCCGTTGGCCCCGAGCAGGCTGCCAAAGCGCGATTCCATCATTTTGATCCATGTCTCGTAGCGCCAGTACGATCCGTCGTGGTTTCCCCGTTCCGAAGGAGAGCGAAGATCCAGAAGGCCGACGGCGATCGCTCCGTCTCCATGCCGGAGCAGCGCTTGTACCAATTTTTGAACTGCGTCGGGAAAAAAATAAGTATTGGCGTCGGTCAGGATGACGATCTCGTTTCGTGCCTCTTTGATGAGGTCGTTCAACACGCTCGATTTGCCCCGTCTTTGCGAGAACGCCAGAAGCCGCACGCCCGGATAGCGCTTTACGATCTGCGTCGTGCGATCGGTAGAGCCGTCCGAGCCGATGAGAATTTCGATGCGCTCCCGGGGGTAATCCAGGTGCAGGAGGTTCTTGATGCGCTCGCCAATCGCGTGCTCCTCGTTATACGCTGAAATGAGAATGCTTACTTTCGGCCATGCGACCAGCGGGGCCGCGGGTCTTTCAGCTCGCGGAACGATGCGGCTTAGAATCCAAAGCAAAGCCGGATATCCGAAGTATGTATAAAACAAAAGCGCAAAGGACGCGACGATAGCCCAGTAGAATAGCGGCTCCATGATCATTCCATACCTCTGTCCGATGTCTCGGAGTTTTATGGGAGGGCGATGGGTTACGGCACTTCGATTAAACGCTCTTCAGTGCCCATCGGGCCGGGCGCAATTTTACGCGCCCCGGCAAGCGGCCGCGCCGCTAATTTCTTCAAGCGCAGAAACGGTCGTTCGACGAGATGGTACGAGCAGGCGGCGACCGCGATAAGCACCGTGAGGGCGCCGACGATCGGCAGTGGAAGCGAGTACGCGGCGAAGATCTTCTCGCCGAGGCCGACGCCTACCTGATGATAAAGATAAATCGAGTAGGAAAGCGCGCCGAGGTACGTCATCCAGCGCCAATTCAGCCAGCTCCAGAGCCAGGAATTCCTCAGGCTGATGACCTGTACGATCAAAACGGCCACCAGCAGGGGATCGAGCGCGAATCCGACGACGTCGCGATACGGCCAGCCGTAAATCTGGTATAGAGCGACGGACGCGGCCAGGAGCGCCAGCGTCACGAGCGAGACGGGGATCGTGCATAGCCGGCGCCACAAGCCTCCCATGCGGCCGCTGTGCAGGAGCACCGCGAGCAGACAGCCGATGCCGAGGTGATCCGCCCGGGTGTCGAACGCCTCATAAATGTATCCCTGGTTGGCGGGAGACATGTATTCGAGCACCCCTCGGTAGATCCAGATCCCGACGATGAGGGCGGTTAAGAATGCGATACGCCACCTCGTGAAGCCCAGCGCGATGAAGCAAAACGGCCATAAAAGGTAGAACTGCTCTTCGATGGCGAGCGACCACGTGTGGCTGTAAGAAGTATTGGGGTCGCCGAGCAGCGCCTGGTAATAATTGTTGACGTAAACCAGCGAGCTGAGCGCCTGCTCCCATACGATCGGCTTGTCGCGAATGATCAGATAGCCCGTCAACAGCAGCCAATAACAATAAAACGCAGGAAAGATCCTGAGAGCGCGCCGCGCATAGAAGAGGTTCAGAGAGATGCTGCCGAACTGTTCTTCTTCCTTCAGCAGCAGCCAGGTGATCAAAAAGCCGCTGAGCACGAAAAAGGCGAGGACCCCGTGTTCGCCCGGAACGGCGACGAAGCCGAAGTGATAGAAAACAACGAGAAACACCGCCACCATCCGGAGCCCGTCGAGTCCCGGGAGGTGGGACTCGGCGAGACCGTTAAGGAGCGATGAGGGAAACGAACGATTAGCGGCGGTTGTCGTCTTGCGAGTCATGTCATGCGGACAGTTTCTCGCGCGTCTTCTGGCTTTGCTTCTGTACGATACCGCGCGTCAGGTCGATGATTGTGTGCTGGGGAGTCGCCGCGGCGAGCGCATCCGCCGCGTCGGCATCGGCATTGCCGATCACCAACACCTCGGCATGCTCGAGCAGTTCCTCGACCGTCTCACACATCAAAGAGGAGATGTGGGGGATTTCCTCTTCGATGTAGCGCCGATTGGCGCCCATCAAACGGGCGAGCGAGACGTTGCGATCGAGGATGCACACCTCGCACCCCTTGCCGATGAGCGCCTCCGCGAGGGTAACCATGGGGCTTTCCCTGAGGTCGTCGGTCGCGGGCTTGAACGAGAGTCCGACGATCCCGACCTTGCGCTTGCGGGTTTTCAACACCGCCTCGACCTGTTGCCGCACCTGCCCGTCGTTCGACGGCAGTATGGAAGAGAGAAGCGGCACCGACAGGTCCGCCGAGCGCGCCGCGTACAGCAACGCGCGGAGATCCTTCGGCAGACACGAGCCGCCGAACGCGAAGCCGGGTCGAAGGTACATCTCGGAAATATTGAGCTTTCGGTCCATCATGAAAATCTTCATGAGTTCCTGCGGGTCGACGCCGACGGCGGCGCAGATGTCGCCGATCTCGTTGGCGAAGGCGATCTTCAAGGCGTGAAACGTGTTCGAAACGTATTTCAGCATCTCCGCCGTCTTGATCGCGGTCTGGACGAAGGACGACTCGACGCCGGCGTAGAGCGATCGGAGCAGCGCGGCGGTCGCGTCGTTTTCCGCCCCCACCAGGGTAAACGGGGGGCGAAAGAAGTCTTTCAGCGCGCTCCCTTCGCGCATGAACTCGGGATTAACCGCCACGCGCAGCGAAGCGTCGAGACCCCGTCCCGCCGCGGCCGTCAGCGCCGGGATGAAGACCTGCTCGGTCGTTCCCGGCAAAACCGTGCTGCGCAGCACGACGGTAAAAGGGGCGGAGCGGGTCGCGAGCGCGGCGCCGATCTCCCGCGCGACACGCTCGACCGCCGAGATGTCGAGCCGTCCGTTAGACCGGCTCGGCGTGCCGACGCAGACGAGCGCGAGATCGCTTTCCCGAATGCCGATCTCGGTGGAGGCGACGGCGCGAAGACGCTTGTCCCACACCACTTCGGCCAGCACTTCGCCGAGGCCCGGCTCGACGACCGGCGGCACCGCGTCGTTCACCATCACGACTTTCTCCGGACTGATGTCCACGCCGAGCACCTGGTGCCCGGACTTCGCCAAACACGCGGCCGTTACGCAGCCGACATATCCTAATCCAAAAACGCTGATTCTCATGTAATGACCTCCTCGCATTGCATTTCGAACTCGCGCGCCGCCTGCCGCCAGGAATAGCGCTCCTCAACCAATGTTCGTCCCGTTTTTTCCAAATAACCTCGACGGCTCGAATCGCGGATGAGGGCGACCACCGCGCGCGCGAAGCCCTCGGCGTCATCCGCCTCGAGAAAATGCTCTCCCGGAATGAGCGGCAGACCTTCGGCGCCGATCCGCGTCGAGACGACCGCCTTGCCCATCGCCAGCGCCTCGAAGATTTTGATGCGCGTGCCGCCCCCCAGCCGCAGCGGAACGACGTAAACCGCCGCTTCGCCGACGTAGGGCCTCACGTCGTCGACCGTCCCGGTCACATGCACCGCGGGACCCGCCGCCACGCGGAGCTTCGGGGTGGGATTCCGCCCGACGACCGTGAGCGAGGCTTCGGGAATCTCGCGGCGGATGAGCGGCAGGATCTCATCGACGAAATAGAGAATGGCGTCCTCGTTCGGATACCAATCCATCGAGCCCGTGAAGACGAGCTTCGCCGCCGACTGCCGGGCGCCGTTCGGATGAAAATAAGACGTGTCGACGCCCGTCGGGATCGCTCGGATGCGCGCGCGCGGCGCAGCCTCGGCGAGCGCGGCGCGGTCGTTGTCCGATACGGCGAGCGTGAGAGCCGCCTTGGCGCAGGCATCGGCCTCGGCGCGGCGAAGCTTTCTCCACTCGATTTCCAACAGCGCGCGCTTGAGAGGACTTTTCTCGGCGTCGCACAACCGCTTCCAGATGAGATATTCCGCGTTGTGCTCGAAGAGCACCGTCGGCACGCGGACATGGCGCGGGAGATTGGGCACGGCATAAAGAAAGTCGACCACGCAGAGATCGGTCTTTTCGGGCGCGAGCAGCCGCCGGACTTCTTTTCGCAGCGCCGGGATGCGCCACTTCCACAGCGTTACCGGCAGCGGCGAGAACCACGAACGCAAGAGGGCCAGCTTGAACGCGGCGCTGTCGCGTTTGGGCAAAGAGTAGGGGACGGAGTGAACCGCCTCGCAGTGCGGCAGGTTCGCGGCGAGGCCGGCGGCATCGTCGCCGACGCCGTGAGTGGTCAATACCGTAACCCGATGCCGGCGCGCCAGTTCGGAGACGATGTGGAAGCTCCGCTGCCTTCCGCCCGTATTGAGCGGCCAGAGGCAGCCGACATTGAGCCAGAGTATGCGCATATCTCACGCGGCGCGGAGAACCACGCTCCGGTCTTCGCCGTCCAGGAAAATCCGCTGCCACATCTCGAGATTGATCAGTAACCAAAGGCGGTCGCCGTGCTCGCGCGACCCGCTGCGATGCTCTGCCGCGAGCCGCTTGACGGCGCTCGGATCGAAAAGCCCGCGCTCGAGGGCGCGCGGGCCGAGGATGAACTCCTCGACCACCGGCCAGAAGGGGCCGCGCAGCCATTTTCCCATCGGCACGGGAAAGCCCATTTTGCTGCGCGTCAGGATTTCCTTAGGCACGAGATTTTTCACCGCCTCGCGGAGCACGGCCTTGGTCGTCACGCCGCGGATTTTGAAGCGGCTCGGCAGCCGCACGATGTGCTCGACGAATTTGTGGTCGAGAAAAGGCACGCGGCTTTCGATCGAGGCCGCCATGCTCATCTGATCTTGTTTCATGAGCAGCTCGACCAGATAGGTTTGCAGGTCGGCGCGGCTCATGCGCTCGAGAGTGCCGCCGTCGATTTCATCGTAATAACGCAGGCACTCGCCGTAGGCATCGCCGCGGGAGACCTCCGGTTGGGCGAGCAGCCCCATGCGCAAGCGGTCGGGAAAAACCGCGAAGTTCTCGTAGTATAAACCGCGCGGACCCGGATCGAGCGCGAGGAAGCTCCGCTCCGCGTAGCGCCTGAGCCGCCGCGGCAGCCGGCGCGTCAGCTCTTTGGTTTTTCCCCGCAGTGATTCCGGCACGAAAGGAAAGTACAGGCGGCCCAAGCGCTCGTTCCAGGCGGTGGCGCGATACCATGGGTAGCCGAGAAACAATTCGTCCGATCCCTCGCCGGTAAGCACGACCTTGACATGCTCGCGCGCCAACTCGGAGACGAAGTTGAGCGGAATGCTCGACGTGAAGGCGATCGGCTCGTCCTCGTGCCAAATCAAGTTCGGCAGCGCGCTGAAAAAATCCTGCGGCGAGACGACGATCTCCCGGTGCTCGGCGCCGACCGCCCGCGCGACGAGCCGCGCATAATTTAATTCGTTGGCTTCGGCCTCGGAGAAGCCGACGGAGAAAGATCGGATCGGCTCCTTCGCCATCGGGGCCATGAGCGCCGCCAGCGCGCTTGAATCGAGGCCGCCGGAGAGAAAAAGCCCCAGTGGCACGTCGCTCATGAGATGGCTGCGCACGACGCTCGATAGATGGTCGCGCACCTCGGCGGCTGTCGCTTCGAACGACGCGGGATTGCCGTCGTCCGCTCGCGGCAGCTCCCAGTAACGCCGCTGATGGAAGCCGCCGTCGATCGACCACGAAAGGGTGCGGCCGGGCAGGAGCTTTTTGATGCCGTGAAAAAACGTTTCTTCGCCGGCGACGAAGCGGGTCGCGAGAAATTCCGGCAGAACCGTTTGATTGAATTCGGGACGAATGGCTCCGGCGGCGAGAATCGCCTTGATCTCCGACGCGAAGACGAGCTCGTCGCCGTTGATCGCGTAATAGAGCGGCTTGATCCCCAGGCGGTCGCGCGCGAGAAGCAACCGGCGGTGTTTTTTATCCCAGACCGCGAAGGCGAACATTCCCTCGAGCTTGTCGACGCAGCGCTCGCCTTCGTCTTCATACAGATGAAGGATGGTTTCCGTGTCGCTGCGGGTCGCGTAGCGATGGCCGCGCGCCTCGAGCGCGGGCCGCAGCTCCGCATGGTTATAAATTTCCCCGTTATAGGTGATCCATACCGAGCCGTCCTCGTTCGTCATCGGCTGATGGCCGCCCGCGACGTCGACGATCGAGAGCCGCCGGTGACCCAAGCCGACCGGTCCGTCGACCCACAAGCCGGCTCCGTCGGGTCCGCGGTGACGCAGCGCGTCGCGCATGCGCTTGACGCGCGCCTCATCGACCTGACCGTGGGACGTTAAATTGATAATTCCGACGATGCCGCACATGGAATCGCGTCCTCCTAATTCGCCGCCAACGCGGCCCCGCTGTCGTAAAGCTTTTCGATCGTGTGTTGGAGCATAGGCGCGAGCGCCCGCGTGTGGCGCGCCGCGCCGGTGTCGCTCATGTGAAAGCCGTCCGGGCCGAAATCCTGGCGCTCAAGCGCTTCCGGCGGCAGCGCGACGATCATCGAAACACCGGCGGCGGCGCCGGCGGCCGTGAGGACGTCCATATAGGCCTCGCGGATGAGCGGCGGCGCGAGGAAGACGAGCCGCACGTCGTATTCCGCCGCGATCCGCTTAAGCGCGGCGAGCCGCTGGGGCAGCGCTCGGAATTCCGTTTCGCCCAACTGCGGCGGCGGCGTTTGCGTCATGAGATCGGTGAGCGCGTGCACCCCGGGAAAGATTTTTGCGAGCAGCCATTTGCGGATGTCTGCCCGGCCCGAATAGAACGCGCTGACGTGGCCGAATAGGAGATTGCTCGTGGTCGTCCGGTCGAGGTCGAGATCGGCGGCGACTGTCGGCAGATCGCGGACGCTCATCAAGTTATGGGCGAAATATTCTCCCAGCACCTCCGACATCGCCATCTGACGGGCCGACAACGACAACACCAGGACATCGGGGCGCGCGCCCTCGTAGAAGATCCGCCGGAGGCCAAAGAGCCAATCGTAATAAGTCGTTTGCTCCACGGCGAAACGCTTGATCTCGTAGTCGGCGGGCATGGTTTCTTTCAGTAGGGACATGTCGACGCTGGCGAGAAGCAGCGAATTGCCCGCGATGAGCACCTGCGTGCGCCCCCGGCTGTGAGTGTGGCGCATTTGTAGAGTAGCCAGGTATTCCTCGCGCGTGCGGCTTTGGATTTTGCTCACGCGATTGAACCCGTAAGTGCTCACGAACTCGACCGCGATGAGAAATGAGAAGATCACCAAAAGCAAAACCGAGATCCAGAAAGGATTGCCGGCGGCCGGCAATGCCGGCGCGACGACTTCGAGCCGCTCCAGCGGTTTGACCTGCGTGGAATCGGGAGCCGGTGACTCCATGATCCTCGACCTGCTGCTTCGGTTGATTTCGCTTCCGGACTAAAACTGGAAGTAAATAAAGGCGTTGATCTGGTTGCCGGATAACAGCGTAACCGCCGCGAGGAAGCCGAAGGCGACGGCGACGCGGTAAGGCTCCAGGGCCGCGGCCAAAGGATATTCTTCGCCGCGGTGCTCGAGAAAGAGATCGACGAGAAACAGGGGAATCGTAAAAAACGCCAGCAAAGTAAAGGCGGTGAAAAATTCCGGTCTCCAGGCGAGCGTTTTGAGGCCGGAGATAAAGCGCAGCGCCTCGCCCACGGAAGCCGCCCTGAAGAAAATCCAGGTGAGACAGACGAGATGGAACGTCGCGATCCGCCGCGCCCATAATCCCAACGACGAAGGCTGCGCTGCGCGGGCGAAAGATCGAAGCTCCAACAGGCGTCCCAGGCTGAGCGCCGCGCCGTGCAGGGCGCCCCAAATGACGAACGTCCAATTCGCGCCGTGCCACAGCCCGCCGAGCAGCATCGTCGTCAGCAGGTTGCGGTGCGTCTTCGCCTCTCCCTCGCGACTGCCGCCGAGCGGGATGTAGAGATAGTCGCGCAGCCATGTGCTGAGGCTCACATGCCAGCGGCGCCAAAAATCTTTGAGATTCGCGGCCAGATAAGGCTGGCGGAAGTTGATCATGAAATGAAAGCCCAGGAGCTGAGCGCTGCCGCGCGCGATGTCGGAGTAGCCGCTGAAGTCGCCGTAGATCTGCCATGCGAAGGCATAGGTGCCGAGCGCCACCACGGCGAGGCTCGGCTCGCCGAGTTGTCCGCCGAAGGCGGCGTTGGCGATCAGCGCGCAGTTGTCCGCAACCACGCATTTTCTGAACAGCCCCGAGAGGATCAGGACGATGCCGTTGAAGAAAGCGTCGGCGCGAAAAGAGCGCGGCGTCTGGACCTGGGGCAGCAGGTGAGACGGCCGCTGGATCGGGCCGGCGACGAGATGCGGGAAGAGGCTGATGAACAAGGCGTAGTCGAGCAAGGAATCGGACGGCTTGAGCCTGCGATTATAGACGTCGACGATATAGGCGATCTCCTGGAACGTGTAGAATGAAATTCCCGGCGGCAGGAGAATCCTCAGCGCGACGCTCGGCACATCGTTGAAGCCGAGCGTCTGAAGCGCGACAGCCAGCGAATCGGCAAAGAAGTTGAAGTATTTGAAGACGCCCAGAAACGTAAGATTGACGGTGATCGACAAGGCGAGCAACAGCCGCCGCCGCCGCGCGTCGTCCGTGCCGTGAATGGCGCGCGCGCAGTAATAGTCGACGGTCGTCGAGACGGCGATCAGCGTCAAAAAACGCGCGTCCCACCAGCCGTAAAACGCGTAGCTCGCGGCGAGCAGCAATATATTTTGCTGCCGATGCTTGAACGACCAGTAGAGCAGCGTGACGACGCAGAGAAAAACGAAATAGACCGGCGTATCGAACAGCATCCCTCAGTTCTCCTTGGCCGCGGCCGCCAGCCGTTCACGGTTCGCGGGCGAGGGCGGCAGCAGGAAGAAACCGGTTTCTCCTCCCGTCGATCGCCCGGTTTCGAGCTGCGAAAAAAATTGGTGAATATCGCGCCACGGCACCCTCGGATCGTCGCCTTCCACCCAGGCCGAATCGGCTCGGGGCCGCGGTGCGAAGGCTTCTTTCGAGATCCATAGATCGCCGCCGCGCGACCAGACCGTGAGCGTCTCGGAGGCAAACGTCTCGCGCCACCGCGGCGCCTGCTCGGAGTTTCGATCGACGATATCGAATACCACCGGCTCGCCGTCGGGCCGCTGCGCCATAATGCCCGTGAGATTCATCGGATGAAGCGGAAAATTCCAGTAAAACGCGAATACCTCGTCCTGTGCGAGGACGGTGGCTATTTCGCTGTGCGGTTTCCAGGAGTGCTGGATTTCCCCGATACGCGCCAGGGCGGCGGCCTGCCGCTCGTCGTCGGCGGTTTTTCCCAGCGCCTCGCCGTTAATGAAAATTAAAAACCCCAGGAAGAGCGCGGCCGCAGGCCGCACGACACGCCTCCAGGCTCCTTCGGATAAAACGTACGCGAGCGAGAGAAAGACGGCCGGATAGAAGGGGAAGTACCGTTCCATATCGCCGCCTTGCCACGACCACGCGAAAGCGATGACCGGCAATGCGCTCAAAGACAAAAACGCCAGAAACCCGACGCCCCGCGCGGAACGCGCCAGCGCCGCGAGCAGGACAGTTATAAAAATGTAAAATAGTAAAAATTTTCCCAGGCTGATCCGCATAAGATCGAACAAAGACACCGGGTTGAAAGGATCGTGGAGCATGAAGCGCTTGAATACGACGCCATCGTTTCCCATGTTGATGAAGGAGCGTGCGAAGCCGAAAACCATCCGGCTGAAGCCGCTGGTCGTGATGCCGTGGCTGGAGGCCGACATCCATTCGATGAAAGTCTGCGGGTCGTGAATGTCCTGCGCAGCGGCGGCGGAGCCATACATGACAGCCGCGATGATCGCAGAGGCGGCCGCCGCGCGCGCGATATATCGCACTCGCCGCGCGCTCCAGCCGAACAGCAGGAACGGGGCCGCGAACATTCCGGGAAGCGCCAGGATGTAGGGAAACCACACGGCGACGCCGCAGGCGAAGGCGGCGCCGGCTCCTACGCCTGTCCAGTGAGAATGACTTCGTTTTTCTTCGTAGTGAAAGAAAAGCCGCAGTCCGATCAGACAAAGCGCCAGTCCGGTGACATAGGCACAGCCCGTATGCGCAAAATCGAGGAACGCCTGCGAGAAAACGAACGTGGCCGCGACGACGGCGGCGACCCAAAAGCGCCGCCCGACGCGCAGCGCGAGATCGTAGACGGCCAGCGTGGCGATCAGGCCGGCCGCCCACGAGAGCGCGATGAGGGCGAAAATCAGTTTCGCGCGTTCGTCCGGCCCGCCGGCCAGGACGTGAATGGCGTTCCAAAGAAGCCATCCTAAAACCATCCACAAAAGATGCCCAAAGTCGAACAGGATGGCTTGGAGCGACGAGCCCGCAATCACGTCGGCATAATGGCCCGTATCGCCCATGAAGAACGCCGCGGTGAAATACGTAACGGCGACGTAAAATAAGACCGCAGGAGCGTAGCTGCGAACCCACGCCGCACCGGCGATCGCCGCGGGATAGGGTAATGTGCCGGAAATATCTGTGCCGGTTTCAGCCATGGACGGAGACTTCCTGGTTCTCGACTCGTGGGGCTTTCGCGATCACGGGTCGTTGCCGCCATACGGGCTTGTTGGCCTGGTCCAAAATCCCTTCGTTTAGAAGCTGTAACTTGTAGTCCAATTCCTGGAACCGCCGCGTGATCGTGTGAATGATCAGGCCGGAAACGACAAACAGAGTTCCGATCGATACGAGGCCGACCGCGAGGAGCGCGGAAGGCAAGCGCGGAACGAGTCCGGTCCGCAGATATTCCGCGATGACGATGAAGCCGGGCACCATGCCGGCGCCGATCAGCGCCAAGCCCACAAGAGCGAAAAAGGTCAGCGGCTTGTAATCGCGAAAGAGGGCTACAATGGTGTTGAGAATCAAGAGACCGTCGTGCACGATCCGGATTTTGGAAAAACTCCCGTCCGGGCGCGCGGTCAGATCGACCGGCACTTCGACCACCTGATGACCGCGGTGCAGCGCCTTGATCGTCAGTTCGGTCTCGATCTCGAATCCGCGCGAAAAGAGAGGAATATCTTTGACGAACCGTCGGTTGAACGCGCGATAGCCGGAAAGAATATCGGTCAGGCGCACTTGAAAGAGACCGTTGAGTATCGAAAGAAATAGCCTGTTGCCCAGACGGTTGAGCCGGCGAAAGCGGCTTTGCGATTGATGGTGCAACCGGGAACCGACCACCATATCCGCCTCGCCGCTCAAAATCGGCGCCATGAGCGCGTGCACCGAGTCGGCGGGATAGGTCCCGTCTCCGTCGACCATGACGTAAACGTCGGCGTCGAGCCGGTGAAACATCGACTGCACGACGTATCCTTTGCCCTGTCGCCGCTCGCATAAAAGCTCGGCCCCCGCGGCGAGCGCCTCTTCGGCCGTACGATCGGATGAATTGTTGTCGAAAACGCAGATCGTCGCGTTAGGAAGTTGCGTGCGGAAGTCGCGCACCACCTTTCCGATCGTGAGCTCTTCGTTGTAGCAGGGGATGAGCACGGTGACGGACGGCTCGACACTGGCGAAAGTTTCCGCGCGCATAAAATACCTCGATAAAAAAGCTCGGAGAGGTTGGCCGCGCTCAATTCCGAGAGAAGCCGGATCGTCGGTTGATCATGACGGTATCGTTGTCGTGAATCATCACCGTCTCGCGCTCGCGGCGGAACGTGAGGCCCGACGGACCGAAGGAAGCGCTCAAGACCGGCGAAACATCGGGAACCGGGGCGGCAGGATCTTTTAACGGAAACAGAAGGGTCGCGATTCTAAAGGGCAGCTTGGTTTCGACCGAGCAAATCAAAGCCGGAGCCGGAACACGCTGCCCGTATTCCGGCGAGATCCAGCCCTGAATCGGTTCGAGGGCGCCCTGAACGAGCTCGATCCGGACCGGCACGGACGCGAAGCTGCGCATCAATAACGCGCGGCCATTATGGCCACGGGCTCTGACCCAGCGGTCTTCTTCGATGCCGATTTCCATCGGCGCGAATTGAAATCGAATGTCCACGCGATGCTCGGCGGAGCCCAGGAGGTCGTCGACGACGATCCAGTAGCGGCGCTGAACGAAGACGACGCGGCGCCGGTGTACCACAGGATCGGAGAGTCGTTCGTAGGCGCGATGCTCGGCATCGGCAAAGTCGTATTCCTCGGTCGAGAGCCAGCGGCGGAGACGCGCCTGAGGATGATTTTCCCAGTGAAACGGCCCCGCAGGAAGCGCTTGGCCCACGCAGTCGACGGTCACGGTGCTGTGGGCGGCGCTGCCGCGAAAAAAATCGCGCCACTGCGGTTCCGGCGTGTAGCAATAGGTGCCGGCATCGACGAGGTACGGCTCGCCGAAGACCGAGCATTGGATGCTCAGGAGATCGGCGTGGCCGTGGCCGCTCTTGGTCGAGCTCAACGGGCCGACGTCGAAGATCAGCTGATGCGCGTCGCGGGCCCAGCCGCTTCGCATGATGACGTAACCGCCGTCTGAAAATGTTCGCGAACGGCCCGTGGGCGGCGTCGGCTCGACGCCCCGTGACGTTTTGTACCGCGCCGCGCCTAAAAGCCAGAGCGTTTCCGGCGCCGGCCCCGCTGCGGCCCAGGCGTAATCGGATCGGCCGAAGAAGGCCGCCGCCGCGGCAAAGACGCCGCGAGCGTCATCGCCGGCCCGCGTGTCGAACGGCAGCAGCCAGCCGCCGTCGGCGTCACCGATGTCGGGCAGCGACCCGTCGGGACGCCTGAGCGCGATGAGGACGTCGAGCAGGCGCTCGAGCCGCTGCGCGACGGTGCGCGGCAAGGCGAAGCCGTTGCGCTCGGCGAGAATCAGAAAGTGAAGATAGATTTCCGCTGTGTAGCGCTGATAACAGACCGACTGCTCGAAATAGACGCCATCGGGTAAAATCTGCCGCTCGCATTCTTCGATCAAGATGCGCGCGCCGAGGTGGCGCCAGCGCGGCGCGTCTTCCAGCTCGGGAAACAGCACGCCCGCATAGAACAATCCCAGGGCCTCTCCCGTGAGATGCGTATTCGGCGCGAAATAATACGATAGGTACTTCTCGATCCGTGCGGCATGGAGCGAAACGCCTTCGAGGATGCGGACGAAAAGCTCGGCCGACAACGCGTCGGAGCCGCGAAGCAAAAACAGTGTCCAGGACCACGAGATGATGCGCAGGGCCGCCTCCAGGCTGCTCGCCCAATTGATGCCGCCGCCGGGAGGATTGTCGCGCATCCATTGGCGGAAATAGTCGGCGCAGCACTGCGCGTACTTTTCTTCGTCCGTCAGCCGGTAGGCCTCGCCGAGATAAATCATCCATTGGTGGCGGTTGAGCTCCCAGACCACCTTGCTGTCACCGACCGACGCCGCATCGAGCGGATCGATGCGGCTCCAGTGCGCGATGTTGCTCCGCCGCCCCGCGACCGGGTCGAGCCGCCAGTCGATGGGATCGCCGAAGTCAAGATCGCGGTAACCGAGGAGATCGAATCGACCCGCCAGAATTCGTTCGGCGGCTGCGGCGATTCGGGTCGACGCCTCGGAAAAATCTCGTCGCAAAATCGCGGCGACTTCGCCGTGGGGTGCACCCTGGAAGAAGCGACTCGCCGCGGTTTGTTGAAAGCGCCGCCACAAGAGTCGCGCAACGGCGGCGAAGTCCGCGCCGGCGTCGTCGGGAAATTCCGCGAGCGTCTCACGAGTCAGCAATTTTTTGAAAATCGCCTGGGATTCGCCGCCGCCGTTGCCGTTCGCCCCGACGCGCTCGATCCACTTGCTCGCCTCCTGCCGGCCGCGGTAGGCGATCTCGGTAAGAGTCATGGTTTTGAGCCGCTCGAGCTTCATGAAAAATTTCCGGGCATGGTTACGTCGCGGCGAGAAGCGGCGCTTTCTGTTACGCCTTGCGGCCAGTAATGACGACCTGGCCGTAGAATTTACGCACGGGCGGAAAAAGCGCGGCCAGCAGACAGTCCAGGGAGCGGATGGCGATCAGGGCCGATTTGGTGGCGACGTGGCCTTGGTCGATTTTATGCGCGTACGGGAAGAATCGCTCGAGCCGGGCGAACAGGTTGAAATAGGCCGCATCGACCTCGGCGAACTGGCTCCGGATATAGGCGAGGTCTGCGCCATTCAATTGCCGCTCGTCCGGCGAAGCGTCCTTCTCGACCGGGACGCGGTCGCGGATCTTTTGCAGCGTCGGCGAGAAGGCGATCGGCTCGGCGATCGCCATGACGCCTCCGGGCTTTAGAACGGCGAGCAGGCGGGGGAAGACCGACGCTATGTCGACGTGATGCAGCACCTCGTTGCAGAGCACGAAATCGAAGGATTGCTCGTGGAGCCCCGCGCCCGACAGATCCCCGATCATCAACTCGACTCTGTCGCTCACCCCGTCAAGCTCGGCGCGGCTGCGCGCGAGGTCGACAAGCTCGGGAGAAACGTCGATACCCGTCACGCGGCACCCGAGCTTCGCGAGCTCGGTGGCGACGATTCCCTCGCCGCAGCCGAAATCAAGGATGCGCTTGTCGCCCGAAAACACGCCGTGCCGCCGGAGCGCCTTGAAGAGATATTCTTTCGGAAAGAGACGCCAAAACCGGCACCTTCTATAACGCTCTATAATATAGTCAGGGGTGGGGCCGATCTCGATTTTCGCCGCGCGCTCCGCCTGGAACCGCAACTCCTCCGTGGTCGCATGTACCTGCATGGACCCTCCTCCTACGCGGGACGGGCAGATTATGCCGATAGGTTTCCAGCCATTCCGATCGGATGTTCTGCCACGAGTGTGTCTCCACTTCCTTGCGCGCCTGCCGCGCCATCGTCGCGGCGCGTCCGGGCTGCTCGAGGAGGGCCGCCACCGCGTCCGCCATCGCCCGCGGGTCTTCCGGAGCGACGATCACGCCCGTCTCGCCCTCGCGCACCATGTCGGCTATCGCGCCAGTCGGGGTGGAGACGACGGGAAGCCCGGAGGCGAACGCCTCGAGGACGGAGAGCGGCTGATTGTCGACGATCGATGAATTAACGAAGATGTCGGCATCGTCATATACGGCGGGTATGGCGGCGGGCTCGACCCGGCCGATAAAGCGTACCGCGTCGCCGAACGGTGCCGCCAGTCTGCGCAGCCGCTCTTCTTCGCTGCCGCAGCCGGCAATGGTCAGCGTAGCATTGGAATAGCGGGAGTTGATCATTGCGAACGCCTTGATGGTATTGTCCACCCGGTAAATGCGTTCGAGGTTGCGGGTCGAGACCAGCCGCGGGTGAAGCGGCGCGCGCTCGCGAAAACCAAAACGCGAGGTATCGACGACGTTGCGAATTACGCGGGCGCGGTGGCCGTAGCGGGCGAAGATGCGCGCCAAATATTCCGAAGGCACGACGATCTCGTCGGCGAGTTTCAGCCACGGATGAACGAGCGCCCCCCAGCGTGCCAGGTGATCGGCGGCTTCCCCGCTGTGGTAGTTGAGAATCGCGCGCTTGCCGAACGCTTTGGCCGCCAGCATCGCCGGCAGCGGCGCGAGAAGAAACGACCAGTACGAGGCGGAGAAAATATGCACGACGTCGACGTTGCGGAGCCGGCGGAGGCTCGGCAGGTAAAACATTTCATTCAAGACGGTTCTCAGATACCGCCATTGTCTTACGCGTTTGAACGGACCCGGAAAGGCCGGATTGATGGGAATGAACGTAACCGCGTAGCCTTCGCCGCGCAGCCGTTCGCACAGGATCTTCGCCTGCACTTCCTGTCCCCCGACGATGTCGAGGCTCGCGGCGACGACGGCGATCCGCGGCCGATGTTCGGAGGCAGCGTTCAGCGCCGTCGGGACATAACGCTCCTTTATCAGGGTGCTGATCGGCATGAATTTGCCGCGGCGCGTCGGTTATCGGCCGCTAGGGGACGGCGCTCTAGCCGACCGGTTCGGGAAAAGAAGCTGTGCCGGCACCTTGACGATGAACGCATCCATGCGGGTGCCGCCCAGATTGCTGGTCCAGATGAAATACCCGCCGGTCACGTCCAGGTTGCCTTTCGGCATCTTGCAATAATCGTCGCACGGACCGGGCGCATCGGGGTTGCTCATGACCGGAGCCACCACGAGCGTCTCATGCGATTCATCGAGGCGGAAACAGACGATCTCGTTTTCCCGTTTGCCTCGGTCGAGATTGCTGCCGCAGGCATACTGTTCTTCGGGCGGTACGCCCGCTTTGCGGTTCTGATGGCTGACGTGATTGGCGACAGCGGTGTCCCAGTCGCTGTTGTAATGCACGACCGTGCCCGGCCACTTCGTGTTCCTGGGCGGGAACTTGATCACCGCCGTCGTATTCGCGAGCTGATGGTGGCCGTTCGCGCCGACGGCGTAGCCGTCGCCCATATCGAGATGGCCGAGCCGGCCTGCCGTTTGGCCTGGAAGAACCGTCTCCGAGCGGTTTTGCAAATCGATGATGCGGTTGCCGAGCCCGTCGGAACGGTCGCCGTCGATGATGAGGAGCCAGCGCCCGCTCCGGTCCAGGTTGCACTCGTCGTATTCGCCCTTGCGCGGGAAATAAGAAAACGCGCCGGAGGGTTGTTGATAGACCAGGCATCCCATCATCTCGTTTTCTTTAACGGCGGTGTGCGCGCCGTCCCCGCAGCCGGCTCTTTTGCATAACAGAGTGGCGGAATGGACCCGATCGTCGCCGCTCGAGTGCGTCTGTGTGACGCCCTTGTCGGCCCCGAAGCGGCTGCGAACGTCGAAGACGGTGTCAAAGCTCTTCGACAGAACGTCGTAGCGATAGAGTTTAGGCCCTTCGTCGGTCACGTAGAGCTTGGTCGGCTGCGTTGCGCTGAAATACCAACCTGCGGCGGGATACCAGCTGAAGGAGCTCGCCGGGTTGAACAGCGGCCCTAAATTTTTCACCTCATCGGTGACTTTGTTGTAGCTGAACAGCGTCGGCCCCGTTCCGCCCTTGTTGCGGTCGAGACCCAGAAAGATGAGCATCGTGTCGCTGCCCGCGTGATTATTGATGTTCATCCAGTAGGAGTAGCCGACGTACGTCACGCAATCTCTGCCGCCGCAATCCTCCGGCACGGTAATCCGGACGCCTTCGGTGTTATACGGCGGAGGAAATTTGAATTTGCCCCGGCGCGCCGGGACAAAGGACTGCATCTGCGCCAGGGTCAGACGGGGGCGGCCGGCGTGGCTTCCATCCTTTTCGATGAAGCCGCCGGGGAAAGACTGGCCCTGTGAGGACGCCGCATCGGCGAGAAGCGTCGCCAGCGCGATGAGCGCCGACACCTGCAGCGCTCCTATGACGATTCGGTAAGGCGGTTTCACGTACGGCTTATTTCTTCCATCCCGTAGCGCGTGGATCGCGCGTTCGCGACGCGGCGCGCAGCGGCGCTGGTGCGGATCTCCGCGGCGGGCGGCGTGGCCGCCCGATCGAGAAATGTTCTGCACCAGAGCTCGAAGGAGAGCAGCGTCCAGAGCTCGATGTCGCGCGCCCTGCCTCTTTGATGAAGTGCCAGAAGCTTTTCGATGTAATCGGAATTGAAGATGCCGCGCTGCCGGCTCCGATTCGAGAGCAGCAGGTCGCGCACAAAGCTAGCGAGCTGGCCGCGAAACCAATGCTCCAGCGGCACGCCGAATCCCTGCTTCGGCCGGTCGATGATCGAGTCCGGCAAAATGCCCCGCATCGCGCTCTTGAAGATATATTTCGTGACCCCGCGCCGGAGCTTCAGCTCCGGCGGAATCGTGGCGGCGAATTCGACGAGCTTATGATCCAGCAGAGGCTCGCGCGCCTCGATCGAGCACGCCATGCTCATCCGATCGACCTTGGTCAAGATATCGAGCGGCAGGTAACTCTTGATATCCAGATATTGAGCCGCCGAGAGCCAACCGGCATTTTGCGGCATCTCTTTGAGCTCCGAATAGCGCCGAATCCGACCGTGTATGACTTCGAGGATTTCCGGTCGGAGTAACGCCTGTTTGTCCTTATCCGGAAACAGGACGAGTGAGTCTAAATAGCGGTCTGTGCCGTTGAGCGAGTAGTGATAAATGAGGTTTCGGCCCTTCATCCCCAGCGGCATGAGCGCCGCGGTCCACCCGAGCGCTTTGCGCAGCGGCGCCGGCACGTAGCGCTGTCGCTCTTTTTCCTCGACGAGGTATTTTTCGTAGCCGGCGAAGATCTCGTCGCCCCCATCGCCCGAAAGCGCGACCTTGACGTGCTCTGAGGCGAGCCGCGAGACCATATAGGTCGGGATACACGAAGGATCGCCGAGCGGCTCGTCGAGATACCAGGCCAGCTCATCGATGATGCTCAACGCATCGGGCTCGAGCACGAGCTCATAATGCTCGGTGTGAAAACGCTCGGCAACGACGCGGGCGTGATCGAGCTCGTTATAGCGGATCTCCTTGAAGCCGATGGAAAAGGTTTTGACCGGCACGGAGACCAGCCGCGCCATCGTCGCGACGACTGAACTTGAATCGATCCCGCCGCTCAGGAACGCCCCCAGCGGAACGTCGCTGATCAGCCTCAAGCGGACGGATTCCGTCAGAAGCTCGCGCAGCCGTTCGATGAAATAATTTTCGTCATGGCTGTAATCCGGCGCGAAACAGACATCCCAGTAGCGCTCGACGACGGGCTGCCGGCCGCGGGCGGCGATCAGGATGTGTCCGGGCTCGAGCTTGTGCACTCCGTCGACGAGGCTCTCCGTCGATGTCGTATGCTGCGCACTCAGAAGGTAGCTGAAGGTTTGCCAATTGATTCTTCGCTCGACGTCCGGGAGTTGCAGGATCGACTTCAGCTCCGAAGCGAACGCCAAGCGGCCTCCCGCCTCGGTATAGTAGAGAGGCTTGACGCCGAGACGATCGCGCGCGAGCAGGAGAGTCTTATTGGCATCGTCCCATACGGCGAAGGTGAACATGCCGCGCAGTTTCTCGACACAGCGCCGGCCGTACTCCTCGTATAAGTGAACGATGACTTCCGTATCCGTCGCCGTATAAAAGGAATGTCCACGGGCTTCCAGGTCGCTTCGGATCTCTTTGAAATTGTAGATCTCCCCGTTGAAGACAACCCAGACCGAGCCGGTCTCGTTGCGGACGGGCTGGTGGCCCGTGGTCAAATCGATAATGCTCAGGCGCCTCATGCCCAGGCCGATGCCGTCGCCGATGTAGTAACCTTCGTCGTCGGGTCCGCGGTGGACGATGGCGTCGCACATGCGCCCGATTTCCTCTTGGAGGACGGGCCGGTCACCCAGACTCGCGATTCCGGCAATGCCGCACATGAAGGATCCCTCTTATAAACCTTTAAGGAGCTGTCCAACTTTAGCAGCGCGCCCGGGAATACGTTGCAGCGAACCGAACAGCGCCTGCCGCTCTTCGTTGGTGATGAGGCCGACCGTAAACGCCAGCGCCAGATAAACGATGCAAAAGGATGCGCCGGTCGCGAACAGAATCACCAGGGGGTAAGTGTCGAGCTGCGCCTTGATCAGCATCGCCGCCGTCGCCGCCATCGAAGTTACGGCGGCGTTTTTTGCGAGACTCTTCCAAGGAAGAAGGCGATGGAAAGGAATCTCGGCGATCTGCTTAAATCTCCCTAGCGATAGTATCTTGGCGGTAAACGAGACCATCACGGTGACCAAGGCGGCGCCCCATACGCCGAACCGGGCGATGAACCAGTAAATGAGCGCCGCCGTGAGCAGGAGCTTGACGCCGTGCATGAAAACCAGAAAGCGCGTTTGCGCGAACACGCGCAGCACCCCGTCGGTTTGCAGCACCGGCAGTAAAACGGTCGTCGACCAGATCAAAAACACGGGCACGCTGGCGAGGTAGTTTTCTGTGAAGAGAAAGACGATCAGGTCGCGGGCCGTAATCAAGAGAAGTCCCAGCATCGGAAAGAAAACCAGCGCCAGTTTCCGCGTCGTGTCGTTCCAAATCTCCAGCACGGCGCCGCTCCGGCCCTCCCGCAACTCTTCCCCCATTCGCACCATCATCACGTTGCCGACGGGACCGTGCACCAATTCGACGAGAGGAATATTCAGGCAGCCTATCGAATAGATCGCGAAGGTCGCGGCGTTGAAGTAATGCGACACGGCGTACTGATGATATTGCGAACCGAAGAAGGCTAAAATCTCCGCTAGCCCGAACGGCAAAGCGTAAGCGAGATGTTTTTTGAGAACCGTTCTGTCCGGGAATACGTCGCCGTGAAACTCCCTGATGAAATATAAAAGCGAGGCCAAAAGCCGCACCGAGGCGAAGGCGATGGCGCCGATCAGCACCCAGCGGAGCTCGCCGGTAAGGAGAGCGGGAATCATGAAAGCGGCGCCGCGAAAGATCTCGGATACGGCAAAAGTTCCGGCAGTCAGCAGAAAGCGCTTGCGCGCGGTCATGACGATCTCGAGCACCGCCGACACCATCGTCAGCAGCAAGTAAACACCGACGTAGGGAATGTAGGGAACGAGCGCGTCGTTCGCGAGCCAGCCGGCGATCCTGGGCGCCTCCAGTTGCAGCGCGCCGACACAGACGAGTCCGGCGAGCATCAGCGCGATGACTGAATTCGCCGCGTAGCGCCCTCCTCTCGTCGGCTCCATGGGAAGAAAGTAATAGAGACTCTCGGCCATGCCGAATTGCGCGACCAGATACAGCGTGGTGTAAATCAGAAAGATCTGCTTATAGGTGCCGAACTCCGCCTGGTCGAATATCCTGACCAGCACCACGGGGATGAAGAATGTCGTGGCGAACGCCACCATTCTGCCCCCCATCAACAATAGCGCGGGTTTAAAGGTCGACTGCATAGCCGTGACGGAAATCTTGTCCGAGGCCGCCGCCCGCGCCATAATCTCCGAAATCGAACACTCCGCTGATCAGGCAGTCGAGCAGGGCGGGAGAAAACTGACCGAGCGCATCGATGCACGAGCGCTCCCAGAGAACTCGGCGGGGGATCGTCAGCAGGGGATAATCGGCATCGGGGCGGGGAGACGTGGTATAGGCAAAGCCATAGCCGGACGCGGCGACGGCTTTGATGGTCATGCGGTTGAATCTTCCGTCCGGATAAGCAAAATGACGAACCGGGCTGCCGAGCTTTTTCTCCAGCTCTTTGCGGGAACCTTCGATCTCTTCGTAGACTTTTTCGGCGTCCTCGGCGGTCAGCACCGCGTGGCTCCGGGTATGCGAGCCGATGATGACGCCGGCCTGTTGCATTTCGCGGAGCCGGTCCCAGGTCAACGCGCGGTGAGACTGCGCCGGACTCGGCGCCAGATTATGCGTCTTTTCCAACGTTTCGATCACGCGGCACACCTCGGACTGCGGCAGCACCGCTAGAATGAAGTTCACGGCCTTGGAAAAGTCGACGAGGTCGTTGCCGGACTTTGTACCCTCCGGAGGCCGCACGCCGAATTCCCGCAGGAATGCGAAAAGCTCATCCTGCCTTGGATCCCGCTGAGCAAAAGCCCGGCGCAGCAACAGATAGAGCCAGTCGTGGTATTGCAACTTCGACGTGCCGACGAGATCCGTGACGACGAAGACCGCGCTCGGTATGCCCTTGCGGTGAAGCAAGGGCAGCCCATGCTCGTAGGTGTCCTCGTAGCCGTCGTCGAAGGAGACCGCCGCGACCGGCTTGGGAAAGCTCTTTTCGCCCTGGAGATAGGAGCCGAGTTCATCGAGAGAGACGAATTGATAGCGCCGGCCGATCCAATCGATCTGCCGCTCCAACATTTTTGCGCTGATCAGCATCGGGGGCATCGAGTCCTTCGCATTGGCGGAGAAATCTTCGACGACCCGGTGGTAGCTCAACACTAGCGGAGCATTCTTGGCGAACAAGCGAGCGATGCCGCTCCAGTGCAGCGCGTTTGCGGCGGCAGTTTTAACGAGACTGCGCAGCATAATATCCTTTCAAATGGGCCATTCTTCTGGCGGTCGCGATTTTTTCCGCCAGCGGCTGTGGAAGAATCGTCCACCCGAGCTTTCTGGTGACCCGGGCGGCCTGGGCGATCCGCCCGAATAGAATTCCGGTTGCGCTGGGCGGATAAAGCTCGACTTTGCGGATCTCCCGAGCCTCGCGCGTCCAGAGGAACTTGTAGGACTCATCTCCATGTAGAAGGTCGTACTCCTCCGCTCCGTCTTCGAGGGCGCTTTGAATCGCGAGCCCCATCGTGACGAGACCGACGCTGTAGCGGGAATACTCGGGATCGAGTCCCGATTGAAAAAAATAAAATCGCCGATCACGCTGAAAACCATAGAGCGCCGCCACCGGCCGGTCGTTCAGCCGAAGCACGAACAGCCTTAGCCAGCCGCGTTCGAGCGCGAGCCGGGAAAGATCCTGATGGAACAAGACCATGTCGGGCGTAGAAAAAGCCTCCGAGGAGCCTTTGTCCCGCCAGCGCTTGCGGTGCAGGTCGATCAAGGTCGCGAGAAATTCGCGGCGCTGATCTTCGGTCACTGCGCGCTCAAAGCGGAACGTGAACTGCCGGGCCAGTTGCTTGAGTCTCCTTTGAAAATTCGCTCGATGCGAAGCTCCGAGCGCAGCGAGATAAGAGGTCCATGTATGGCCCGCCAGTTGGATATAGGGACAGACGTCAGTCGGCATTTCGAATGAACGGTACCCGTTCTGTTCCGAAAGCAGCCGGCCGAGTCGGAGCGCCAACGCAGATTCCCTGAGCTGCCCGAATTCGAGCATCGACTTCCGTTCCGCTAGATAGTCGGCGAGGCTTTCGACGGCGGTTTCTTCATATCCGCGCCGCACCACGAGATCGAGGTAGTCAGAACCGGCCGCGCCGGAGCCTAGAAACTCCACTACAGATGGGACGCCGAAGCGCGCCGTTTTGACGGCGAACGGCGCCAAGGCGATCGTCTTTTCTGCCGACCGGACAGTCAGAATGAAAAGAGTTCTTTCTCCCGAAAGATGCCTCCACCAGCTATAAAGCCACTCCCAAGTCAAAAAGAAACAATTGGAGGGACTGGTCTGCAAAAGACCATCCCATTCGTCCCGGAGTCGCTCGAACGCTTCGGCGGTGTCGATGGTCAGCACCATAATCAATTGCAGGGGGCGACGATCTCGATCGCCCACAGGAGGACAACGACGAGGTTGAGTTTCCCGCGGACGAAGGAATAAAGGCGCCGCTGGCGGAGAGAGGGCAGCGCGCCGAATTTTACCGCATGGATCAGCGAGGTGCGGAGATTTCGCGGCATGATGTAGGCCCAGTATTGCGATTTCGTCTTATCGGCCCAGCGGAGCTTCCACGCATCACTGCCGCCCAAGAACTCGTATTCCGCGACGCCGCGCTCGCAGGCCTCCTGAAACAGCAGGTGACAAAGCAGCAGATACGGCGAGTATGCGGCATACTCGGGGCGATAACCCGCTTTCAAAACGTAAATTTTATTTTGGTGAAACAGCGCGTACGCGAAAGCGATTCTCGTCCCGCCGACCGTCAAAAATACGAGCCGCAGGATGCCGAGCTTCGCCGTCGTCTCGGCGATCTCGCGATAAAAGCAGACCAGCTCCGGCTGGCAAACGATCGCCGTGCCGGCTTTCGCCTTCCAGGCGGCGGCCTCGATGCCGAGGCCCTCATCGAGAACCTGCTGGTCGGGATTAGAGAGGACCTCGAGTCCCACGGGGGCGATGCGCCGCAGCCGTCGCAATCGCTTGCCCATCTGCGCCCGATGATTGTGGCTGAGGCTCCTTAAGAGCGCGTTCCAGCCCTGATCGAACTCTACGTAGGGACAATCTTCGGAATGCCATATGCCGGTGAGAAAATTGTCTTTCGCGGCAAGGCGCGGCAGCTCCTTCAGCGTCGGCGAATCGAAAAGCACCTGCATGAGCTCGACCACGTCCCAGAGCTCGGCGTGTTTTAAAAGGTAATCCCAGATCGTTCGATAAACGTCCCTCGGCCGGTCTGCGATGATGAAATCGAATCTCGGCGTGTGTACATTCGCGATAAATCCGATCTTCCGCACTTTCATGCCGTAGATGCGGTCGACGCTCAGCATCAATGGGGCGATCGCGATCGGTCGTTCGCCGGACTTGACCACGATGACATGCAGCTTTTTTCCCGCGCCGAAGCACTGCCACCAGCTTCGCACCCACTCATGACTTAAGAACGGATGCTCGATCTTCGCTTCTTCTACGAGGCGGTTCCACACGGAGACGAGCTCGAGAAAGCGGCCTTCCTCGGTGACCGTCTCGACGCTGATCTTTGGCTCCCCGGGTCCGAACGGGGTCGCCGCTGCGACGGGACGCCGCTCCGGCGGTGAATGAAACGTTTCCCCGGGATCCATCATTCAGTCTGCGGGCCGTCGCTGCACGAGAATATTGTCCAGAAACAGAAACTCGATGCCTGTTCCGAGAAAGGTCTCCAGCGCCTCACGCGGCGTATTGACGATCGGCTGGCCTTTCACGTTGAAGCTCGTGTTGAGGACCATCTCGCGTCCGGTTGTCCTGCCCACCGCCGTGAGCAGAGCGTGGAAATCGGCGTTGTCCCGCGCCGAGACGGTTTGCAGCCGCGCCGAGCCGTTCACGTGCGTGATCGCCGGCAGCTCGGCGCGATAGGGCTCCCTCACGTCGACCGTCATGATCATGTAGGGCAGCTCGGTCATGGGCGCGACCTCGAACCATTGATGCGCCTGCTCGAGCGTCACCGCCGGCGCGAACGGGCGAAACGCCTCGCGCATCTTGACCATCGCGTTGATGCGATCGCGCATCTCCGGATGGCCGGGGTCGGCGAGTATGCTGCGATGGCCGAGGGCGCGGGGGCCGAACTCCATGCGCCCGCGGTACCATGCAACCACCCGACCGTCGGCGATCAACCGCGCCGCCCGGTCGCAGGCTTCATTCAAATTCGCGCAGCGCACGGTCTCGACCCGGTCGTGGAACGACGCGAGCGCGGCGTCGATTGCATCATCGGAATGTTCGGGACCGTAAAATGGAACGGCAAGGCGTTCGTTGGCGATCTCTTCCGCCAGCGCCGCGCGGTAAAGCGCCGCCCCGAGTGCGGCGCCGTCGTCTCCGGCCGCCGGCTGGACGTAGATGTCGTCGAAAAGACCGGAAGAGAGCAGCTTGCCGTTCGCGGTGCAGTTGAGCGCCACGCCGCCCGCAAGCGCCAGCCGCCGGAGTCCGGTCTTGCGGCCGAAATAGCCGCAGAGATGGAGCATCGTGCGGTCGAGACACGCCTGGAGCGCGGCGGCGACGTCGCGATACTCGTCGGTAATCTCATCGTCGGGATCGCGCTCCGGGATCAATTCGCGGCTCAGATACTCGCGCGTGCGCAGGTGATTTTCCCGCTCGTCGCGCGTGCGGTTGAGTTTCAGCATCGGAATGCGGATCGAGCCGTCCTCGCTCAGGAGAACGTTTTGCTCGAAGAACGGGCGAAAACGCTCCGGGTCGCCGTACGGGGCGAGGCCCATGATCTTGTATTCGTCGGCGTTGAAGTCGAAGCCGAGATGAAAAGTAATGAGCGAGTAGAGAATGCCGATCGAGTTGGCGGCGGAAATCTGATGGACGCGCTCGAGCCGCCCGGCGCGGGCGTGGTAGACCGATGCGCTATGAACTTCCCCCATGCCGTCGATCACGACGGTCAAACAGTCGTCCCAGCCGGAAGTGAGATACGCGCTCGCGGCGTGAGCGAGGTGATGGCTTACCGACTGGACGCGCTCCACCGGAAAGGCGGGCAGGTTGCGGCGGACCGAATCCAGGAGCGCCTCCTTGGAATAGACTTCGCGGTAGCAGGCGGCGCCGACGGGATCGATCGAAAACGCCGCCGCATACGGCGTGTAGTCGAATGCGTGGGCGATCTCATCGACTTCTTCGAGCCGCATCCCCGCCTCGGCGAGACAGTATTCGATCGCCTGGCGTGGAAAGTCGCCGCAATGTTTCTTGCGGTTGAAGCGCTCTTCGGCCGCGGCCGCGACGACGGCCCCGTCGACGATCAGGGCTGCGGCGGAATCGTGTCCCTGCGACATGCGGTACTCGCGCTCATCGAGGCCGGGCCAATGTTTTTTCTTGAACGGAATGGAGTTTTCCAAACCGCTGATTCCGATAATGTTCATCCCGCGCTCCTTCGTTCGCTTCGCGTAAGACCGGCTCAATACGTCGATCGCGCGACGTCCAGCGGCACCGGCGGGACGTCCTGATAGGACAGGCGAAAGCGCCGCCTCTGGGACCAAGAACCATGGTTCGCGAGCCTGAATCGCATGATCCATTCCCCTTCGAGCCGGCTGAGAAAAGCGTTGCCGCGATGAATGGCCTGCAACATCTCCGGATCGTTCGAATGAACAAGCACCCAATGGCCGCGGTGATGGAACATCGAATGTTTTTCGTGAAACTGCTGAACGAACTGCGGCTCGAACCGTCCGGATAGAGCGAACGCGCCATGCCGTAACGCATGGTCGAAAAGATGATCGAGGATCAGCTCGATCGAGCCGCCTTCCACGCCGATTTGCAAAACTTCCCCTAGACCGTTCGGGGCGACGACGTAGATATACCAGCCGACGATCTCTTTCCCTTGCTTTCGAACCGCAACTTTCTGCAGCTCTCCGTACCCGCGCTCGCGGGCCAGAGCCCCCAACAGCCATTCGAGCGAACGCTCATTGTATTCGGGACGGAGCACGCAGCGGGCCGGGAGTCGTTTGAGACAGGTCAGCAGATCGGCGGCCGTTAGATCCTCTCCCGTGACGGAAGGCTCCGATCGCCGCACCGGGCTTTGCGGCAGACGCACGCTCACCGCGTCCACAACGCGACAGAGCGGAACGAGGACGCGCGAGAGCGCGTGCGGCACCGGATGGCTCACCCGGGACAATAAAAACTGCGCCGGCTGCAGAAGGCGAAACCAGTAGAGGCTGTACAAAAGAGCCGCGGTGCCGCCGAGGCTTTCGAGAAGTTTGCGCGAGGCGTCGTTGGCCTCGTCGGCGATCGACAAATCCTGCGGACCCGAGATGAACGTTTTCAAAAGCTTGATCGCCGCCAAAGTAGAGCGCCGCGCGGGGTCGACGATGAATTGAGAGCTCACCGCGGCTCGTACGGCGCGGCCCTTCACGGACATAAGACGCGGCACGACGCCCAAAAAACCGGCGATCTCGCCGCCGTCGTCTTCATAAACAAGCGACGCGATGCCGCCCATCTCGCGCCAGGGATGGCGCAAAAAAATGCGCGTGAAATAAGACCGGTAATCGCGCTGGAGCTCGAGCGACAGGGCATCCGCCGTGTGGAAAACCCTGCGGTGCAGGTCGGCGACCTGCGGAATGTCCTCTTCGACGAACGGGCGTACGGATTCCATGGCGGATTTCACGCGCCGCCGCCGAAACCGTTGCCGCGGCGGCCATCCTGAGCGGCGACGAATTCGGCGATGCGCGCGATTGAGCGAAAATTTTCGAGTTCGAGGCTCTCGAGGTAAATCTTGATTCCCAGCTCCTGCTCGAGATGATACAGCAGCTCGACCAGCGCGAGGGAGTCGAGCAGCCCGCTCTGCATCAAATCGATTTCCGCCGATGCCACTTCGATATGCAGCTTCTCGGAAAAAATGGCCGCGATGCGCTCGCGGAGCGGGACTGCGGCGACCGGCATTGCGTCCGATTCACTCTCAAGCGGCAGGGACTTCATGGTTTTTGAATTCCTCCACCAGTTTAGGGCGATCGATCTTTCCGTTGGCGTTTTTTGGCAGACTTTCCAGCTCGAGCCACTGTGCCGGCAGCATGTATGCTGGAAGGAGACGGCTGAGTTCTTTGCGCAGCGCGACTGCGCTGACTGCATGGCCCGGCAGCGGCGCGTACGCGCAGCAAATTCGCGATCCTTCGAACCCGCCGAGGGGAACCGCCACGACGGCGCATTCCTGCAGACCGGAGATGGAGTTGAGCGCCGACTCGATTTCGCCGAGCTCGATGCGATAGCCGCGGCTTTTGATCTGAAAATCGGCGCGGCCGACGTAATAGACGAGGCCGTCTTCCGCCATCCAGGCTAGATCTCCCGTTTTATAAATACGATCCGACGGATCGTCGCTGTAGGGGTTGCGCAGAAAAACAGCCCGCGTCTTTTCAGAATCTCTCCAATAGCCGGGACTCAAGCCCGCGCCGCCGATGTAGAGATTGCCGGTCTCTCCGGCCGGCGCGCGCTTGAGCTCGTCGTCCAGGATGAGCAATTCCTCTCCGGGACAGGCGCTCCCGATCGGAATGGGGCTTCTATCGTCGTCCGGAGACTTCGGCAGCGTATAATAGCTGCTGGCGATCGTTGTCTCCGTCGGGCCATATAAATTCGTAAAGCGGACGTGCGGCAGTCGGCGCATCCAGTAGATGAGCGCCGGCGTCGGAAACACCTCGCCGCACCAGAGCAGCTCCTGGAGCGCCGGAAAATCGTGCGATCCGACTACGTCGAATTTCGCCATATAGTTGAGGATGGAAGGCACGGAGAACCACTGCGTAAGCTCCGAGCGACGGATGAACTCGGCGAGCTTATGCGGCAAGAGATTCGCCTCCGGAGGCACGAGGTGCAGCTCGGCGCCCGCTGAGAGCGCGCCGTAGATGTCGAACGTGGAAAGATCGAAATGCAACGGGGAATGACAGGAATTCCGGCTTGCTCGGGTAATATTAAAATACCTTCGCGCCCATTCGACGAAATGGATCACGTTCGCATGCGTGATCACGACCCCCTTGGGGACCCCGGTTGAGCCGGATGTGAACAGAATGTGCGCCGCGTCGCTACTCTGATTCTGAGAGTCGACGGCGTCTGCGGAATACGCGGCAATGTCGGCCAAAGAAAATTCCGTCCGCAAGGTGCCGCACGGAAGTTTTTGCGCGCCGAGCGACGCGATCGAGACAGGAAAAGGAAAGCCGTCGAAATCGAAGATGTCCTCCAGCAAGCTCGCGACTTGTCCGCCGGCGAGAATCCATTTGCACTCGGCGCTTCCGATGATCTTGCGCTGCCTTGGAGCCGGGCCGTGGGGATCGAGCGGCACGAAGATGCAATCCGCCTTCAAGATGCCCAAGATGGCGACGATCGCCAACGGAGACTTAGGCGTCAAAAGACATACGCGGTCGCCGCGCCGGCAGCCGCCGTCCTTGAGCGCCCGCGCCAGTTGGTTCGATAACCGGTCGACCTCGCCGTAAGTCAGGACCTCCCGATCCATGACCAAGGCGATCGTCTCGGGCGTTTTCTCGGCGTTAAGCGCCGCCCAGTCTTGCAAGCGTTGGATCATGAACATTTCCCGAGCGCGCGTCCGAACGCGATTCGGCTGTGTTGGAGTTCCTCTGCGCTGTGAGGAATGTCCAAAATAAACTTGCTGTATCCGGAGAGGATATACCGCGTCAGCTCGCCAGCGACGGCGCCGTAGCTGCCGACGAGGTAGGGACACATCGTCTTGTAGTTCTGAAACGGAACCAGCCAGTAGGGACTGCGCTCGGAAGCCCGATCCGACTCCGCGAGCTGCTTATGCCAAAGCGAGTCTGAAACCTTGGTCGCCAATTCGCGCGTGATCTGCCCCTTGCGATCCTCGGGAAATTGGCGGTAAGCGGCCTCCCAGGCGTCCTCCTCCCGTTCGCGCGCGATGATGCCGACCCGAACGCCGCAATCGAGGCCGCAATCCACCACCGATTCCTCTTCTCCCGGCGGCCGCGGGTATTTGACCGCCGTAGCGCGAATCGCCGTGGCCGCCGCCATCCCTGCTTCGGAAGAGCCGGAGATGAAGATGCCGGGGAAGAGATCTCCGGATAGCGGCGGAGTCAGCTTCAACTTGTCGGTGCGATAGAATTTGCCCTCGAAAGTGACCGGCGCCGGACCGGCTAAAAGCCGCTTGATGATCATCGTGTATTCGACGAGGCGGTCATAGCGTTCGTCATGAGGCGTGGTGTCGTTCATCGCGAGGAGATCGTTTTTAAAACCGCCGGCGATCATGTTGAGATAGATGCGCCGCCCGTAGAGTTGCCCGAAGCTCGCGGCGATCTTTGCCACGCTGTACGGATGCATGTAGATCGGTTGGACAGCCACCAGCGGGCACAGCGCCGTCGTGTTCTGGATAATCAGGTGCGCGAGCAGCCATGGATCGAGAAGCGAATTGTCGGAGTAGACGAGGATGCCGCGGCAGCCGGCTTCCTCGCTCCAGTGCGCCACGTCGACGACCCGCTGCCGGTAGAGCTCGGGTGCGACCCGGCTCGACTCGGGACACGTCGAAAAGATCTCTACGGCCGCGGGCGGCGCGCCGATCGTCTCGAGCCGCGCCGCGGTTGTGCCATTCTTATCGGGAGCTACTTGATCCATCGTAGCCTCCTAAAGCCGCTCACGAGCCGAATCTCGGCGCGCCGGCATGGATAAAGATAGACGCCGTAAGAGCCGAGAAAAACCCGGCCTTATGGCCGAGCGCGGCGACGATTTTTTTCCCCAGCCTCGGCAGGCCGACCGTGAGCGAGTAGCGAACAAAAGGCAGTGGATCGCTCCAGGCGAAAATGCCATAGATCCGTTGCCCCGAAAGGTCGTTAAAGAGCTTCCGCGCGTCGATTTCCCCTCTTAGGACGCGTTGAAAAAAATAATAGGCGAGGGTGTCCTCGGCGATCCACTTGGCCGGAGCCGTTCGCAGAGGCATGCGCTCGATCGGCTGGCCCGTGAGATGGCGGTAAGCGGTCCAGGTGAGATTGACGCCGCTTGCGGTTCCCAATTGATGCCAATCCCAGTGCCGCGGATTGATCTCGATCAGCTTGTATTCCCCCGTTGCCGAGTCGAGTTTGTATTCGACTTCCGCCATGCCCCGATAGCCGAGCAATCGCAGAAGTCGCGTCGTCGGCTCAAAGAGCTGCGGGACCTCCACGCTTTCCACGAGGCAACCGGTGCCGAACTCGTCGGGTGTTTGAATAATTTTTTTAGCCGTGAAATAGGCCAACAACTCGGACGATTCGTCGGCGTAGCCGCCGAGAACCGCGAGTCTGTGGGCGTCGCCGGGTATCCACTCCTGAATCAAGGCGCCGGGGTAGAGGTTCGAAACCTGATCGTATTCTGTTTTGAGCTCCTCTTCGTTGCGCGCCCGCAACGCTTTCCCGACGGGCCGGAGATCGTTTCTGCGCCAATGGATCGAACTGATCGGTTTCATCACGCACGGGAATCCGATTTCTTTTCCCACCGCCGCGAGGTGTTCGGCGGAGGCTACGGTCATGGTCTTGGGCGTGGGGACGCGGGCGTTGAGCGCCGCGCAGAACAGCGCTTGTTTGTCCATGACCGCGGGCAAGCAGTCGCTCCCGGGGATGCCGAAGCGATAATGCGGCTCGAGCGCGGCGCGGAATCGGTCAAGAAATAAAACATCAAAATCGCTCGTCGGAAAAATCACGGCGCCATCGAGCTCGCGAGCCGCGCCGAGAAGCAGGCCCAGGAGCTTTTCCGGGTCATGCCGCGCATCGGGCGCGGGCCAAACCTCGCAGGCGCGGGTAAAGTTGCCGTAGGTTTTCGGATCGCTTGAAAAACCCACGACGCGAACCCCGCGTCCGGCCATGTCGCGCGCAATGCCGAGCCCTGAATAGCTCAGGTTGAGGATCACGACCGGCGCTGGAGAACTGCGTCGGCGAGAGCCGTTGCCTCTATGCGTCTTAGGGGAATCAGTCAACACGCGGAAATTTCCCGACTGAAAGAACTTTGCGACTAGCCGACCGGCGGCAAATCAATTTTCGTATAATTGCCGGCGCGCGTGTCTTCGACGGAGTCTTGCGGATAGTTCTCGCGGCTCGCCGCCGGGTGGGTGATCTCCCGGTTCATCGAGCGGAGATAGAAATTTTCCGTCGCGCGCACCATCCGCTCGAAAGAAAATTCCTTGACGGTGCGCTCCCTGCCGGCGGCTCCGAAACGCCGCGCGGTCGCGGGATTGTCGAGCAGCACCGAGATCGCCGCAGCGAGGCTGCCGGCGTCGCGCGGCGGGACCAGAAGACCCGTCGTCCCGTCGTCTACCAATTCCGGGTTGCCGCCGACGGTGGTCGCAACCACGGGGAGCCCTGCGGCCATTGATTCCAGAATCGAGTTGGAAAGCCCTTCGCCTGTGTGACACGGAAGCACCGAGATCGTCGCCTCCGCCAAGACATCCGGAACGTCAAGCCTGAATCCGGTGAAGATTACGCGTCGGCCGAGCCCGAGACGGATAGCTTGGCGCTTAAGCGACGCCTTGTACGCAGGATCGTCTTTCAGGTCCCCGACAATGAGGAAGCGCGCTTCGTCGAAACGCTTGGCGACGGCCGCCGCCGCCTCGAGAAAATATTCGATTCCTTTGACCTTGCTCAATCGGGACAACACGACCACGACGGGGGCCGTGGGATAGAGGCCCAGCTCTTGGCGCAGCTTGCCGCTCTCGTTTTTCGGCGTGAAGCGGGAAAGATCGATGCCGTTTTTGATCACATGAATCTTCTCGCCGTTGTAGCCTTCGGCGATAAGCCGGGTGCGGATGATTTCCGCATTGACGAAAATGTAGTCGGCCAGCCGGCAGACGAGCTTGTGCACCGCGCGCTGCAGCGGGGGAAATTCCAGTGTGTCGCGAATGGAGGCGATGACGCGGCTGGCGCCTCCCAATTTCGCTGCGGGAATGCCGAAGACATTGGAATAGAAGCCATAGGTGTGAACGATGTCCACCCGGTGGGAGCGAATGTAGCGGGCGCAGCGCAATTGCTCTTGCAAAGCCTTGCGGCTGCGGAAGCTTCCCATGCTGTATTCCTCGACCGGAATCTGCAGCCGCTCGATATCTTTTAGGAACGGCCCTTCCTTGCGCAGGCACGCCATCGCGAGTTCAAAATTTGCGGGGTCGAGCCTTCTCACCAAGTTGACGACATGGCGCTCGGTGCCTCCGATGTGGAACGTCGTGAGGAACTTCAGCAGCTTGATTCTATCCGTTTTCATGCTCGGTCCTATCGCTATTGACGATGTTTCTGGCGGCGACGGCTAGCCCCGCCAGGTAATAAAAGTGAACATGATACGCGACCGGATGAAACATTGCCGAGATCCCAAACGCGACGAGACTCAGTTGAATCGCCTCGCCGATATAGAAAACTTCTCGGTCTTCTTTCTCTTTGCCCCATTGCCGAACGAAGGCGGCGGATTTGAAGCAGAGAATGAACAGAAGAATGAACAGTCCTACTCCCGGCAGACCCAGTTCGGCCGCATATTGAAGATAAACGTTATGCACCAAGCCGCCGTCTGGCCCTCTCTCTTCCTTTGTCGCGTGAACATTCTGGCCGATGCCGGCGCCGAAGATGGGATGGTCGCGGGTAAATCGCGCAGCGGCCGTCATATCGCTCCAACGTTCCTGCGCCGAATAGGTCTTATCGGCTTCGATGTCGGTAATGGTGGCGAGGCGGTCCAAATAGGCCGGACCCACCAGCATCACGCCGATGATAATCAATGGAACGAGGCACCAAACCCAGCGTCGCTGCCGTCGCCGGCGAAATTTCCAGCAATACAGAAGCAACAGCGACGCCAGGGTGAGAAAGCCGGCTCGTGAAAAGGTCACGAGAACCGCGGCCGATGAGAAGCCAATGGCAACCAGCAATACGAGACGCAGGGAAGCGCGCCGGACCGTCAAGAGCAGTGCAATGGTCAAAGGCAGAACGATGTTGAGCATCAAAGCGAGATCGTTCGGATTCGCGGTGAGCGGCGCCTCGTATCCGCTGATGCGCTCAAAGCCCGTGGGCGCGGCCAGGTAAACGCCGGAGAAAAAGTGTTCGATACCGGTTAGCGCCAATGGAATGGCCATGAGGGTCAATAACCAAAAAACTTGGCGCAGCCTTTCGGTTGAATTCACAACATGGCTCACCAGCCAAAAAATGATCAGCGCCTTGAGGTAGTAATTCAGAAAAAACGTGGTGCTGCCTCCGGGGTCGTAGGAAAGCGGGATCGTCAGCGCCGTCCAGACCGCCAAGCCGGCCATCACCCACACCTCGCGGGAACGCACGACCATGGCGCGGTGGTGGCTGATGCGGTCCCAGAGATAGGCGAGCGTCGCAATCAGTGCGATGACTAAAGCCGGCCGGAGGGCCTCCAAGGCGGGGAAAAAACTTTGCGGCGCGAGCAGCATGACGAAGGTAAACGCCATGAGAGCCCAGAAGGGGAGCGAACCACTGCGAGGCCGGCGCGCGGAGTGCGGGAGTGGAGCGGCGACGGTCGGGGCGGGGCGCCACCATTCGAGTGACGAAGTGCGGGTCATCATTGAGAGGCGGTTTTAGGAATCGTTTGGCTGAAGAAAAAGTCGATGTAAGCGGCTAGCTCGCCAGCTGCTCGAGCTCTTTGGACGGCTCGGGCTCGAAAATCGGGCGGGATTGCAGCGATTTTCTCCCCGACATGCGGATCGGGTCGCCGGCCATTGTGATACGATGAAATCCGTAGTCGCGAAACCAGCGATGGACGTCGGGATAGAAGAGCTTCCACTGATGCTTTGGCGTATACCAATCGAATGTATCGAGCCAGCGCCAGCGCCAGTTCCGGTGCATCGAGATTGGAAAAACGGTAAAGCAAAGGCTGCCGAGCTTGGGCACGCGATATAAATAGTAGAGCGGAATCGCTATCGTGCTCAGAAAGAAAACCAGCTTGAGCGGAAGGCGGGTGGTGACAACCCGGATCATGTCGGAAAAGTGGTAGCTGAGTCCATAACGATCATAAAGGTAAACCGCCAGGCCGCCTCCGGGCTTGACCATCTCTACGGCCTTCTCGAACGCGGCTTTCGTATCCGGGGTGTGATGCAGCACTCCGACGGAATAGACAAGATCGAACGTTTCTTTGCGAAAAGGCATTGCGAAGAGATTCGCCTGAATGAGATGGACGCCTTTGCGGGCTCCGATGTTTTTATACGCGGCGTCGACCGCCGTCGTGAGATCGATGCCGACGACTTCACCGCCTTTATCGGCGACGATTTCCGCAAACCGGCCGGCGCCGACGCCGACGTCGAGGACGAGTCGTCCTTTATAATCCGCCTCGGTCCAGCCCGTGGTCAGTTCCAAAGTCTCTTCCGACTCGCGCGTGCCGTTCTTCGAATCGAGCTGCACGGTGCTGAACCGGTTCCATTCGTAGCCAAAGCTGCTCGCGTAAGAGCCGTCGGTCACGAATCTGGGAACCCCGCGGACAATCGGATAGCTTATGGAGCATCGGAGGCATTGCAGCTGCCCCTCGATCACCTCGGCACCGTCGGAGCTGTCGGCAGAGAGCTTCAGCTCCGATTTGCAGGCGGGACAGACCAGAAATTGCAAGGCGACGGGTTTCATCTTTGCTCCAATTTACGCGGCGCTGCCCAGCTGCTCGCGCGTTTCGTGGGCGACTTCCGCGGCGTCCGTAGCGCGCGATTCTTGACCAAAAAAAACGACCTTGATCGTTTCGCAGACGATCCGCACGTCGAACCAGAACGACATGTGCTTGATGTAGTAAAGGTCGTAGCGCATCTTCTCGATCTCTTCGTCGAGTCCGTTGGCGTAGCGGTAGCGTATCTGCGCCCAGCCGGTGATTCCCGGACGCACCATGGAGCGGAGCGCATAGTACGGGATCGGCTGGCCGCATTCGGGCGCGTTGCGGGAGACGAGAACGAACATGGCAAAGTTGGACGCGGGATGCGGGCGTGGGCCGACCAGATTCATGTCGCCTTTGAAGACGTTGACGAACTGCGGGAGCTCATCGAGCCGGAATTTTCTCAGCCATTTGCCGAGACGGGTAATGCGCTCGAGATTGTCCTGCGCCCATTCAGAGGTTGTTTCCTGCGCCGGATGCATGGTGCGAAATTTAAGCAGCTTGAAGGGCTTGCCCGCCCGGCCGATCCGCTCTTGCACGAATAGAACGGGGCCGCGGGAGTCGAGCTTGATGAGGATCGCAATCAGGGCCAACAGCGGAGAGAAAAGAAGGAGACCCGCAATTGCCGCCGCGAGGCTGGTTGCGCGCGCGAGCGCTTCCTCAAAACTAGAGCGCCGGAAATCCTTAGAGAAGAGCAAGCTTTCGGGCTTCAGCCACTCGATGGCGACTTTTCCGGTCAACCGCTCGTAGATTTCGACGCCGTCTTCGATGAGGATGCCTTGCGGCCGATATTCCAGCAGCACATGACGCACCGGACAGCGCTCCAGCCCTTCCGGCTGTGCTACGATGATGCAGTCGGGCCGCACGCGTCCGATGATTGTGCGTAAATGGCGCAGCGGGCCGATATACGGGTAGCCGACGCGCTCGAGAATGCGGCGGAGCGGCTCATCCAGCGCAAACTCCGTCGAATGGACGGAATCGTCGATGACGCCTGCGATTTGGTAGCCGCAGGCGGGGTCGAGCTCTATCTCGCGCAAAAGCTTTTGCGCCAACGGACCCGTCCCGAGGATGAGGACCCGCTTGCAAAAGGGGCGATGCCGCAGCAGCTGATAGAATGTCGCCCGCAGGATCATCAACAAAGCGCTCGCCGCGATCACGCTCACAATCAAAAGACCCGGGCGGATCTTGCTCTCGGGGAAAACGGTGTAGAGTAGGGCAAGCAGAAGAAGCGCCAGCGGAATCGACCGGATCATACGCTGCGACATGTCGCCCAGGCTGCGGACGCTGCGGAGATTGTAAAGCCCGTTGTAATAAAAGGAGATCGAGCAGCAGAGCGAAAAGCCGAAAGCCTGCACGGTCGGAGCCGACATGAGCGCCCAATCCTTCAGCAGGAAATGCATCCATCCGGCAAGCAGCATATAAACCGCGCCGAAAATCGAGCCGCCTTCGATAACAAGAAGCGTTGCGCCCATCGGCCCCTCAAGATTAGGTCGCGGAAAAAGGTGTTCGAGACGTAGCCAGTTTTCTCGCGAAGCGATCGTTCGGGTTTTTTCGCTTCTGCTGCCCGTAGCCGTAGGCATACGAGTAGCCGTAGTAGTCGGCGAGCGGCATATCGTCGCGGTTGAAGACGAGCCCGAAGACCTTATTCGGCTCCAGCGCGTTCAGCGTTTCTTCGAGAAGCTTTCGCGGAGTCTGATGAGCCGCCACGATGACGATAAATCCCTCGACCCATCGCGAGATGACGCGGCAATCCGGTACCGGAATGACCGGCGGCGTATCGACGATGATGTAATCGTACACACTGCGCGCCTCGGCGATCAGCGCTTCCGCCCGCGGGGACTTCAGCGTCTCGTACGGCGACTCCAACGTCTGGCCGGCGGTTATGACCGACAGGTTAAACGTCGGAAGTTTCCGCGCGACGCCGGTCAGCCCCAGCGACGGATTTTGAATCGCATCGATGAAGCCGGGCCCTTCGAAGTCTTCGATGCCGAGACGGCTGCCGATCGACGGTTGCCGCAGGTCGGCGTCGATTAAAAGCACGCGCGCTTGCGGCGTCTGCGCGAGCGTGGCCGCCATGTTGATGGCCGTGAGCGTCTTCCCCTCGCCCATGCCGGCGCTCGTTACCGCCATCACGCGCAAATTGGCGCTATTGTGAGCTTCTTCCACAGCGCAGCAGAGCGTCCGGTATTGTTCCGCCTCGACGGACGTCGGCGTCAGCAAACTGACGAGATGGTCCTCGAGCGCTCCGTCCCGTCGAGCTTCTTCAAGCCATGGGGCGTGCGCTTCGGGCTGCCGCGGCGGAGGCTTGACGCTCGGGCGCTCGCGCCACGACGGAGCGCGCTCAACGGGCTGACGCGGCGGCTCCGCGGCCGGGCGCGACTCGCGCTTTTGCTCCTTGTCCGCCCGTTCGCGTTGAAGCCGCTCTTGCTCGGCTTGTTCAAGAGCTTCAAAGAATTTGCTCATGCTTCCCTCTATCTTGCGCTCGTAGACGTCACAGGAGTTAATTTAAACGAACATCGCAAACAAACTGAAAACCGAGCGCAAAACCTCCACGATATAGCCTTCCACTTGGAGCGATAAGTCTTCCATCGCGTTGAACCTGAGCGCGAGGAAGAGGACGGTCAACAGCAGCAGCGTGGCCAGGGCGCCCGAAATCCAATGGAGCGGGGCCTTCACGACCGACCACCCGCTGCGCCCGAGACGATTGACTTTCGCCGTCCGCTGCCGCGGCCGCTCGCCTTGTTCGATATAGGCGATCACCTGATCGATCGTGTCTTCGTCGATGCGCCGCTTCTGCTCCGCGTATCCGAAGAGCAACGCGTGATCGCATACAATATTGACCAGCCGGGGAATTCCGCCGGCATACCGGGTGATGCGATGAAGCGCGGCGTCGCTGAAGATGTCGTTTCGCCGTCCCCCGGCGATCCGCAGACGGTGCTGGATGTAGTCACGAGTCTCTTCGGCCGTGAGCGGACGTATGATACAGCGAAGCGAGATGCGCTGCTTCAATTGTCTGAGCTCCGGAAGATCCAGCTTCGATTGCAGCTCGGGCTGGCCGGCGAGAAAGATCTGGAGCAGCTTGTCCGTCGCGGTCTCGAAATTCGACAGAAGACGGACCTGCTCCAGGGCGGGCGGATCGAGGTTCTGAGCTTCGTCGATGATGAGGACCGTGTTCTGTCCCGCGCGGCGGCGCTCGATCAAAAAATTATTCAACGCGAAAAGACGCTGGGGGAGCGACGTCAAATCTTCGGTGATGCCGAAGTCTCTCAACATGTATTCCACCAGCGCGTCGAACGGCAGCTTCGAGTTGAAGATGTAGGCGACTTCGGTTTTTTCATCCAGCCGTCTTAGAAGGGTCTGAATTAAAGTGGTCTTGCCGGTTCCGACCTCTCCGGTGAGGACGATGAAGCCTTTGCCCTCCTGAACGCCGTAAAGAATTTGCGCCAACGCTTCGCGATGGCTGGGCGTGAGGTACAGAAATTTCGGATCCGGCGTGGGATTGAAGGGTTTCTTCTCAAGCCCGTAAAAATTCAGATACATAAGTCGACTCTTTAACGAGACTCGTCCGCCGAACGCGGCGCGCGGCTCACCATATTGACGATGCCTTCGTTGTTGTGCGCGAAGTAATACGAGAACGCGACGACGAGCACCAAGACGGCTGTTGCGGCCGCGAGCTTAAGGGTCATGGTCGCTCGTTCCCGTCGGCGGTCGCTTGTCGTCTCGATACGACGGATGCTGGCGACGACGGGCACGCGCGTAAAGCTTCTCAGGCTTTCGACGGAATGGAATGAGCTGTCGAGCCGCTCGGCCACCGCGACAGCGCCGGCCGCAAAAGCGAGGGATAGGAGAAAGCCCAAAACCTTAAGCATGAAACGATTCGGTCCCGATGGATACTTGGGCGGCAGCGCCGTGTCGAGGATGCGAAATCGCTCGCCTTTCTGGCTCTGCTCTAGGCTTTCCGCCTGCTGAGCGTCCGCGTACTTTTTTAGCAAACCCACGTAGAGTTCTTTGGTGGTCTCGTAGTCGCGCAGGGCGTCGGGGGAACGGGTCTCCGCGCCGCGGGCGGCTTCGAGCTTTCGCTGGTAGTCGCCAATGCCGGATTGGATTTTTCGCCCTTCCTGCTTGACGTTTTGAATCTCCGTGTCGACCTCGCGAAGCTCGTTTCTGAGCCTTTGGACGGCGGGCTCCGATCCGCCGTCGCCTTTGGATTTGACGTTGAATTTGGCGTCGGCTGCGCCGCTTTCGATCGCGGCGATCTCCGCCTGGGCCCGCATGACATCGGGATGCTCCGGGGTGAGCCGCGTCCGCATCTCGTTCAAGTCCCGCCGGAGCTTGGCTAAATACTCGACCTTGGCGCGCGGGTCGCCCGAGGGGTCGAGCTCGGAGATCTGCTTGGCGATCGCCTCGCGGCGATCCGTTAAGCGAGCGATCCGCTCCATGTTGAGTCTGAGCTGGTCGCCGAGGCGTTCGTAGGGAACGAGATATTCTCCCGCCCCCGCCGGGCCAAGCCGCCCGAGGCTCGCCACGCGCCGCTCTTTTTCCTCGAGCTGCTTTTTCATATCGTCGAGTTGCGCCTTGAAAAATGCGGCCGTCTCGGTTGCCTGCTGCCCGCGGGTCTTCCAGTTCTGATCGACGAAGAAAGCGGCGACGGCGTTCGCTACCAGGGCAGCGGTCCGTGGATCGCGCGCGCGATAGCTGACATTGAAGGAGATCGTCGAGCGCCGGCCCGGCTCCTGTTCGATATTTTTAAGCTCCAGTCGGATATCTCGGCGCAGCCGGTCCGCCAAATCTTCGATTGGAACTCGATTGCGCAGCTCGGGATACAGATTCAATCTTTCGATGACTTCCTGGAGGCGGGCGCGGCTCAAGACCTGCTGGTTAATGGTTTGAAGCCGCATCTCGACGGTCTGTTGCCGGGCTTCCGCGTCCCCTGAAGTCGGCCGCATCAGCGAAGCGAACTGATCCTGATCGACCAGAACCGAAGCGGTCGAGGTATAAATATCGGGCAGGAACACGGCCACGCCGATGAGCAGCGCGAACGCGAGCGCAAAGGCTCCGATGGCGAGCCGTTTCCTCCGCTTCCACACCGCCCACAGCCATTCTGGACCGGCGCCCCTGGATTCGATGTCATTGTCCATATCGGCTCGTACTCCCCGGGTCTGTTTATGCCGCCACGACCAAAGTGCAGTCGATTTCGACGGCGACGCTGCGCTGAAGCAGATCGACGGAAACAACGAAAAGACCTTTTTCCGGTTTGATTCTGACCAGCATCCCTTCCACATCCTTCAATGGCCCGCGACTGATTCGCACTCTTTGACCTTCGCGCACGTAAGCGTGCGGCATCGCCTGCAAGCGGCTGTCCAGGACTTTTTTAATGCCGTCGATTTCTTTTTCGGGAATCGACGCCAGACGATCCCATCGCTCGCCGAGGATCCGCACGAGGCCGCGCGTCTTACAGATCTCTTGATAGCTATGCTTGGTGATCGCGTGGCGGACGAAAAGATAGCCGGGAAATAATGGAGTCTGGGTTAAGCACCGCAGCCCGCCGCGTCGCGACCAGATGTTGATCTTGGGCAAAAAGACTTCGAAGCGCTTCGCTCCGAGCTGATCGTGAACCAATTGTTCGCAGTGGCTGCGCGTCCAGAGCGCGTGCCATTTAGGCTCGGCACTGGACGCGCCGTCTTCTTCTTCATCGAGCGACCAAAGAAACTTCTCGGCATCTAGTTTCATATCCAGCGGCAAGGCTTCGCCCCCTTCGGTTCTCAACCCTTACTGCGGGAGGAACCGATCCACCGATGTCGATATTTACTGCTGGCCCGCGTTCCAGTCGAAAAACGGGCTCGGTTAACTCCCCGCGTCGAGCACGGGGTCGATCTCATCAGTCACTTCATCACGTCCGCCGGAGAGCCCGGCCATCGTCCGCGCCTCACTTAACCGAACCGCCTTGTAGATTGACTTCGCAGATCGAATCCGGCTCCGGCTCCGCGACGTCGTCGACGACTTGTTCAAAACTTTTTTTGAGGTCCGCTCCGGCGCGCTCCCGCCGGCGCTTGTAAGCTATGAGTGCGCGGGGATCGCTCGACCACGTGCGACCGCCGTCGATCGAGCAAAACTCGAATCGTTTCCCTTGCAGCTCCACCTGCTTAAGCATGACGGACCTCCTTGCAGTGATCGTGGCGTTCGGTAAAGCGTTTCATGGTTCTTTTCTGGCCGTCGCCGAATGATTGCAGTATAAATGCAGGGGTCGGTTACGGTAAGAGGGAGAATCATGGAGATGTCTATAGAAAATTCCTGAAGCGGCTAGGGGAAATCCCCACGAATTGTTAATGATCCGGTAGTGAATCCGGAGTGACGTAAGGGTTTTCGAAAGTGGCTAGGTAGTGTGAGGTATCGGCGCACCGGCGCTGATTGCGCGATCTGTCGGCGACGCTGAAGTTTGAGACGCCGGGACTTACCAGATCAGCATCGAAACGGTAAGTCCCGCCAGAACGGCGATCGCCAGGGGTACAACGAGCAAAGTAAGTCTCTCGCCTTCCAGCGGCGGCCGGTCTTCGACTAAAATGGGCTTTTTCATAACGTGCTCCTTGTGAGCGGTTCATCCTTCAACGAGGCCCGACGTTAATCAAGCACGCCGTCGGGTTGTATCGGGTATTCGCCTGGTTTTTAAAAAAAAATAACCCCATGCGAATGTCATGGCGTCCGCCATTTCTTCAATGTTACAGCGATGTCGCTTTTTTCCTCTGTTGTTACCTGAAGCGTGTCCGTGAGCTTGCTGACGCCGACAGCTTCCCGCCGTTCTCTCGACGGCAGCGCGGCCGCCTTGTGGCGCACGACGACCTCGAGCCCGCGGCGGCCGCCGTCCGTCAGCGTTGTAAAGGTAACGTTGCCGGGTTCGCCGCTGTCGATGATTACGCGCGTCAGTTCCGAAACGAGGGTGGCGATGACAGCGATGTCGGCGGCCGGGAAGCCCAGCCGGGCGGCGAACTGCGCGCCGATCTTGCGCGCGGTGAGAACGTCGGCGTAGCCGCTTACGGGTAAACGCACGCGACCCGGCTCAAAGGTTACGAGGTGTAAATGCGAGCGCCGCGCTTTGCGCGTAGGGCGAGAGCTGAGCTGACGATCCCGGTCGTTCACTAACGGCGATTGTAAGACGCCGGCGCCAGGGAACAACCGAGTGAAATCCTTAGTTTGAGTGGAAAAGAACCTGAACGGAGGGTTAAGCGCCGAACTTGATCCAGTTGTAGAAAATATCGAAGCGATAGCCGACGTTCTTTACGGTGAGAATGTGGCCCCCTTCGGCTCCGAGCTTTTGCCGCAGCCGCTGGATATGCACATCGATCGTGCGGGAGTCCACCTCCGAGGCCTTGCCGTAGCCCCAGATTTTTTCCAGCAGGAACTCGCGGCTCAACACCTCGCCTCGGGTTTCCATCAATTCCCGAAGCAGCTCGAACTCTTTTGTCGTAAGCTTGATCGGCTTGCCGTGAACCGTGGCAATGGACCGCTGCAGGTTGATTTCAATCGCTCCGGCCCTTAACGTCCGCACCGGCGACGGACTCGCAGCGCCGGGTCGCAGCGATTTAATGTCCTTTTCGTTCATACGGTCACGTCAGCGATCCGATAGAATCTGTTGCTCTGAAGCCGCAGCGAGGCGGCTTCAGAGCGTCGCATGCGCCTTTCTCATTGTCGAATGTAGGTCGGTGAGAATGGTTTTCTTGAGAACAAAACCATCGGCGCCGCTCTCCGTCGCGGCCCTCCGATAGGCCTCTTCTTCATGGACGGACAAGATGATGACTTTGACGTCGGGACGGTTTGCTTTGATCCGGCGGGTAGCCTCGAGCCCGTTCAAGCGAGGCATGGTAATGTCCATAAAAATGACTTCGGGCCGAAGCTCGCGATCGAGCCGCAAGGCCTGTTCGCCGTTCTCCGCCTCGCCGACCAGGTTGAAATTGCTTTCTTTTTCCGAGAGGCGTCTTACGGCTCTGCGAAATCCCGGGTCATCATCGACAAGCAATACATTCAAAGACATTATAAGAATGTATAAAGGGAGGGGAAGAATACAACAATCAGGTAAACACTCAAGTTTACAACAGGAATTACTTGAGCGAGGTAACGCTTGATGGAATCAGTGAAAAATGAAGAAGCGGGCGGCTAGGCCGCCCGCTTCCCAGGTCTATGTGTGGCTATTACCGCGTCAGGGTTGGATCAAGCCGGTGCGAATGGCGTACCGCACCAAGCTCGCAGTCTCGTGAACGTCGAGCTTCTCCATGAGCCGCGTCCGGTGGGACTCGGCCGTCTTGACGCTCACCCCGAGAACGACCGCGATCTCTTTGGTTGTTTTGCCCTCGGCGACGAGCTGGAGCACCTGACGCTCGCGCGGCGTCAGCGGATCGGATGGAAGATGGGTCTTCGAGAGGTAAGCCTCGACCAGCGCGCGGGAAACACCCGGGCTGAGATAAACTGTGCCCCGGTAGACTTCCTGGACCGCCTGGATCAGGTCGGGCGTCGCCTGCGACTTCAAGACGTACCCGCGTATGCCGGCGCGGAGCGCCTCGATCACGTACTGGTCTTCGGTGTGCATCGTCAGCAGGATGGTCTTGGTCTTCGGCGAGCTCTGAATGATTTCTCTCGCCGCATCGAGGCCGTTTAAATTCGGCATCGCCAGATCGAGCACCGCAACGTCCGGGTGAAGCGTCCGGGCGAGCCGGATCGCTTCATGGCCGTCGGAGGCCTCCCCCACGACCTCGAGATTTTCCCGTTCGAGCACCGCCTTCAAGCCCTGGCGAAACATCAGATGATCTTCCGCCAATAACAATCTCATCCTCATGGTGACCTCCTGGGTGCCTTCAGCCTTCTAAGGGCACCGTAATAGTAATTTCCGTTCCTTGTCCTGGCTGCGAATTGATTTGGACCGTCCCTCCGAGAATTGCCACCCGTTCGCGTATGCCGAGCAGTCCCAGACCGCGATTGCCTTTTCTCGCGAGCATCGCCGATGTGTCGAAGCCGATGCCGTCGTCGCGGACCGAACATGAGACCGATTTTTCGCCGCGTCTGATTCGCACCGTCATACTCTTCGCCTGCGCGTGTTTGGTCGCGTTGGTGAGCGCCTCTTGAACGGCGCGGTAAAGCGCCGTCTCGATCGACGGTGGCAGCCGGTCGCCGCGCTCGCCTTCGACCGCGATCGGAACGCCGGAGCGTTTCGAAACGCCCTCGGCGAGGAATTCGAGCGCGGGCAGCAGCCCGAGATCGTCCAGAATGGTCGGACGCAGCTCGTGCGACAGCCTTCTCAATTGCCCCTCGACCTGATTCAAAAGCTGGCGGATCTCTTCCAGATGCTTGCGCGAATTCGGCGGCAGCTCGCGGGCGACCTCCTCGAGGGCGATGTGAACGCACGCGAGGAACTGTCCCGCCTCGTCGTGGATCGAGTGCGCGATGCGCTTCGCCTCATCCTCGAGTTTATCGTTGAGACGCCTGAGGGCGCTGGTCGCGTCGTGAAAGCCGCGGTACGCCATCTCGAAAGGGGTCAGGCTTTCCACGAAGAAGTTTTTGGCTTCTTTAACCACTTGCACCGTCTCGTCTCCCGCGCCGGCGGGCAACAGGCTGAGCAGCGCGTTGTGATGCAGCGTCGCCATTTCAAGCGGTCCGAATTCTTCAGCGAGCGCGCGCCGTCCGACCGCGTACGCGCTGTGCAGCCCTTCCTCGCCGGGCTCGGCGAGATAGCTTTTCAACGCGGAGGCGTATTCTTCTTGCAGCAGGTTGTTCACGGACGTTTTCATGCGTGAGCCGTATCGCTCCCGATATAGCGCGCGACCAAAACCAGCGAATCATCCGTGCCCTTCGAGTCTTCATGAAGAATGTGATCGGCGATCTGCTGGGGGGAATTTTTGTCTTCCGCACCTAGAGTGAAACCGTTGCGGATGCCGTCGGTGGTAAATATAAGCGTATCGCCGGTGCATAACCGCACGTGCGAGGCCTGGAGCGTGGGCAGCTGATGACCCAGCACGCCGGCGCGAAGGAGCAGCGTTTCCGGCTGCGCCGGCGCCGGGCGCAGCAGCAGCCCCTCGACGTTGCCGACGCCGAGCCACGCCATCGTCCGCTCGCGGAAGTCGAACGATGCGACGCTCATGACGACGCCCCGGCTGCCGCGCAAGATTTCGTGGCAGCGCTTGAGCAGCGTGACGATATTTTCCTGCGCATGCGACTCCAAAATCCCGCCGGCCGTCTCGGCGGCGCGGCACGCTTCCGCGCCGTGGCCGATGCCGTCCACCACGGCGATTAAAGCGCCTCCGGAAAAAAGCTTCACGAGATGGCTATCGCCGCATTTCGGCTCACCGGCTAGAGCGGCATGGGCAACACCCCATTGGATCACCGGCCGCTACAACCTCCATTTCTTCACCGTCACGGTCGTGCCGTTGCCGATTTCCGAGACGATGTCGAATTCATCCATCAGGCGCCTGACACCGGAAAGTCCAAGACCCAGGCTCCGCGACGTGCTGAAGCCCTCTTCGAGGGCGCGCTCGATGTCCGGGATGCCCGGCCCGTCGTCGCGGGCGACGACTTTGAGGCCGCGCCGGGAGCCGTTTTCCACGACGCTCAAAAGAATTTCTCCGCTGTTGGCGTACAGAATGATATTGCGCGCCAACTCCGATATCGCCGTCGCGATCAGCGCCAAATCGGTCGAGGTGAACCCCAAATCGCGCGCCAGCTCCCGGCCTTTCTGGCGGGCGGTCACGATGTCGATGTCCGCGTTGACGGGCACGGTTATTTCCTGGCCGGGCACGTCAGCCTCGTTTTTTACCCGCGGGCGGCGCCGTGATGGTTCTTAGTTTTTTGTCGAGGTAGGCGAGGCCTTCTTCCAGGTCGAGGGCGGTTGAGACGCCCTCGAGGGTGAGTCCCAGTTGGACCATCGCGAACGATACCTCGGGCTGGATGCCGACGATGACGGTCTCCGCGCCGCGCAGGCGAATCATGTGCGCCAAGTCGCGCAAGGTGCGCACCGCGAAGGAATCCATGACGTCGAGCGCCGTCACGTCGACGATCACGCCGCGCGACCGGTAGGTGCCGACCTGGCTGACGAGCGCGTCGCGAAGCTGGAGCAGGTCGGCGTCGGTGAGCGCGGCCTGAATGCTGGCGATCAGGTAGTCGCGTTGTTTGAGAATCGGGACTTGCACGCCTCGACTCCTAGGATTGCACCGGCGGCTCTTCGACCATCGGTACGACGCGGTAGCCGAGCTGTCTTTCGGCCTCCTCGATGCCGCCCTGCAGGTCGCCGACGGTATTCATTTTGCTGAGATCGACGCCGATATTGACCAGCGTCTGCGCGAGCTCGGGAGAAAGGCCTGTGACGATGACCGTCGCGCCGAGCAGGCGCGAGGCCTCGACGGTTTGCACGAGGTGGTTGGCGACGGTCGCGTCCATCGCGGGCACGCCGGTGATGTCCATGACGACCACGCGGGCGCGATTGGTGCGGATGCCGCGCAGCAGCTGCTCGGTCAGCTGCCGCGCGCGCAGCGGATCGACCATGCCGATGATCGGCAGGATGAGAAGCCGCTCGCGCACCGGCAGAACCGGAGTCGACAGTTCCCGGATCGCCTCCTGCTGCTCGCGGATGATGCGCTCACGCTCCTGGACGAAGCTCACCGCGACCGTGCTGCCGATCCGGTTCGCCGCCGGCTCGTACGCGTCGAGCACCCGGCTCAACTTGTCGAAGTCCTGCCGGTATTTGGAGAATAACGAGCGGGCGAGCACGTCGCGCAGCAAAAGGACGATGCCGACGACCTCGTGAGTTTCGACGCCTCGGGGGATGATGCGTTCCGAGAGATTGCGCGCGTAATCTTGCAGGGCCTCGACTGCGCCGGTCTCCAGGACGTCGACATAGTTGTCGTATACGGCGGTCGCTTCGGCGAAGATCTCTTCTTTGCTCATCGCGGTCAGCAACTGTGCCTCGGTGATGCGCCGGGCCCATTCTTCGCGAAGCTGCGTGCGCGACTGCCTTAAATGGGCGACCAGCTCTCGCAGCAGCACCGCCGTGGATTCGCTGCCGATTTTTTGAATCGGCACAGGGTGGGGACTCGCCTCGGCCATGTATACCTCCTCAACAAGCAGTTTCGTCACCTTAATTTACCCTTGTCAAGACTCTTAGACATAGATTTTGCGGTAAATACCGGAAAATAAAAGGTTTCGGTATCAGGTGTTTACCTGATTTCTGTTAAGAAAACACCCGACCAAAAACTGTAGAAAATTGGCCGCGGGGGTCTAAAGCGGGCGCTTCTGGGTCTTGGGTTCGGTCTTGGATTCGCTCTTTTGGGCCTTCGATTCGGACTTGAACATTTGCTCGATCGACGCCAGGCGCTGTTTGAAGTCCGCCACCCTGGCATCGGGATCGATGACGTCTTTGAGTTCCTGAAATTCCTCGGCCGTACCGTAGAAGACCAGGCAAGTCGTCGGCGGATCGATTCTAGCAACAGGCTTTGAAGCGCGAAGGGGGGGATTCCCCTGCCTGGAGGCAACCCAGGCGGCAAGGGCATTCTCAGCCTTCGCGCTGTCGCTCGCCTGGAGCGGGTAGAGGTAAATTCTTCGCGGCCTTACGGCGCGGCGATCGAGGCGCTCGAGCCATCGGCGGGCCTCACTCAGGCCGCTATCGATTTTGCTGACCGCGAGTATTCGATTGCCGCGCGGGAGCGGCGCGAGCGCTAAAGACTGAGGAGGCTCGACCGGAATGATCCCGCTGCGCACGAGATCATTTATTGCCGTAGAGAGTTCTTCGGCGGCCGCGCCTTTGGGCTCGTAGATGTCGAAGCGCGCTGAGGCCAACGCCGGAACGTCGATGAGCTCCTTGATTTCCAGTAACCGGCGGGTGTTCTCGGGCGTGTCCACGATCATGAGAGACTTCCCGCCCGGCTGCTCCAGCACCGCCCCGCCGGACGTCCCGAGCGGCTGAAGAACTTTTTTGAGCTCCGCCGCCGCTACATGATTGACTGGAACGGGTTGCCCGACAAAGGCTCCTTGAGGCGTCGGCGCGACAGCCGGCGGCGACGCTGACGTAGGCGCCGGTGTCGCCGGGCTTTCCGGGGCGGGGACGGCCTCGCCGGCCCATCCAGGAGCGGAAAGCAGATGTAGTAACACTATGCAGGATGTTAGTTTTCGCACGGCCTTTGCTGCTTTAGACGGCAAAACGTGCTCGAAACTCACACCAGCCGAACCCAGGCTTTTTGTAAGGATGTGGCGTAGCCGATCGCCGCTGAGTATTTTAGTCCTGCGGCGTGCAATTCGGCAACAAGCTTAGGCGCGGACTTTTGCGGTACGGCGATCAGCAGTCCTCCGGAAGTCTGCGGATCGAAGGCCATCTCCACCAGCCCCGGGCGTATGGAGCCGTCGATCGTGATCTTGTCCTGGAGGTATTCCCGGTTTCTCTTGCACCCGCCGGTCAAATAACCCTTGTCCGCCAGATGGCGCGCTCGGCGCAGCAGCGGCAGGCGCTTCGACTCGAGGATCAACGTTACGCTGCTGCCACTCGCCATCCCGAGGGCGTGGCCCAAGAGTCCGAAGCCGGTCACGTCCGAGCAGGCGTGGACGGGATAGCTGCGCATAATGGTCGAGGCGGTCCGATTGAGCTCCGACATGACCGAGACCGCGTCCTGGATGCTTCCCTTCGTCGCTTTGCCTTTTTTGAGAGCTGTGGCGATGACGCCCGTGCCGAGCGGCTTGGTCAGCACCATCATGTCGCCTTCCTGCACGCCCACGTTGCGGAGGATTTTATCGGGATGAATGACGCCGGTAACCGCCATGCCGTATTTGATCTCGGGGTCGATGATACTGTGGCCTCCGACGATCGCCACTCCCGCCTCGCCGGCCTTGTCGGCCCCTCCTCTCAATATTTCGCCCAGGACCTTCAAGTCCATTTTGCCCTTGGGAAAGCAGACGATGTTGAGCGCGGTCTTGGGCTCGCCGCCCATCGCGTAAATATCGCTTAGCGAGTTGGCCGCGGCGATCTGGCCGAAGGTGTACGGGTCGTCCACGATCGGCGTGAAGAAGTCGACGGTGTTAACGATCGCCAGGTCCGGGCGAAGGCGAAACACCCCCGCATCGTCGGAAGTCTCGGTCCCGACGATCACGTCCGGGTTGTCGAATTTCGGAAGACTGTGCAAAACTTGCGACAGGTCGGCGGGGCCGAGCTTGGCGGCTCAACCGCCGGCGGCGACTTGACGCGTCAGCCGCACGGCCTTCCGTTTATCCATCAGTTTCATAAGTTGATTGCGCGCGAAAAGTCTTTAGCGGTCGGCGCCTGGTCGCGCCGCGGGTGCCGGCGACTTGAGCCGCCTGGCATCTCCAACCCTAACGGTAGTCCCTTCTCGATCGAAATACTCAAGGAGGGCAATAGTATACTTGCGGCTGGAACCTAAAAGATCGCGAAAGCCGGCCGCCGTGATCTCGCCGTTTTCGGAGAGATATTTATATAGAAGGGCCCTCACGTTGTCAACGGAATCGGCGAGGTAGTAAAGATCCGCGGCCACCCGAACGATCGATTTTTCCCGTTCCATCACGCGCACGATTTCGCCGACCTTGCCGCGGTCGGCGCCGAGTTCCTTCTCGACCTGCTGGAGATCCGGCGGCGCGAGCGGATGTGCCCCGAGCAGCCGCTTGATTTTATCCGTGAGCGTCTGTTCGCTGGCGCCGAGACGGACGCGGTGGCCGGGAAGGCTCAGGAGGTTGCCTTCGCGCTTCAGGCTCTTCTCCGTCGCCAGCAGCTCGACGATCACGCGGAACAGCCGCGGCGTCACGACATAGGGCAGCTTCGCGCGAATCTCCTCCATGTCCATACCGGCGGCGAGAGGATGAGCGGCGTGATAGTCCTTGAGCGCGCTGCCGACCCGATCTCTCAGCCGCTGCCATTTTTGCTTCGTGGTGTAGAGCTTTTCGCCTTCGGCGCTGATCGCGATCAGGCTCGGCGTGCGGCCGATCCAGTCGCGGAGCTCCTCTTCGCGGAGGTTCAAGAATTGATAAAGCGCCGCGATCGGGGGAGCGAAATCATCGCTCTCTTCCATAAAGCGCTCGATTAGAACGGGGACATCCTCGGTGAGGAGGGCTTCGAGCCTCGATTCGAGATCGGCTTCGCCGCGCTTGTGCCTTTTAGGCCAGGGGTGGATTACAGTCCCGCCGCCGAGCGTGCGCCGGGCGGTCTCGTCGCGCACGATAAAGCGATCGCCGCGGAGCGCGAGCAGCGGCTCGCTGAGAGTAATCTGGCAAAACGCGCTTTCCTTGGGTTCGATTTTCTCTTTGGCGCCGAGCACGATGAGCTTGCCCAGGCGCTCGGCGGTGCCCAGGTGGATGCGCACGCGCTGATGGCTCTTGATTCCCTTGGCCGCCGCCGGCCGGACCTCGAGCCGCGCATCGAACCGATCGGTTGTCATCGTAAGCTTTTCGTCGCAGACGACGTGGCCGCGCTCGATCGCGGCTTTTTCGAGCCCGGCGAGATTGAGCGCCACGCGCTGTCCCCAGCCGGCGGAGTCCACGGAACGGTTGTGCACCTGGAGACTGCGCACGCGAAAGGTCTGTTCTCCCGGGAGCGCCCGCACGTGGTCGCCGGTTTTCACCGCGCCGCTTTGCGCCGTGCCGGTGACGACGACGCCGTGGCCTTGCAGGATGAACGCGCGGTCGACCGGCAGGCGGAAGTAGCCCTGCGGCGCAACGCGGCCGGCCTGCTGCAAGCGGCGGATAATTTCGTCCCGAATTTCCGCGAGGCCCCGGCCCGTGACGGCGGTGAAGGGGAGCATCGGCGAATTCTCCAGCGCCGTGCCGAAGGTGAGAATCTTGATTTCTTCTTCGACGTCGCGAATGCGCGCGGGCGGCACGAGGTCGGCTTTGGTGATGACGAAGACCGCCTCCTTGACGCCGAGCAGATGGACGATGTCCAGATGCTCCTCGGTCTGCGGCATGACGCCGTCGTCCGCCGCGACGGTGAAGAGCACGAGGTCGATGCCGTGCGCTCCGGCGAGCATGTTGCGGATGAAGCGCTCATGCCCCGGAACGTCGACGACGCCGGCCTGCGTTCCGTCGGGGAGATCGAGATGCGCGAAGCCGAGATCGATCGAGATGCCGCGCTCTTTTTCTTCTTTCAGCCGGTCGGTATCCTCGCCGGTGAGCGCCTTGATGAGGCTCGTCTTGCCGTGGTCGATATGACCCGCCGTGCCGATGATGTAGGGCATAAAAACAGAATATAGAATTCAGAATTCAGAAGCGGATCAGAGACTCTTTGCCTTTCTCCTGGATTCCGACTCCTGACTCCTGGATTCTTTTTGGTTCTCATTCTTGAAATTCGGGATCAGGTCGTCGGCATTGAAGATGGCGCGCAGATCGAGGAGGAAGCGTCCGTCCTTGATCCGCCCGATGATCGGCGGCTCGGCGCGGCGAAACCTCATGGCGATGCGCTCGGCGCCGATCTTTTTATTCTCGACGGCGATGACTTTCGTGGCGATCTCCTCGGTCGGCAGCGCGCCGCTGCCGATCTGGCACGTCGAGTCTTCCAGCGACAGGTGAAAGTCGCCGCCCAGAATCTTTTCCAGCGCGGGGAGAAGCCGCGCGCCCATCGCTTCGATCTCTTCGAGCTTGCGCGTGAAGGCCCTGAGCGTCGGGATTTCCTCCAAGACGGCCGCCGATTGCTGGTAGAGGCGAAGCGTCGCTTCGAGCGCGGCGAGCGTCAATTTGCCGCAGCGAAGCGCGCGCTGCAGCGGATTTTTGCTCATCTGTTGAAGATATTTTTTTTTGCCGACGAGGAGCCCGGCCTGCGGCCCGCCGAGTATTTTATCGCCGCTGAACGTGACGACGTCGGCGCCGAGCGCCACGCGCTCCGCGACGAGCGGCTCCTTGGGCAGTCCGTGGCGGCTCAGATCCACGAGCGCGCCGCTGCCGAGGTCCTCCATGACCGGAACTTTATGCTTTTTACCGATCGCCACCAGCTCTTCGAGTCCGACTTCGGCGGAGAAGCCGACGATCTTATAGTTGCTGGTGTGCACCTTGAGCAGCAGGGCGGTCTTATCGCCGATTGCTTTCTCGTAGTCCTGCGGGTGGGTTCGATTCGTGCTGCCGACTTCCTTTAAAATCGCGCCGCTCTTCGCCATGACCTCCGGAATGCGGAAAGAGCCGCCGATCTCGATCAGCTCGCCGCGCGAGACGATCACCTCGCGCCCTTCGGCGAGCGTGTTGAGCCCGAGGAGCACCGCCGCGGCATTGTTGTTGACGACGCTCGCGGCCTCGGCGCCGGTCAATTCGAGGAGCAGACTCTCGACCATCTCCTCCCGTTTCCCGCGCGCGCCTTTCTCCAGATCGTATTCGAGATTGACGGGATACCGGCCGGCGCGCTCCGCGGCTTCGATCGCCGCTTCCGACAGCAGCGCGCGGCCCAGGTTGGTGTGCAGAATCGTGCCGGTGGCGTTGACGACGCGGACGAGCTTGGAGTCGCGCGCCCGCTCGATCCTCGCTGCGAGGCTCGCAAGGATGAAATCTTCGCGCAGCTCGGCGTCCGCGGGGGACCTTCCCGCGCGGATCGCGGCGCGCAACCCGTCCAGGATCGCGCGGCATTGCTGCGTGACGTACTCGCGGCTGGTCCGGGCGAGAAGAGGGCGGCAGCGCGGGTGGTTCAGCAGGCGGTCGACCGAAGGGAGCTCGCGCAGGAGGCTTTTCCCGGCTTCCATGATACAGGGAAGCTCGCACAACGACGGGTTAAATTCAAATTCGTCTATTTGACGGGCATCATGACGTACACGCGCGGCACGCTGCTCACCACGCGCGTGATATGGCCGCGTCCGCTGGTGTCGTCGGCGAGCATGATGTCGCCGGCGCCGAAGCGCCGTTTGGTGCCGTCGCTAATTTCGATCTCGCCTTCGCCGGAGAGCGTCACGACGTACTGACGCCTTGGGGCGGGGTGCCAGTCCTGCGTTTTACCGGGCGGCTCGTGGCGAAAGACGATGCCGTCGCCCGCCTGAAGCTTGCCGGTATCGACTTCGACTTCGTCGAAATGGGAATGGCCGTCTGTGCCGGTGTAGATGCGCGTGACTTTCATGGCCTGTTTCTAGAAAAAGCCGGCGAGAAAAGCAAATTGGACAATAAGACTGGATTCCCGCTTGCGCGGGAATGACTTCGGGAGGTCGTCTGTGAGCGGGGACTCTTCGTTGGTCACCCCCGCGAAAGCGGGGGTCCAGGTCGCATGAATGGCGTCGTGACATCATGCGTTAGCTTGCGCTTCGTGTTCTGCATTCTGCTCACTACGCACTCCTCAATAGCCTTTCGGTTGATATTTTAGATCGCCTCGGATACCGAAGCGTAATGTTCCTTTCGCCTTCGTTCCGCCAGGGCGTGAAGGCCGCCGTGCCGGTGTGGATCGCGTTCATCCCGTCGTCGTTCGCGCTCGGCATGGCGGCGAAGGGCTACGGTCTAACGTGGGAGGAGATCGTGCTCATGTCGGCGCTGGTTTACGCCGGGCCGGCGCAGTACGCGGTCGTGGAGCCCTTAGCGGCGGGCAAGCCGGCGCTGCAGATTCTCATTGCGACGGTGCTGATGAATCTCCGCTTTCTCCCGATGAGCGCGGCGATGGCGCCTTACTTCCGGCGCGTGAAGCGGACGCGGCTTTTGTGGGCTTCGCATTTCATCAGCGCAAGCAGCTTCGTAGTGCCGTACATCCGCTTCCAGAGCGAGGAAAAAAACGGCGGCAAGGCCGACAGGGCAGAGAACAGCGAAGCGCACCTCGATTTTTTCCTCGGCGTCGGCGCCACCGCCTATTGTGTTTGGGTCGCGGGCACCGCCCTGGGCTACTGGGCCGCGCTCAAGATGCCGTCGGGATACGAAGAGGGGCTGAGATTCATCCTGCCCGCCTATTTCGCGTCGGTCATCGCGATGGACCTCCGCGAGTGGCTCGCCGCCGGCGTCTGCGCCGTTGCCTTTCTGCTCGCAATACCCGCAGCCATGTGGAATCAGGACTGGGGCTGGATGATCGCGGCGATCGCCGTCGCTACGATCGGCTGGAGGATCGAGGAATGGCGCCGGACCGACTGACGATCGTCGCCGGCATGGCGCTTGTGAGCTACGCGCTCCGCGTCGTGCCGCAGCTGTTGCTCACGGGGTGGAGCTTCCCGGCTTCGTGGGACCGCTATTTACGTTTGCTCGCCTACGCGCTCGTCGCGGGGATCGTCTCGGTCGCGCTTTATCTCACCGCGGGTAATTTCGACGCCGCGGCGGCGCCGCGCCGCACGCTCGCGCTCGCGATCGCCGTCCTCGTCACCGTCAAAACGCGCAGCGCCGTGACCGGCATGCTCACCGGTACGGTCGCGGTGCTGCTCCTCTCCTGGTACGCAAGCGGGTAACCCGATGCCCGAGCTGCCGGACGTCGTCGTCTATCTCGAAGCGCTGGAGCGGCGCATCCTCGGTCAGACGCTCCAGCGCGTCCGCCTCGGCAGTCCGTTCGTCCTGCGCTCGGTCGAGCCGCCTATCGGCGAAGCGTTCCGCAAAAAAGTCGTCGGGCTCAAGCGTCTCGGCAAGCGCATCGTAATCGCGTTAGACGGCGATCTGTACCTCGTGATTCATCTGATGATCGCCGGAAGGCTCCACTGGAAGATGCCCGGCGCGCCGATCGCGCGCAAGCTCGGCCTCGCCGCCTTCGATTTTCCGACCGGCACGCTGATTCTCACCGAAGCGGGCACGAAAAAGCGCGCTTCGCTGCATCTGGTCTCCGGAGCAGGCTCACTGCATGAGCACGAGCGCGGCGGCCTCGAAGTGCTGGAGGCCGATCTCGCGAGCTTTCGCGCCGCGCTTACGCGCGAGAACCATACGCTCAAGCGCGCGCTCACCGATCCCAGGCTTTTCAGCGGCATCGGTAACGCCTATTCCGACGAGATCCTCCACGCGGCGAAGCTCTCGCCGGTCAAGCAGACGCGCCAGCTGGCCGGCGAGGAGAGCGAGCGGCTGTATCACGCGACGCAAAAGACGCTCGCCGAATGGGTCGAGCGGCTGAGAGGCGAGGCGAAGGAAAATTTTCCCGAGAAAGTGACCGCGTTCCGCAAAGACATGGCGGTGCACGGCAAATACAAAAAGCCCTGCCCGGTCTGCGGCGCGCCGGTGCAGCGCGTCGTTTACGCCGAGAACGAGACGAACTACTGCGCGAAATGCCAGACCGGCGGCCGGTTATTGGCCGACCGCGCACTCTCGCGCCTGCTCAAGGCGGACTGGCCGAAGACGCTGGAGGAGATGGAGGAGGGGAGGATTTCACGGAGGGAATGAAGGTCGAGCGGGCGCTTTCGCAATTGATTGATGCGATGATGTATGTTATACATCACCTATGAAGCGGACGCAGCTGTATCTGGATGAGGAGATGGCCAGAACCCTCGCGGCGTTGAGCCGCCAAAAAGGCGTCTCCATTTCCGAGCTGGTAAGAGAGAGCGTGCAGGAAGCCTATATGAGCAAAAAAAAGGTCGATAAGGCAGCGCTGGCAAAACAACTGAGCGGCGTATGGCGCCACCGAAAGGATTTGAAAAACATCGACCGGTACATCCGTAATTCAAGGCGAAGCAAACGGCTCAAAAGGTTGGGCATTGGCTGAGATTCTGCTGGATTCGGACGTTATCTTCTCCTGGCTTCGAGGGTATGAGCCTTTTGCGGGAGTTCTGCCGAAAATGCTCTCAGAAGGACAAATTCTTGTGTGGACTCCAGTCTCTGTTGCGGAAATCTACGCTGGAGTGAGGAAGGGCGAGGAGCAAGACACCGAAAGTTTATTTCTTGCTCTTGAGGTTCTTCCTTTGACCGCCGAGATTGGAATGATCGCCGGGAGGTACGTCAATCGCTACGGAAAGTCGCATGGAGTGGAAGTAATGGATGCTCTGATTGCCGCCACCGCCAAGGTTAACCGCTTGCCGCTCTGGACTCTTAATAAGAAACATTATCCGATGCGAGACATCCGTTTCTTTTCGCTACCCTCCTGAATTAGCTTCTTCCATTTTGACGAACTTCGGCTGCGCCTTAACTCGCTCTATCCATTTTCGGACGTTCGGAAAATCGTCCAGCGGAAATCCGCCTTCGTGCGCCACGTGCGTATAGGCGAAGAGCGCGATGTCTGCGATCGAGTAGTCGTCGACAAAGAAATTATTTTTCGCCAGATGCTGCTCCATCACTCGCAATGCGGCCCAGCCGCCGTCGCGCCGAACCGCCAAGGCTTGGGCGCGCTCGGGCGTCTCCGACCGATGCTGGAGCAGGAAGCGCGAGGTCGCGATGTAGGGCTCGTGGCTGTACTGCTCGAAGAACATCCACTGAAAAATTAACCCCCAGCGGCGTCGGTCTTCGGGCAGAAATTTCGTCCCGCGCGCAACATAGGCGAGGATCGCGTTCGACTCGGCAAGAACGAAGCCGTCGTCGTCGAGCACCGGCGTACGGCCGTTCAAATTAAGCTTCAAGAATTCCGCCGTGCGGCTCTCGCCTTTAAGAATATTTATCTCGACGATTTCGCAAGGAATAGCCAGCTGGGCGAGCAGGAGCCGGACTTTGTAACAGTTGCCTGAGTAGGCGACGTTATAGAGCTTCATCTTACAGAACTGCTCGGCGGCAAATCGCCGGGCGTGCCCCGGCCCGAGTGCTACGGCTTCATTCCCGCGGGCGCGACGGCCGCGTTGTTGAGTCCGGTATCGTCGAACGCGCGGCGCACGAGGCCCGACGCCTTCGCCTCCTCGACGAAGGCGCTCACGTAGGCAAGCGCGGCGGGCTTCTTCTGCGCCACGGCGACGGCGGTGGTCGAGTTGAGAAATCCCCCGTCCAGGATGCGCGAGCCGGGCAGCTTCGCGGCGACGCCGCCAAGCGACTCGCGCCCCAGCGCAATCGCATCGGCCTTGCCGGCGCGCATGATTTCGACCGCCGCGTCGACCCCTTCGACGGCGATATGCTGCGCGTTCGGCGAGGCGCGGTTGGAGGCGCGGAACGTCGCCGTATTCGCGACCCCGACGATACGGACGCCAGCTGCGTTCGCGTCCGCGAGCGACTTGATCGGAGCGCCCTCACGCACCAGATAGGTGCTTTGCAGCAGATGATAGGGGCTGCCGAAATCCATGATTTTTTTGCGCTCCTCGTCGACCGGCATGAAAGTCACATCCCACACGCCGCTGTTCACGCTGCCCTGTATCTCGCCCGAGGCGAGATAGGGAAGGAATTCGATGTCGACGCCGAGCTTTTGCGCGAGCGCGGCGCCGAGGTCGACCGTGACCCCGCGGAATTTGCCGGTTGCCGGGTCCTTGATCGCATAGAAGGCGGACGGCGCCGGAGAGACGCCGATCGCGACTCTCAGCTTCCCGGTTGGAGCGATCTCCTTTAATACGGCGTCGCGGTCGCTCGAGGCCGCGGCACACATGGCCATCCCTGCGAAAAACAATACGCCGCGCCACTTCCGCAACTTCATAGGCCCCTCATCGCCGTCATCCGACAGAGAGGATCACGCTAATGAGCCGGAGTCGCAGCCAGCCCGCTCGCCTGCGCGACGATCTCGTCGAGACTTTTGTCGAGATCGAGCGGTCGGTTGACGCGCGCGTCGTCGCGCTCCGGCACCAGCGCGTAAACTTCGAGCCGGTTACCCTCGGGATCGAGGAAATAGCACGACACGGTATTGCCCATCTCCTCGTAAGCGTGGCTCACGCAGTGGTGAATCGGGACGCTGTTGGCCTTGAAGCGCTCGTAGAACGCCTTGACGTCGGCCGGCGTCTCCACTTGCCAGGCGATGTGCGCGATGATCTTGGCGTCGCCCTCGCGCCCTTTGGCGAGCGCGAGCTGGTGATCGTCCAACTCCGGGTCGGGCGTCATGAACACCATGCGCCCGGGGTGCTCGTGATATTTCACCAGCCCGAGGACGTCCCGGTAGAACGCGGTCATTTTCTCAAGATCGTTCACGTAAAGCACCACGTGGCTCAACCGTTTGATCTTCGGCATGGCAGGGCTCCTCCCGACGATTTGGGTGATGGAAAGCGTATCCAACGCCTCGTTTCGCGTCAAGCCAGCATCCCACTGCAACCGCACCATGGGATTGACAGGGCTCCGCTCGGCGCATATCTCCTTTGAAGGAATCAAACCGGATGGCGCAACAGAGCGACAAGGACGCCGAACCGAAAGAAGATCTCTCGATTTCCGAGGCCGCGGAGTATCTCTTGGAAGAATGCCGCATGGTGCTGCCGGGCATTCAGGCGCTCTTCGGCTTCCAACTCGTCGCGGTATTCAATCAACGCTTCGGTGAGTTGCTGAGCGCGGCGGAGCAGAAGCTGCACCTTCTCGCGATCGGTTTGGTCGCGATCGCCGTCGCGCTCATCATGACGCCGGCGGCCTTTCACCGCCAGGAAGGCGCGCGCGTCGTCACCGAGAGATTTCTCCAAATCTCCACCCGGCTGATGCTCTGGAGCATGCTGCCGCTGGCCGTCGGCATCTGCGTGGATTTTTATCTGATCGCGCGGATCATTCTCGACAGTGGGGTCGTGCCGCTGCTGACAGCGGCGCTCTTCGCGGTATTTCTGGTTCTCTGGTTCGTGCTGCCGCGCGTGCGAGGCCTCCAGCATCTGATTATCACGCTCAAATAAATCAGCCGCGCTTTTTTTCCCGCGTCATCGCGATCAAGCCTCCATAGATGATAAGCGGAACGCAGGCCGTCAGCACCATCGAAAGGATCATGTCGCCGGTGCCCGCGATGAGCGCGCCGGCGGCGAGCGGCGCGACGACGGCCGAGAAGTAATGCATCGACATGATCACGCCCGCTGCCGCGCCCGCCGCCTCCGGCGCGGCGGACTCCTGCGCGAGCGGCACGATCAGCGTCGGCACGCTCGCTTTCAAAATCCCGAAGACGACGAGGCCCGTCGCGAGCGCCTGCGGCGTTGCGAGCCATTCGTAAGAGACGAAGGCGGCGACGGCGGCCGGAAACGCGGTCGCCACGATCACCGCTCGCCGGCCGAAGCGGTCGGAGAGCGGCCCCAGAACCAGCGCGCCGATCATCGGCGTGAGTCCCCAAAGGGCCATGACGAATCCGGTCTCGCCGATGGTGAGGCCTTTTGCCGCGCGGAGGACCGACGCGGTCCAGGAGGCGGAGCTGAAAAAGACCGAGCCGCCGAAGAATTCCGCCAGCGCGAGCAGCGCGACGGCGCGGTTGAAGACGGCGCGGTACGGCAGTCTTTTTTCCGTGCGGGCCGGACGCACGTTTTCAATCGCGACGGCTTCGAGAAGCGCGATCCAAAAGCCGAACGCGCCGACGGCGAGAAACGCCGCCGGCCAGTGCGAGCGCGCGAGCATGCGGCTCGTGACGACCGCGCCGGCGGCGATTCCGAGACCGTAGCATACCGAGATGAGGCTCGCGCCGAAGCCGCGGCGCTGTGGCAAAAGATCGGACATGAGCGCATAGAGCGACGGCGTCGTGAAGCCGTAGCCGACGCCGGTCAAGGCAAGACAGAGCGCCATGACGGCGTACGACGGCGCGAGGCTCGCGAGCGAGAAGCCGCACGCCAGCATCGTGACGCCCGCCACCATCACGCGCTTACGGCCGATCCTGTCGGAGAGCCGTCCGGCGAAAGCGCTGCCGAGCGAGGCGAAGATAAAAATAAACGAGAAGAGGCTTCCCGCCTCGATCTCGGAGAGCGCGAGCGACTGACGGAGCTCGGGGAGCGCGACGCCGAGCGTCGCTACGCTCATGGACGGGATCAAATTGGCGAGCGGCGGAACGAAGACCTGAAAACGCTTTGACATATCATTCTGAGCGCGGCGAAAAATCTAAAGTCTGAAGAAAGAAATTCGTCGTCGCCTTCGCTCTTCAGAATGACAATGGTCGAACGTTAAACTTGGCTCTCCAGGATTTCTAATCCGTCGTAGCGGTCGATCAGATAAAGCAAACCGTCCGCGCTGCGGAAGACGTCGTTGCTCTGCACGGTCTTCTGGTTCTTGCCGGGAAGCGGAAGATAATAGCCGACCTCTTTCGGCTGATAGGGATTCGAGACGTCGACGGCGCGGAGCCCGCCGGCGAACCAGGTGACGTAGAGAATGTTGTCGTACACCTGCTCGGCTGGCTGGTGCGCGCCGAAACGGCTGGCGGCGGTGGAGTCGCCGTCGTACGGCACCATGAAGGTCGAGACCGGCGTCGGGCGGGTCTCGTCGGTGATGTCGACGACCCAGAGAAACGCGAAGGGCTTCTCGG
>Ga0075423_10000046_pt1 | contig 63119 bp, 58 predicted proteins | sample SoiMethybrSBSTD2_FD_80114 | JGI IMG/M metagenome (GOLD analysis project Ga0075423, IMG submission 80114) | Bulk soil microbial communities from a Populus tree surrounding site in Tennessee, USA - Soil MetaG P. TD hybrid SBSTD2 | ecosystem: Environmental > Terrestrial > Soil > Tree plantation... | reverse complement strand
TTCGGGGAGGAACCCTGTCTCTCGGGCACGAAGGGAGCAGGCAACATCTTCTTCGGCAACTGCAACCTGCGCTGCGTCTACTGTCAGAACTACCAGATCAGCCAGGACTACCAGACGCAACGCCGCAACGAGATCTCCGTCGAGCGGCTCGCCGAGATGACTCTGGAGCTCCAGGCGAAGGGCTGCCACAACATCGGGTTCGTGTCGCCCACGCACTTTGCTCCGCAGATGGCGAAGGCGGTTCTCCTCGCCGCCCGCAAGGGACTGCGGCTTCCGATCGTCTACAACACCAACGCCTACGATTCCGTCGAAGTCCTACGCCTTCTGGAAGGGGTCGTGGACGTGTACCTGCCGGACTTGAAGTACGCCGACTCGGCCGCCGGAGCGCTCTACTCCAAGGTTCCCGACTATGCGCGGCGCTCGCGCGAGGCCTTGGTCGAGATGTACCGGCAGAAGGGTTCGCGCCTGACGATCGGAGAGGACGGCTTGCTGAAGAGCGGCTTGCTCGTGCGCGTGCTGGTGCTGCCCAACGGCGTCGCCGGCGTAGCGGAGTCGCTGGCATGGATCGCTGAGTCGCTATCGCCTAACGTCGCGATCTCGCTGATGGCCCAGTACTACGCGATCCACCGCGCGGCCGACAATCCGAAGTACGCGGCGCTGAACCGGTCCATCACCGCCGCCGAGTGGGAGGATGCTCTGGCGGCTCTCGAAGCCAACGGCCTGTCCAACGGCTACCAGCAGGAGCTCGAGACTGCCAACCGGTACTACCGGCCCGACTTCTCCAACCGCGAGACACCGTTCCGCGACATTCGCGACTTCACGTCATAGTGGACGGGCGCGCCGCCGGCCGGCGCCTTCGGCCGAAATTCGGGACAGTCGACACGACCCGGCTGTCCGTGCCAAACTACGCCGTCCGGGAGGCCGGAGGAATCGCGTGCGGGCCGGGGCCTCGTGTCCCGGCCCAGATTGTTTTCGGGCTAGCTGATTCGGTTACATGCGTTGACGATCGCACTCTTGAAATCCGGCGCGATCGTCAGCGTGGTGTACGCGAGCGTCTTTCCTCCCGACTTCAGCTCCAGCCGATAGTCGCCGCTCTTGGCGAAGAAGCGCCCGGTCGAGACCGTCTCCCGCAGCTCGACTGGTGCGGAGGAAGAGGGAAGGGAGAGCAGCTTCTTCTCGGCTCCGGACGGGGAGCGCGCGAAAATCTCGGCGCCCTGCGGCAGGGGCGTTCCGACGTGGCCCGTGAGAGTGAGTTTGTCGACGCTCTCGGCGAGCTGCCAGCGCGCCTCCTTCGAAGATCCTTCGGGCACGTACGCCCACAGAAGGTCGTACTCCGGTTCGGCGCGGGCCGCGGTGACCGTACCGAGAACGGTCGACACGAGCCCCCGGACGGCCACCGGGTTTCCCTCGATCGCGCCGCCGGTGAACGTCGAGTTCTTCACGGCGACCTCGCCGAACGGCGCGAGAAGGTCCACTCGCGCCCGGACGAGGCGGACCGAGGCCAGGTTGCCGTCCTTGGAGATCACGACTTCGTCCACGACTTCGCCGCCCAGGCGCGCCGCGGTGTAGGACGCCGGAAGCGTGACGATCGGCGTCGAAGCGCGTCGCGGCGGCGTGAATCCCGCGCAGGCGGGCTCGACGGGTTTCGCCGCCGGTGCGACCGAGAGCAGGAGCGCGGCGGCGAGAACGGCGCCAGCAATCCTCATCGCGGCGCCACGGGCAGGACGAACGAGAAGCGATCTGGATCCGATGCCACCCAGAACTGTCCTCCGCCCGCGTTCTTGTCGTCGGCGGTGAAGCGAAGGATCCAGACGCCCTCCTCCCAGTCGGGGCCGATCTGCGCGACGACGGGGAACGTCACCTCGGTCACGAGTTGTGGAACGGCCAGCGGGGGCTGGAAGATCGGGATCGACTTTCCCGAGGGTGAGATCGCTTCGACTTTCATCGCAATGGTCCGGGGCTGCTGGGGCGCCACGTCGAGGACGACCTCGGCGCGCAGCGCTGGATCCTTTCCCTTGCGGATCGGAAATCCGTCGGGCGCCGTCTTCGCGCCCGAGGCGTCGGCGGGATACACCGCGATGTCGCCCAGGATGGGCAGGGGAATCAAGCCGCGCTGCGGCCCGGTCTTTCGGAACCGAACAGCCGCGTTCAACGGGATCTCGATCGGCTTGCCGTCGCGCATCGCGGGCTTGAATTTCCACTCGCGGACCGCATCCATGGCCGGCGCCACGAACTCCTTCGACGTCGCCGACGCCATGTGCAGGTCGGTGACGTTGCCTTTCTTGTCGATCTTTCCGATGAAGAGGACGTTGCCCTGCTTGTCCTTCTGGGAGGCGTCCTCCGGGTAGACGGGATCGGGCTTCTTCGTCAGCGTGGCGCCCCGGGTCTGCGCGGCGAGGGGAGCCGCGGCCGCCAGCAGCGCGCAGACCAGCATCGGCCTCGCGAGTCGTCGAGCGGGTCGCATGGATCGGCTACGCCGCAGGGCCGTCGAGCGCGCGCCGCGCGTGGTAGGAGGACCGCACCAGCGGTCCCGACTCAACGCGCAGAAACCCGAGCGCCTCGCCGTCGCGGGCAATGCCGGCGAACTCCTCGGGCGTGTAGTAGCGCTCGACCGGCAGCCGGCGCTCGTAGGGCTGGAGATACTGGCCCACCGTCGCGATGTCGCAGCCGGCGCCGCGCAGATCCGAGAGCGTCTCCCGCAGCTCCTCCGGCGTCTCGCCGAGGCCGACCATCAGGCCCGACTTGGTCTTCATCGGCAGGCCGTGCTCCCTGCGATGCGCGTCGGCGCGGGCCAGCAGCTCCAGCGACTGCACGTACTTCGCATCGGGCCGCACGCGGCGGTAGAGGCGCGGGACGGTCTCGACGTTGTGGTTCAGGATCTCGGGCGCTTCGGCGAGCACCACCGCGAGGGCATTCCAGTTGCCCTGGAAGTCCGGGATCAGGACCTCGACCGTCGCCGCGGGGTTGCGGCGCCGGATCGCCCGGATAGTGGCGGCGAAGTGCGCGGCGCCTCCGTCCTCGAGGTCGTCGCGGTTGACGGACGTGACGACGGCGTGCGACAGGCCCAGCTCGTGCGCGGCCTCGGCGACGCGCTCGGGCTCGCCGAGGTCGACGGAGCCGGGCTTGCCCTTCCCGACCGCGCAGAAACCGCAGTGGCGGGTGCAGATGTCGCCCAGGAGCATGAAGGTGGCGGTGCGCTCCCGGGCCCAGCACTCGTGGATGTTGGGGCACCGCGCTTCCTCGCATACCGTGACCAGCGAGAGGCGGCGCATCATGCGGCGGACTTCGTCGTACTCGCCGGTCGAGTCGAGGCGGACCTTCAGCCAGGACGGCCGCGCGAGGCGCGACGCCGGAGGGGCCGGCGCGACCGGCAGTTCGGACTTCACGGCGCGATTATCTCCCGGCCGAAGACGGCGGCGAAACGAGGTAGCACGGCGCGGGCCACCTCTTCGACGGCCAGGCGGCGCCCCAAGAGACGCTCCATCGACGTTACGCCTCCATCGGTGATGCCGCACGGCACGATTCCCGGAAAGTGCGCGAGCGGTTCGTCGGTGACGTTCAACGCGAAACCGTGAGTCGTGACCCACCGCGCGAGGTGGATCCCGATCGCCGCGATCTTGTCGTTGCCCACCCACACCGAAGTCACGCGCTCCCGGCGGGTCGAGCGCTCGCCGCGGATGCCGTAGCCGGCGAGCGCGCCGATCAAGACATCCTCGAGGTCCGTCACGTAGCGCTTGACGTCCTTCCGGTCGGGCGACAGATTGAGAACGGGGTACCCGACGAGCTGTCCCGGGCCGTGGTACGTGACCTTGCCGCCGCGGTTGGACTCGCGCACGGCGATCTTGAGCTCCGCGAGGCGAGCGGGTGACAAGAGCACGTCGGAGCGGTCGGCGTTTCTTCCGAGCGTGATGACCGGCTCGTGCTCGAGGAGAAGAAACGTTTCGCCCTCGCCGCGGGAGGCGCGGGCCGCCGCCTCCGCCTGGAGCGCGAGAGCGTCGTCGTAGGCGACGCGGCCGAGCCAGCGGGCCCGAACCGGCGCGCGCGAGGATGAAGCCAGGGCCTCCATCTCTCGAGTCTATTCTCAGTGTCCGAGGAGGAGCACGTCCTGCGCATCGAGGCGGGAGCGTCCCGGATAGAAACCCGCCGAGTGCCAGACCACGCGCAGGCCGCTGTCCTCGACCATCTTCCAGAAGGCGTTCCGGTCGAAGGCGACCGCCGCGGTCGGGCGGGCGCTCCGGCGGAGCCGGACGGCGCCGCCGTTGCCCTCGAACGGAAAAGCGCGGCGCACGGCCTCGAGCTCGCGGTGATTGCGGTCGAACAGGAAGGCCGTCACGACGGCGGGACGGCCGGCGCCGAGCACGCGGCGGATCTCCGAGAGGTAGTGTCGGGCATCCGCCTCGAGCAGGTGGGTGAAGACGGATTTGGCGAGCACGAGGTCGCCTTCGCCGTCCTCCAACGGGAACCGGTAGCTCGACACGGGCGGCCCCGCCGCGGCTCCATAGGCCGATCGAACGGCGGCGAGCTCGAAGCGAATGCGCGAGTCGCCCGACCACCTCCGGCGGCACCAGCGAATCGATGGCGCGTGGACGTCGAATCCGACATAGCGCCCGTTGGGCGGGAGCCGCTCCGTCAGCGCTTCGACCATGGCTCCGGGACCACAGCCGACGTCGAGCACGACGGCGGCGTCGGATGCGAGCTCGAGGCGGTCCAGGAAGCCGGCCGTGTCGCGCACGCTCCTCTCCCAGGCCGTGATCGCGCCGGCATGACGGCGCAGCCACAGGGGCGGCAGCGTGGGAAGGCCGGCGAGGCGGCGTCCGAAACGATCGAACGGGCTCGCGAGCCAGTAGACGGCGGCGCGCGCGCCGCGGACCGTCGCCGAGACGTCCACTCTCAAATGCTATCGCGCGCGGAGCGGATGCCGAACGCCCCGGAGACGCCGTAGAGGATCAGGACCGGGTCCCAGTACGGAATGCGGTATCGCCACACCACGACGAAGGGCAGGTGCGCGACCAGGCCCACCAGCAGCACGGCCACGGCGAAGAGGCTCGCTCCGGGGCGCGGCGATCGAACCAGCCCGAGCGCGGCGAACGTGTACAGGACGACGTAGAAGATGCCCACCGAGGCCACGATCCAGGGCGGCCAGAACAGCGGGTTCGGATACGGGCGGAGCCAGTCCCAGAGCTTGTGGCCGAAGAGCGCGGGCGTGGCCGCGGGATTGCGGTGGCGCTCCTCGAGAGCCATCGCCAGGTACGCGCGCGAACGCTGCGACGGCGACACGATCCCCCGCGCCTGCAGGATGGCGTGCTTTTCTTCGGTGGTTCGCTTCATCTCGAGGATCCAGGCGTCGTACTCGGCGCGCGTCCGGATCGAGTAGAACCGGGCCATCAGATCCGAGTTGCCGAGGTAGAGGTTCACGGCGCCGAGATCGCTGACGGGCACCAGATCGCGATAGACGACGGTGTTGCGAATCGTCCACGGCGCGAGGAGAAGCGCGAACCCGAGAACCGCCGAGCCCGCCAGGTGCGCCCGGACGCGGAGCGGCCATCTCCGGTCGGCCAGCGGCGCGGCGAGAAGGGGAGCCAGGGCCAGAGCGCTCGGCCGCGTCAGCGCGGCGAAGGCGAGAGCGCCGCCGGCGAGCACGCCGGCGTTGGACGACGGACGATCCAGGCACACCGAGAGCAGGAAGGCGGCCGCGAGGAGAAAAAGCAGGAAGAGCGGCTCGCTCTGGACGTCGGCGGACGTCAGCACCAGCGCGGGATCGAGCGCCGCCACGAACCCCGTGGCGAGCGCAACGCGCCTTCGTCGAAAGAGACGCGCCGAGAGAGCCGCCAGAAGAACGGCGCAGGCCGAGCCGAGAGCGGCGTTTGCGAGCTTTGCCAGGACCACGCGGTCGGGGTCGCCGAGAGTCGCGGCGACGAGGAACACCGGATACCCCGGAGCCCGGAAGGAGTGGTAGTCGGTCTCTTTCGGATAGCTCCCGGTCTCGACCAGCGCCCGGGCCGCGAGGAGATACGCCTGCGCGTCTCCGAACCGGGGCGTCGTGAATCCCGCCGTGGCGATCGTGGCGACGCGCGCTACGAGCGCAGCGAGGAAAATGGCGACGCAGGCCGCCCGCGACAGCCGCGGGACGGAAACCGCGTCCGAGGCGCTATCCGAGATCGAACTCGCCGGTCTCGAGCGTCTTCTTCACGCTCGCCATGAACCGGTCGGCGTCGGCGCCGTCGATCAGGCGATGGTCGAAGGACAGCGCGAGATAACCGACGGTGCGGATGCCCAGGGCGTCCTGGCCATTCTCGTCGTTGACGACGACGGGCCGCTTCTCGATCGTGCCGACGCCGAGAATCGCGACCTGGGGCTGCGGAATGATCGGCGTGCCGAAGAGCGATCCGAAGACGCCCGGGTTGGTCACGGTGAAGGTGCCTCCCTGGATCTCCTCGGGCTTCAGGCGCTTGGTCCGAGCGCGCTCGGCCAGGTCCTGCGACGCGCGTGCGAGCCCCAGGATCGACTTCTCGTCGGCGTTCTTGATCACCGGAACGATGAGCCCCCAGTCCAGCGCCACGGCCATGCCCAGATGAATGTCCTTGTGGTAGACGATGTTGTCGCCGTCGATCGACGCGTTGACCTGGGGGAACTCGCGCAGCGCCTGGATCGCGGCGCGGAAGATGAACGGCAGATACGTCAGCTTGACGCCGTTCTTTTCGAGGAACGCATCCTTGTGCTTCGCGCGGATTCTGGCGATGTTCGTGTAGTCGACCTGGAAGACCGTCGTGACGTGGGCCGAGGTCCTCTTGGAGAGGATCATGTTCTCGGCCGTGATCCTGCGGATCTTGCTCATCGCGACGACTTCGTCGCGATCCGTCAGGGGAATCGCGGGCCGCGGCGCGGGAGCCTCGGCCGGCTCGGCGCGGCCGACGACCTCCGCCGGCGCCGTCGCGGCCTTCGAGGGAGCCGGAGCGGCGGCCGGGGCCGGTCCGGCGACCTTGCGGTTCTCCAGATAGGAGAGGACGTCGTTCTTGGTGACCCGGTTATGAATCCCGGTGCCCTCGATGTCGCCGATGTCGATCGTGTTCTCCTGGGCGATCTTGCGCACGAGAGGCGAGGACCGCCGCCGGATGCGCTCCTCGATCGATTCGACCTGACCTCCCTGGGCGGGCTGCGCCGCTGCGGGGGCCGGCGCCGCCGGCCGGGCGGGCGGCGGGGGAGAAGCCGGAGCCGCGGCAGCCGGCGCGGGGGGGGCTGCGGGCTTCGCTTCGGGCTGGGGAGCTGGTGCCGCCGGGGGCGCCTCAGCCGCCTTTGGCGCCTGAGCGGGGGCCGACGCGGCCTGCGCGGGAGCCGACGCGGCCTGCTCCCCGGCCTCCCCGATGACCGCGACGACCGTGTTGATCGGGACGGTCTGGCCCTCGTTGACCTTGATCTCCGTCAGCGTTCCGGCCACCGGCGACGGGATCTCGGCGTCCACCTTGTCGGTCGAGATCTCGAAGATCGGCTCGTCGCGCTTGACCGTGTCGCCGACTTTCTTGAGCCACTTGGTGATAGTGCCCTCGGCGATGGACTCTCCCATCTGGGGCATGATGACTTGCGTGGACATGACTCCTCCGTCGCAGAAGACAGCATAGGGCAAACCCGTCGAATCGAGAAGCGCGAGGGGCTCGCCGAGCGCGCGCCCGCCGGCAAAACTTGATCGCGACGCCCGTTCGCGATATACATGGTCCTTCTACGTGGGGGCAGGCCTGGCGCCCCCGATTCCTTTCGATTCACTAACGGAGGTCGAGATGCAGCGGTGGGCCTACTGCACCCCGTGTAACCCGTACCCGAGACCGCCGCGATCGAGGAGCTTTTTCGCGCGCTCCGCTGTAATCGTTTTCGCCGCGTTCGCGGCCGCGGCTCCGCCCGGACGCGGCCAGACCGTGCCCGTCGCCGGGCAGAACATCAACATGGTATCCGGCACGCAGTTTCCGGGAGGCGATCCCTTCCTCCAGCGTCAGAACGAGCCGTCGCTCGCCGTCTCGTCGCGCAACGCGCTGCACCTGCTCGCGGGGGCCAACGACTACCGGACCGTCGATCTTCCGGTCTCCGACACCGTCCCCGGCTCCTTGGCCGGCGACGCCTGGCTCGGCACCTTCAAGTCCTTCGACGGCGCGCAGTCCTGGCAGAGCACGCTGCTTCCCGGATTCCCGCAGGATCAGTCCCCCGAGGGCCTGGCCTCGCCGCTGAAGGCCTACAACGCGGCGGCCGACCCCACGGTCCGCGCCGGCACGAGCGGCCTCTTCTACTTCAGCGGCATCGCCTTTAACCGCGGGACCAACAACGGCGCGGTCTTCGTCGCCAGGTACCTGGACGCCAACCAGAAGGAAAACGGCGACGCCACGGCCGGAAAAGACACGATCAAGTACCTGTCGACGGTCGTCGTGGACACCGGGACCTCCGGGCAGTTCATCGACAAGCCTTGGATCGCGGTGGACGTCCCGCGGCAAGGCGCCGCCATGTGCACCTTCAGCCCGTTCGGCACGCCGCAGAGCTTCCCGGCCGGCAACGTCTATCTGGTTTGGAGCCGCTTCACCGGCGCCACGAGCACGAAGATCATGTTCTCCCGCTCGCTCGACTGCGGCCGGACCTGGTCGAGCCCCTTGAAGCTGTCGGAGTCGAACTCGGTCAACCAGGGAACCAACATGACGATCGACCCGGCCTCCGGCGCGATCTACGTGACCTGGCGCCGGTTCGCGAGCTCCAGCCAGCCGGATGCGATCGTGGTCGCGAAGTCGACGGATTTCGGGAAGACGTTCCCCTCGAAGAACACGACGGAAGTCGCCACGATCGCCCCGTTCGACCAGGGCACCACTCCGACGCAGTTCCGGACCAACGCCCTTCCGACGATCGCGGCCTCGGTCGACTCCTCCGGAACCGGCCGCGTTCACGTGGCCTGGGCGCAGCGCAACCCCGCCACCGGAGACGCCCAGATCGTCATGTCGACGTCGGCCAATGGCTCGACCTGGGGAACGCCCGTGGCCGTGGACTCGGGGCCCCTCACCGACGACTTCGGCAACACCTTCTCAGACGGCCACCAGTTCATGCCCCAGCTGACCTTCCTCGCGGGGCGCCTCGTGCTGGTCTATTACGACCAGCGGCTCGATCACACGCTCGGCTTCCACATCCCGAACAACCCGTTCGCCCCCGACGCACAGGGGCGCTTCTACCTGGTGCGGCGCGATCCCAAGGGCGAGCTTCCCGCCCATCCCGAGCAGGTCTTCACGCTTCAGATCGATGACGCGACCCTGACCATGCGCCGGCACACGGTGGACCTGCGGGTCGCCGAGGCCGCCGCCGGCGCGGCGCCCGTCTTTGCCTCGACGACCGTCTCCCAGTACCGGTTCGGCCTCACCGCGACGGACACGGGAACGCCCACCGGTCTGACCCAGCTGCAGAACAATCCGCCGAACCTGCCGCTCTTCTCGCAGGGCACGCTTCCGTTCCTCGGGGACTACATCGACATCGCGGGCCAGAACTTCAAGGCCAATGGAACAGGAGGCTGGACGTTCAACACTTCGTCCTCGAACCCGCTTGTCGCCTACGCCTCCTGGACCGACAACCGCGACGTCAAGCCGCCGCTCGACGGCAACTGGGCGAACTACACGCCGGCGGGACTGGTCCACCAGAGCGTCCTCGACCCGACGCAGCAGACCCCTCTGTGCGTCAACGGGCAGGAGGGCATGCGCAACCAGAACGTCTACAGCAGCCGGATCACCGAGGGTCTCCTCGTCGGGTCGCCGCAGAACGTGAAGCCGCTCTCCGCGACGCTGCAGCGATCCTTCGTGGTGACGCTGCAGAACCTGACCAGCCAGCAGCGCACGTTCCGCCTGACGGTGACGCAGCCCTCCGGCGGGCAGGCCTCCTTCCTACAGGCGTCTTCCCAGACGACGCTCGACGTGACGATCGCCGCCCGCTCCGGTGCCGCGCGGCCGGTGTTCGCCAAGTCTTCCAACGTGGCCGCAGGCTTTACGGTCAACGTCGCGGAAGTCGGCGGATCGCTGACTGGCTTCATCGTGATGAACCCCGAAGGCTCGGTCTCGCCGCTCGCTCAGCCCGACGGGACGACCGCCGACATCGGGACGCTCGAGATCTACACGCCCGGCTTCCAGGTCTGGAATCCGGCCAACCCGAACCCGTTCCTCAACATCTCCAACCCGAACCAGGTCCTCAACATCTCCAACCTCAACATCTCGAACGTCGACCCGGCGATTCTGAACATCTCCAACCTCAACATCTCGAACCTGAACATCTCGAACCTCAACATCTCCAACCCGGACCCGGCGGCGCTGAACATCTCGAACCTCAACATCTCCAACACCGCGGCCGCGAACCTGAACATCTCGAACCTGAACATCTCGAACCTCAACATCTCCAACGCGCCGCTCTCCGAGACGACGTACGCCGTGGTCAACTCCGGCAACACGGCCCACTCGTACCGGGTCGCCCTCTTCGGCAACAACGCCTACAACGTGCCATTGCAGGTGATCGTCACGAAGAACTCGACGACGCCGGCCAGCGCGAACTGCGCGCTCCTCAACCAGCCTCAGAGCGTGGTCGTGTCCAACGTCAACGCCGCGGTGGTTGCGCCGGACCTCGCGTCCGCCTCCAATCCCAACATCACCGACTCGGGCGTCGCGAACTCCACGATGGCGCTGGCTCCCGGCGAGACAGCGTTCGTGACTCTGCGCGCCGCTCTCACACCCGAGCAGATGGCGGATCTGGTCCGCAGCCTGACCCCGGTCGTGACGGCGCACGGAACCAACACCAACGGATCCGTGCCGGACTTCGCCGCGCTCCTCTTCATCCAGACGACCAACGGTACGAACCTGCCCGCGGCCCTGGTCGGGACGTCCTACAGCACCACGCTCCAGGCAGCCGGAGGAAAGGCGCCGCTGACGTGGACGCTCGCCGCGGGAAGCACGCTGCCGGCGGGCCTGACGCTCTCCTCGGCGGGCGTCATCTCGGGCACCCCGACGAGCTCGGGGAGCTTCTCGTTCACGGTCAAGGTTTCCGACTCGACTCCGGGAACGCCGCAGACGGCGACGCAGACTTTCAACCTCACCGTCAAGGCACGCGCCACGACGACCTCGATCGCCTTCGGCGCCAATCCCATCACCTTCGGCCAGTCCACATCCGTCACCGTCACGGTCGCTGACACGGAGGGAAGCGGGACGCCGTCCAGCCCTACCGGCACGATCGCCCTTACGGGTTCGGGGCTCTCGGCGACTACCTGCGTCCTGGCGCCGACCGTGCCCGGTTCTTCGGCCTGCGGGGTGACCGTGACTCCACCGTCCGCCGGCACGGACCTCATCGGAGCGAACTTCTCGGCGACGGCCGTTCACCTTCTGAGCGGCGCCACGTCGGGCCTGACGGTGAATCCGGCGGGATCGGCCACGACGATCGTGTCCAGTGTGAATCCATCCATCCAGGGCCAGTCAGTAACGTTCACGGCCACCGTGTCCTCGACCGCGGGCGTGCCGACCGGAACGGTGACGTTCAAGGACGGCGCCGCGACGCTCGGCACGTCGGCGCTCTCCACGGGATCGGCGGCATTCACCACCGCGGCACTCGCGCCGGGCGCGCACTCGATCACGGCGGTCTACGGCGGCAGCGCGAACTTCACGGGAAGCACGTCGAGCGTGCTGGTTCAGACGGTCATCGGACAGTACACGTTCACAGGCTTCCTGTCGCCGATGGCGACGGCGGGAACGCTCGCCGCACCGACGTTCTCGGGCAACGTGAACTACGGGTCGGCGACACCGATCAAGTGGAAGCTCCAGGACTCGTCCGGAAACCCGATACTGGACCTCTCGACGTTGCAGTCGCTGCAGGCCGTGGCCTACACCGGCGGCGTCTGCTCCGGCCAGGCAACCGGCCAGGCCACGCTTCTTTACAGTCCGACGACTGGAGCGAAGGGCGGAAGCACCTTCCGGGTCGACAGTGGAACAGGCCAGTACATCTTCAACTGGGATACGGGAGTCGTCCCGGGCCCCGGCTGCTACGAGCTCGAGCTGCAGTTAAACGACGGCAGCGCGATCCGCGCCACGATCGAGAAGCTTCAGTAGGGCGCGTCTACCAAGGCGGCGGCGGTCCCGGGAGGGCCCGCCGCCTTTCTATTTGTTGCCAGGGAGCCGGCGGCGCGCGTCTTTGGCGAGCGGGCCTCCCTCTCCGGTCAGGAAGGCCAGGAAGGTCTTGTAGGCGTCGGTCGCCCCAGCGCTCTTCAAGCCCTCGCGCGCGCGGCCGACGTAGTAATAGACGGGCGGAAAGATCCGGAAGGTCGGGACCTCGTCGAGGTACACGGCGGTGGCCTCGCCGCGGCGCTTCACGCACGCGTCGAACTCGGCGTCGGCCTCGGTGAACGAGCCCGCCTCCAGGTAGGCGCGTCCGAGGTCGTAGCGCAGGAGCCACGAGTCCGCGAGCTTGCGGGCGTCCTTGAATCGGGTGATCGCTTCCCGGTAGTTGCGTCGCTTCAGGTCCGCCTCTCCCCGGAGGAGCGCCGCGTACATCTGCGGATCCGGCTCGAGGCGCGCTTCGAGCTGGGCCGCCGCGGCGAGCGCCTTCTTCTCCTCTCCCGCCTCGATGAGGACCCGGGCGCCGCTGACCACGACCGCGACGTCGCTGCTCATGCCCATGGCCCGCTCGGCCGCGGCCGTGGCCCGCGCCGTCTGGCCGCTTTCCATCTCGGCCTCGGCGAACGCCGTCAGCTTGCGGGCCGCCGATTCGGAGTCCTTGGCGGCCAGGTCGTGCTCGATCCCGCCCTCGAGGATCGACCGCGCGTCGTCGATCCTTCCCTGATACAGGGCCAGGTCCGCCAGGCCCATCGCGGCGGAGGATGCGCCGGCGGGCCCGATGCCGGCGAGCTTGTTCCAGGTCGCCAGCGCCTCCTGGGGTCGTCCCGCTCCGAGCTCCGAGAGGGCGAGACCGACGTAGGCCAGCACGAACTGCGAGTTCATCTGCAGAACGGTCTTCTGCTCCCGCGCACCGGTCTCGAAATCGCCGGCGTACATCGCGATCAGGCCGAAGTTGTTTCGCTGCGGCACGTTCTTCGGGTAGATCTCGATCGCCTTGCGTCCCCACGAGAGTGCGTTCGCCATGTCGCGCTTGACGAAGTACGCGAAGGCCAGGTTCGCGATCCCGGCGGTGTCGGCGGGGAAGAGCTTGACGAGCGAGGTGAACTCCTCGATCGCGTTGTCGGGATTGCGCACCAGAAGGTAGTAACCCCCGCGGGTCCGGTACTTCTCGCGCTCGCTCATCCGGTCGATGCGGGCGAGGGCCTCCTTGTAATCCTTCTCCGCGGCCTGGCGCTGCCCGCGGTTGCTCTCGACGGCCGCCAGGCCCGCGTAGGCCCGTCCCAGGTTGGGATCGAGATCCAGCGCCTTGCGATAGTGGCGAATCGCTTCTTCCCAGTTTCCTTCCCACTGCAGGTTCTGCGCGACGGCGTACTCGTGCGCGGCGTCGAGCGACCCCGCCGAATAGGTCTCTGCGGCCGCGAGCTGCGTGGACTCGGGCGTGGCGTCGCCGAGCGCCCGGCGGACCTGCGCGGCCAGGCGGGCCACCGAGGCCAGGACGGCGTCCTTGCCGGACGCGGTCTCCTTGGCTTCGACGATCGTCTTTCCGGTTCCGGCGTCGATGGCCCGCACGGAGACTTCGTAGCCGTCGCCGCGCTTGTCGATCGAGCCCGAGGTCACCACGTTGATGCCTTCACGGACAGCGACGAGACGCGCGACCGTCTGGTCGAGCCCCGCCGCGCCCGGCGAGAGCTGAGAGGCGAGCTTGCGCGCGGTGCTCCGATTGTACGAACTGACGAAGGAGGCCCCTTCGAGCGCGATCGTGAAGGCCGGCTCGAGCGTTCCGTCGAAGACCGCGTCGCCGGCGTGGTTGGCGAAGTCGGCGACCAGCACCGACTGCGGTTTCTGCGCCGCCGCGGGCTTCGCGGCCCTTCCTTTCTGGTAGAGCCACAGCCCGGCGGCCGCGAGCACCACGACGGCGGCAATCGCGCCGGCCGCGGGCTTCGTCCAGCGCTTCGACATCGTCCGATATCGGATCGAGGTTCGGAACGACTCGGCGTCGAGGTCGTCCAGGATCTGCTGGACGTTCTGATAGCGGAGGCTCGGGTCGACCGCGAGACAGCGCTCGATGATTTTCTGCAGGTAGACCGGAAGCTCCGGATTGAGCTCGCGAATCGGCTTGGGCGGGCGCTGGAGCCTGCCCATCATGACTTCGAACGGCGTGTTCCCCCCGAACGGGACGGTCCCGGCGGCCATCTGATACAGGATGACGCCCAGCGCATAGATGTCGGACTGCGGGCCCACGGTCTCGCCCTTGACCTGCTCGGGCGACATGTAGAACGGGGTTCCGATGACGGCGCCCGTCTGCGTCATTCCGGATTGCTCGGACGACTTGGCCATGCCGAAGTCGGTGACGTAGACCCGGCCCGAGCCGTCGAGCATGATGTTCTGAGGTTTGAGGTCCCGGTGGATGACTCCCTGATCGTGGGCGGCCTTGAGGCCTTCCGCGGTCTGCCGGAAGACCCGCAGCAGCCGATCGGTCGGAAGCTTCCCCTGCTTCTTCAGGATCGTCGAGAGGTCCCGGCCGTCGACGAACTGCATCGTCAGGAACTGGATGCCGTCGGCCTCGCCGAGGTCGAAGACGCGCAGCACGTTCGGATGCGTCACGCGGTGGGAGAGTTGAATCTCGCGCTTGAACCGCTCGAGGGCGTCGGCATCCTCGGCGATGTCCGAGCGGATGAGCTTCAGGGCCACGTCGCGGTCGAGCCCCTTGTCGTGGACGAGGTAGACGGCACCCATGCCGCCCATGCCGAGCAGGCTCTTGACCCGGTAGCGATGGCCGATCTCGAGGCCCGCGGGCAGGACGACGGCGGCCACGCCGCGTTGGGACTGGTCCGCCCACTGCCGGAACGAGGAGGGGCTTCCCATCGTCGGTATCGACGTCAGCTCCGAGGCGTTCGTCTGCTCGAACTCGACCGGCGGCGCGCCGTCGAAAGCGAAGCCGCAGCGCAGGCAGTTCTCCGCCGGCTCCGGGTTCGGCGTTTGGCACTTGGGGCAGATCATGAGGCGACGTGTCCCGACGTGCGACGGATAATCCTCATCGGCGTTTGCGGGCCCGATTCTAGCTTTACCGGCGGAATCCCCCGGCAAACGGCGGCATTGGCCGGCGGAGAACGTCCGTTCGCCGAAAAGGGGAGGCTCCTTCGTCCGAGGTCCCGTAGAAGAGAGTCGAGGAGACACGATGAACGAAGTCGCTCGCACTCGCCCACGGTTCGCTCCCGGCCTCGTCATGGGCCTGGTGCTGACGGTCCTCGGAACCCTGTTCGTGCTCGACAGCTTCGGCGTGATCGACGCCGGGAGCCTGATCGACTACTGGCCGCTCATTCTGATCCTGCCGGGGCTCGGGAACCTGATCTGGCCCCGCAAGCACGCGGACCGGTTCTGGGGCGTGATCCTGGTCGGTGTCGGGACGCTCCTGCTTCTCCGGAACCTCGGCCTGTTCTGGATCAGCTTCCGCCACGTGTGGCCGGTCGTCCTGATCCTGCTGGGCCTCTACGTCATCTGGCGCGCGCGGGGCCCGCGGCCGTGGGATCCGGGCGTTGCGGACGGCACGGGCCAGCGTGCGCACGACGGCGCGATGGCCGGCCTCGCCGCCACGCGCGACTGGCGGGAGCCGCCCCCGTCCTCGGGCGACCGGCTCTCGGAGTTTGCGCTGTTCGGCGGCGGCGACCGCATGATCCGGTCGCAAGCGTTTCGCGGCGGCACCATCACGGCGATCATGGGCGGTTTCGACATCGACATGCGTGACGCACAGATGGCCGGCGACGCGGCGACGATCGATGTTTTCGTCGCCATGGGCGGAATCGACCTGAAGGTGCCGGAGTCCTGGACTGTGGTGCTCGACATAACGCCTTTCATGGGCGGCGCGAACTACGGCAAGCGAGGACAGGCGCCGCCGCCAACCGGTACACCGCAGAAGGTCCTCACGATCACAGGCTTCGTGTTCATGGGCGGCGTGGACGTCAAGCACTGAGGCGGCGACCATGCACCCCATCCTCGCTCGCCCCGGACGCCTGAATCCTTACCTCGCCGCGTGCACGCCGCTGGCGGCGATCCTGACGGCCCTGCTGGCCCGGCCCGGCGCCGGCATTCGCGCATACCAGGCGATAGCGATGGCGTGGCCGCTGACGTTCGCGTACGCGTTCATCGGGCTGTCCGTCTGGTACGTCTGCCGGCAGTTCCGCTTCCGCAGGGCGGACGCGCTCCGCTCGCTCGTCGCTCACGCGGTCGCGGCGATTCTCACCACGTGCATCTGGTTGGGCCTCGCCGCGGTGCTCGCGGCGGCGTGGGGCCTTTGGAGCCCGTTCGCGGGACTGCTGCAACTCCTCCGGCCTCAGGGCCTGGCGCTCTTCTCGGTCGGAATTCTCCTGTACGTGCTCGCGGCGGCGCTCAATTACGTCCTGCTCGCGCTCGAGGCGGCGCGCGAGGCCGAGCGACGCGAGGCGAACCTCGCGATCCTCGCCCGCGACGCGCAGCTCGCGGCCCTGAAGGCGCAGATCCGCCCCCACTTCCTGTTCAACAGCCTCAACTCGATCGCCGGGCTGGCCTCCACCGACCCCGACCGCGCGCAGGAGATGTGCGTCCGTCTGTCCGACTTCCTGCGCAAGAGCATGGCGGCGGGGGAGAAGTCGGCGATTCCGCTGTCGGAGGAGCTGGCGCTGTCGCGGACGTACCTCGACGTCGAGGCGCTGCGCTTCGGCGACCGGCTCACCGTCGAGGAGGACCTCGACGAGAAGGGCGCCGGCTGCGAGATCCCGCCTCTGCTCCTTCAGCCGCTGGTCGAGAACGCCGTCCGCCACGGCATCGCCAGCCGCGTCGAAGGCGGGACGGTGCGGGTGTCCGTCGCGCGCGGAGGCGGAAGGCTGCGGATCCTGATTGAGAATCCCTTCGACCCGGATTCGCCGTCGCGTCCCGGAACCGGCATCGGCCTGCGCAACGTGCGCGAGCGCTTGGCCGCGCGGTGGGGCGCCGAGGCCCTGTTCGCCGCGAAGAAGCTGACGGATCGATTCCTGGTCGTCATCTCGGTGCCCGCCGAGAGAGCGGCGTGACCGGGGAGGCACGGCCCCCGGTCACTGTCCTGATCGTCGACGACGAGGCGCCCGCCCGCGCCATCCTGCGCGAGTACCTGCAGCGGATCCCGGGCGTCCGGATCCTGGCCGAGTGTGCCAACGGCTTCGAGGCCGTGAAGGCCGCGGCCGAGGCGCCGCCGGACGTCGTGTTCCTCGACATCGAGATGCCCAAGCTCAACGGTTTCGAGACACTCGAGCTCCTGGATCCGGGCATCGCCGCGGTCTTCGTAACGGCCTACGACGCGTGGGCGGTCAAGGCGTTCGAGGTGTCCGCGGTGGACTACGTGTTGAAGCCCTACGCGCCGGAAAGGATCGCGGCCGCGCTCGACCGGGCGATCGAGCGAAGGCGCTCGCGGGCGATGCCCTCTGCCGTGGACATCGCCGCCGCCGCGCGTCCGGAAGGCGCCTGGCTCGAGCGCATCGTGGTGCGCGACGGAAGCCGCGTGCACGTCATTCCCGTCGAGAAGCTCGTCGCCGCGGAGGCACAGGACGATTACGTCGGGCTCCGGAGCGAGGGAAAGACGTTTCTGAAGGCCCAGACGCTGGCTTCGCTGGCGGCCTCCCTGGATCCGACACGCTTCGTCCGCGTGCATCGCTCGCACCTGATACGGCTCGACTGCCTCGAGAGACTCGAGGCCTACGCGAAGGGAAGCCACCTCGCGATCCTCTCCGACGGATCCCGCGTGCCGGTCAGCCGCGATGGCCACGCCCGGCTGAAGAGTCTCCTGGAGTAATCTCTCGCCCGTGCGCGCCGCCTGGCTGACGGGGATCGTTCTGGTCGCTGCGGCGTGCGGGACGCTTCCGCCGAATCCCGGGGGGAAGTCCGCTCCGTCGGGTCCGGTCGCAGAGCCCGGTCGAAAACCCGGGGATCTCCTGAGCTTCAAGGAGATGAAGGGGGCGCCGACGGGCTCGAAGGCCTGGAGGATTCTCTACGTCTCGATGGGCATCGACGGCAGGACCGTCGAGACGTCCGCCGTCATCGTCGCGCCCGATCAGCCCAACCCGCTCGGCGGGCGGCCCGTCGTTGCGTGGGCGCACGGAACCACGGGGGTCGAGGACGATTGCGCGCCGTCGCAGGCCGAGCACTTCTTCGAACGAATCCCGCATCTGCCCGCCCTGATCGCGCTGGACTACGTCGTCGTCGCCACCGACTACGAAGGCCTCGGCACCCCGGGAGTGCATCCGTATCTCGTGGGCCTGAGCGAGGCCCGCGCGGTACTGGATTCCGTCCGCGCGGCGGGGAACCTCAAGCAGGCCGGAGCCGGCCGGCGCTTCATCGTGTGGGGGCACTCCGAAGGAGGGCATGCGGCGCTCTTCACCGGCCAGCGCGCGCGCGACTACGCGCCCGAGCTCCACGTCGAAGGCGTCGCGGCGATTTCTCCGCCGACCGACCTGGAGGTCCTTCTCGAGGACGACCTCACCGAACGCGCGGGTCGCGTTCTCGGCGCGTACGCCATCTGGTCCTGGTCCCAGGTGTACAAAGCGCCGCTCGACCTCGTCGTCAAACCCGCGTACATCCCGACGATCCAGAAGACCGCGCACGATTGCATCGAGACGGAAGTGGAGGGCTTCCAGATCCTGGTCGACTCGAGCTACCTGCCCAAGGACATGCTGGTCGACGGCGCCTTCGCCGTCGATCCTTGGAAGGGACTGATCGAGGAGAACCGGCCGGGGCGCGCGCCGATCCCGTCTCCGATCTACGTGGCGCAGGGCGCGGAGGACGACATCGTCCGCCCCTCGGTCACCGGCGATTTCGTCAAGGGGCTCTGCGCGTCGGGCGCCACCGTGCGCTACGACCTCCTCCCGGGCGTCAACCACATCCGCGCCGCGCGGGTCAGCGCGACGACCGCGGTGCAGTGGATCCGGGACCGCTTCAACGGCGACCGCGTACCCAACAACTGCGTGCCGCCGACGTATCCGTAGTCCCAGTCCCAAGTCCGACCTGGGACCTGGGACTCTCGGCTATCCCGAAGCGGGAGGTTTCGCCGTTTCCGGCGTCGGAGCGGGCGTCGGCATCGGCGGAGGTTTGCGGAAGACCACGGGGTCCACACCCGCGTTGATCTTGCACTCCTCGAGAACCAGGGTCTGGTCCTTCTCGCCGTTGGTCGTGACCTCCAGGCGATGGGCGATCGGAAATCCGCTCTCGTCGCGGTAGTCGAGGTAGTCGGAGCTCATCTCCAGGGGCTTGCCGTCGGGTCCGCTGGCCGTGTGCACGGTGCGAAGGATTCGCCCGGTCTTCGGATCCACGTACCAGCGCACGGACGTGTCGCCGTAGCCGACCTCCAGGATCTTCGCCTCGACGCCCTGGACCTGGGCGGATCCCGTCGCGACGACCGAGAGCTTCGGGTCGTCTATCTTCTGCGCGAGGTAGAGCGGCACGCGGTGGACCTGCCGCAGCAGCTCCTGCTTCATCGGTTCGGGCAGGTCCTGCAATCCCGGAGGTCCCAGCAGGAAAGCGCCTTCCGGCGTGGCGACCATCGTGAAGCGGCCGAACGGCGAGTCCACCTGCTGCGAGAGCTTGTCCGGGAACACGAGCGCGGTCTGGACGTCCATCTTCGCGTCGCCCTCGGGCGTCTTGGCCGTCAACTCGCCTCGCGTCTGCACGTCCTTGACCGTGGCGACCTTCTGCTTGCCGCCCATGTTCTCGACGACCTTCGCGAAGAGGGCCTTACCCTCCTTCGCGTCGCCGGCCGGCGGCGTTGCAGCCGGCCTGGGAGCGGGCGTCGGGGATTGGGCGGCCGCGACGCGGGCGAGCGCCGTCAGCGCGAGAGCGGCCAGGAGGTATCGGGGAAGCTTCATCGTTCCTCCGTCCGCGATCCTATTACGAAGTAGCATGCCGGCCGTGCCGACGTCCGCGGACACGCTCATCGCGAGGCTCGAGCGCGCGCGGCACCTGCGTCCCGGAGCGCGCGAGGCGCAGCGTCTGCTCGCTGCGGCGCGGCGCGTCCGAGTCGGCGACGCGGAGCAGCTGATTCGACTCCACGACGCGGTCATGTTCCTGCGCGCGTATCCGCACTCGCCGCGCGTCCTGAGGTTATCCGAAGAGATCCTCCGCGGTTTTTCCAGGCGCGTCGCGCGGCTCGCCGAGACGGACGCGGATCTCTCGCCATTCGACGCTCCGGAGGCCGCGGGCATCGCGGGCACGACGATCGGAACCGACTTCTCCTTCGACATCGCGCGCTTTCTCGCGCGCCGTTTCGGGCGCCGGGTCCGCATCGACTGGGATGCGGCCGAGCTCTCGGACCGGATGCGCGCCACCTGGCCGTCGTTTCTCCCGCTGCTCGAGGAGGAAGCCCTCGCGGACGCCAACGTGCCGTACGTCAACTGGCTCGCGGCCGCGGCCGGGAGGCGCCGCGACGATCCGGGCTGGCTCCTGGATCGGTACGCGAGGCTGCCTCTTCCCTCGGCCGACCGGCCCGAGCATTTCGATGCTCTGGGGCTTCCGATCGCCTGGGACCTCGGCGACTCGCGGGCCTCGCGCACGCGGATGCGTCTGCCGGGCCCGCGGCTTTTTTTTCACGACGAACCGCTCCTCGCGCGCAGGGACGTCTCGCTCGACCGCACGTTTGTGGAGCCGCCGATGAAGCTGCGAAGACTCTCGCGCCGCGAAGGCGAACGGCTCTGCGACCTGGTGCGCGAGGCCACGGCCGCGCGTTACCGCGAGTTCTACACGTTCACGTACGCCGACCCGGCGTCGGTCGTCGCCGCGCGGCCCGGCAGGGGAGTCGAGCTTTTTCTCGTCGGCGTTTTGCCGGAGAAGCGGCTTCCCCTGCGCTCGGCCTACGGAGGCTTCGTCGTCAAGAACGGCGTCCCGATCGGCTACATCGAGGGACTGGCTTTCGCCGAGCGGCTCGAGATCGGCTTCAACATGTACTACACGTTCCGCGAAGGGGAGTCGGCCTGGATCTACGCCCAGGTGATGCGGTTCCATCGCGACGCTCTCGGGGTCACGTCGTTCTCGATCGATCCGTACCAGCTCGGATACGAGAACGATGAGGCCCTGGACTCGGGTGCGTTCTGGTTCTACCGCAAGCTCGGTTTCCGGCCCACGCACCGATCCGTGCGCGCGCTGCTGGGGCGTGAGGAGCGTCGCATCGCTCGCGATCCGGCGTACCGGTCGTCGCGGCGCACGCTCGAGCGTCTCGTGACGCACAACCTGATCTATGAGGTCCCCGGCAACGCTCGCGGGGAGTGGGATCGCTTTCACATCCGCAATCTCGGCCTCGCGGTCAACCGGCGGATGGCGGCCGATTACGGCGGCGACGCCGCGAGGCTCCGCAAGGCGAGCGAGAGGCGAGTGGCGGCGGCCCTCGGTCTTTCGCCCGCGCGGTGGCCCTCGGAGCGCCGCCGCGCGTTCTCGGAGCTGGCTCTGGTCCTCGATTTGATCCCGGATCTCGCTCGCTGGCCGCCGGCCGAGCGCGCCGCCGTGGCGGGGATCATCCGCGGGAAGATGGGACGCACGGAGCGGCGATACCTCGCAGGACTCCGGCGTCACGAGAGGTTGCGGCGCGCGCTGATCAGGCTCGGGTCTCGAGCTTAGTTCTTAGCGGCCGCGTTCCGCGTCTCGACGATCTGGGCCAGGATCGCCAGGGCGATCTCTTCCGGCGAACGTCCTCCCAGCGGGAGGCCGATCGGTCCGTGGAGACGCGCGAGGGCCGCTTCCGGCAGGCCCGAAGCGAGCAGGCGACTGCGCCGTTTCTCCTGCGTGCGCTTCGAGCCGAGCGCGCCGACGTAGAACGCCCTCCCCGGCAGAGCGGCGAGGAGCGCCGGATCGTCGAGCTTGGGATCGTGGGTCAGGACCGCCACCGCAGTCGAAGCGTCGGGGGAGAGGCGCGCGAGCGCCTTGTCGGGCCACTCGTTGACGATCTCGTCGGCGTGCGGAAAGCGCTCCGGGTTGCCGAAGGATTCCCTCGGGTCCACGAGGATCGTCCGAAAGCCGAGCGCCTTCGCCAGCGTGACGAGCGCGACGGCGATGTGGACGCCTCCGACGACCACCAGCCGAGGCGCCGGAAGCAGCACGTCCACGAAGAGCTCGCGTTCGCCGGCCTTCACGCGGCGGCTCGCGCGAGCCGTCAGCGCCGCCTGTGTCTCCGCGACGGCCGCGTCGTCGATCCCTCCGACCGTCGTTCCGTCCTCTATCAGCGCGAGCTTGCGGCCAACCTCCGCCTCCGGACCGGCGATGACCGTGGTCACGGCCACGGACTTGTGGGCCGCCATGGCGTCGCGCACCGCGGCGAAGAACGACGGATCGAGCCTCTCCAGGAAGATATCGAGTGAGCCCCCGCAGGCGAGCCCCACGCTCCACGCCGTGTCGTCGGAAACGCCGTAATGGAGAAGCTGCGCCTTCCCACCCGAGAGAGTCTTCTTTCCGGCCGCGACCACGGCGTTCTCGACGCAGCCTCCCGACACCGAGCCCGCGATGCTCCCGTCCGCCGTCACCGCCATCTTGCCGCCGGGAGGCCGCGGGGCGGAGCCCCAGGTCTCGACGACCGTCGCGAGCGCGATCGGTTTTCCTTCCGCGTGCCAGCGCCCGAGGTCGGGCAGGATGTCGCGCACGCGGTCCCCGGCCGGCTCGGTTAGCCCTTCGCGCGTTCCGCTGCGGCCGCAAGGGCCCGCTTCGCCAGGACCGAAGCGAGGTGAACGCGGAACTCACCCGACGCGTAGGTGTCTCCCATGGGATCTTCGAGAGCGTCGGCGACCCTGGAAGCCGCGGCCGCGAAGGCGGCGGCGTCCGGCCTCTGGCCTGCGAGCGCGGCCTCCGCCGCGGACGCGCGCACGGGATTCGGCGTCACGCCGCCGATCGCGAGGCGCGCGCGAGAGATCTTTCCTGCGGAAACCTCGACGATCGCGGCCACGCCGGCGACGGCATATCGCGACGCCGGGTGCGGGTGCTTGAGGTACGCGGATCCGGTCCCCTTGCCGAGACCGGGCACCAGGATGGCCGTGACGATCTCGCCTGACTTCAGAGCCGTCGTGAAGAGATCCACGAAGAATTTGCCGGCGGGGATCTTGCGTTCGCCCGAGCCCCCGCGTGCGACGATGGTGGCCTCGAGCGCGAGCAAGACGGTGGGGAAGTCGGCCGCGGGGTCGGCGTGAGCGATCGAGCCGCCGATCGTGCCCCGGTTGCGGACCTGAACATCGCCGATCTGCTCCGCGGTTTCCGCCAGGAGCGGGCAGATCTTGCGCACCAGAGCGGAGGACGCGATCTCGGCGTGCGTCGTCGTCGCCCCGATCGCGAGCCCCTTGCCCTGAGTCTTGATGCCGGACAAGCCCTTGATGCCGGAAAGGTCCACCAGCGCCTTCGGGTTGGCCAGGCGGAACTTCATGGCCGGGAGCAGGCTGTGGCCGCCGGCCAGAGGGCGCGCGCCCTTGTTCTTCTTGAGCAGTCTGGCGGCTTCGCCGAGAGTCTTCGGGCGGAAGTATTCGAAGGTGGAGGAGTACATGACTATTTCCCCCCGCTTTGGATGGCGCGCCAGACGCGCTCGGGCGTGAGCGGCATGTCGATCTTTGCGACGCCGAGCGGCGAGAGCGCGTCCATCACCGCGTTGTACACGGCGACCGTCGAGGCGATCGTGCCGGTCTCGCCGATGCCCTTGACGCCCAGGGGATTGACGTTGGTCGGCGTCTCCGTCGCGTCGAGCTCGAAGTTCGGGAAGAACTCGGCCTTGGGCACGGCGTAGTCCATCATCGAGCCCGTCAGCAGCTGACCGCTCTCGTCGTAGGCCGCCCCTTCCCAGAGCGCCTGCGCCACGCCCTGCGCGATGCCTCCGTGAATCTGGCCGCTGACGATCAGGGGGTTGATGACCTTGCCGCAGTCGTCCACGGCGACGTACCGCTCGAGGCGGATCTCGCCGGTCTCCGCGTCGACTCGAACCACGGCGATGTGAGAGCCGAAGGGGTAGACGAAGTTCGGCGGATCCCAGAAGGCCTCGGCCTCGAGCCCCGGCTCCAGCCCCTTGGGATAGTTCCAGGCGACGTTCGCCATCAGCGCGATGTCCTGGATCGTCTTCGACTTCGCGGGCGCACCGCGGACGGAAAACTTGCCGTCGGCGTACTCGATGTCCTCGGGGGCCGCTTCGAGCAGATGCGCGGCCACGATCTTTGCCTTCTCCTTGATCTTCGTGATCGCTCCCATCAGCGCGCCGCTTCCGACCGGCGTCGAGCGGCTTCCGTAGCTGCCCCAGCCCATCGGCGTGCGTTCGGTGTCGCCGTGAATCACCTCCACGTCCTCGACGGCAACGCCGAGCTGGTCGGCCACAATCTGCGCGAAGGTGGTGCGCTCGCCCTGGCCGTGCGGCGAGATACCGAGCAGGACGACGACTTTTCCCGAGGGGTGAAAACGCACGACCGCGCTTTCCCAGAGGCCTCCGCCGAAGCCGACGGCGCCGGCGACCGCGGAGGGGCCGAGGCCGCAGATCTCGCTGTAGGTCGAGAATCCGACTCCGACGTACTCGCCCTTCTTGCGCAGCTCCGCCTGCTTCTTGCGGAAACCGGGGTAATCCAGAATCTTCAGGGCCTTGGCGAAGGCGGCGGCGTAGTTGCCCGAGTCGTAGGTGAGGCCGGTCGCGACGGTGTGCCCGTCGGCGAAGGGCGGGATGAAGTTCTTCTTCCGGACGTCGGCGGGATCCATCTTCAGCTTCTGCGCGACGAGGTCGACCATCCGCTCGATCAGGAACGTGGCCTCGGGCCGTCCCGCGCCGCGATACGTGTCGACAGGGGTGGTGTTCGTGAAAACGCCGTAGACGTCCTCCTGGATGTTCTTGATGTCGTAGGCGCCCGAGAGCATCAGGCCGTGCAGGATGGTCGGCACGCCGGTGGACGCGGTCGACAGGTATGCGCCCATGTTCGCCCAGACGGTGGCGCGAATGCCGACGATCGTGCCGTCCTTCTGCGCCGCCATCTCCACGTCCTGGATGTGGTCGCGGCCGTGGATGGTGGCGCGGTAGTTCTCGCTCCGCGTCTCGGTCCACTTCACCGGCACGCCCAGCATCTTCGACGCGAAGATGACCATGCTGTCTTCGGGGTAGTGGGGGAGCTTGCTGCCGAAGCCCCCGCCGACCTCGGGAGCGATCACGCGGATCTTCTGTTCGGGCGTTCCCGTGTCGAGCGAGAGCAGGAAGCGGGCGATGTGCGGGTTCTGCGAGGTGACCCAAAGCGTGAACTCGCCGGTCGACGAGAGATACTGGGCCAGAGCCGAGCGACATTCAATCGCGTTGGGAATGAGGCGCTGGTTGATGATCCGTTCCTTGACCACGACGTCGGCGCTCTGGAACGCTGCGGCCGCGTCGCCGCCGGAGACCTTCCAATGGAAAGCCTGGTTGTTCGGCACGTCGGCGTGGATCTGCGGCGCGCCTTTCTTCGTGGCCTTCTCGGCGTCGGTCGCGGCCGGGAGCGGCGCATAGTCGACTTCGACGGCATCGGCGGCGTCGCGCGCGATGTAACGATCGGTCGCGACGACCATCGCCACGGCGTTGCCCGCGTAGCGGACCGTGTCGATCGCGATCGGCGGATAGGCGGGAGTCTTCGCGTCGGAGCCCGGGACGACCCACGCGCAGGGGATCGGACCGAAACCGGCGTCCTTCATGTCCTGGCCTGTAAAGACGCCGAGCACGCCGTTCATCGCCGCGGCTTTCTTGGTCCGAATGGCTTTGATCTTGGCGTGGGCGTACGGCGAGCGGACGACCGAGAGGTGCGCCATCCCGGGCAGCGAGAAGTCGTCGGTGAACTTGGCCTGGCCCGTCAGGAGGCGCGGGTCTTCGCGGCGCTTGATCGCGGATCCAAAAATGCGCGAGCCCATGGCGTCCTCCTACGCTTTCGCCTTTGCCATCCGCCCGGCGGCCTCTTTGACCGCCGCGACGATGTTCTGGTAGCCGGTGCAGCGGCAGAGATTGCCCTCCAGGCCGGCGCGGATCTGGGCCTCGCTCGGGCGCGGGTTGTGCTCGAGCAGGTCGCAGGCCGTCAGGATCATTCCCGGCGTGCAGAAACCGCACTGGAGCCCGTGCTTCTCCCAGAACGCGTCCTGGAGCGGATGAAACTTTCCATTGTTCGCGAGGCCCTCGATCGTCGTGACCTTCGCGCCGTCGGCCTGGACGGTCAGGACCGTGCACGACTTGACAGCCTTGCCGTCCATCAGGACCGTGCAGGAGCCGCACTGACTGGTGTCGCAGCCGATGTTGGTGCCCGTCAGCCCCAGCGTCTCGCGAAGGTAGTGCACGAGGAGGAGCCGCGCGTCGACCTGGTTCCGTCGCTTCGTGCCGTTGACGGTGACGGTGACGGGATACGCCATGGGTCCCTCCCGACGTAGGGAAGGGAGCATATACCCGGACTCAGGCCTCCTTCTCGATCTCCTTGCGCACCGAATCGAAGAACGCCGACGTCAGCTTCTTCGTCACGCCTCCCATCAGTCGCGCGGCGAGGCTCGCGATCGTGCCGACGACGTTGACGTCCGCGCTCCAGGCCAGATCCGTCCCGCCGTTCTGACCGTCGGTCAGAGTCATCGACGTCGTCGCGTCCACGCCGCTGCCCGGAGCGGTGCCGTGCGCTTTCATCCGGGCGCGATTGGGAGGATCGAGGTTTTCCCACTCGACGTCGTTGACGAACCGGACCTTGACCGTGCCGAAGCCGATCGAGGTCGTGGCGCGAAATTTCTTTCCCGGCTCGACGACCTCGAGCTTCTCCAATCCCGGCGCCGAGCTCGCGACTTTCTGCGGGTCGGTCAGGAAGTCCCAGACCTTCTGCCGCGGGGCGTCGATCGAGAGGTTTCCTTCGAAGTGCATGGTCGCTCCTTTCGCAGTCGCCGGTCAGGCGGCGTCGCCGGAGCCCGGGCGAGGGAAATTCATGACATGAGTGCAGTTCGCAAGCTCCGTGGTCGAGGTGAAGCCGAGGCGGTCATAGAGCGTCGCCGCCCGAGGAGTGGCCGCTCGGAGACGGAGAACCTCGTACGCCGATCCGGCGAGCTCGATGACGCGGCGCGCGAGCGCCGTCCCGATTTCCCGGCCGCGATACTCCGGCAGAACATAGAGATTGCGCAGGCGGCCGACCGTCGCCTCGCTCTGATACGGATCGCGCGCGAGCCCGGAGATCGCCACGAGACGGCCATCCAGAAAGCAGCCCAGAAGCGCTTCGCCTTCCCGCGAAAATCGGTTGGCGCCCGTCTCCCACTCGTTGACCACGCGCCGGACGAACTCGAAGCCCTCGGCCTCGGACGCGGCCAGGAGGGGACCGATCTGTACTTCCGAAAGCTCGGTGAGCGCGACGAGAGTCACCGGGTACCCGACGGCCTCGAATTCCTCAATACGCGGCCAGCGCCCGTGCCGCGCGACAAAGCTTCTCGGAATTCGGGAGGAACGCTTCCTCGAGCGGGGGCGAGTAGGGAACGGGCGTGTCCGGCGCCGTGACACGCACCAACGGACCGTCGAGATACTCGAAGCAGCGCTCCGAAAGGACCGCGGCGATCTCCGCGCCGATGCCGCCGGTGCGCGTGGCCTCGTGAAGAAGGATTGCCTTGTTGGTTTTCGCGACGGACTCGAGGACCGTTTCCTCGTCCATCGGGAAGAGCGTTCGCAGGTCCACGACCTCGGCGTCGATACCCTCGGCTTCGAGAGTCTTCGCGGCCTCGAGCGCCGTCCAGACCATCGCACCGTACGTGATGATCGAGAGATCCCGTCCGGACCGCCGCACGGCGGCCTTGCCGATCGGGACGAGGTACTCCTCCTGAGGCAGCTCCTCCTTGATCCGGCGGTAGAGGAACTTGTGCTCGAAGAAGAGGACCGGGTCGTCGTCCCGGATCGCGGACTTGATCAGGCCCTTGGCGTCGTACGCGGTCGCGGGCTGGACGACCTTGAGGCCCGGCGTGTGCGCGAAGTAGGCCTCGGGATTCTGCGAGTGGAAGGGTCCTCCGTGAACGCCGCCGCCGGACGGCCCGCGGATGACCAGCGGGACGCCGACTCCCGTTCGGTAGCGCGATTTCGCGGCGAAGTTGGTGATCATGTCGAACGCGCAGGAGATGAAATCGATGAACTGCATCTCCGCGACGGGGCGCATTCCCATCATCGCGGCTCCCACCGCGGCCCCGACGATCGCGGTCTCGGCGATCGGCGTGTCGATGACGCGCTGCTCGCCGAACTCCTGGATCAGTCCGTCGGTGACCTTGAATGCGCCCCCGTAGACGCCGATGTCCTCGCCCAGCAGGAAGACACGCTCGTCGCGCGCCATCTCCTCCCTCAGGCCGGCGCGGATCGCGTCGACGTACGTCGTCTGTCCCTTGCCGGCGGAGCCGGGATCGGGACCTCCGAGGTGCGGGGCGCCGCTCACGACTGCTTCCTCACGACCACGGGCTCCTTCTCGGACGATGGCTTCGCGTAGACGTTCTGGAGCGCGATCGCGGGGTCGGGCAGCGGGCTCTTCTCGGCGGCCTCGGCTTCGCGGTCGATCTCCTCGGTCACCGCCCGGTCGATCGCCGCGAGCTCTTCCGCCGTCGCGTCTCCCGACTCGACCAGCGTGCGCGCGTACCTCTCGAGCGGGTCGCGCTGCCGCCACTCTTCGAGCTCTTCCTTCGGGACGTAGGCCTGCGCGTCGTGCTCGGCGTGGCCCTTCATCCGGTACGTCATGGCCTCGATCAGCGTCGGCCCGCCGCCCGAGCGCGCGAGGTCCACGGCGCGGCGAGCGGCCGCGTACACGGCGAGGACGTCGTTGCCGTCGACCTGCTCCCCCGGGATGCCGTAGGCGACCGCCTTGTCGGCGAGGTTCTTCGCGGCCGTCTGCTTCCGGAAGGGCGTCGAATACGCCCAGCCGTTGTTCTCGACGACGACCACCAGCGGCAGCTTCTGGACTGCGGCGAAGTTGATGCCCTCGTGGAAAGCGCCGGTGGAGGTGCCGCCGTCGCCGATCCACGTCATCGTCACGATGTCCTTCTTCTGCATCCGTCCCGCGAGCGCGATGCCGGCCATGACGGGCACGAGCGCGCCGAGCATCGAGATGGGGGAGATCACACCGCGGTCGGGGTCTCCGAAGTGGAGGTTGCAGTCTTTGCCTCCCGACGGGGAGGTCGCGCGCGCCATGTACTGCGTCATGACGTCGCGGGGCGAATAGCCCATGACCAGCACGACACCCAGGTTGCGGATCAGGGGGCCGACGATGTCGCCCTTCTTCAGGGCATATGCCGTGCCGATCGAGGTCGCCTCCTGGCCCAGCGAGCGATAGAGGCCGCCGACGACCTTGCCCTGGCGGTAGAGGTTGACGAGCTTCTCTTCCACCACACGGTTGGAGCGCATGAAGCGGTACAGGTCCCGCTTCTGTTCGCGAGAGAGATCCAAGGGGTCCTCCGGGACTCCGAGTTTAATACGAGCGCGCCGCCGGCGGGCCCCAGGGACGCTTATCATCGGGCCGTGGCGGCGCCGAACGTCTCGATCCTGATCGCTTCGGAGCGGGTGGACACGCTCCTGCCCGAGTGCCTGCGTTCGCTCGCGGCGCAGGCCGGCGCTCCGGAGTTCGAGGTCGTCGTTGCCTCGGCGCAGCCTCCCCGCGCGGACTCCTTCCGGTTCCCGGTGCGCTGGGTCGAGGTCCGAGAGCTCAATCCGTCGCGGCGCCGCAACCGGGCCGCCGCCGACGCGCGCGCGTCGGTCCTCGCCTTCCTCGACGACGATGCGGCCGCCGAGCCGGGCTGGCTCGCCGCGGGAGCGCGCGCGTGCGAAGCCGCCGATGTCGTCGGAGGGCCGGATCCGGGCCCCCGCGACGCGCCTTACGGGGAGAGGATCGCGAATCTGCTGCTGGCGACACCCTGGATCGGCAGCGGCGTTCCGGCGCACGAGTGGAATCCGCGCGGAGGCCCCGTGCGCTCCCCGCACGATGTGGCGCTCTGCAACCTCTTCGTGCGGCGCGAGACCTTCGAGAAGCTCTCCGGGTTCGACGAGTCGTTCGGCTACATCGGCGAGGACACCGACTTCGTCCGCCGGGCGCTGGCGTCGGGCTCTCGGGTCGTTCTCGATCCGGCGGCCCGCGTCCGGCACCGCCGGCGCGCGTTTCCCGGACCCTACCTCGCGCAGCGCTGGAGGTATCGCGTCAAGACCGGTCGCCTCCTCGTCGAGCGCCCGGGGCTCCATTCCCGGGGCCGCATCGCCGCTTTCCTCTTCGCCGCGTTCGCCGCGACGGCCGGCGTGGCGCTCTTCGGCGCGCGATTCCTGCTCCCGGCGGTGGCGGCTTACATCCTCGTTACGGCGGCGCTGTCGTTCCCGCTCTGGCGCCGCGACCCGGCGCTTCTGCCAGCTGTGCCGTTCGCGTTCGCGATCCACCACGCGACGTACCTCGCGGGGCTCCTGACCGGAATCGGACGGGGCGTGCTCGCGTTGGGAGCCGCCGGGAGATGAACAACCTCGTTCTGGCCGCGCACTGGCTCCGCGGACGGGAGACGCTTCCGCGCTACCTGATCCTCGGCATGACCAACCTCTGCAACTCGAAGTGCGTGACGTGCTTCTACTGGGATCACCTCAACGTCAATCGCCACCTCGAGATGCGCCTGGAGGAGTACGACCGGGCCCTTGCGGACCTGGGCTCTCTCTACTCGGTCGTCCTGACGGGAGGCGAGCCGACGCTCAACCGCGAGCTGCCCGAGATCACCAAGATCCTCTACCACCGTCACGATGCCTCCAACGTCACGATGCCGACCAACTCGATCATCCCCGAGCAGGTGGAGTCGATCGTCGCGCGCGTGCTCGAATCCCGCAAGGACGATAGACAGACGTTCACGGTCGGCCTTTCGATGGACCACCTCGGCGAGCGCCACGATTTCATCCGCGGCGCTCCGGGCAACTTCCCCAAGCTCGTCGAGACCTACGGCCGCCTCGCGGCGCTGAAGAAGAAATCGCGGGGCTTCACGCTGAACGTCCAGACGGTGCTGGCCTCGTTCAACCAGAACGACCTTCCCGAGATCACGGCGTGGGTGTCTCGGAACTTCCCGGAGATCGACTTTCACTCCTTCGAGCTCCTGCGCCCGCCGTTCCCGGACCCGTCGATCCGGGCGCTCACGTCGGCCGAGTACGCCGGGGCCCTGCGGTTCCTCAAGCCCTATTGGGCGCGCTTCGACAGCTACAACCCCGTGCTTCGCAATCTCAAGGTCGGGGCGCGCACGGCCGAGCTCGAGACGCTCGAGCAGGAGCGCATGGTCTATCCGTGCTACGCGGGCACCATCTCCGGAGTCCTCAATCCCGAGGGAACCGTGTCCCTCTGCGAGGTGCAGTGGGAGATCGGAAACATCCGCGATTTCGACTATTCGTTCGCGAAAGCCTGGTTTTCGCCGAAGGCCGTCCAGATGCGCCGCGCGATCGCCCGGCGCGAGTGCTGGTGCACGCACTCATGCTTCATGACGTCCTCGCTGCCGTTCTCCGCGCAGGGGGCCGCGCACCTGCTCAAATCCGCACTGCTTCCGGCTGTCTGAAGGAGCTAGGAAACCAGCACGACCAGCCGGTCCTCGACGCGCTCGACCCCGGGAGTCCGCCGCACGGCGTCGAGTACCTCCGCCTTCTGCTGCTCGGTGTCGACGGCTCCCGAAAGCGTGACCACGCGGTTGCGTGTCGTGACCTGGATTCGTCGGCCAGGCGCGGCGCCCTCGATCTTCCGGCGCACCTCCAGTGTGATCGCCTCGTCTTCGGCCGTCGCTGGAGCACCGACGGGAGACTCCGGGGCGACTCGGCCGGGCGCAGGCGGAGGCTCCTGAGCGGATGCGGGAGCTCCGGGCGCGATCCCCTCGCGCTCCGTGCGGCTCGGGGCGGGGCGGCTTTCGCCCTGCGCCGCGGTTTCGCGGGGCGGCTCGAAGCCGATCTCCGAAGCGCCGGGCGGAATCACGACGGGAGTGTTGGCGTGGATGAACTCGCCGGCGTTCGGGTCAGGGGAGCGCTTCGCGGCTCGGCGCGAGCTCGGGCTCTTCTTGGAAGGTTCTGGATCGGCGAAGGCGACCACCGGAGGCTCACTCTTCGCGACGTCGGCGGACGTTTCGCCCCGGGTTCCCGCCGACATCGACCAGCGGCTTGTGACGGCGTCTACCAGCGCCCATCCCGCGATCAGGATCGCGACCCCGAGGGCGAAGCGAGCGAGAACGGTGCGCACGGTGTGCCTCCGCGGGCCCTCCGGCCCGAAAGACTCGCTTGCACTTCTCGTGCCGCCCTCGCCGGTCACGCCTTTACTTCTCGATCTGCTGCGCCAGATAGTTCTCGGCGCCCATGTCCTTGATCTGCTGGATCTGCGCCTCCAGCCAGTCGATGTGGTCCTCTTCGGAGATCAGGATCCTTTCGAAGAGCGCACGCGTCCCGTTGTCGCCCTTCTGCGTGCACAGGGCAATGCCGTGGTTGAGACGCCGGACGGCGTCGTGCTCGAGATCGAGGTCGAGTTTCATCATCTCCGGAACCGTCTTCCCGACGTTGATCTTCATGTACTTCTGCATGTTCGGAATCCCATCGAAGTAGAGGATGCGATCCATGGCCTCCTGCGCGTGCTTCATCTCGCCGATCGACTCTTTCTCGGCGTGGTCGGCCAGGCGCATGTAGTGCCAGGTTCGGAGCATGCGGGCGTGGATGAAGTACTGGTTGATCGCGGTGAGCTCGGCGGACAGGACTTCCTGGAGGATCTTCAGGATTTCGGCGTCACCCTTCAAGGGCACCTCCGTCGGATGCGAATCTTATCCCGCCGGGCAGGTATCATTCGGGCATGAGCGAGAAAGATCCGCTGGTGCATGCGGGTGTGGCGTCCGGCCGCAAGCGCTGGGACGAGAGTACGAAAAAGGCGTTCGATCGCGTACCGGCCTGGAAGAGGGACTGGACGACGGTTTCGGGCGCGTCCGTTCCTCCGCTGTCGGGACCGGATTCCCAGCCGGGGTTCGACTTCGAGCGCGACCTCGGCTGGCCGGGCGAGTACCCGTACACCCGCGGCGTCCAGGCCACGGGCTACCGCGGAAAGCTGTGGACGATGCGCCAGTTCGCCGGGTACGGCACGGCGAAGCAGACTAATGAGCGCTTCCACTATCTCCTCGAGCACGGGCAGACGGGGCTGTCGACGGCGTTCCACCTTCCGACGCTCTACGGCTATGACTCCGACCACGAGATGGCGCGGGGCGAAGTCGGAAAGTGCGGCGTCGCGGTCGACTCTCTCGCCGACATGGAGGTCCTCTTCGATCGTATCGACCTCGGCAAGGTCACGACGTCCATGACGATCAACTCCACCGCGCCGGTCGCGCTGGCGATGTACCTCGCGGTGGCCGAGAAGCACGGAACGCCGTGGGACAAAGTCGGGGGCACCCTCCAGAACGACATCCTCAAGGAATACATCGCGCAGAAGGAGTACATCTTTCCGCCGCGCCCCTCGATGCGGCTGGTGACCGACCAGTTTGCGTTCTGCGCGAAGCACGTTCCGAGGTGGAACACGATCTCGATCTCTGGCTACCACATCCGCGAGGCCGGCTCGACCGCCCTCCAGGAGCTCGCCTTCACGCTGCGCGACGGCGTGGAGTACGTGAAGTACGGCATCGAAGCGGGGCTGCCGGTGGACGAGTTCGCGCCGCGGCTGTCCTTCTTTTTCAACTCGCACAACGATTTCTTCGAGGAGATCGCGAAGTTCCGGGCGGCGCGGCGCGTGTGGGCGAAGACGATGCGCGAGCGCTTCGGCGCGAAGGACCCGCGCTCCTGGATGTGCCGTTTCCACACCCAGACGGCCGGCTGTTCCTTGACAGCGCAGCAGCCCTACAACAACGTCGTCCGAACGGCGATCCAGGCGCTGGCCGGAGTGCTCGGCGGAACGAACTCCCTCCACACCAACTCGCTCGACGAGACGCTGGCGCTGCCGAGCGACTTCGCCGTGAAGATCGCCCTGCGGACGCAGCAGATCATCGCTCACGAGTCCGGCGTCGCGAACACGATCGACCCTCTCGGCGGCTCCTACTTCGTCGAAGAGTTGACGACTCGCATGGAGCGCGGCTGCTTCGACTATTTCCGCCGCATCGACGAGCTCGGCGGAATGGTCGAGGCGATCGAGGCCGGGTTTCCGCAGAAGGAGATCATGGACGCCGCGTACGCGTACCAGCGCGCGCTCGACACCAACGAGAAGATCGTGGTCGGCGTCAACGAGTTCGTCGACGAGGACGAGAAACCGATCGAGACGCTCTACATCGACGACTCGGTCGAGGATGAGCAGAAGAAGGCGGTCCGGGAGCTGCGGCGCCGGCGAGACAACAAAGCCGTCTCTTCGGCGCTCTCGGCGCTGCGCCAGGCATGCCGCGACGGTGTCAACGTGATGCCGCCCTTGATCGAGGCCGTGAAGACCTACGCGACCGTCGGGGAGATTTCCGACGTCATGCGCGAGGTCTTCGCGACGTACGAGGAACCGGCCGTTTTCTAGCCGTGATTCTCGCGGCGCGGCTCTCGGGCTCGCCGCGATCTCGTTCGTGCTGCTCCTGGCCGGCTTTCGATGGAACGCGTGGAGAGCCGCGTCCGACGGGTTCTTCGCAGGCAGCCAGGCGGACACGGAGGGGCTGGTGTTCGGCCGTTTGGCGTGGTCCCGGGACCACGGTCCATTCTCCAGCGGGGGATTGCTCGGGTTCGTGGGGGCCGGCCCGGCCCTGGTGAGCTTCGACTCCGTCGATCTCTGGCTGTCGCGTCGCTACGAGGGGCAACGCGAAGCGTTTCTGGGAGAGATGCCCGTGCGGTCGTTCTCGCCGTACTTCTCGCACAGCGGGCTCCAAGGCTGGGCGTTCACCGCGTTGGACTCTCTGCTGCGCACGATCCCCGCCTCACGGCGCGAAGATGTCTTCCGATTCGTGACGGCGGCCGGCGTGGCGCTCGCCGGCACCTTGCTGATCCTCTTTCTATGGCGCGAGCTGGGCGCGGCCGCGGCTTTCGGCTGCTTCGCCATCCTCGTCAGCTCGGCGTGGCTCGCGTCTCTCGGGCGCAACCTTTACTGGAATCTCTGGGTCTTCTTGCTCCCGGCTCTCGTGATCGGCGCCTGGCTAGCGCGTGCCTCGGCCCGGGGCCAGCGGAAGGGGGGCTGGACATTCGCCGCGGTCGCCTATTCCGCGATACTGGCGCGCTGCCTCTGCGGTTATGAGTACGCCACGGCGTGGGCCGCTATGGCCGCGGTTCCGGTCGTCTACCTCGCGGTGCGCGACGGATGGCCGGCGCGCATGTTCGCGGCGAGGGTCGGACTCCTCGCGCTCGCGGGGATCGCGGCGTTCTGTTCGAGCCTGGCGCTCCTGACCTTTCAGATCGGCGCGGTGACGGGCTCGGCGCGCGACGCGGCCGCGCACCTGCGCCTCGCCGCCGCGCGGCGGACGAGCGGGGAAGCGAGCGCCCTGCCGCCCGTCTATGCGCAGGCTCTTCGGGCGCGTACGTCGGACATCCTGAAGAGCTATTTCGGAGACCCCTACGACCGCGAGGCGGGACGCGCGCGCGTCTCTCTGATCCGCTGGCTCCGATCGAGGAGCTATGGCGCGCTGTGCCTCGTCATCCTGGCCGCGGCGGCGTGGGCGATCCTCCGAAGCCTCGGCCGCGGCGAGGGCCCGCAGGCAATCCGGTACCGTCGCGCTCTGGGTCTCGCGGCGGCGACCCTCTGCGCTTTCGTCGGCGTTCTCGCCTGGCTCGTCGTCTTCAAGGCACACTCGTTCTTCCACGGGCACGTCAACCCCGTCATGTGGCACCTGTTCTTTCTTCCTCTCGGCGGCGCGCTCACGGCGTGGGCGATCGCGGACGCGGCGGGCGAGGTTGCGCGGCGGCTCTTCAGGATGCCGAGCGAGTCCGGCTCCGATACTCCTTCGGCGTGACTCCCCGCCACCGTTTGAAAGCGCGGTGGAAGGCGGCGGGTTCGGAAAATCCCAGCAGATAGCCGACCTCGGCGCAGGAGAGCGAGGAGTCCGCGAGATAGCGCTCGGCCGCCTCGCGGCGGACCTGGTCGAGGACCTCCTGAAACGACGTGCCCTCCTCTCCGAGTCGTCGCTGCAGCGTCCGCGGGCTCGATCCGAATCGGCGCGCGAGGGTCGCCAGGTCCGCGCCACCCCGCGACATGTCGGTCGACAGCACGCGGCGGAGCTGGGTCGAGGCGCGGCCGTCGGACCCCCGCCGCGCCAGCACCTCTTCGGCCTGGGACCTCAGCACTCCATGGAGGAGGGAGTCGCGGCGCCGAAGGGGCAGCCGCCAGACCGACCGCGGGACCGCGATCTCGTCCGCCTCGGCGCCGGTCTCGACGGAACAGGCGAGGCGGCGCTCGAAGTCGGCGGGGTCGGCGGGACGGTGCCGGAAACGGACGGCGGACGGTTGAAACGCGCCGTCGGTCTCGCGGCGGAAGTGGAGCACGGCAAGAGAAAGAGTGAACTCCGCGTTGAAAGGGCTGCAGACGGCGAGACGCACGACGACCGGATCCTTACCCTCGTGGATGCGCAGATCGGCGGGCGAGCCCACGAGTCGCAGGTATCGGGTGAGCTGATCGAACCCTTCGCCGACCGACTCGGACGTCATGACCAGGTAGTCGAGAAGCGGATACGCGCCCAGCGGAATCTGCTCGGCCACGCGCAGCGCGAAGTTGGGAACGGCGCACGTGCGTGCGGCCTCCCCGAAGAGGGCGACACAGGCGACATCCGACAGGATCGTGTCCGGGTCGTCGAAGTCGCGCGCCGTCAGGCCGGCCGCCCGCATCAGGTCCTCGCGCGCGCAGCCCAGCTTCTCGAACGCTTGGAAGAACGGACGAATGCCCGACAGGACCTGCGGGTTGCGGGCCTCCGCCGGGCGATGGGTCGTGGCGCGATCGGTCAACGAATTGACGCCGCCGGTCATGGTTCTCCGGGCTTTTCGAAGCGAGCATCTTCGCACGAAGGAGGATGCGATGACGAGAATCGCGACGGCAATGGGGTTGCTCGGTTTCGTGGCCGCGGCGCTCGCGGGCGCTCCGTTTCGAGGAGGAATGGTCGGAACGGCCTCGAGTTCGGTAGATCCGGCGGTGGCGAAAGTCGCGGACGCCTTCGCCTCGGCGATGAACGCGGGCGACGCGGCGGCGGCCGCGGCCGTCTTCGCGGAGGACGGCGTCGAGATGCCGCCCGACCGGCCGGCGATCCAGGGGCGTGCCGCAATCGAACGGTACTACCGGGAGCTGTTCGCGGGACCGGTGAAGCTTTCCGCGTTCCAGCTGGCGCACCGCGAGGGGCGCGTCGCCGGGGACGTCGCCTACCTGACCGGAGACTCCCGGGTCACAGTGGCCCCTCCCGGAGCGCCTCCGACAGAGCAGAGCGGGAAGTACGTGGTGGTCCTCAAGCGGATCGACGGCCGCTGGAAGGTCGCCGACGCCATCCACAACGCCGACGGCCCGTGTCCGCCGGGAATGCGCTGAGCGGCTTCCACCCTCTCCCCCGCACGCGGGGGGACCCGACCACCGAAGGCAAACCCCCGGCAGTAGGGAACGCCGTGCAGAGCACGGCGTTATCGGGCAGGGGAGAGGGGGTATCCCCGCATGAGAAAATGCCCCGATGGCTGACGAAACGAAGTCTCCCTTTTCCACCATCGAGCGGGCCGTCGAAGAGCTGCGCGCGGGCCGATTCGTCATCGTGGTCGACGACGAGGACCGCGAGAACGAAGGCGACCTGGTCATGGCGGCCGAGCGGGTCACGCCCCAGGCCATCAACTTCATGGCGCGCGAGGGACGCGGACTGATCTGCCTCGCCCTGACTCAGGAGCGCTGCGAGGCGCTGGGTCTGCCGCCGATGGTCGAGGAAAACACCTCCAACTTCGGGACCGCCTTCACGGTTTCGATCGAGGCGCGCGGACGCACGACGACGGGCATCTCGGCGGCGGACCGCGCAGCGACGGTCCTGACGGCGATCGATCCCGCGACCCGTCCCTCGGACCTGAATCGTCCCGGCCACATGTTCCCGCTGCGCGCCGCGCCCGGAGGGGTCCTGAAGCGCGCGGGACAGACCGAGGCATCCGTGGACCTCGCGCGCATCGCCGGCCTCGATCCCTCGGCGGTTCTCTGCGAAATCATGAACGAGGACGGCACCATGGCGCGCGTGCCGGACCTGGCGAAGTTCTGCGAGCGCCACGGCCTCGCCATGGTCACGGTCGCGGACCTCATCCGCTACCGGATGAAGACCGAGCGGCTCGTCGAGCGCATCGCCGCTCCGCACCTGCCGACCCGCCTCGGAGATTTCCAGCTCTATGCCTACCGCAGCGCGGTCACGCACGAGGAGCACCTCGCCCTGGTGCACGGCCAGATCCACGAAGAGGAGCCGGTCCTCGTGCGCGTCCACTCCCAGTGCCTGACCGGCGACGTGTTCGGCTCGGCGCGGTGCGACTGCGGCGAACAGCTCGAGCTCGCCATGGAGAAAATCCTGCAGGCGGGCCGGGGGGTCTTCCTCTACCTCCTGCAGGAGGGCCGGGGCATCGGTCTTCTGAACAAGCTCAAGGCTTACGAGCTCCAGGACCAGGGACACGACACGGTCTCCGCCAACGAGAAGCTGGGGTTCCCGCCCGACATCCGGAACTACGGCGTCGGCTGCCAGATCCTCCGCGACCTCGGCGTGCGCAAGATGCGCCTGATGACCAACAATCCGTCCAAGTACGTGGCGATCGACGGCTACGGTCTGGAGATCGTGGAGCGCGTGCCGCTCGAGGTCCATCCGACCGACCGCTCGCGCAAGTACCTCGAGGCCAAGAAGAACAAGATGGGGCATCTCCTCAAGCTCGTCTGACCCCGCCGCCGGCTCGAGTGCCGGGCAGATCAACGTTCGTACCAGTCGGCGAGCTTCTCCGGGCGCACCCCGAGGTAATAGCCGGCCAGGACCTTCCAGACGCGGAGGACCTGGCGCAGAGCGCCGCGTTCGAGATACCGCCGCGGCGAGGTGGCCGTCGTCTCCGATCGTACGACGAACGGTCCCGCGCGTCTCAAGCGCCGCACGAGGTCGATGTCTTCGCAGATCGGCAGGTCGCGGAAGCCTCCGGCCGCCAGGTATGCGTCGCGGCGGCAGAAGATGCCCTGGTCCCCGAACGCCACGCCGAAGAGACGCGTGCGCCGGTTGGCCCACCAGGCGATCCAGCGCATGCGGGCGTCCTCGGGCTCGTACCGGATCGAGAAGGCGCCCGCGGCCGCGCCCGCGGCGAGGGATTCGTGGATGAGGGCGAGCGCGCGCTCGGGTGGCCGCGAGTCCACGTGGACGAAGAAGAGAGCGTCGCCGCGAGCGCGGCCGACCGCCTCCGCCAGACGGGCACCCCGCGTGCCGTGCCCCGGCGCGACGATGAGCTCGGCGCCGGAGGACGCCGCCAGGCGCTTCAGTGCGTCCAGCGCCTCCGGGGGCTCGTCCTTGACCGGGACGACGACCGAGATCACGCCAGGGCGGATGCTAGCATCCGCCCTTGTCATGAAGATTCCGATGCCGGCCGCCGTGCTCGCGGGCGGGGCGTCGCGGCGGATGGGAAGACCCAAGGCGTCGCTTCCTTACGGCGCGGGCACGCTCCTCGATTTCCAGATCGCGAAGCTGTCACCGATCTTTGACGACGTCTTCGTGGTCGCGAAGGAGCCGCCGCGCGACGCGGTTTCGGCGCGCGTCGTGCTCGACGGCGTGAAGGAGCACGCCGCGATCTACGGACTGTCGCGCGCTCTCGAGGTTGCGGAAGATCGCGTCTTCGTCCTCGCCGTGGACCTGCCGGCGCTGACGCCGGTCCTGGTCCGGGGGATCGGTGCGCGGGGGCTCGAGACGCCGGCCGCGGCGCTGCTGCCGCGAGCGGACGGGCGTCTGCAGCCGCTCGCCGGAGTCTGGCGGCGCGCCGCGCTGGCCCCGGCGAAGCGCCGGATCGCAGAAGGGGAGCTTTCGCTGCACGGCCTCGCCGAGGAGATCCGTCCCGAGATCTTCGACGAGGCCGAGTGGCGATCCCTGGACCCGTCGGGCCGCGCTTTCGACAACATCAACACGCTCGAGCAGTACGAAGCGATGCGAGAGAGAGCGTGAGCGTATGACCGATTCCGAGACGCCTCCGGCGCGCAAGCCGCGCCGTCCGCGGTCCGGCGCGCGCCTGCGCCACAGCGTGCTCCACGTGGACGCGCGCGGAAGGGCGCGGATGGTCGACGTCGGAGGCAAGCGCGAGACTCGACGCGTTGCCGTCGCGCGCGGGGCGCTGGGAATGGGAAAGTCGGCCTTCGACGCGCTTGCGCAGGGCAAGCTCGCCAAGGGCGACGCCCTCGCCGTCGCGCGCCTGGTGGGCATCCAGGCGGCCAAGCGCACCTCGGAGATCGTGCCCCTCTGCCATCCGCTCGTCCTGGAGTCCGTCGAGGTCGACGTGCGCCTGGAGGCGAAACGCCGCGAAGCCGTCGTGACCGCCACCGCGCGGATCACCGGGAAGACGGGCGTGGAGATGGAGGCGCTGACGGCGGCCGCCGCCGCGTGCCTCGCCCTCTACGACATGATCAAGGCGCTCGACCGCTCGGCCGAGATCCGCGAGATCGTGCTGGTCGAGAAGACCGGCGGCCGCTCCGGCGCCTATCGAAGGAGGGAATAGATCGTGGCGAGCCTGCTCGACCGGATTGCCGATGGGCGCACGGACCTGGTGTTCGCGCACGTCGCCGAAGGCGGTCCCGCGAGCGCCACAGACGGCGGGGGCACTTCGCTTCTCCACTGGTGCGCCTACTACGGCGACGTCAGCGCGATCCGGTTCCTTCTCTCGCGCGGCGAATCGCTGGCGACTCTGGGAGAGGACCTCGGCTTGAACGCCGCGGCGTTCCACGGACACTGGCGACTCTGTCAGTTTCTGATCGAGAGCGGCGCCGACGCCCGGCGCGCGCTGCCCGACACCGGAGAGACTCCACTGCACGCCGCGCTGAGCCGGGCGAAACACCCGGCTTGCGACCTCGTCGTCGAGGTGCTGCTCGCCGCAGGAGGCGACCCGAACGCCGCGACGAAAGCCGGTGTTCCGACGGGAGCCTTCATGCGGGACTGCCGGACGAAGGGGGAGACGCCCCTCCATCGAGCGGCCGCGTTCGGGTCCGAGGCTTCGATCCGACGGCTCCTCGACGCCGGTGCGCGGATCGACGCGAAAGATGCCTTCGGCGATTCGCCTCTGGCCTGGGCGAGCTGGCACCTTCGTCCGGCGGCGATTCTCCGGATGCTTTCGTACGGCGAGCACCGCATTCATCCCGACTACGTCTCGTCCGGCGACCACGGCTCGGGGCTGAACGCCATGGACGCGCACCTTCTCGGCAAGCCCCATGTCTGAATGGATCGATGGCAAGGAGCGATTCTGATGCGTCGAGTGTCGACGGTTCTTATTTCATCCCTGGCGATCCTCGCGACGTTCGCCTGCAACAAAACGCGCGTCGTAGCCCGCAAGAACCCGGCGTCACTTTCCAAGCCCAACGGCTACACGCACGTGGTCGAGACTTCCGGCGGCCGGACGGTGTACGTCTCGGGACAGGTCGCGCTGGACAAGGCCGGCACGCTCGTGGGCGCCGGCGATCTGAAGGCGCAGACGCGCCAGGTCTTCGAGAACCTGAAGGCGGCGCTCGCGGAGTCGGGTGGCACGCTCGACGACGTCGTCAAGATCACGATCTTCATGACGGACCTCTCCCAGATCCAGGAATTCCGGGAGATCCGAAACACCTATTTCCCGCGCGCGTTGCCGGCGAGCACGCTGGTCCAAGTGGTGCGCCTCGCGCGCCCGGAGTTTCTGATCGAGATCGAGGCCGTCGCCGTCGTGAAGCCGGGTTGATCGCGAACGGACGGTCTCAGCCGCCTCGGGTGTGCATCTCCAGATGCGGGTCCCGCTTGAGGTCGGCCGGCGAGATGAGGGACGCACGCTGCCGGAGCGCCAGCCGCTCCTCGGCGCCACGGTCGTCGCGCCGTGACCAGCCGCTGCGCAGGATCTCGCGCAGTTCTTCGTCGGAGGCTCCGCTGCGGAGCGGACCGCGCAGGTCGATCCCGCGCGAGGCGTAGAGGCAAAGGTACCAGAGCCCGTCGGCCGTCAAGCGCGATCGATCGCACGAGCGGCAGAACGGCGCCGTCGTGGACGCGATGATGCCGAACGTCGTGCCGTCCGGGAGGCGGAACCGCTCGGCGGGAGCCGTGGAACCCTCCTCGAGGATGGGCTCGACGGTTCCATAGCGGCCCGCGAGGCGCGCCAGCATCTCGTTGCGGGAGACTACGGTCTCGCGTCTCCAGAGGGTCGCGCCGCCGACGTCCATGTATTCGATGAACCGGACCTCGGCGTTCCAGCGGCGGCCGTAGTCGATCAAGTCCGCGAGCTCGTCGTCGTTGACGTCGCGGAGGATCACGCTGTCGATTTTGAGGTTGGAGAAACCGGCGCGCGAGACGGCCTCGATCCCGGCAAGCACGCGCGGCAGCTCGTCCTTACGAGTCAGGACGCGAAACCGCTCGAGCTTGAGCGTGTCGAGGCTGACCGTGACCCGATGGAGACCGGCTTCCTTGAGGGCGGCGGCGTGCTCCTCGAGCAGCACGCCGTTGGTGGTCATGGCCAGGTCCCGCAGTGCGGGTTTGGCGGCCAGCAGGCGGACCAGGCGGGGCAGGTCCCGGCGCACGAGCGGTTCGCCGCCCGTCAGGCGCACGCGGTCGACGCCGACCCCGGTGAACACGTCGGCCAGCCGGCTGATCTCCTCGAAGTGGAGCAGGTCCTCGCGCGGTAGCCAGGCGTACTCCGCCTCCGGCATGCAGTAGGCGCAGCGCAGGTTGCAGCGATCGGTCACCGAGATCCGGAGGTTCCGGAGAGGCCGGCCCAGCGTGTCGGAGATCGTCATGGCCGGTCTATATTAGCCGCCTTGAGCATCCGAGTTGCGATCATCACGGTTTCCGACGGCGTGGCCGCGGGGGCACGGCCGGACCGCGGCGGGCCCGCCTGCGAGGAGGCGCTCCGGGCGTCCGGAATCGAGCACCGCGTGGTCTCGCGGGAGACGATCCCCGACGAGCAGAAGCAGGTGGCGCGCGCCGTGCGGGTCTGCGCCGACGCCGGGGACGCCGACCTGATCGTGCTGACGGGAGGGACCGGCGTGGCGCCACGGGACCGCACGCCGGAAGGAGTGCGCGAGGTCGTGGACTTCGAGGTTCCCGGGCTCGCCGAGAAGATGCGCGCCGAGACCTCGCGGGGTTTTCCCGCGGCATATCTTTCGCGCCAGGTCGTGGGCGTGCGGCGCAAGACACTGGTCGTGGCCCTGCCCGGATCTCCGAAGGGCGCCGCCGACTGCCTCACCGCGATCCTGGGTCTCGTGCCGCACGCGGTCGCCCTCGTCCGGGGCAATCGTCCCGACCACCCGCCGAGCAGCGGCGCCTGATGGACATCGGCCGGGGACACATCTCCGCTCTCTCCGGCGCGTCGAGCGCCTCTCAAACAGCCCGCATTCGCTTCGGGATCGACTCGCTCCTGGAGACTCCCTGGCCCGTCGTCGGCCGGCGCATCGGTCTCATCACGAATCAATCCGGAGTGACCTCGTCGGGCGAGCCGACCTGGAAAGCGCTCCGCGCGGCGCAAAACGTGCGGCTGGTGCGTCTGTTCGGCCCCGAGCACGGCATCGACGGAGGAGCCGTCTACATGGAGGCGGTCGGCGCTTCGATCCACGCGGCCTCCGGACTTCCGGTGGTCTCTCTCTACGGAGACACCGCCGAGTCTCTCAAGCCGCGGCGCGAAGACTTCGCGGACCTGGAAGCGATCGTCTTCGACGTCGCCGACGCGGGCAGCCGCTACTACACGTACGTCTGGACGATGCTCCTGGCGATGGAGGCGTGCGCGGGGGCGCGTCTGCGGTTCGTCGTCTGCGACCGGCCGAATCCCATCGGCGGCGCCGTGGAAGGCGCGCCGCAGTCCTCGGGATACCTCTCCTTCGTCGGCCTGCACCCGATCCCGGTTCGCCACGGAATGACGGCGGGCGAGCTCGCCCGTCTCTTCGCCAAAGAGCGGCGGATCGATCTGGATCTGGTCGTGTGTCCCGCCTCGGGCTGGGTGCGCGACATGCCTTATGCGGCCACGGGTCTGCCCTGGATCCCGCCGTCGCCCAACATGGCCACGCCGGCCACGGCGCTCGTCTATCCGGGCATGTGCCTGCTCGAGGGCACGAACCTCTCGGAGGGACGGGGAACCACCCGGCCGTTCGAGATCTTCGGCGCGCCGTGGTTGAACGGCGGCACGCTCGCGGAGGCGCTGAACGCTCTGGTCCTGCCGGGCGTGCGCTTCGTGCCGCTCAAGTTCCGTCCGATGTTCGACAAGCACGCCGGAGTCACGTGCGGTGGCGCCCTCCTCCAGGTCACGGACCCAATCACGTTCCGGCCGTTTCAGACCGGACTCCGGGTGATCGAGACGGCGCGCCGTCTGGCTCCTCTGGAGTTTCGCTGGCGCAGCGAGCCCTACGAGTTCGAGGAGCGTCCCGCGATCGATCTTTTGACCGGTTCCCCGCGATTCCGCGAGATGGTCGACGCGGGCGGAAACCTCCGGGCCGAGATCGCGCGCCACTACGACGCGGCGCAGCCCTTCTTCGCGCGGCGCGAGCCGTATCTCCTCTACCCGGATCACAAGCCCGCGGCCGTGGCCTTCGTCGGAGGCCACAACTCGGGGAAGACCAGCATCATCGTCGAGCTCGTGCCGCGCCTGACGGCCCTGGGGATCCGCGTCGGCACTCTCAAGCACTCCACGCGCGACGTTCCGGACGACGTCGCGGGCAAGGACTCGGAACGCCACACGTCCTCGGGCGCTTCGGTCGGCGCCTTCGTCACGCCCAAGCGCACGACTGTGCGGCACTTCGGGGAAGAGGAACCGCTCGAGAAAATCCTGGCTCGGGATTTCACGGACTGCGACCTCGTCCTGGTGGAGGGCTACAAGTCGCTTCCGGTTCCGAAGATCGAAGTGGTGCGGGAAGGCATCGCGCGTCCGGACGTGTTCGATCCGGCGGCCCGCATCTCCGACGGGCCCTTTTCCGGCTCCGTGCCGACGTTGTCGTACGGGGACTGGAACGCGATCACGTCCACGGTGCTCCACCTCGCGGGCCTGGATCGCCAGAAGGCTCCGCGCGCGTAGGACTCCCGTGGCGCCCCCGTTCGTCGTCTTCGACCTCGACGGCACGCTGATCGACGGCTACGACGCGATCGGCGACGCCCTCGGGTACGCCATGGAACGCCTCGGGGAACGCCCGCCGGCGGCCGACCGCATCCGCTCGATGGTGGGTCACGGGCTGGAGAGGCTTCTCGAGGAGGCGGTCGGCGCCGCGAGAGCCGCCGAGGGGGTGCGGCTCTTTCGCGAGCGCTATCCCCACGTCGCCGTGGAGAAGTCGCACCTGCTGCCGGGCGTTGCCGAAGTCCTGGAGGAGCTCTCCGGGCGAGGTCATGCGATGGCGCTCGCCTCCAACAAGCCGGCCGCCTTCTCGAAGATGATTCTCGAGGCCAAGGGTGTTGCCGCACGCTTTCGCGGGATCGGCGGCCCCGACGCGGCGACTCCGGCCAAGCCCGATGCCACGATGCTGCGCCGGCTGATCGCCGAGGCCGGCGCCGCCCCGGCGTCCACCGTCGTCGTCGGCGACATGGAAGTCGATTCGGAGTTCGGCCGCGCCGCCGGATGCCGCGTCGTGCTGATCCCCGGCGGTTCGCGATCCCGGGAAGAGCTCTCGGGCGTGCATGCCGACGCGCTCCTCGAATCGATCCACGCGCTTCCGGCGTGGTTGTCGGGCTTCAAATAGAATCGCGTCCCTCATGACGAGCGCATTCGATCCGACGGGAGGTCGACCGGGGCAGGTGCGGTTCTTCCTGCCCGGTCCGGTCTGGGTGAGAGACGCGGTGCGGCAGGCGATGGCGCACGAGGCCATCGGACACCGTGGCAAGGCGTTCGCCGATCTCTATTCGCGAATTCCGCCGCGCCTCCAGCAAGTCTTCCGCACGAAGGGCTTCGTCTTCACCGCGACTTCCGCGGCCACGGGCCTCTGGGAGGCCGCGCTGCTGAACCTCGCACCGGAGCGCGTCCTGGCCATCGTCTCGGGAGCCTTCTCGGAGCGCTGGGCCGCGTGCGTGCGCGACCTGGGCCTCGCCGTCGACGTCGCCGAGTCTCCCTGGGGCATACCGGTGGATCCCGCGGACATCCGGCGCGCGCTCGGCAAGGCCCGCTACGACGCCGTCACCGTGGTGCACTCCGAAACCTCGACCGGGACACTCAACGACCTCGCCGCGATCAGCCGCGCCGTCCGCGAATCCTCGGAGGCGTTTCTCCTTGCCGACGTCGTCACCTCGCTCGCCGGATCCCCAGTCGAGCCGGACGCGTGGGGACTCGACTTCGCGCTCTCGGGCTCGCAGAAAGCGCTCGCGCTGCCGCCGGGCCTCGGCGTAGCGTTTGCGTCGGATCGCTACCGCGCGCGCGCCCGCGAGCGATCCCGGGCGCACTACCTGCGACTCTCGGAGGCCGAGGCCTTCGCCGAGAAGCACCAGACGCCGTATACGCCCTCGACGCCGCACCTCTTCGCCCTCGACGTGCAGCTGGACCACATCCTCGCGGAGACCATCGAGGGCCGCTGGGCCCGGCACGACGCGATGCGCCGCCGAGTCGAGGCGTGGGCGCGGGAGCGCGGGCATTCCTATGCACCGCCCGAAGCGGGCCGCAGCTGGACGGTCTCGTGCCTGAAGCCGAGGCCGGGAGTCTCGGCGGAGGCCCTCGTGGCGAAGGTCAAGGAGCGCGGGTTCACGATCGGCGCCGGCTACGGCAAGTGGAAGAGCACGACTTTCCGCATCGGCCACATGGGAGACGTGGATCTCGCGTCGCTGGATGCGCTCCTGACCGCGCTGGACGCGTCCGCCTCGGAGGCCGCGGCGTGAGCCGCGTCGTCGTCGCCGAGAAGCTCTCCCCGGCGGGACTCGAACTTCTGAAGAAGGCGGGCCACGAGGTCACGGATCTCGCGGGCGTCCCGCGCGAGCAGCTCCTGGCAGCGCTCGCCGACGCCGACGCGCTCCTCGTTCGCAGCGCGACCAAAGTCGACGCCGCCCTCCTCGCCGCCGCGCCGAAGCTGACGGTCGTGGGCCGAGCCGGAGTGGGTGTGGACAACGTCGACGTGCCGGCCGCCTCGGCCCGCGGCGTCCTAGTGCTGAACTCTCCGACGGGCAACGTGGTGTCGGCGGTCGAGCACACCTTCGCCGTGCTCCTCGCCCTCCTGCGGCGCGTCCCCGAGGCCGCGGCCTCGATGGCCGCGGGGAAGTGGGAGAAACCCAGGTTCGTCGGCTCGGAGCTGGCCGGAAAGACCGTCGGAATCGTTGGACTCGGCCAGGTCGGCTCGCGGGTCGCTTCGCGCGCCCGGGCTTTCGAGGCTCGCGTGGTGGCGCACGATCCGTACCTGCCCCGAGAGAAGGCGCAGGAGATGGGCGTGCCGCTTCTGCCGCTCGATGCTCTCCTCGAGCAGTCCGACGTCGTCACGCTGCACTCGACCGCCAGCGCGGAAGGCAAGGCGCTCCTGGGCCCGGAGGAGCTTGCGCGCATGAAACCCGGCGCGATCCTGGTCAACGTCGCGCGGGGAAGCCTGGTGGATCGCGAGGCGCTGCTCGAGGCGCTCCAGGCGAAGCGTCTGGCTGGCGCCGCGCTCGACGTCTTCGACCCGGAGCCGCCGGCGGCGGACGATCCGCTGCTGCGCCTTCCCAACGTGGTCGCGACACCGCACCTGGGAGCGTCGACCGTCGAGGCGCAGGAGCGCGTCTCGACGCAGACGGTCGAAGCTCTCCTCGAAGCTCTGGCGGGCGCGCCGTACGTTCCCGCGGTGAACCTTCCGTTCCGAGGGCCCAAGGACGCGGCTGGCGCGTCGGGCTGGATGCGCCTGGCCGAGCGCACGGCGCGCTTTCTCTCCACGGTCGGAGGCGGGCGCCTTTCGCGCCTGACCGTCGAGACGTGGGGGCTTCCCGAGGATCTCCTCCGCCCGGTGACGGTGGCCGCCGTCAAGGGCGCGCTCGAGGCGAGCACGCCGGAGATCGTCAACTATGTCAACGCGATGTACGTCGCGCAGGACCGCGGGCTCGCCGTCAGCGAGACGCGCCACGAGGAGCCCAGCACGTACGCCCGCTCGCTGCGGGTGACGCTGACCGCGGGAGCCCGCACCGGACGCGCCGACGCCACGCTCTTCACCGGCAGCGACGCCCGGGTCGTCGAGGTGGACGGCCTCCCGCTGGAGTTTCACCCGGAGGGAACGGTCGTGTATCTGCGCAATCGCGACGTGCCGGGCGTCGTGGGCAGCGTCGGCACGATCCTGGGAGAGGGCGGCATCAACATCGCCAACTTCTCGCTGGCTCGCGGGGACGGCTCGCGCGCCGCGGCCGTGATCGCCGTGGACTCGGCGCCGCCTCCCGCGGTCCTCGAACGGCTTCGCAATGCCCCGGCGGTGGAAGAAGTGCGAGTGGTGAGCTGGTGACGCGGACGCGCGTCGCCGTGCTCTTCGGCGGCCGCTCCGTCGAGAGGGAGGTCTCCCGGATCTCGGCGCGCACGATCGCCGGCGCCCTCGACCCGTCGCGTTACGAGGTCCTTCCCGTCGCGGTCGGAGAGGACGGACGGTTCCTGTCGGCGGCCGAGTCGGGGAAATTGCTGGCCGATGGGCCGGTGCCGGATCGCTTCCGCCGGGCGGAGAGCCCTTCGGTCCCTCCTTCCGAGGCGCTCGTCCCTCGGGAGATCGCGCCGGGCCGCGTGGATGTGATCTTTCCGATCATCCATGGCACGACCGGCGAGGACGGCGTCCTTCAGGGGTTTTTGGAAACGCTGGGTGTGCCCTACGTCGGCGCCGGCGTCGCCGGGTCGGCGGTCGGCATGGACAAGGCCCTCTTCAAAGCCCTCATGCGCGACGCCGGGATTCCCACGCCCCGTTCCGTCGCGGTCGGGACGTCCGATTCCGTCTCCGCGCGCGAGCGCGTCGCCGCGGCCGGACTCGAGATGCCGCTCTTCGTCAAGCCGTCCAACGGGGGCTCCTCGGTGGGCGTGACGAAGGTCAAGCGCATGGAGGACCTCGACGCGGCGGTGGCGGCCGCCCTCCAGTACGACGAGCGCGCGTTGGTCGAAGAAGGAATCGACGGGCGGGAGCTCGAGTGCGCGGTCCTGGGGAATGATTCTCCGCGGGCGACGATTCCCGGAGAGGTGGTGCCCGGGCACGAGTTCTACGACTACGACGACAAGTATCGCGACGACAAGGCGAAACTGCTGATCCCCGCGCCGGTGCCCGAGAGCGTAGTGAAGGAGGCGAAGGCGCTGGCCGAACACGTTTTCCGCGCGTGCCATCTCTCCGGGATGGCGAGGGTGGACTTCTTCCTCGAAAAGGGAACCGACCGTCTCCTCGTCAACGAAGTCAACACGCTGCCGGGCTTCACGTCGATCTCGATGTACCCGAAGCTCTGGGAGGCGTCCGGGCTTCCGCTTCCGCGGCTGCTCGACGAGCTGATCCGTCTCGCGCTCGAGCGCCGCGACCGGCGCTCGCGTCTGAAGACCCATCCGCCGGCGGAGCTGTCCTGAGCGCCCGCCGGGCCGCGCTCCTCCTCGCGGGGGCCGCGGCGATCGCGTCGCGGTCTGCCGCGCAGCAGCCGGTCCAGGAGACCGTCACCGTCACCCGCGTCGAGGTCACACTCCACGTCTCGGACCGGAGCGGCGCACCCGTTCAGGGATTGGAGCGGCGCGATTTCAGTCTCTTCGTCGACGACCAGCGAATCCCGATCGAGTCGGCGGAGTGGGTTTCCTCGGCGGGCGACGCCACGTCGGTTCCGACGAAAGAAGTCCGCTCGGAAGGGCCCGGGCTGGCGCCGCCTCCTGCGCCGTCGAGCCGCCGGATCGTCATGATCTTTCAGCGGGAGATCGCCGGGCAGAAGGAAGAAGGCCTGATGCGGATGAAGCGACAGGCCCTCGACTTCGTCGAGACGCTCCGTCCGGAGGACCAGGTCGCCGTCCTCGCGATGGGCGCCCGCCTGTGGCTGCGTCTGGACTTCACGGCCGACCGCAAGGCCATCCGGAAGGCGATCGGCGACGCGACGCGGGACGAAGACATCGTTCGCGTCGACAATCCTCAGGAGCATTCGATGGCGGCGCGCCTGGCGCCGGAGGATGAGGAGCGCGCGACGTCGATCGAGAAAGCCCTGCTCGCGGTCGGGAAGGCGCTCAAGCCGCTGCCCGGGTCGAAGGCCGTGCTCTTCTTCGGATACCAGGTCGGCCGCTGGAACGCGCTGGCACCCGCCGGCTCCGGCGACTACCACATGGGCAACGTCCTCTACTCCGAGGAGTACGAGCGCGCCCGGGAAATGCTCTCCGCCGCTCAGGCTCCGGTCTTCACGCTCGACGTCAGCAGCGGGCAGCACCAGCTTCAGGAGGCGCTGCGCAAGCTCTCCTTCGAGACCGGCGGCTTCTACGTCCCGACCTACCAGTTCCCGAACTGGGCAATGCAGCAGGTCGCTTCAGCGATCAGCGGGCACTACGTCGTCGTGTTCGCCAAGCCGGCGCTCGGTCCGGGACTCCACAGAATCCGGATCGACTCGCCTCGAAGGGGCGTCGCACTGCTCTACCGTCAGTTCTACGAGGACTGACGGTCACTCCGAGTCGACCCCGGCCTCGCGCAGCACCCAGTCGGGAGTCCGAGGCTCGTCGGGCAGCACGAGATCCTTCCCGCCGCGCGTCAACGCCCAGCGATGCAGCCAGGTGATGCCGGCGGGCCCGGTGTAGGTGTCGGGAGAGACATACGCGGGGTCTTCGAGGGCGCGGTCCAGCGTCACGAGCGCGTACCCGCGCTTCTTCATCATCGCGGCGAGCGCGCCGAATTTATCGGCGTTGAGCGAGTTGGCGTGGAGAAGAAGGACCTGCGGGATCTCGCGTCCGAAGAGAGCCTGCGACTGCCTTTCGAAATAGTCGAACTTTGCGTCCATGTAGGGAACGTAGGCCTCCGCGATCCGCGACCCGGTCGCGCTGTCTCCGCGCTGCGCCGTCAGGGCGTAGGCTCGGGCGAAGATCCATTCGGAGTTGTCGTGCGTGACGGGAGCGACGCGGCATCCTCGCGCCTTCAGGAACGCTTCGAGCCCCAACTTCGTCGGCAGGTCCTGGCCGGTGTGGAGGAACGGATGCCGGAAGTAGCGCAGGCTCTTTCCGCGATCCTTCAGCAGGGCCCGCGTCACTTCCTCGCCCCGGCGGACGTCGTTCTCGAAATCGGCGAGCGGCGTGCGATGGAGATCGGAATGGGAGTAGGTGTGGTTGCCGAGCTCGAGCCCGGCGTCGAGCCACAGGGTGAGGAGAGCCACGCGCGTCTCCTCGCGCCGTCCGTCGGGCGCGAGCTTGCCCTCGTTGACGAAGCCGATCGCCGGAGCGTGCGCCTCGCGCACCGCGGCGAGGAGGCGGCGCGTCATCGCTTCGAGCGCCGGAACCCCGTCGCCGACGATGGAGGCCGTGGCGCCGGGCAAATCGTCGAAAGTCACGGCCACGCGCCGCGCGGGAGGCGGGGCGAGCGAGATCGCCGCCGCGAGCGCGACGATCGGGATCAACCGTCTCCCTCTCGGATCGGCGATGCGCGCGAGGGTCCGACCTCTTCGGGCTCGGCGTCGGGGTCTTCGGGCGGCGCCTCGGGAGTGAAGACGTTCAGCTGCTCGCGGACGACGACCTGGTCGAGCGGTTTTCCGGAGAAGAGCTGGCTGTAGACCTCGGTGCCGTCGCGGATCTCGGCATCGGCGATCGCGCAGAGGTCGGCGAGGCCCACGAACTCGAGAGTGGCCGCGATGCCGTCGGTGTCGGTGTATTCGTCGCGAAGGGTGGGTCCGAGGACCATGGCCTTGTCGTACGCCTCGTTGGCGTCGGAGGCCTCGATGAGACGGAACAGCTTGTCGCCGACGCGGTCCACGTCGAGTTCTCCCTCGACGTGGCTGCCGCGGACGAGGATCGCCAGAAACCAGCTCATCGCCGCGGCGGCGCGTCCGCCATCGAAGCAGGGGAGGCCGGCAGGCGGTCGAGGACCGGCAGACCCGCGCCGTCGAACCGGCCGAACGAGAGGACGCCCGTGGGACACATCTGCACGCACGCCGAGCAGCGCACGCACTGCGGGTCCTCCATCGGGATCCCCTTGTTGGCGAAGTTCATGATGTCGATTCCCTGGTGGCAGACGGACGTGCAGACGTTACACGAGATGCACTTCGCCTTCTCGGGGAAGATGCGGAATCTCGAGAAACGTGTATAGACGTTCATGAGCGCGGCCAGCGGACAGGCGAACCGGCACCAGACGCGCCCCGAGAACCAGAAGTACGCGCCCACGCCGACGATCCCGGCCAGGAACATGTCCACGACGTGGTAGTAGTTGAGCTCCACTCCCAGCGGCCGCCATCCGGAGAGCAGGCCGTCGTAGAGCTTCTGCGCGGCGCCGCCGAGCCGGGAGGCCGGCCAGGTCCAGGAGATCGCGCGGCCCAGGAAGAGCGCGAAGGCGAGCGCCAGGATCGCCTGCCCGAGCATGTTCACGCGGTTCCAGACGGGACCGTGCGGCATTTTCTGGCGGTGCGCGTCGCCCATCGTCTCGGCGAGAGCGCCGCAGGAACAGATCCAGCCGCAGTACGCGCCCTTGCCCCATCGCCGCAGCATCAGCGGGATCAGCACGAAGGTCTGCACGAAGGAGATTGCGAGCCACCACGACAGCGGCTTCCACGAGAAGACGTTCCAGATGAAGAGCGGCCAGGCGAGGATGAAGCCGAAGGCGCGCCAGTATTCCCTTCCGTGGAGCGCGTCGGCCTTCGGGAAGAGATGGTCCGCAATGGTCTTTCCGAAGCCGGCATCGAAGACGCCGTTGTGGCCGAGCCACGGCAGGACGACGAAGGGCAGCAGGAAGAGAGGGATCCACTGTACGAGCGTCAACACGATGGTCTGGCGCGTGACGTAGGGGGTCCGGCGGCGGCGAATCCGCCGGATCCCGAACGCCAGAATCGCCGTGCTGTAGGCGAGCGAGTAGTAGAAGCCGGGATCCTTGATCGAGATGGATAGCGTGCCGAGGACCGTCGCCGGATCGGAAGCGATGGCTCCGAGGTTGTACGGAAACAGCCGGTGCTCCTGGAAGTAGCGGTTGACCGCTCCGTTGGCCTTCCAGTTGTAGAGAAAGACACAGAAGAGAAAGAACGCGGCGAACGCGGCCCACGTCGCCGCGGTCCACTCGCCGCGGATCGGAATCCCGGATCGCCGGAAGAAGGGGAGTGGCGCCTCGCGTCCCAGCATCGTAAAGACGACGTCGTTCTCGAGGCGCCTCTCTCCGGCGGAAGCCTTCACGACGACGTGCTCGGGTTCGATGCGGACGACCTCGGTCGACAGCAGGACTCGCAGGGAGCCGGCCGCCTTCGCAGCCCCTTTCGAGAATGGACCGGCTGCCGTCGTGACGAGGTCCGAGACGGGATGCTCGATTCCGACCGGGGCCGACGGATTCTTCTCCAGGACCCGCAGCTTTGCGAGGTTCTCGGGCTTGGGCCGCGAGAGCTCCCTGCCGCGATGGCAGAGCGTCACGCGCGCTCCGGAGGCGGCGAGCGCGATCGCCGACTCGACGGCCGAGTCGCCGCCTCCGACGACGAGCGCGCGCTGGCCCGCGAATTCCTTCGGGTCGTAGAGGCGGTTGAACACTTTGCCCAGGTTTTCGCCGGGCACGCCGAGACGGCGGTGGTCGCCGCTGCGCCCGATGGCCACGATCACGCGGCGGGCTCGCGTCTCCCCGCCGCCGGCGTGACGAAGATGCAGGAGGCCGCCACGGCGCTCGATTTTCTCGATCCGCGCGGACGTGAACTCGATACCCGCCTTGCGGCGCTGTGCCTCGAGATCCGCGAGGAGGGTCTCCTTTGGGTGGACCTCGGCGCGAAACTGGAGGTCGCCGGCCGGCGTCATGCCGACCGGGTAGGTGTAGATCGGCTTGCCTCGGGGGAAGTTGACCACCGTCGAGAGAGGCTCGGCGGCCTCGAAAATCCGGAAGGACAGGCCCGCTTTCTTCGCCTGGATTCCGGCGGCGAGACCTGAGACGCCTCCGCCGACGATCGCGAGATCGAAGACGTCCCCTTGCTCGGCTGCAGTGTGGAAGTCCGGCTCCTCCAGGATCGCCAGCACCGCGCGCGCTCCGGTGTCCGAAGAGAACTTCAGTAGAGGAATGCCCGTCAGGTCCCCGACGATCCGGACGCCCGGGATCACCGTCGTGCCGTCCGGGCGCACCTCGGGGAGTCTCTCGACCGTCCCGGCAGGCCACATCGTGTGCAGCCACCGCGTGTATCGCGCGAGGAAATTCATCCTAAACCGTCGAACTTCGAGACGCCGATAGTATCTCCCGCGTGCCGGAGCTGCCCGACATCGTCGCCTACCTCACCGCCCTCGAACCGCGCGTCGTCGGAAAGCGTCTGGTCGCGGTGCGTCTGGGGAGCCCGTTTCTCCTGCGCTCGATCGCTCCGTCTCTTTCGAAGCTGGAGGGCCGGCGCGTCGTCGGGCTCTCGCGGATGGGAAAGCGGATCGTGTTCGCACTCGAGGGCGGCTTCTACCTCGTCGTGCACCTGATGATCGCGGGCCGCCTTCACTGGAAGAGGACCGGGGTGCGCGTGGGAGGACGCGGCGCACTCGCCGCATTCGACTTCGAGGACGGCTCCCTCGTGCTGTCGGAGGCGAGTACGAAGAAAAGGGCGTCGCTCCACGCGGTCGAGGGCGCGGCCGGTCTGGCCGAGTTCGACCGCGGAGGGCTCGAGGTGCTCGATGCGGACCTGCCACGCTTCCGCGAGGCGCTGACCCGCGAAAGTCACACGGTCAAGCGCGCGCTGACGGATCCCCGGCTCTTCTCCGGAATCGGAAACGCGTACTCCGACGAGATCCTGCACCGCGCGCGGCTGTCGCCGGCCAAGCTGACCCGGAAGATGACCGACGAGGAGATCGAACGCCTGTATTCCGCGACGCGCGGCGTGCTCGCGGAGTGGACGAGTCGTTTCGTCGCCGGCGCGGCGAAGACGTTCCCGGAAAAGGTCACGGCGTTCCGGGAGGGAATGGCCGTCCACGGACGCTACGGGAAGCCCTGTCCGGACTGCGGCTCTCCGGTCCAGCGCATCGTCTACGCCGAGAACGAGTCGAATTACTGCGCGACGTGCCAGACCGGAGGCAAGCTCCTGGCCGATCGCGCGCTGTCGCAGCTGCTCCGCGGAGACTGGCCACGCACGCTGGAGGAGCTGGAAGAACGTCGGCGCCAATGAGGGCGGGAAGCGCAGCCATGGCCCTGCTCTGGGGGGCGGCGGTGGTCTGGGCGCAGGACGCCGAGCCGAAGTCGGAGTGGGAGCTGACCGGAGGCTACGGGCACACGGTGCAGTTCGTCATGGCCGACGAGACCTCCGATCACCTCGCCCTCTTCATGCCGACCTGGGGACTCCGGCTTTCCCGCGTCGTCGAATACGTCGCCGCGGGCCACTTCGCCGGCTACTTCGGGGACGCGAAGGGATGGTTCCTGGGGCTTCTTCCGGTCGGCGCGCGGTTTCAGCTCCCGCAGACGCCGTGGCGTCCGTACTTCGTCTTCCAGGCGGGATTCGGTTGGACCGACCTGGAGATCATCGAGATCAACCGCCGCTTCAATTACATTCTCACCGGCGGATTCGGGCTGCGGTGGCCGAAGGAGAAGCCGGAATCCGGACTGCTGGAGCTGAGACTCGTGCACTACTCCAACGCCGGAACCGTGCTTCCGAACTACGGCTTCAATTCGATTGCTCTCGTCGCGGGCTGGCGGATTCGTTGACGCCGGCTCGCGCTGTCTCGCGCGCCGCGGCGCTGGCGATCGCGCTGCTCGGAGGGCTCGCGGGCGCAAGTGCGTTCGCCCAGGACGGGCCGATCCCCGCGGGGCGAGGGATCGAGTGGGGCGTCTCCGCCGGATACGGCGTTCCGGTGCGCGCTCCCAGCCGGCCTTCCGACGAAAGCGAGCTCGCATTCCTGGCGTCGGCGGGATTTCGGGTGAACCGCCGCCTCGAATACGTCGCCGAGGCGGACGGCTTCGGATTCCTCCATCCCGGCGGGTATTACGTGGGTCTGATGCCGCTCGGCGGCCGTCTGAGCGTCGGAAACGGACCGCTCCTTCCCTTCGCTTCGGTCGGGCTCGGGTTCGGCTGGACGGATCTCGTCGAGCTCGAAGAGATCAGCCGCCGCTTCAATTTCCAGGTCCAGGTGGGCATCGGGATTCGCGGCGCGGTGACCGACACGACGGGCTGGACGACGGAGCTCCGCATCCTCCACATCTCCAATGCCGGAACGGTTTATCCGAACCGGGGGCTCAACTCCTTGCTCGTCCTCGGCGGGTTTCGATTCCGTTAGCGCGAAGGTGGCACGCCGGAAAGGATCGCTGCCAGGACGTTCGCGTCGACGTTGCCGCCCGAGACGACGCAGACGACGGTCCCCGACGGAGCCTGCGCCGACAAGGCCGCCGCGACCGACGCCGCGCCGGCTCCCTCCGCCACGACACGCGCCCGAGATACGAGCAGGCGAATCGCGGCGGCGATCTCGTCGAGGGAGACCACCAGCGATCCCGCCAGAAGCGCCTTCACCATAGGCCACATCTCGGGCAGCAGTCCTCGTCCTCCGATTCCATCCACGAAGCTCGGCGTGTAATTCACCGCGGAAGGACGTCCGGCGGCGAGCGAGGCCGCCAGCGGGGCCGCCGTCTCGACCTCGCATCCGAAGACGCGTGTGCGCGGAGAGAGGGCCTTGACGGCAGAGGCGATCCCGCAGACGAGCCCGCCGCCGCCGTACGGCACGAGGACCGCGTCGACTTCCGTCAGGTCCTCCAGGATCCCCAGCCCGATGGTGCCATTCCCGGCGATGACGGCGGGATTCGCAAACGGATGGACGAAGATTCCCTCCATTCCGGGGTAGGAACGGTCCGTGAAGACCTGCCACCAGCGTTCGAAGGGAATCGGAACGATCCGAGCCCCGAGCCGTTCGAGGGCGTCGCGCTTGGCGCGCGGGGCGCTCTCGGGCACGACGACGGTGCAGGGGATGCCGAGGCGCCGGGCATTCCACGCCACGCCCTGCGCCATGTTGCCGGCGCTCGCCGTCCAGACGCCGCGCGCGAGCTCCGCCGCGTCGGCGAGAGCGAGCGCGTTGCCGGAGCCGCGGATCTTGAACGAGCCGATGGGCTGGAGGCACTCCAGCTTCAGGAAGATCCGCGAAGGTCCCTCGATCTCCAGCGGCACGAGGGGCGTGCGCGCGGCGATGCCCGTGATCCGCGAGGCGGCGGCCCGGATCTCGGAAAGGCCGATCGGCTCAATCGGCGTCGCGACGTTCGCCTCCGAAGGGTACCGACTTGCCGAGGCTCGAACCGCCGCGGGCCTTGAAGTAGATGTGCTGCGCGGCCGCGACGTCCTCGATCGCGAGGCCCACGGACTTGAAAACCGTGACGTCGGTGGCGGAGGTTCGTCCCGGGACCTCGCCGGTGACCAGCGCGCCAAGGTCCCCGACGATGTGCGTGTCGGCGACGGCGCCGTCTTGTCGCGCCAGCAGGAAGTCGCCGGCCTCGACCAGCGCCGCCTCGCGGTGATCCACGAAGAAGCGGGATCGCGCGACCGCAGCCGTGTCGAGCTCGCGGGCGGTCGCGACGCTGGACCCGACCGCATTGACGTGGACTCCGGGAGAGAGCCACGAGCCCTCGACGACGGGCTCTCGCGAGGAGGTGACGGTGCAGACGATGTCGGCGCCGGCGACCGCCTCGCGCGCAGTCTCGGAGGCTTCGATCGCGATTCCATGGCGCTTGCCCTCGCGCTCGGCGAACGAGCGCGCCCGGCCGACGGTCTTGCTGGCGACCCGGACGCGCCGTAGTGTGCGCACGGCCATCATCGCCTCCAGGTGCGTCCGCGCCTGGACTCCCGATCCGATGAGCGCGAGGTCGCCCGCGTCGGGCTTGGCCAGAAGGCGCGTGGCGAGGCCGCTGACCGCCGCCGTACGGATCGCCGTCACGGACGTCGCGTCGATCATGGCGAGCAGGCGCCCGCGCCCCGCCTCGAAGAGCAGGACGGCGCCCTGGTGCGAGTCGAGGTCCGTTCCTTCGTTGCGCGGGAAGAAGGTGACCGCCTTCACCCCGAGCGCGGCCTGCGAGGCCAGGTACGCCGGCATCAGCCCCAGCGCGCCCGCTTTCTCGTCGAGCCAGAGGATCTGGCGCACCGGCAGCTTCGCCTCGCCTCGCGCCTGCGCCGCGAAGGCGCGGGCCATCACGTCGATGCATTCCTTGACCGGGAGCAGGGCCGGTACCTCGGATTGATTGACGATTACGACTTCCAGCACGCCTTCACCTCTCTCTCACTGCCACCGGAAGATCTTCAATGCCGCGGCGAACGCGAGGATTCCCCAGATGGTCATGATCAGAAGCTCGCCGGAGACGGCGGCCAGGGTCTTGCCTTCGAGCATCACGGCGCGCAGGGCGTTGTTCAAGGCCGTCAGGGGGAGAGCCTGGATGACGGGCTGCGCCGCCTTCGGAAACCGATCCGACGAGAAGAAGACGCCCGAGAGCAGCCACATCGGAACCATGACGAGGTTCATCAGGCCGCTCGCGGCCTCGAGGGTGCGCGCCCGGGCGGCGACGAGGAGGCCGATCCCCGCGAAGCACAGCGAGCCGAGGATCGTGGTCAGACCGACCACGGACAGCGATCCGCGGATCGGGACCTGGAAGGCGACGACGCCGAAGGCCAGGATGAGGCCGACCTCCAGGATCAAGAAGAGGAAGCGCGACAGCATCTGCGCGAGCAGGAAATCGGACTTGCGCATGGGTGTTGCGACCATCACCTTCAGCGTCTTCTTCAGCCTCGCGTTGACGATCGAGAAGCCCACTCCCCAGATTCCCGTGCCCATCAGGTTCAGCCCCAGGATGCCAGGCAGGAGAAAGTCGATGTAGCGCGAGCCCTTCTCGTGGACGAGGGTCTCCTCCGCCGGCGTCGGGTCCGTCCGTCCGCGCGCGCGCTGGATCGCGTCGTCGACCTCGAGTCGCGCGATGCGCGCGTCCGGCCGGGTCGGATCGAAGTGATAAACGAGGTCGTTCGTCCCGCTCTCTTCGACCAGGAGCGCGATCTTCCCGGTGCGCAGGGCCGCGAGCCCCTCCGGCGGCGTCGCGTACGTTTGAGGCTTCGTGGTTCCCGCCTTCGTCAGCGCCTCCTCCAGCGCGGCGGCGCCCGGTCCCACGACGCCCACCGGAACGGGATCGGGAGGACGGTCCCGAAACGCGAAGCCGAGGACGACCGCCATCAGGATCGGGAACACGAAAACCCAGAAGAGGGCCTCAGGCTCGCGCACGAACTCCCGGATGCGCGCCTGTGTCAGCGCGAGGAGAGGGTTCTTGCGTTCACTCATCCCGCAGTTCCCGGCCGGTCATCGACAGGAAGACGTCCTCGAGCGTGGCGCGATGGGTCGAGAGCGAAACGAGCCTGGCCCCCGCGCCGTCGAGGGCGGCCAGGAGTGCCGGGACCGCCTGCGCCAGCGACGCAGCGTTCAGGAGCCAGCGCCCGTCACGCTGGCGGCGGTCACCCACTCCCGGGATGCGGGCCAGGAGCTCCTCGGCAACCGCGGGCTCCGTCGCAAAGTCGATGATGTGCGGCGCGTTGAGGCTCGCGACGAGGTCCGACGGGGTTCCCAGGGCGATGATTCTCCCGTGGTCGACGATGGCCACGCGGTCGCAGAGGCGTTCGGCTTCCTCCATATAGTGCGTCGTGAGCAGGACCGTCCGGCCCGAGGCCTTATGGACGGCGATGCGCTCCCAGAGCTGGAGGCGGCTCTGCGGATCCAGGCCCGTGGTCGGCTCGTCGAGGAACAGGATCTCCGGATCGCCGGCCAGCGCGCACGCCACCGCGAGCCGCTGGCGCTGGCCTCCGGAGAGCTTCCCGACCCGCGCGTCGCGCTTCTCTTCGAGCGAGAGATCCTCGAGAAGCTGTTCGGGAGAGCGTCCGTGGGCGTAGAACGAGCGAAAGAGCTCGAGCGTCTCGTAGACGGTGAGCTTCTCCGTCAGCCGGCTCTCCTGGAGCGAGACGCCCAGTCGCTCCCGCAGCTCCCGGTCGTGGTGACCCCAGCGGCGGCCGAGCACGGTGACGTCGCCGGCGTCCGCTTTCGTGAGCCCTTCGAGGATCTCGATGGTGGTGGTCTTGCCCGCGCCGTTGGGCCCGAGCATACCGAAACATTCGCCGGGCTCGACCTCCAGATCCAGGCCGTCGACGGCCTTGACGTCGTCGTAGGACTTGCGCAGTCCCCGACAGGAGATCGCGGGGGAACGGGAGCTCATGGGGGAGGGATTCTAGCGGGAGACGGCGGGATTCCGACGAAGAGGGGTCCCTGATCCTTGGTCCCCGCGGGAGCGGGAGCCACGGACCAGGGACCGGGATCACTATCGTTCGGCTTTTTCGGTCCGCTTGAGCTCGGTCAGGAACATCTTTCCCTCTCGCATGACGTAGTCGAAGTGGACCTCGTCTCCGGCCTTCAGCTCCGGAAACGTCAGGTCGTTCTTCAGCTTCGTCGACTCGGTCCAGAAGAGCGTCCACTGATCGCCCTTCTCGCCCTGAATGAGCATCTGTCGCGAAGTCGTATCGATGCCCACGATCTTGCCCTCGTGCGGCCGGTCGCCCGCGTAGGCCGCCACGAAGAAAGCCATGAGCAGGACAGCCACGAGACCCAGAATGCGCGTAGTTTTCATGTTCACCTCCAGGGCCTTTGTTTCAAGATCCGGGCCAGCCGGAGGCCCGGGAGCTGTCAGCGCGGGACGACGATCCCTTCGAAGCCGGCGCGCTCCAGCGCCGCGAGCCGGGCTTCCGCGTCCGCGCGCGTGTCGAAGGGCCCGACCTTGACCCGCGTCAGCCCGTCGTAGGGCTCGAAGTAGACGCGGAAACCCGCGGCGCGCAGGCGCTCGGCGTGGTGCTCGGCGCGCCCCGACTCTCCGAAGGAACCGACCTGGACGGCCCAGGGGCCCGCGGCGACGGAAGGTGGAACGGGCGTGGGCTCGATACCCGGGGTGACGACGATCAGTCTCACGGCGCCGACTCCGGGCCCGATCAGGTCGAGGCGCCGGGCGGCTTCTCTCGAGAGGTCGATGACGCGACCGTACACGAACGGGCCGCGGTCGTTGATGCGCACGCGCACGGTCTTGCCGTTGTCCCTGCAGGTCACATCCACGACCGTGCCCAGAGGCAGGTCGCGGTGCGCCGCCGTGAGCTTGGAGGAGTCGAAGGTCTCTCCGGACGCGGTCGGTTTGCCCTCGAAACCGTCGTCCCCGCCGTACCAGGAGGCGAGGCCTTCCTCGCTCCAGCCCGACCGCGCGTCGTCCACCGAGACGGGATGAGAAGCGGGGCGGCTGGTGGCGCAGGCGGCGGAGAGGAGGAGAGAGAGTCCGGAGGCGGCCAGGCGCCGCGCGCTCACACGCGCACGGCGGCGCCTTCGGCCGCAGGAGCGCCTTGGAGGGCCGGGTCCAGCTCCTGACGGATGAACGCCTCGACCTGCTCCGCGCTCCGTCCGACGAGACTCTCGGGACGGGCGACCTCCGACAACGCCTCCCGCGTCATGCCGAAGGCGGAATCGCCGGCGATGCGCTCGAAGAGATCCGCCGCCTCGCCCGTGCGCGAGCGGGCATCCGCCGACGCGCGAGCGTGGACCCGCAGGCGCTCGTGAAGCTCCTGGCGGTCGCCTCCGCGGCGGACCGCCTCCATCATCACGTTTTCGGTGGCGAGGAAGGGGATCTCGGCCTCGAGACGGCGACGCGAGACCTCCGGATGGACGACGAGCCCTCCGAGGACGTTGTCGAGGAGGATGAGGATCGCGTCGGAGGTGAGGAAGGCCTCCGGCACCGCGATGCGCTTGTTGGCCGAGTCGTCGAGCGTGCGCTCGAGCCACTGCGTGGCCGCGGTCATCGCGGTGTCGAGAGAGAGCGCGATGACGTGACGGGCGAGCGAGCACACCCTCTCGGCGCGCATCGGGTTGCGCTTGTAGGGCATCGCCGAGGAGCCGACCTGTCCGCTTTCGAACGGCTCCTCGAGCTCGCCTTCGTGCTGGAGCAGGCGAAGGTCGCTGCCGATCTTGTGGGCGGACTGGGCCAGGCCCGAGAGGGAGTGGACGACGAGGTCGTCCTGCTTTCGCGAATAGGTCTGGCCCGACACCCTCTGCCGCTTTTCAAAGCCGGCGCGCCGCGCCAGGGCCGCGTCGAGCTCTTCGACTTTCTCCGAGTCTCCGTCGAAGAGGCGCAGAAACGAGGCCTGCGTGCCGGTGGCGCCCTTGGCTCCGAGGAACCGCAGTCCGGCGCCCGCTGCCCGGACCTGCTCGAGGTCCATGAGAAGGTCCGCCGCCCACAGGGCGGCGCGCTTGCCCACGGTCGTGGGCTGCGCCGGCTGGAAGTGCGTGTATGCCAGGGCCGGCAGATCGCGGTGGGCAAGCGCGAAGTCCCGGAGCTTGCGGAGGACCGCGACGAGACGTCGCTCGATCAAGCCGAGGCCCTCCCGCATCTGGATCAGGTCGGCGTTGTCGGTGACGTAGGCCGAGGTCGCTCCCCAGTGGATGATCCCCTTGGCCGCCGGCGCGGCGGCGCCAAAGACGCGGACGTGCGCCATCACGTCGTGGCGCGTCTTGGATTCCTCGGCGGCCGCGGCGTCGAAGTCGACGTCGGAGAGGTGCTGCCGCATCTGCGCCAGGGCATCGTCGGGAACGGGCAGGCCCAGACGGCGCTCCTCTTCGGCGAGCCAGAGCCAGAGGCGGCGCCACGTCTCGAACTTGAACTGCGGGGAAAAGACGGCGGACATCTCCGCCGAGGCATAGCGTTCCGTCAGCGGATTGACGTAAGCGTCAGTCTTCATCCGCCCCGGCTTCTTCTCCGATGTTGAACATCCCGACCTCGTCGTTGCCGCACACCAGGCAGGTCGCCTCGAGGATCTTGCTGCCTTCCATCTCGAAGACGTAGCAGGGCGTCCCGCACTGCGAGCACATCAGATAGTCGATCTCCTGGTCTTCCCGGGGCTGCTTCTTCTTGGGGGGGCCGGTCGGTCCGTCCACTTGCGCCT